>OITY01000087.1_pt1 | contig 34470 bp, 30 predicted proteins | sample 1586851 | NCBI WGS metagenome assembly OITY01 (sample SAMN02674964, study PRJEB24791) | human gut metagenome, SKBSTL008 | isolation source: stool | host: Homo sapiens | place: USA
TCCATCTGATATCCAAACCACATTGTTTTTTTATAATATGTATTCCATTTGTCTTTCTTTCGTTCGCATTCCCATTTTTTCATAAAATTTCTCTGCGGAAATATTTCCTGCCCATACATTTAATGTTACTTCATAACATCCCAGCTGTTTCGCTTCACTTTTTACATATTCAAACAGACTTTCGCCAATATGCTGGCCTCGAGCCTCTTGATCGACACATAGATCATCAATAAAAAGAGACTTAAACTGCACCATATTATTTGAAAAGGGCTGCTCCTGTAATTGACAAAATGCATACCCCCTGCAAACATCATTCTCATCTACTGCAACATATATCGGCTTTTCTTTATTTTTCAGAAGCTCTGTCAATTCGTCTATAGTATATTTTGTCGTACCTGGAACAAAAATATCAGGCCTTATATCTGCATGGATCTGCAGCACCTGTCCTAACAATTCCAGGATCCTCGGAATATCTTTTTCTTCTGCTTTTCTGATGAGCATTTTTTTCCTCCTGTTTTTCAATAACTGATTTCATAGATTCTTTATACATACACCATAATACCATCGTGTGAACGCTTATAACAATAGAATCACTTTAAGCAGTCTCACTTTCCTTTTGCATTATAATGAAAAAGTTTATCGTTTTCCGTGATGTATATCACATTTTTATTCCTGAATCCGTATCATTACAGACAGTCAGCTCAAAATGGTTTCTGTTTGTTTTTATAAGTCCTTCTTTTTGCAGCTTTGATATCTCCGAAGACATTGCCGCACGGTCAATGCAAAGATAATCTGCCAGCTGCTGCCGGTCAAAAGGAATATCAAAAGATAACGACGAATGTCTGATAGATTCTGCCGACAGATATGATAATAGTTTATCTCTCGTCGTTCGCTTCCCAACATGTGTGATCTTATCGTTCAGAATCAGTATCTTATTTGCCAGGACACTGACCAGGTTGCGGATCAGCTTCTGATGGTGTTCGCATGCAGTCGGGCAGGAAATCAGAAGCCTTTGGACATTTAGCAGAATAATCTCACAATCCGTATCTGCCACCACACTGACATTCAGAACAGCACCCGGGCTTGCTGCATATGGCTCACCAAAGAAATCACCAGTATGACATTTCGACAGAATATTCCGATGCCCCCAAAGGTCTTCCTGAATAACAAGAACACAGCCAGACACCACAAGTCCCATTACCTCAGTAGAATCTCCTGCTCTGAAAATATAAGAATCTCGCTTTTTAGAAATTGTTGTTGCGTTTACACAATGCAATATGGATAATATCTCGTTATCAGTTAGACCTTTAAAAAATGGACTGTTTCTTAGGATTGGTAAATATTTTTGCAAAATAGTTCCTCCCTGTTGGAAATCAAACATACTAGTTGTATTTATAATACTATAATTCTAGCATAAACAAACGCTAAATACTATTGACGGAGGTTAAAAATGATAAGAAAGATTATAAAGATTGATAAAGAAAAATGTAACGGCTGTGGTGCCTGTGCATCTGCCTGCCACGAAGGCGCCATTGATATCATTGACGGAAAAGCAGAATTGGTGAGAGAACATTTCTGCGACGGACTGGGAGATTGTCTCCCTGAATGCCCTACCGGAGCCATCTCATTTGAAGAGAGAGACGCACCTGCATATGATGAAGAAGCCGTAAAAGAAGCACAGAAAAAAATAGCTGCCAAAAACCGGGCAATGACCTCTCACTCCGGCTGTCCTGGATCTAAAATCATGCAGATCAGACGAACTGAAACATCTGAGCCTGTAAAAGCCACTTCAACCGCAGATTCAGGATCAAAGCTTCAAAACTGGCCGGTACAGATTAAACTGGCTCCTGTTAATGCACCATATTTTAACGGCTCAAAGCTTTTAATCGCAGCTGATTGTACTGCTTACGCTTATGCCGCCTTTCATCAGGATTTTATTCGAAACAAGGTAACTTTAATTGGTTGTCCTAAATTAGATCAGGTGGATTATAGTGAAAAACTGACTGCTATTATTCAAAATAACAGCATTCAAAGTGTAACTATTGTCCGAATGGAAGTTCCTTGCTGTGGCGGCCTGGAGATTGCGGCCAAAAAAGCTCTTCAAGCTAGTGGAAAATTCATACCATGGCAAATTGTAACAATAAGTATTGACGGAAAAATCATGGAGTAAAGTCAGCAAACCACCAGTTCAACTGGTGGTTTGCTATAGCCCCTCTATTAAGCCTCCCTGCACTTCTCATATGCAAAAAGTGCTGCACCAAGCGCTCCGCAAAGCTGTGCCTCATCGCAAATATACAGCTTTGCGCCTAGCTTTTCTTCAAGTGCATTTGTGATGCCTTTGTTCTTTGCCACTCCGCCGGTCATCATATACTCTCCCGGATTATCCTGCCCAAGCCTTGCTGCAAGTGCGCCTACCTTTGAAGCTACAGACATGTTTAGTCCGTGGATAATATCAGAAACAGCCTTGTTCTGTGCCACCAGCGATACTACCTCAGACTCTGCAAAAACTGTACACATGCTTGAAATCACAATGTTTTCCTTCCACTCAAGTCCCATGATGCTCATCTCCTCAAGTGAAAGTCCGAGTGTCCTTGCCATCATCTCCAGAAAACGTCCGGTTCCTGCCGCACATTTATCGTTCATCAGAAAATTTTTGACCGCACCATTTTCATCTATACTGATTGCCTTTATATCCTGTCCCCCTATGTCAATAACTGTGCGCACGTTGGGATTCAGATAATGCGCGCCCTTTGCATGGCATGTAATCTCTGTTATGCTGTCATCACCGCTATTGATGTATGCACGACCATATCCTGTTGTTACAATCCTTACAATATCATCCTTTGATATACCGGCCTTTTCGACAGCCTTCTCCAGACTCTTTTCGGCGCTCATCATAGCACCGCCACCTGTCGGAATAATCATTGTCGATTTAATTTTTCCGTCCTGATCCAGTATCACCACATCTGTGCTTGTTGAGCCGCTGTCAATTCCTGCTACATAGTAGACTCCTGATTCCATCCTTCTTCTTGCCTCCTCGCTTATGCCTTTTGTAGGGTCCATATCATCTGAGCCCTCTATTGTCTCTGCAAATGCCTGTATTCTTGTCAGAAGCTGCCCGGCACTCTGGCTTGTAAAATCCGTCTCAAGCTTTAAAAGAGGCACCTTAATATTATTCTTTATGCTTGCATACTCAAAGCCATAGTAATCGCAGAACTTTATCGTGTGATATATGATGCCCTTAAGGCTTGGGTCTAAAAAGAGCTGGTTTCTTCTTGTATTATTGTTCATTCTGGCACATGGCATCTGTCCGAGCAGACTCTCTGCATATGCTACAAAGAGAGTCTCATCATCCATATTTCTAAGATCCTTCTGTAAAATAATGAGATTTCTGCCGGATGTGCATGTCATATTTTCCACATCCATCTGCATATTTTCACGTATTGTCTTCTCAAGAATACTGCTCACATGCACACCCATAAGACCTATGTATGGCTTGCGCTCAGATTCAGGTTTTGCAAACGACTTTATAAAAAGCTCCCTGTCGAATGTCCTGTGCGAATATCTCTCATACGCATTCTTCAAACGAAAAATTGACTGTGCAAATTTTATGTTCTCACACTCGTTATCCTCATGAGGCAGATCAAGCATATACAGGAATTTGCATTTCTTTGTATTCTCTATGATATCATAGACTCTGCGCATCGAATCACAGCAGTTCACGAGCACAAGCTCCTCTACCTTGCCCTCGAGCACAGCCTGTATGACTGATTTGCCGAATCCGCAGAGATTCGCATGAGCTATCTTATCTGATTTATCAAAATTCTCCGGCATCTCCTCAAGCACAGCACATTCCTGTCCAAAGCCCTTAAACAGCTCTACCGGAGCATATTTACAAACATAATATATCATCTGTTTTCCACTTTCTGAAATTCATTTATAGTAAATATCCACACACCGGACGCAATAACCGGTGTATTATTTCTAATTACGTTCCTGCTCTGTAAGCATCTCCACAAAAGCCTGAAGCCTTGTAGAAATCTGTCCGTCACTGGCATTTGCCGGGTTGCAGCCGTCTCCGTCTAAAACCATAGTTGGAAGTCCTTCCCTCTCGAGTGAGCGCTTTATAAGGCTTGATGCACCAATTGTATTCTTACAGCCCCAGTGCGCAAAAAGCACTGCACCGTCTGCTCCAACTGTGTCGGCAAGCTCCTTTGCCTCCTCTATTCTCTGGTTCACGCTGCCATTATAAATGCAGTAAACCATTTTTTCGGCAAGCGCCTCGTAAGGATCATCCGACTCCATGCTTCTGAAACCATCCGCTATAAAATCGCTTGCACTGATATGGATCGTATCACTGTAATTGAACACATCCTTCACTGCATCCTGCAAAAACGGCATGGTGTGCATCCAAAGTACATGAAATCCATCGCCTGCCGGTGCACGTCTCACATCATCTCTCAGAAGCTGTGTGTATCTGACTGATTCATCAGTTCCTGCAAGCAGATGACACATGAAAAGCGCATACAGCTCATTTGTGAGAGTTGACGCAATATCATGTCCTTTTCTCAGGTGAAGCTGCCTGTAATAATTATTTGATGCAATTTTGCTCTTATCTACAGCCTTTTTCACAGACTCCTCTGTGATTTCTCTGCCTGTGACATCCTGTAAAAAATTCTTAAGCTCCCTAAGCTGCTTTGCTACATACATAACAGAGTCATAATTCTTCTCATATGGAACATCTATATAAAAGCTTGGTATTTCATATCTCTCCTTGAGATACGGAAATGTCATCATATTGCCATCGCATGCCAGATTTGTATACACCATACACTTTGGCTTTGGCACTATACCATTTAATGCTGCGCCCAGAAAAACCCTGTGATACGAGCACATAGTTTCCGGAAAGCCTTCCTTCTCAGTCTGCCTTAGAAAGGCCTGCTCACATTTAGTTCCTGCCATAAAACACGATAATGCCTCAACCGAATATGGTGTGAGACCTGCCGCCGTCAAAAGCTCACCCGGTACAAAAATACTGACCATGGCGGCATTTTCAGGCTTTGCAAGTGCCTGTATGATATTATTCATGACAACCTTTGCCACATACTGCCCTGACATCGGAAGCTTTCTGTCCGGAAATAATGCTAATCTTTTTTCCTGTAATCTATATCCTGCAAGTAAAATCTTCCTCGCCTTGACAGGATCTTTTTCTGCTATCTCGCCTACTTTTTCTCCAAATTTATCCACTATACTCATGTGATATTTCAGCTCTTTTCTATATTCAAATATATATAAACATTCGATTCACTATACTATTATAGCAATTGTGCACAAAAAGTAAACTCCCATTTTAGCTATATTTCACTATAACTATTGTCAGATATCCTTTTGCTTCGGTAAGCTCATCCAGCCCCCTGTACACACGCTCAGACTCCATGCCACAGTTTGTCACACCATACACTGTCATTTTCTTTTTTCTGATAGCATCTCCTGTGCGAAGCACCTCTATAAGCTCTGCAAGCTTCTTTCCGGATTTCATGTATACACAGGTTCCACCGTAGCCCACAGTATCCCTCACATCATACGAAGCCGGTATGATATGTATCTCATCCATCATCTCACCAAGCGAAATGCCAAGCCGCGCTGCAGCTGCACAAAACGACGGCACACCGCTTATCATCACATTCATAAAACCTGCCTGCATGACACGCTTATGGATATACATATATGTCGAATACACGCTTGGATCGCCGATTGTAAGCATTGCAACATTTTTCCCATCTTCAAGCTCACAGACTATGTCACTATATATCTTATTGTGTGATATAGTAAGCTTTTCCTTGTCCTTTATCATGGGAAACGGAGTGCACATAATATGTTTTTTCTCTATCTCCGGTAAAACAGCCTGCACTATGCTGTACGCATAGCATTCCTCTTTTGAAACTGCAGGGATTGCAATTATATCACATGCTTTTATTGTATTAATAGCCTTTAAAGTCATAAGCTCGGGATCTCCCGGACCTACACCGATGCCATACAACACACCAATATTATTTTTATTGTCATCCCCGGCTCTTTCTATCTGCTTGTCCATCTTTATAATTTCCTGCTTTCTATACCACATTTACAAGTAATGCATTCCTAACAAAATCATCACAAATCGATATCATATATTCTTCTTGTATCAATTATCGTCTCTGTACCATTATCATCCACAACTATCATCAGGTGCCCTATGCTATCAAGCTTTTTAAGATACCCTGTCACATGCTCATAGCTGCCACCCTCCTTGTGCTCATCCGGCACAAAATATGTCACCTCAAAATAATTCTCTGCCATGGTGTTTATGACATTTTCGTCATATAAACTGTCTGAATTGAAATTACACTTTCTATAAAGCATAATGAGCTCATTCATTTTCTCATCAAGCTCTCTTTTTTTGTCCTCATCAGGCTCATGCCACTCGTTTGTCAGCCTCGCTGTCTCTGCAATAGCCTCCTCATGACCTGTAAGTGCCGCAAAAGGCGCAAACTGTGCTGAGCGGTCCCATATAGACATCTGCGGATGTACCTTTGACACATGATGTGGTAAATCTATAATATCATCATATTTTCCCATGCCATGCTCCTTATATACTTTTTCGTAACTATTATAAACCACTAAAAAAAATCCGATGAAGAACCACAGCGGTTTCTGCTATGCCTTGTGTCCGCCAATCTGATTGTTCCTTGAAATAGTTGTGGCCCCCTCCTCAAGATTCATACCCTTTAGCATGGCATTCTTTCCATATTTCTTCTTGACGGAAATCATAGCCTCCTGAAGCTTTCTCTCCTTGGAAAGTGCCTCATCCTCTTTCTGCTTTTCCTTAGCCCTCGCCTGATAATCTGTAAATAAATCAAGCTGCTCAAACTGCTCACTTTCCTGCACCTTGCTCTCATCACAGACCCTGTTTGCCACCACAGTAATCCTTCGTGTCAGAAGAGAAGGATCTATGATACGGTCATAAAGCTCCATCACAGCATCCATGATGATGCGCGTGGATGACGTATAACGCCCTAAATTTGCTGTACCATGTGCATGCTTTGGAACCTTTCTGCCGTATCGGTCTATGGTAATCTCACCTGTATAATCTCTGTGTGTACCTTTTTTACCGCCAATACTGTCTCTGCCTTTATTATTTACTGCGTGGTCATAATTATTGCCCAAACAGCTATCAGCCTTATTAGACAGATTTGCAATATCATACCCTATAGTGAGTACTATCTGGTCTGTAACCAGCCTCTTATCTACCAGATCAAGCACAAGAAGGTCCGTCATCTCACGCACAATAAGCTTTGTCTTCTCATAATCATACGGCTCCTGAAGCACCTGCCCTGAACTGATGCTGTTGGTCTGCGGTCTGTATGCCTTGATATCAGCTATTGTAACAGGCTCATACCCCCATGCATGGTCTATAAGAAGCTCTGCATTGATGCCAAACATCTTATACAGCTTTTCCTCATTGTAAAAATCATTCGAACCGCCTGTTGAGCACCTGGCCACATCTCCCATTGTATACATGCCGGCTGCCTCGAGCTTTTTGGCATAACCTGCTCCCACTCTCCAGAAATCGGTAATCGGCCTATGGTCCCATAGCTTTCGCCTATAGCTATTTTCATTAAGCTCTGCTATACGCACTCCTCGCTCATCAGGCTTGGCATGCTTTGCCATAATATCCATGGCTATCTTGCACAGATACAGATTGGTACCAATGCCGCAGGTTGCCGTGATACCGGTATCCTTAAGGACATCGTCTATCATCTTAGACGCAAGCTCTCTTGCCGTCATGTGATAAGTGCGAAGATAGTGTGTCACATCCATAAAAACCTCATCTATCGAATAAACACTGATATCCTCAGGTGCGATATACTTAAGATAAATATTGTATATGCGTGTACTGTAATCCATATACAAAGCCATACGCGGCGGTGCGACAATGTATGTCAGCTCATACTCAGGATGTGTGTCAAGCAGATTCGCATTATATGATGCATAATCAAAGCCTGTCATTGTGCTTTCTGTTATATCATTTTCTGCTATATCAATTTCTGTTACATATTTTTTTCTCTCATCCGGATTGCCCTCAGTCTGGAGTCTTTTTTGCTGTTCACCTGCTGATTGTTTTCTATCAGATTGTTCGCCATCAATTTGTCGGCTTCTTTCCACTGTCCCGGCAGCATGTCCACTCGCCATAAGCTTCGACAGACGCAGCTTGTTTACCTCCTTCACACGCTGTACCACCTCAAAAAGGCGCGCTCTGCCCGGTATGCCATATGCCTTAAGAGCCGGCGATACTGCAAGACAGATAGTCTTCTCCGTGCGGGTTGGATCTGCCACGACCAGATTAGTGGTCAGAGCATCCTTTCCCCTCTCTCTGCACTCTACTGATGCGTAAAATGATTTTAAATCTATTGCCACATAAATGTGCTCTTCATTATGCTTATCCATACTGCAATTTTACATTGATTACTCCAAAATGTCAAGAACATATGTTTGTATATGTGAATTATATCCTCACACAACAATGCCCCGCCAAGAATGGCGGGGCAAGGCGTTATGTGCCATGGATGGCACATAAAAGCTAATTATATCATTTTCGTACTAATAACCACTATGAATCACTAAGCTTTAAAACACTACACTACAAGGAAGAACTTCACAAGGAAGAGAAGCGAAATAGCATAAGTAAGGATAGAAACCTCCTTTGCTTTTCCTGTAAAGACCTTGAGTACAGTATATGTGATAAGTCCAAGACCTATACCATGTCCGATAGATCCGGAGATAGGCATTGCAATAAGCATGAGTGCTACCGGAGCAACCTGTGAGAGATCCTCGAAATCCACCTTCTTAAGACCGCCAAGCATCAGGATACCAACATAGATAAGTGCTGATGATGTTGCTGCGGCAGGAATGATTGCTGCAAGCGGTGCTATAAAGACGCATGCAAGGAACAGGATACCTGTTGTGAAAGCTGTAAGACCTGTTCGTCCACCGGCCTCTACACCTGATGCAGACTCAACAAAAGTTGTTACTGTAGATGTACCTGTTACGGCACCAACCACTGTGGCAACTGAATCGGAAACCAAAGCCTCCTTCATGTTTGGCATATTTCCCTCTTTGTCAACCATTCCTGCTCGTGATGCAGTACCAACAAGTGTTCCGATGGTATCAAACATATCTATGATACAGAATGTGATGATGAGTGAAATTGCTGTAAACCATCCAATACTGATGAAATCCTTGAAATCGAACTTGAACAGTGTTGTATCTGCCATATCCTTAAACTGTGGTACAAATGAAGCTGTTGCAAGTGATGCAAAAGGATTTGTTCCAAAGAATATAGCCTCTCCTGCCCAGTAAACTACGCAGGCTGCAAGCATACCAAAAAGTACTGCTCCGTTGACGCCCTTATGAGCTAAAATAATGATAACAAAAAGTCCGATGAACATAGTCACAACAGTGAGCACCATTGAAGAATATCCATCTGTCATATTTGTTTTGGCAAGTCCCGGTGTGAGTGCACCGAAGAAATCCTTCATCACATAAAATGGTCCACCATCCTTTGAGTAAACACCGGCATTTGATCCAAAACCGATATTTAAAAGCATAAGACCGATAGCCGGTGAAATACCCATGCGGACACCATAAGGAATGGCATCTACTATCTTGTCACGGATATTGAATATTGAAAGTATGAAGAATAAAATACCCTCAATAAGGATGATACACAGTGCAGCCTGGAATGAATCAACATATGACAGGCCTGTGATGCTTACGATATTGGCAACTACTACAGCAAAGAAGCTGTTAAGTCCCATACCCGGAGCCAGTGCAAATGGCTTGTTGGCAAGAAATGCCATGACAAACATACCGACTGCCGAAGCAATACATGTTGCCAGGAACACTCCGTTCCATAGTGCTTTTGTTCCCTCAGCACCAAATCCGGTGAGGAGGTTTGGGTTAAGAGCAATGATGTATGCCATAGTCATGAATGTTGTCAGACCGGCAAGAATCTCTGTCTTGACCGTTGTGTTGTTTTGTTTGAGTTTGAAGATTTTCTCTAACATTTTTCTTCCTTTCCTTTTATCTTTTTTGCAGCTGTTATCCGCTTTCCTGCTACAGGCGCCTGTTAATAGCTGCATTGTATATAAAATTGTGAATCACAATTGATTCCTTGTTTTTTCCACGAACTCACTCGTGAAAACATCAAGTGTAAACGGCTTCAAACTAAATTCTCATCAGTGCTTTTCAATTTCATCAAATACTCTGTCAGCCACCTGCGGCAGCTCAGAGAATTTGCGAATAGCCGGCACATCGTCATCTATTGTGCCGAGCCCGTATGCTGCATGGATGAACTTAACTCCTGCCTTTTTGCTGGAATCGTAGTCTCCCTGTATGTCACCTACATACACTGCCTCATCTATATTATTGCGCTCTACAATAAGCTTTATGTTTTCTGACTTTTCAAGCTCATTGTTACCGTAGCACTCAGTATCCTTAAAATACCTGCCAAGTCCGTGGTACGAAAAAAAAGACTCTATATAACCACGCTGGCAATTGCTGACTATATAAAGGTCATAGCTTTCTGACAGCTCATCAAGTGTCTTTTCAACATCAGGATAAAGCTCTCCCCCATGAGCGGTCAGGTAATCATTTTCTTCTCTATAGCATACATTAATTAACTCATCTCTGCAAGTACAATTAGGAAAGATAATGGATGCCAGTACATCCATTGTCTTTCCCATTACTGAATACATATCTTCTTTTGTGATAGGTGCCCTCTCATAGCCGTAATCTGCTATGGCCTTATTCCATGATTTTGCCACATTCTCTGCTGAATCCCAGAGAGTGCCATCCATATCAAAAATAATACCCTTATGCTTCATCTATTGCCTTTCCGATATCATGTCTCATGTATTTATTATCAAACTGTACCCACTCTGTTGCCTCGTAAGCCTTGGCTCTGGCCTCCTTGAGTGTGGCGCCTGTTGCAGTGATACCAAGCACTCGTCCTCCGTTTGTGACGATATTTCCGTCATCATCAAATTTGGTGCCGGCATGATAGCAGTAATAATCCTCTTTGCCGTCAAACTTCTCAAAGCCAGTTATCTTAAAGCCCTTCTCATACTTGACAGGATATCCGTCTGATGCCAGAACCACGCATACGCATGCATTGTCCTCAAACTGAAGATCTATTGTGTCAAGAGTTCCGTCTACACAGGCCTCCATCACATCAATGATATCATTCTTCATACGAGGAAGCACAACCTGTGCCTCAGGATCTCCGAATCTTGCATTGTACTCAAGCACCTTTGGTCCATCCTCTGTGAGCATGAGTCCGAAGAAGATAACTCCTGTAAAAGGTCTGCCCTCTTTAGCCATAGCATCTACAGTTGCCTGATAAATATACTTCTTGCAGAAATCATCGACCTCATCGGTATAGAACGGACTAGGTGAGAAATTACCCATGCCGCCTGTATTAAGGCCTGTATCTCCATCGCCTGCACGCTTGTGGTCCTGCGCAGATGACATAATCTTGATAGTCTTTCCGTCTACAAATGAAAGCACCGAAACCTCACGGCCTGTCATGAACTCCTCAACTACCATGGTGTTTCCGGCTGTTCCGAACTTCTTGTCCTCCATGATGGTTCTGACACCCTCTTTTGCCTCCTCAAGAGTATTACAGATAAGCACACCCTTTCCGAGAGCAAGTCCGTCTGCCTTTAACACGATAGGGAACTTTGCTGTCTCTAAATATTTAAGTGCCTCTTTGGCATCAGTAAAATTCTCATATGCCGCAGTAGGGATATTATACTTTTTCATGAGGTCCTTTGAAAATGCCTTTGAGCCCTCAAGAATAGCTGCATTCTTCTTTGGTCCGAAGCACTTGAGCCCTGCCTTTTCGAACTCGTCAACGATACCTCCTACAAGCGGATCATCCATACCGATGATTGTAAAATCAATGGCATTATCCTTTGCAAATGATACGAGCTTATCAAATTCCATCGCACCGATTGGCACACACTCTGCAAGTGCAGCGATACCTGCATTACCCGGTGCACAGTATATCTTGTCAACGCGTGAGCTCTTTGCAACAGCCCTGCATATTGCATGCTCTCTTCCGCCGCTTCCTACTACTAATACCTTCATTTTTGCCTCCTATACTTAAGCTATATATAAGCTTTTCATTGTCCGGTAATCATAATCTATCTGTGTTTACATACTAATTACTTACAGCACTGTCATTACTTCTCATCTATAATAACATGTCCGTCTTCTACTGACACCCTGCCATTTGCTATCAGGTCGATAGCGTGTGGCATAATTTTCCACTCAGCCTGCTCCATAACCCTGCGCTGAAGCACCTCAGGTGTGTCGCCCTGCTTTACCTCGACTGCCTTCTGTAAAATAATAGGGCCTGTGTCTGTGCCTTCATCCACAAAGTGGCAGGTGGCACCTGTCACCTTCACACCGCGTGCAAGCACTCCCTCATGCACCTTAAGACCATAGTAGCCTGTGCCGCAGAAGGATGGTATGAGCGATGGATGGATATTTATGATTCTGTTTCTGTACTGCTTTATCATCTCAGGTGGAATCACTACCAGAAAGCCTGCCAGTACGACTAAATCCACATGATATGAGTTAAGCTGCTTTAAGAAATCTTCATTGAAGGCAGCTCTACTTTCATAATTCTTTGGCGAGATGCATACTGCCTTTATTCCTGCTTTTTTTGCTCTCTCAAGTGCATATGCATCTGCGTTGTTGCTGATAACAACCTCTATCTGTGTGTTTGTAATTGTTCCGTTATCTATTGCATCTATGATGGCCTGAAGATTGGTGCCGCCACCCGATACACATACTGCAATTTTCATTCTTTTTCCTCGCAACGATGTATACGTTATTAACAATATAATGATATGAGGGTCAAAAGGTATTTTGCCCCTCATTTGAATGTAATTATACGAGATCTACACCCTTCTCGCCGTCAATAATCTTTCCGACTACGTATGGTGTATCTCCGGCAGACTTCATAGCCTCCATAGTCTTGTCCACGTCTGCAGGGTCAACTGCGACGATCATTCCAAGTCCCATGTTGTAGGTATTGTACATCATCTGCTCCTCAACATTTCCCTCTCTAGCCATCATTTTAAAGATTGGTGGAACAGGGTAGCTGTTTTTCTCAACTACGGCACGTTTGCCATCTATGAGCATACGTGGGATATTCTCATAGAAGCCGCCACCTGTGATATGACTGCAGGCCTTTACTGTGACTCCTGCATCCTTTACAGCCTTAAGAGCCTTTACATAGATTCTTGTAGGGGCAAGAAGTGCCTCTCCAAGTGTAGTGCCAAGCTCCTCATGATATGTATTTAATGTCTCCTTGTCCATCTTGAAAATCTTTCTGACAAGTGAAAATCCATTTGAGTGTACGCCTGTTGATGCCATTCCGATAAGTACATCACCATCCTTTAATCCCTCGCCTGTGATGATGTCCTTTCTGTCAACCACACCAACTGCAAAGCCTGCAAGGTCATACTCATCCTCAGGCATAAGACCCGGATGCTCTGCTGTCTCACCACCAACGAGTGCACAGCCTGACTGCTTACAGCCCTCTGCCACACCGCTTACGATTGTAGCAATCTTCTCCGGATAGTTCTTTCCACATGCTATATAATCAAGGAAAAATAATGGCTCACCGCCTGCACATGCCACATCATTTACACACATGGCAACTGCATCGATTCCGATTGTATCATGCTTGTCCATGATGAAAGCAAGCTTTACCTTAGTTCCGCAGCCATCTGTTCCCGATAAAAGCACCGGATCCTCCATATCCTTGATGGAAGCAAGTGAGAACGCTCCTGAGAAGCCTCCGAGACCACCTAACACCTCCGGTCTCATAGTCTCCTTTACATGCTTTTTCATAAGCTCTACTGACTTGTAACCTGCCTCGATATCAACACCTGAATTCTTGTAATCCATTATTGTTCCTCCTAATAATCTGCAATTCGTTCAATACCTATAGTATACCTTCATAGTGTTAAATTTTCCAATTATATATTGTAATTATTCTTATTAGTTTTACTAATATAATATATCTTTTATAGAAATAATACTTATAATTTATTTCACGGATTATATTGACATCAGACATTCATCGTCCTACACTAACCATGCAAATAAATATTTAGATTTGAACGATTAATAATACAAAAGAAAGCTATGATACACAGCACTGCAATAAATACCTGACAAGCTGTCAAATCATAAAGGAGAACAACAAATGTTTAAACAGATAAAAAATTTTCTGATAATGACACTCAGTATCACCATCATGGCAATCGGTGTATACTATTTCAAGTTCCCAAACAACTTCACCTTCGGTGGCGTAACCGGTGCCGCAGTTGTTTTTGCAAAGATAACACCGCTCTCAGCGAGTATGTTTTCTACTATTGTGAACATGCTTCTGCTTATAGTGGGCTTTTTCTTCCTTGGCAAAGGCTTTGCTATTAAGACCACCTATGCCACAATACTTTTGTCTGTTGAGCTCCTGGTACTCGAAAAACTTGACCCGCTCACTCATCCTCTCTCAAACGAGCCAATGCTTGAGCTGATTTTTGCCATCGCTCTTCCTGCAATCGCATCTGCACTGCTTTTCTATGTAGGTGCTTCAAGTGGCGGAACCGATGTCATCGCCATGATTGTAAAAAAATATGCACATGTAGAAAATATTGGCATGGCTTTATTTCTCACCGACCTCGTCATGATTATCATCGCCTGCTTTGTATTTGACATAAAGACTGCTCTGTATTCATTTGTCGGACTTGTTGTGAAATCATTTATGATTGATGCAATCATCGAAAATATCATGCTCAGAAAATCCATAATGCTTATCTGCGATGACAAGGATGTGATATGCAATTATATTATAAATGTTCTCGGAAAAAGTGCCACCTATGTGGAGGCACGAGGCGCTTACACCGGTGAGAGAAACTATATCGTTTTCAGCACTCTCACAAAGAAGCAGGCCATAGAGCTTAGAAGCTTCATACATCAGAATAAGCTGCATGCTTTTATGTCTGTGATGAGCACCAGTGAAGTATTTGGTAAGGGATTTTCTTCTCTGTAAATTCATTAAAAATCTTCCCTTACCTGATAAGAAAAAACAAAACAGCCGTAACCGCGATTTTCTTTTTCAATCGCAGCTACGGCTGTTATATTTATATGTATTAATTATCTACATGAACTAATTTATTCCAAAAACTAGTGCTTCGGAATAAGCTTCTCTGTACCACCCATGTATGGCTGAAGAGCCTTAGGGATATTTACAGAGCCATCTGCATTCAGGTTGTTCTCAAGGAATGCGATAAGCATACGTGGTGGAGCAACAACTGTGTTGTTAAGAGTATGTGCAAAGTATTTCTTGCCATCCTCGCCCTTTACACGAATCTTAAGACGTCTTGCCTGTGCATCGCCTAAGTTAGAGCAGCTTCCAACCTCGAAGTACTTCTTCTGTCTTGGTGACCATGCCTCTACGTCGCATGATTTAACCTTGAGATCTGCGAGGTCTCCTGAACAGCACTCGAGAGTACGGACAGGCACATCGAGACTTCTGAAAAGCTCTACTGTGTACTTCCACATCTTCTCATACCATTCCTTTGAATCCTGTGGCTTGCAGACAACAATCATCTCCTGCTTCTCAAACTGATGGATACGGTAAACACCTCTCTCCTCAATGCCGTGTGCACCCTTTTCCTTACGGAAGCAAGGTGAGTAGCTTGTGAGTGTGTATGGAAGCTTTGACTCATCGTTTATTGTATCGATGAACTTACCGATCATTGAGTGCTCAGATGTGCCGATAAGATAGAGATCCTCTCCCTCAATCTTGTACATCATGGCATCCATCTCCTCAAAGCTCATAACGCCTGTTACGACATTTGAACGGATCATGAATGGTGGGATACAGTATGTAAAGCCCTTTCCAATCATGAAGTCACGCGCATATGCTGTCATGGCTGAGTGAAGACGTGCGATATCTCCCATCAGATAATAGAAACCGTTTCCTGCAACCTTTCCTGCTGCATCGAGGTCTATTCCGTCAAATCTCTCCATTATATCTGTATGATAAGGAATCTCGAAATCAGGAACAACAGGCTCACCAAACTTCTCGTTCTCCACGTTGAAGGTATCATCCTTTCCGATTGGAACTGATGGATCGATGATGTTTGGAATCTTCATCATATCCTCAAGCACCTTGTCCTGATACTCTTTCTCGAGCGGCTCAAGCTCTGTGAGGCGCTTTGAAATCTGTGCTACCTCAGCCTTTACAGCCTCAGCCTCTTCCTTCTTGCCCTGTGCCATAAGAGCACCAATCTGCTTAGAAACCTGATTCTTCTTTGCACGAAGATCATCTGCCTCCTGCTGTGCTTCTCTTGCCTTCTTGTCATACTCGATTACTTCATCGACGAGCGGAAGCTTGTGGTCCTGGAATTTCTTTTTAATATTTTCTTTTACGAGATCCGGATTCTCTCTTAAAAACTTTAAGTCTATCATAATTCCTCCAAAGTATTATGTTTTTATAACTTATAACATTTTACTCTGAAAACCCTTAAAATGCAAGAGGATACTTGCCAGTAAGTGTCTTGATGATAGCCTTTGCAGGCTCAACTGCGCTCTCGCCCTCTTTGATGATCATGGCGATTGCCTCTGCAACCTTGTCGAAATCATCCTCCTTTAAGCCTCTTGATGTGGCAGCAGGTGTTCCGAGGCGGATACCGCTTGTGACAAATGGCTTCTGTGGGTCGTTAGGAATAGTATTCTTGTTGGCTGTGATATGAGCCGCATCGAGAAGCTTCTCGATAGACTTTCCTGTGAGACCAAACGGAGTTAAATCTACAAGCATGAGGTGGTTGTCTGTGCCGTCTGATACAATCTTGATGCCACGGCTCTGAAGACCCTTGCAAAGTGCCTGTGCGTTCTTTACAATCTGCTTCTGATACTCCTTGAACTCAGGCTGTAATGCCTCCTTGAAGCAGACTGCCTTTGCAGCGATAACGTGCATGAGAGGTCCACCCTGGATTCCCGGGAAAATAGCCTTGTTGAAATTGTACTTATCCTGCATCTCCTGGCTGCAGAGAATCATTCCTCCACGAGGTCCGCGGAGAGTCTTGTGTGTAGTGGTTGTGGTGACATGTGCATATGGGATTGGGCTTGGATGAAGTCCTGCGGCTACAAGTCCTGCGATATGAGCCATATCAACCATGAGCACTGCATCTACCTTGTCTGCAATCTCTCTGAAACGCTTGAAATCTATAGTTCTCGCATATGCAGATGCACCTGCGATAATCATCTTCGGCTTGCACTCAAGGGCTATCTCCTCTACCTTGTCGTAATCGATGAAGCCCTCGTCATTTACTCCGTAAGGCACTACATGGAAATATGAGCCTGAGAAGTTGACCGGTGAACCATGTGTGAGGTGTCCGCCGTGGTCAAGGTTCATTCCCATGATGGTATCGCCCGGCTTTAAGATGGCAAACTGAACTGCCATGTTGGCCTGTGCGCCTGAGTGTGGCTGTACATTTACATACTCTGCGCCGAAAAGCTTCTTGGCTCTTTCTCTGGCAAGCTCCTCTACCTCGTCCACGCACTCGCAGCCGCCATAGTATCTTCTTCCCGGATATCCCTCAGCGTACTTATTGGTGAGGATGCTTCCCATAGCTGACATAACAGCAGGGCTTACCCAGTTCTCAGAGGCAATAAGCTCGATGTGGCTGTTCTGGCGCTCAAATTCGTCTGTGATGGCGCTTGCAATCTCCTGATCTTCTTTCTTGATGTCGTCAAGTGTATACATATATGTGTCTCCTTTTCTTTATTGCAAAATACTTGCATTATTTATCGCAATTATATGCTTTGCTGTGATTTATTACTTTGATGCGCTACCGCGCAAAAATAATCCTTGCTACAATTCTACTATTTAAAGCAGAAAGTAGCAAGGATTATTTGATATATCCTTCATATTTAATTCTAATAAGTAACTATACCCAAATCAAATAACTAAAATCACATATATGAATACATTTAAAAAATACGGTCATCCTATAAAAAAGGAGGTCTGAAAACATGACTACTGACCAAAAAGAAAAACGAAACGATGAATATAACAAATATGTAAAGCGCGTCACACCTACTCACTGCCTTTCTGCAAACATGCTTAAGGCATTTATACTCGGCGGCATCATATGCACTATCGGACAGCTCATAGTAAATACCTGCACACAATACTTTGGGTTAAGCAGCGATGAAGCCTCTGCCTGGTGCAGCATGATTTTGATTCTCATAAGCTGCATACTGACAGCGCTAAACCTGTATGCACCACTCGCAAACTGGGGAGGCGCAGGCGCTCTCGTTCCTATAACAGGCTTTGCAAACGGAGTATGCTCATCCGCATGTGAATTTCAGGTGGAGGGGCAGGTATTTGGCATAGGCTGTCAGATATTCAGGATTGCAGGTCCTGTGATACTGTACGGCATATTTTCAAGCTGGGTGCTTGGTGTGATATACCTTGTTGTAACGGGCTTGTGATTGTTTAGCATTTTCAGCTGCTCACTCCTTGTTTTTCCTTGTCAAAAGAAAAGACATAATAAGCGATGTAATCGGCACAGTCAGGATAATTCCCATTGTGCCTGATATGCCTCGCATTATCTCAATCGCCATAGAGTACATATTGAGTATCTGGTGCATCTGATACGAGTATGCATATATAACCATCACAAGCCCAAGGCTTCCGCCCACATAAGCCAGAATCAACGTATTTGACATAGTTCCAATCATATCGCGACCTATATTTATGCCCGACTTAAATATCTCCTTTGCAGATATATCCGGACTCTTTTCTTTTATCTCATGAAGCGATGTGGCTACAGACATCGCCACATCCATCACTGCCCCAAGCGATGCAATGAGTATACCTGAAAACAGCATGCCACCAATATCAAGCTTTGAGTTCTGTCCCACATAAATAAGATTTTCAATATCATCCACATTGTAGCCTGTCACATATCCAAAATGTCCGAAAAGCAGCGCTATTATTCCCGAAACTACAACTCCAAAAACAGTTCCAAGCATGGCACCTATGGATTTCATCTGCCAGTCTGCTATAAGTGTGAACGTGACAACCGTGATAATTACGACCGAAGCTGTTGCCGCAATAAACGGAGAAACCCCGATATACATGAGCGGAATATACAAAAATATTACCGTAGCAAAAGTAAATATAAGCGCAAGAATGGAATTAAAGCCCTTCTTTCCGCCAACCAGCCACATAAGTCCGAAAAATGCAGCTAAAAGTACCCATATCTCATTTTCCCTATCGTAGTTATAAACATTTGCAGACAGACTGCCATCGTATTCCGACAGACTAGCAATAACTCGTGTGCCCACCTTGCAGTTTGCACCATATAAATATCCGTTTAAGCTGTACGCATCAACAGTCTCACCCTTGTGGCTTCCTGACTTGATAAGCAAAACAACCTTCTGGCTGTCACCACTGTCTAAGGAGGCTTCAGCCTGAAGGTCTTCATTGTCGTTTTGCGTAACCACCGCTCTCACAAACGATGTATTGTCATCTGCAAGAAGCGGTTTTCTTTCAACGCTTCGAAAGAATATAAACATTGCCAGTGTAATAAGAGCCACAATAAGGTATTTGCCTAATGTGTCAATTATTTTTGCCAAAACTTACCCTTCTTTCTCATTCCAAGCACTGTTGCGAGGATTGCTGCGCCTAATACTCCAAGTGCTGCATACATGCCGCCATGGTTAACATCTCCTGTCTTTACCTTAGCACTCTTTGAAGTTTTTACGCCATCAGAATCAGACTTGCTTGCACCTGTATTTGCTGTGCTGACATTCTGGCTTCCTGATCCGCCTGCATTGTTTCCCGCAATCTGCTGGCCTGCGCCACCCTGTGCCCCGTTTCCGTTCTGGTTTGTGCTGTCCTGTGCTCCGTTTCCGCTCTGGTCAGCATTTCCATTCTGGTTCCCATTTGGAGCAGTCTGTTTAACCTGTAAAGCATTTATTGCACTTACAACTGCTTTCTTTGCCTCATCGATGCCCTTTACAACAGGAGCCTTATCAGTACTGTAATCAGAAAGGTTTTCCTCCTTGCCTTCAGCTACCTGAGTATAGATTGTCTTGTCAAGAAGTGTAGAAATTCCCCTCTTGAAACGATTTTTTGCACCATCTTTATCATCATCGTTTGCTATAGAGCCATATCCCTTAACACGGTCATTTGCTGTTCCATAGTTTGTTGTGATATCACTTACCATCGGATCATCTGCTGTTGTACCTGAAGCCTTAAGCTCCTTAAGAGAGGCAAGTGCTGATTTTAATGCTTCCATGCTCTCATCTGTGTATGCTACATCTGTGCTGTTTACCAGAGCATCTGCTGCCGCAATCACCTCATCGGCACTCTGCGCATCTATTGTCTTTGTGATTGTGAAATCATCAGCATATTTATTTCCGTTGTAGTCATATGTCTTTATTGTCATTGTTCCACTTGAAAAATCTATAGTAGAGAATGAAGGCAGACACGCATTGGTTCTCTCTGCGATATAGTATGGTGTGTAATTTAACAGATTATAGTATTTTGAACCTGAGCCTGAGCCTGTTGTGATATAAAGAGTTCCCTCAGGATTGTTAACTGAACCTTTGCTCAAATCATAGTCGATAACATTTCCGTCCTGCACCTGATAGCTTCTTGAATATGTATGATCATGGCCTGTAAGACATACATCAATATCAAACTCATCCATGAGCGGTGCAAAGATAATTCTGTTTGTAGTAGCATCTGTATCTGCATGTGGCTGTCCTGAGCCATAGATATCGCTGTGGAATACAACTACCCTCCATGCCGCATCCGGATTGCTTGCAATAGCCTTTTTCATAAACTCTCTGTGCTCTGTCTGGTTACGATTATTACTGTTTAAAGAAATGAACAATACATTTCCGTTATTGAAGTAGAAATCACAGCCGGCACCGGTGCTTCCCAGATTATCCTCTGAATTTGGATTGTTGAAATGCGCAGTATAGTCAGAGCCATCCTTATCGTGGTTTCCGATTGTAGCTGCAATAGGAAGACTTCTGAACACTGACGGATAAAGATATCCGGCATACTCGCTCTCTCTTGTCTTCTTCGTCTCTTCCGATCCTGCATTTGACTCATTTATCTGGTCTCCAGCCGATAAAAGAAATGACGCATCCGGATCAATCTCCATAGCCTTCTGCATTGTCTTGTTCCAGTTGTAGGCATCCTGTGCAACGCTCATATCGTTTGCCTCTTTATCACTTTTACTGCCGGATGCTCCAATCTGAGGATCTCCCGTAAGGATTACCGAAAACGCATCTGTAGCATGTGTGGTGTATGTATACTCATCTGACCATACTGTATCACCATTGTCCGAATAATTGTCTGTATACTGATAAACATACTTTGTATTTGGTTCAAAAAAGCCATTGATGCTTACTTTATTTGAAGCAGCATAGGCTTCTTGCTGCCAGTTTGTGGCACTTATATCTGTTGCAGTACCCTTTACAATCTGTGCACCTGCCTTTGAGCCATCCTTCCATACCATAACAGCCGGTGTTCCCTTGGTCTTTGAATACCATGCAAAGCCCAGATCCTTGGCTGTAGAGCCCGGTGTAAGTGCAATCTGATTGGTATTTGCAAAATCCTGTGTGCCACCCTGCCATGTACCGGTTAACCAGCTCTGATAATCTGCCGAACCTGTTGTTGCCGCATTAAAAGCCGCCTGACCTGTTTTTGAATCCGCTACTTCACCATAAGCATAAGCCGGAATTGCCGGTGCCATGGTAACTACCATTGTTGAAACTGCTGCAAGGATCATGCCCTTCTTCAGTATGTTCTTGTTCTTTCTCATATTTTCCTCCACAAAATTAAGTTAGTGTGTTTCACAGCTGCTGAAAATACTATAACTTAAAGTTGTAAAGTCGAAATGGGGTGGATGTAAATTGGGGGTAAAGATTAAATTTCGTAAAACATATGTGAAAGAAATATTTTTTCCCATTGCCAATCCCCTTCCTTATTTCTATAATATTAACATACCATATATTCAAATGCAGCATATTAAGAAAGGGGATTTTCAATGGACACTTTTTCAGAAGTTTTTAAGGCTATCGCAAGCTACCCGTGGCAGGTAAATGTGGGGTGCTTTCACTAATACCACTGTACATCATAGATTTTAAGTTTTTCTGCAAACTAAATATTGGTTTACAGCGCAAGATAGCACTTGCAAAGGAGCGCGGACATGTGGCGAGAGGCATGATTGTGAAGGAGGATGCAAAGAGGCTCGTTGTCAATAATTCACAATCCGCTTACAGCTACTGGGCTGCCAGATACACATATACTGTAGACGGAAAGGAGTACCGCAAGCGTTTTTCATGCGATAAAAGACATAGCACCCGTTCTGAGCTTAGGACTATCATAAATGTGTACTGGCTTGATGACCCGAACAAGCCTTTCTGGGACTATAGTAGCGATTCACTTGGCGCATGGTTTGGAATTTTTACGATATTGTTTCCATGGATTGGGGCTATACTTATCATACAGCTGTTAGGCGGTGCCGATGCAATAGCGCAGTACAATAACAGTCGGATGTGATACAGTCTCAGGCACCTTATAGCCTGCTTCTCTCTTTATTTTTTCAAACTCACTGAAACCGGCTGCTTCCTAAGCACCGGCATGGTGTATATCTTCACCAAAAGCGGTATCACCATGATAAACCATACAAGCGGCTCTGCTACTATCACTCCTGTATAGCCAAGCAGTGGCACAAGTGTAAATGCAATAATTATCTTTCCCACCATCTCAAGTGAGCTTGATACAAGCGGCGTAATCTGCTCTCCAAGCCCCTGCATTGCATTTCGCACTATACATATAACAGCGGTCACATAATAAAACAGAGTGTCAAATTTGAGATAATTTGTGGCATTTTTTATAATAATAGGATTATTAGTGCCTGTTACAAGCTTCACCAGCCACGGGCCTATAGTGTAGCTTGCGATAATTGCCATCGTACACCATATGCAGGTATAGAATATTGCCAGTTTTATGCCCTTTTTCACTCTGGTCACTTCTCCCGCTCCTATATTCTGCCCACAGAAGGTCGCCATGGTCTGTCCGAACACGGTAAACATGACCATGAATATCTCCGATATCTTTCTGGCAGCCGTGTGAGCTACTATAATATCCTGTCCCAGTCGGTTTATGGCGGTCTGCAGGGTCAGCGAGCCTATATTTACCAGCGAACTCATAAATGCCATAGAAAGACCTGCCTTAAGCATTGTCATTTTCATCACGGCTATTACTTCAGGAGTCATATTATTCTTGCTGCCTTTACCTTCTGCGCCTTCGATATCACAATTTTCGCCGCATAATTTCATGCTTCTTCGCAGTAAATGACTGTCAAATAAATCACTGCGGGACAATCTCAAAAGCTCATATCTTTTTACCATATATACATAGCACACAATAAACGCAATAACCTGTGCAAGTACAGTGGCAATCGCAGCACCCGCCACTCCTGCCTTCAGTACGACCACAAAGAAAATATCACCTGCCATATTCAGACAGACCGAGACGGCTAATATGACAAGCGGCGTAACTGTATCGCCCAGTGCCCTGAGTGCCGCCGCACATGCATCATACAAAAATGTCGCTACAAGCCCTGCTATTATAATAAAAATATATGACACAGCCATTCCCATCAAATCATTTGATACATTTAAAAATCCAAGAATCTGACGCAAAAATAACAGGCATAATACCGTTATAGCAAGCGCTATTATGCATCCCATTTTAATTGACAGTGCAAATGATTTCTTTACACCGGCGTAGTCCCTTGCGCCAAATTTCTGGGCTGTTATTATGGCAAATCCATTAGCTAAGCCCATCAAAAAGCCTATCATCAGATTGCTGAGTGTCGTGGTGGCTCCGACTGCTGCCAGTGAGTTTTCTCCCAGATATGATCCGACTATTCTCGTGTCAACTATACTGTATGTGAGCTGGAGTATATTTGCCATAAATATTGGAATGGCAAATGCCAGTATGAGTCTTGATGGTTTTCCTTTTGTAAGGTCTTTCATGTATGTATATCCTCGTATATTTCAAAATATTTTCATCAATATATTAGCAGATAAATTTTAAAATTCAATCTTTTTAATCGGTAATATAATCATTTCTGATCATACTAAAATATAAACAACAATATATAGTTTATATACACTATATTTATACACATATAATTTATATGCATTCTGTTTACATGTATTGAATTTATACGTATCATATGTTATATATACACTGTAGAGAGGTGGATAAAAATATGCCGATGCTTTTACCAATATGGTTTCAGTAGATGTTAATGCATATGCCAAAGCTTAAGGCTCATTAGATATCTGCATTATAATTTGGAGAAAAGATGAACAACGATATAAAATACAAGCTGGCCAATGCCATGAAAGAATGCATGTTTTCCTCTCCTGTCGAGAAAATTACGGTTAAGGAAATCTGCGATACATGTGGTGTGACCAGACAAACCTTTTACAGAAATTTTCAGGACAAATACGACCTGATAAACTGGTATTTTGATAAGATACTGATTGAATCCTTTCACCAGATGGGTGAGGGCAGTACCGTGTACGAAAGCCTTGTTAAAAAATTTGAATATATCCGGATGGAGCACCTTTTCTTTAAGGCTGCTTTTAAAAATGATGAGCAGAACAATCTAAAGGAGCATGATTTTGAGCTGATTCGTCAGTTTTATATTGACCAGATTGAAGGAAAAAGCCACCGGAAAATATCCGACAAGCTATTGTTCCAGCTTGAAATGTACTGTCAGGGTTCTGTCTTTATGACAACACAGTGGGTGCTTGGCAATAAAAACTTTACCCCTCAGGAGCTTGCCGGACTGCTCGCTGATGCTATGCCAAAGGAGCTTGCCGACGTGTTTCGCGAGGTAAACCTGATATAATTCAAGGTAATATTCAAAACCATTTAGAACAAGTATCTTGCGTTTTTACAAATGTGCACGGTGGTCTTAATAGTTATATCAGCGTTAAAAATCCGGGAATGCTGTCAATTGACAGTTCCCGGATTTTCTATTTTATTTCATTCTTAATCGTAACTATTCACAAACATCCCACATACATTCGCAAAACCTCACGATACTCATGCTCTCGCTAAAATGTCAAACTACACATCCCTGTAAGCTGTTGCAGAATTACATAATCTTACGGAAAAGAGCCTTCAAATCCTCAACACTTGCATCCTTTGGATTTCCAGGTGCACATGCATCCGCGTGAGCAGACTCTGCGAGGAAGTCTAAGTCATCCTCCTTAATAGCTTCAAGCTTTGTTGGGATTCCTACATCTACAGAGAGCTGCGCTACAGCATCGATTGCAGCCTTTCTGTACTCCTCTACAGACATATCATCTACGCCCTTTACTCCCATTGCGCGGGCGATTTCACGATATTTTTCGCCTGTGCAGTCTGCATTGTACTCCATTACGATTGGAAGCATCATAGCACATGCTACTCCGTGTGGTGTATCATAAACAGCTCCGAGTGTATGAGCCATTGAATGAGCAATTCCAAGTCCTACATTTGAGAATCCCATTCCGGCAATGTACTCTCCAAGTGCCATGCCCTCACGTCCCTCTTTTTCATTGGCAACTGCACTTCTTAAGGATCTTGCAATAATCTCTATTGCTTTGAGATGGAACATGTCTGTCATCTCCCAGGCAGCCTTTGTTGTGTAGCCCTCGATAGCATGTGTGAGTGCGTCCATACCTGTTGATGCTGTAAGTCCCTTTGGCATTGATGACATCATGTCTGGGTCTACGATTGCGATGATTGGCATGTCATGTGGGTCCACACATACAAACTTTCTCTTTCTCTCTACATCTGTGATGACATAGTTGATTGTAACCTCTGCTGCTGTTCCTGCTGTTGTAGGTACTGCGATGATAGGAACACAAGGCTTCTTTGTAGGTGCAACACCCTCTAAGCTTCTTACATCCTCAAACTCCGGGTTTGCGATGATGATACCGATTGCCTTTGATGTATCCATAGAAGAGCCGCCTCCGATTGCAATGAGGTAATCAGCTCCTGATTTCTTAAATGTCTCTACGCCATGCTTTACGTTGTCGATTGTTGGATTTGGCTTAATCTCTGAGTAAAGCTCATATTCCAATCCGTTCTTATCAAGGATATCTGTTACCTTTGCTGTAACCCCAAATTTGATTAAGTCAGGGTCAGAGCATACCAGTGCTTTTTTAAAGCCATGCGCTTTTGCCTCTGTTGCAATCTCCTGGATTGCACCTGATCCGTGATAAGATGTCTCGTTTAACATGATTCTGTTAGCCATAGTGTAAAATCTCCTTCCAATTTTAAAAAATACTCCTAAAAAACTCTGCCGATAAATTCTTATAACTTATCTGCCTGACTATATTTTAACAAAGTATTAAACGAGATGTAAGTTACAAACCTGCCAATGTGTAACATCCCGGCTGTAATATATAACCTGCCAGTTACCTATATGTATCCCACCGGTTGCCAATCAGATCTTAGAGCTGTCTGTTATGACCTTCTTAAGCTCTCTTGCTGCCGCACTGATCGGGTGATGTATATCATATACCATACATATATTTCTCTGCGGTATCTCCTCCTCCAGAGCTATCTCTACAATCTCGCGATTTGCTATCGCAGCCTCTGCCATCGGCTTTGGCATAAAGGCAAGACCAAGCTCACTTTTCACAAGCGGCAGTATCTGGTCTGTCGTTGCGGTCTCTGTATCAGGCGCAAATTCAAGTCCGTGTGACATAAAAAATCTGTTAAAAAACTGAAATGTCATGGTCTCCCGCCCCAGTCCGATAAGCGGATAATTATGCAGCTCATTTAATGACAGAGTCTGACTTCCGAGCGCAGTAAAAGTGGTACCACCCACGAGAATCTCCTGGAACGAGCCAAGCTTTATCATCTTAAGAGGGGCCTCCACCTCAACCGGTGTCGATACCACTGCAAAATCAATCATGCCGTTTTTTACGGCATTTATAGCCTGTGGGGTGGAGTGATTATATATCTTAAGCCTGATACCCGGATATGCCATGTGAAAAGTCTTTAGCCTGTCAAGCAGATATATGTTTAGAGCTGTCTCACTGGCTCCTATTGATACGCTTCCGTGTGACAGTCCTGTGCTGTCTGACAGCTCCTCCTCCGCCGCAAGTATCTGTGACATCGCTGCAGATACATGCGCGTACAGACGCTCTCCCTCCGGTGTTAGCTGCACACCTCTGTTATTTCTGATAAAAAGTATGCTGTTTATCTGCTGCTCTAAGTTGTTCATGGCGCGGGTTACATTCGGCTGGCTGTTTCCAAGTGCCCTCGCAGCTTTTGTGAAATTACAGTATTTTGCAACATAATAAAATATCTTGTAGTACTCAAAATTTATATCCATATTTAAAGCCTCCTTTTTATTATCGTTTTACCGGTCATTTTTCCGATAATACACAGATACTAATGATATAATAATATGATATTTCAATTATATCAATTATACTTTTTACTTATTATAATCATAATTGTATAATCATAAATGCTCAAAAGAGAAATATTGATTATATATATAAGAAAAGGACGTGTTTCAAATGAGTGAAAAGACAATGTTTCCAAGAGAAGACCATACAGAAATGCTGTTTCAGAAGATACTAAACGATCCATGGGCGTGTGACAGGCTTATGGAAACCTTCAATGAAAATCTGGTTTACAACGATGAATTTGATGTATCACTTCCGGCAGAAAAATTTGCTAAAGCTCTCTTCAATGCATATACCAACCGCGATCTTTCCGCACTGCTTATGTGTCTGTGCAACAACACCGTATTTGATTTGCTGCGCAATTCATATATCATACCGTACAGGTTCAATGCCGACGGACATCAAAATCCGATAATCATGACCGATGAGCACGGAAATCCGCTGCCCGAGTATAAACACATATCTCACGACAAGAACTATATACATTTTCATGAGATATACAATGATATGCCAGATAAAAAGGATATCTACTACGCACAGGCTTACCGCTACAGTCACACATATGATTCCGAGCATATGACTCCCACGCAGCAGGTCATTGTAAAGCATGACGGAATACTCTTGATACGAGAGCTTCCCGATACCGTAAAACTCAAGGAGACTGAGGCTGAGGCTTACTCTGCCGTATGGGATCTGATGATACAGATTGAAAAGGAGCTTCCTATGGCATATGTTTTTTACGGTCAGGACTCTCTTGTGGAAAATGACAAGCGGTATGATGAAATTGGTATTTTCCTGCGAAGCTCTCATTTCCTAAAAAATCTTGAAAAACATGTACAAAAGGCCGAGGCGATAATTTATGGCAGATAACAGCTACACAGATATCATGGAAAAAAATCATATGGAAATCCCCTGGCATGATTATGCCAGACAGGATGGAAATATACTCATAGATAAGGCGGGACTGATTGAAAAAGCCTCTGTAATCGGACGTGTCGGACTCATCATGCTCTCCTGCGGCACAGGAGCCTGGCGTGTGAGAACCTCCATGAACCGGCTCTCAAAGGTGCTTGGTGTCACATGTACAGTGGATGTTGGACTTATGTCAATCGAGTTTAACTGTTTTGACGGCACTGACTGTATATCGCAGTCACTCAGCATAGCAAACACAGGTGTAAACACCTCAAAGCTCTATCGCATGGAGCAGTTTGTCGACAATTTTCCTAACGAGGAAGCTCATCTGACCGGCGAAGAAATTCACCGGCGACTTGATGAGATTGAACAGATTCATGCCATTTACTCCCCTGCAAGGCTTGGGCTTGCAGCCGCTATAGCATGCTGTGCCTTCACGTTTTTGCTCGGCGGAGGCCCTATCGAGATGATGCTGGCATTTATAGCAGCCGGCATCGGAAATCTCATACGAACCAAGCTTATAAAACATCATTTTACCTTGTTCCTTAATATAGCGGTATCAATTTCTGCCTCATGCTTCATATATGCGGCACTTTTAAAAATAGCAGAGATGGCTTTCAATGTATCAACCATTCATGAAGCCGGATACATCTGTTCCATGCTCTTTATCATTCCGGGATTTCCGTTTATTACAAGCGGAATCGACCTGGCAAAGCTGGATCTGCGCTCCGGTCTTGAACGCCTTGCCTATGCAATAATAATAGTCATGGTAGCCACGATGTTTGCATGGATTATGGCGCTGCTTCTGCAGCTTAAACCTATGGACTTTGAAGATTTGGATCTGGGCCCCGTACTACATCTAATCCTGAGGCTTATAATGAGCTTCTTCGGTGTGTTTGGATTCTCAATCATGTTCAACAGCCCTGCTTCCATGGCTGCAACAGCTGCTCTTATCGGTGCCATAGCAAATTCACTGCGGCTTGAGCTGGTAGACCTGACAGGTATGCCGGCTCCTGCTGCCGCATTTGCCGGAACTCTCACAGCAGGGCTTCTCGCATCATTTATCAAGGAAAACAACGGATATCCGAGAATATCCCTTACTGTTCCATCCATAGTCATAATGGTTCCGGGACTTTATCTGTATCGGGCTATATACAATTTCGGCATAATGGCACTTTCGGATGCTGTTTCATGGTTTGCATCAGCAATCATGATTATCATTGCACTGCCGCTCGGACTCATCTTTGCAAGAATACTAACTGATAAGACGTTTAGGTATTGCACGTAACAGAATCATACACATTATAAGCAGACTTGTTTTATACCATTCCAATTTCGGACAGCACAAGCTCTGCACCAACATACAAATATTAAACTCAAAAAACAAGGAGGCATTCATCATGCTTACAGCAGTTACAGGAATAAACTGGGGAGACGAAGGAAAGGGTCGTGTCATCGACCTTCTCGCAGAACATGCGGATATCGTAGTCCGCTATCAGGGTGGTAACAATGCCGGACACACAGTAGTTAATAAACAGGGAAAATTTGTCTTAAATCTGCTTCCATCCGGAATACTTCACCCAGATGTAGTATGTGTGCTCGGTGACGGAATGGTTATTGACCTAAACCATCTGTCCAATGAAATTGCACAGATCAGAACACAAGATATATCTGTTTCACCAAAAAACCTGAAATTATCAACAAAAGCCACAATTTCAATGCCGTGGCATAAAATACAGGATGAGCTTGAGGAAGAGCGCCTTTCAAAGTCCGGAGCAGCCTTCGGCTCTACCAAACGCGGTATTGCCTATGCATACAGCGATAAATACCGTAAAAAAACAATCCGTCTCGGTGATTTACTCCACTTAGACGAAGAGAATGTACAGGCCAGACTTAAGACCATGCTTGAAGCTAAAAACCTTGAGCTTGCAGGCTGCTATCACCAGGAGCCTATGTCTCTGTCAGCTCTTTTGTCATGGTGCAGGCAGAAGGCTGCAAAATATGCACCTTATATCACAGATACCGGTGCATTCCTTGAGGATGCACTATCAAAGGGAAAGCGTGTTGTACTTGAAGCACAGCTTGGTGCAATGAGGGATATAGACTATGGTATTTTCCCATATACTTCAAGCTCCTCCACCATCTCAGCTTACGGTCCTATAGGTGCCGGTATCCCCGGTACCTCATTAGACCATGTGGTCGGTGTACTAAAGGCATACTCTACCTGTGTCGGAGCCGGACCATTTGTCGCGGAAAAAGCTATGAACGGTGAATGGACTGAAATGGTCCGCAAGTATGGAGGCGAATACGGCGCTGCCACTGGAAGACCCCGTCGTGTGGGTCCGTTTGATGCCGTTGCAAGCCGCTATGGTCTAAAATGCCAGCATGCTGACAAAATCGCACTGACCAAGCTAGATGTCCTGAGCATCATGGATCAGATTCCTGTTATCACAGGATATCAGTATAAAAATGCCGTAACAAACGTCTTTGACCCTACCGAAAATCTCGAAAAATATACCCCGGTAGTCAAAATGCTGCCGGGGTGGAAAACCGATATATCAAATTGCAGGTCATATGATGAACTGCCTGTAAATGCTAAGCGCTACATAAGCTTCCTTGAGGACATGCTAAGACACGAAATACAATTTGTTTCAGTCGGAGCTGAGAGAAATCAATATCTTCTCAATGGTAAGTGGCTGTAATTGCCTTTAACATGCTTTAACCAACCTTTGCCTTGTTCTTCTTAGTCGCTGCCTCTGTCATCGCATACGGATCAAGCACCACATCAAGCTGCTTTTCCTTCATAAGTCCGTGCTTTAAAAGCAGCTTCTGGCAGCGCTCCTCATTTGCGATTATTCCGATTATGCAGTTGTCAGTAAGTGTGTCTACTGCATGTGTGAGTGTGCTTATCGAATCAAAAAGATTATAGAATTGATTCCGGGATTCTAAAAAAATACTATATTATTTTTCTGATTTACTAAGATATTGTATACATGAATGTGCTGCCACATTTCCTTCTCCGACAGCCTTCGTATACTGGTATGGCCTGCCTGTGCAGTCTCCTGCCGCAAAACAGCCTGCCACATTTGTCTGCTGGGCTCTATCCACCAATATATGTCCATTTTCTATTTCAAGCTGCGGCATAAGCTTTGATGGTGCGATGGCATTTCTCAGGCAGAATACTCCGTCTACGCTCTCAGTCTTTCCGCTTCGAAGCGTAATTCCTTCCACAAATGAGTCTCCGATTAATGCTATAGGTGCATCCTTTGATATCTTTACATTTGGAAGCTCTATTTCGCTGTCATTATAGGCTGGGAAATACAATACCTCTGCCGCAAGATCCGCAAGATATTTCACCTCATGCTCATACTTTTTGTCATTGCATATGACAGCTATCCTTTTATCCTTGTAAAACATGCCATCACAGGTGGCACAGTAGCTGAGCCTCTTTCCAAGCAGCTCATCCTCCCTGTCCAGCTGCTTTGCAGACATCACACCCATGCAAAGTATGAGAGTCCTGGCCTCATACATCTCATTGTCTGCAAGCACCATAAAGCCGTTTCCTGCAGGCATGATATTGGTCACAGTCTTTTCTGTTATATCAATTCCCGCAGCTCTCCTATGGGCGTCAAAACGTTCAAACAGCTCCTGTCCGCTTATCTGTGGAAATCCGGGATAGTTTGTGATTTTCTCTGCCTTTTGCACCTTTTCGCTTAGGTTCTTCGAACCAAACCAGATAAAATCCTTTTTATATGTTTTTAAATTCAGGGCTGCCGACAGTCCGGCAGGACCTGTTCCTATTATTATACTATCGTACATGCTATGCTCCTTGTACCAAATGTTTGTATATATTTAGACCTTATATATTGTGGGACACTAAGGTATACATCGAATTGCATGCAAGCATGCATCGATGATATCTTTTGACCCTTTAATCATATTATATTATTGCAATGTCACATACAGTGCGCCTTCAATGCTTCGATATACTCCCTTGCATATCGTGAGAGTACCACACCCTTTCTGCTGATAATGCCTATCCTCATATACTCCTCCACATCAAGTGGCTTTGATATAATATTCCTTCCATTCAACTCAGCGGAAATCACTCCTGAGCACACTGTGTAGCCATTTAAGCCAATTATCAGATTAAAAAGTGTAGCTCTGTCTCTGACCCTGATATTCTTTCTGCTGTCAAGAGTGCTGACAAACTCCTCCGAAAAATACTGTGAATTATACTCTCCCTGCTCATACGTCAGGTACGGATAGTCCTGCAGATCATCCATAGTGATGCTCTTTTTTGAAGCAAGCGGATGACTGTCACATATGAATACATGCGGTGTGGCTGTAAAAAGCTCTGTGAACTCGAGTTCATTACGCTTTAGCATCTTTGAAAGCACCTCCGTATTCTTGGAGCTTAGATATATGACTCCCAGCTCACTCTTTAAATTCGTGACATCCTCAATGATTTCGTGAGTCTGCTCCTCCCTGATGGTAAAATCATACTGATATGCATCAAACTTTCTGATTACATCCACAAATGCATTCACTGCAAAGGAATAGTGCTGACACGATACCGCAAAGTGCGGCTTACTCACCACATCATCCTTGTAGATTCCCTCTATGAGATCCACCTGCTCGAGCACCTGTCTGGCATGACCGAGAAATCTCTCACCATCTTCTGATAGTATCACTCCCTTGTTTGTCCTGATGAAAATAACTATCTGCATCTCTTTTTCCAGGTCATGTATAGCGCTGGTCACAGTGGGCTGCGAGACAAAAAGCTGCTTTGCAGCCTCTGTTATATTGCCGCATTCTGCCACTGTCACCACGTACTTTAATTGTTGCAGAGTCATGTTCATTCTCCTCCGGTTACATATCAAAATATTATTTTACATATTAATTGTCTTACATCACTTGAGTCATCTCGAAGCTATTACTGTATACCGATAATCTTTCTCAGTATCTCCCCCAACAGCTTTCCGAGCATAAGCGGAATGACAACAAGCACCACATACCACAGCAGCTTATCATACCACACCCTGCCATCATTTATCACACAGATAAAGTGCATGGCAACAACTGCCACTGCAAATACAGATGCAAGAAGCTGCAAAAAGCTCGCCACATGAAGCTTATTTGTTACCTTGCCGAGCGTAAATAAAAGCATCGCACCAAATAACATCGCTATATCTGCCTCCCACGGTATCATTTTACTATACGAAAACAGCTTAAACATATCACGAAACTCCATATGCAGCTCAAGAAACAAATCCACTGATGCTATCATGAGCAATACTGCTCCTATTGTCGAAAATACCGCTGCCAGATATACATAATTGTTTCCAATCCTGTGCTGTCTGAGCTTATATTTAAGCATACCCTTTTTCTGCACATACTGTGTACGCAGATAAGAATCTGTCGCAGAGGCAATAGCCCTGTCGCAGTACTCGGCTGCTGTCCTGCATACTTTGGCTCCGGCATCGTTATTTTTAAGGGCAAACTCCACAAGGCTCTCTCCTGCCCTGTTGTTGCCACGCTCCGTCGCAGTAACCAGATACCCTGCACCAAGCTTCTGCTCCTTGCCATCAAAAAAGGTAGTGATCAGATACTGTCCGTAATCGGCAAGTGCATCCACATTTCCAAGCTCCACCGCTTTCTTCCACCAAAACACTGCTCGCCCGGGATCTCGGTATGTGCCCTGGCCTCTTTCAAACATATTTGCTGCCATATTCATTGCATCTGCATCTTGCGCCTCTGCCAGCGACAGAAACTGACGAAATGCGCTCTCCATATCATTTTGTCTGTATGCCACCATAGCCATATCAAACGCTGTGCTTTTCATATTATTCTCCTTGACAGCCTTTGCTGTTATCTTTTTATTATAATATATTTAAAGCAATGATAGCA
>OITY01000114.1_pt1 | contig 28053 bp, 27 predicted proteins | sample 1586851 | NCBI WGS metagenome assembly OITY01 (sample SAMN02674964, study PRJEB24791) | human gut metagenome, SKBSTL008 | isolation source: stool | host: Homo sapiens | place: USA
TGCCCAGGCTGACCAGCGTGCCCACCGAGATGCCCGCAATGATGGCGGCGGCGTTTGCCTTGAGCAGGTCGAGCTTTTCATACAGCGGGATGGCCAGCGCCACGGTGGCGGGCAGCAGCAGGTAGTTCACCGGGGCGGCGCTGACCTTGTAGTCGGCATAAGGGATGCCGCATACCGACAGGAAAACGATCACAAAGATCGCACCCAGCAGCAGCGGGTTAAAAAACGCCTTTCCGGTCACTCTGTTCACAAGGGCTCCCAGTGCAAAGGCGGCCAGTGTCAGCAGCACACCCCAGGCAACAGAGCCCGAAAGGAACTCATTCAGCAATTCCATCATTGGCAGCAGTCTCCTTGTTCTTTTTGCGGCTGGTCAGAGCCTGGGTGGTCTTTCCGGCGGTCACCATGACCAGAACCGTAACCGGGATGATGGCGATGATGATGGGCAGCAGCATCTCCCCCATCTCTGCCCACAGCTCCATCACACCTGCGGCGGCGGGCACAAAGAGCAGCGGGAAGATACCGGTGAGGAACACGCCCACCTCTTTTACATCCTCCAGCTGGATCAGCCGGAAGTTCAGGGCCAGCAGCAGCAGCACAAGCCCGTACACACTGGCCGGAACCGGCAGCGGCAGTACGGCATGACACACTTCCCCCAGAAAGCAAAACGCGAGGATACGCGCAAATTGAAACAGATAATTCGTAAAAAATCCCCCTTGTCTAACAGCTAAGTCAAAATTATAGTCCAAAACCCCCGGGGGCGCAACAGCAATATCTGACAAGGATTGTTGTATTTTGCCGGAAAAACTGTGGAAAAGAAAAGGGCCCGGCAGAAAGCGCACACCCACGTGCCGCGATCTGCCGGGCCGATGCACCGCAAAGCGGTGTTTTTCTGTGTTTCCCGCACGCTCCCTCAGTTCCGCAAAACAGCTTCGATCCGTTCCTTGTCCAGCCCTTCGCCGATGACGATGAGCACCTCCTGCCCTGCCGGAATGGGGGCCGCGGTCAGGCCGTCGGCGGTGGCATTCAGCTCCACCCAGCCGGCGGCATCCTGCACAAAGCCCTTGACCCGCAGCACCCGGCCGCAGGCGGCATCCGTGAACAGGCTGGGAATGCGTGCTTCCAGCTGCTGCCGGGGCAGGCCCAGCTCGAGGAAATACGCCGAACCGAATGCATCGTGCGCATCAAAGCAGAGCTTTTCGCAGTCGGCATGCTGATAACCGCAGGCATCCAGCGCCGCAAGATCCGCATTCTCCAGGTCAGCCCAGTCCTTGATCAGAAAATCTTTTTCCGTCAGGGTGCGGCTGCACTTGCAGGCCGCAAGGGCACGCTTCAGGTGGTCGATGGCGCTTTCCCGCTGGGCCTGGGTGGCCAGCTGACTGCGGGAGAGCAGGATGCGTCCGGCGCTGGCGGCTTCCGATGCCAGAATGTACTCTGCCTGCGGGGAAAGCGTCTCGGGCAGCAGGGCATCCACAACGGCAAACACATTGCCCAGTGTATACCACCGATCCAGCGGCTCATCCCGCAGGACATCAAAAAACTCGTCCACATCAAAAATGCCGCTGGGCTCCACCACCACCCGGTCGAACCCGCGCATGGCCATTGAGATGAGCTTGGTGCGCATCCGGCGCTGGTGGGTATCACAATCACACCCGCCGCTGATGGTCTCGATCTCGCAGCGTTCTCCCAGCAGATCCTGCACCAGCATGGCATCCACGTTCACAGCGCCAAAGTCATTTTCCAGAATGCAGACATGATGCCCCTGTGCGGTCAGATACGCAACATATCTGCGCAGGAACGTCGTCTTGCCCGCACCCAGAAAACCGGTGATGAGATCGACCTGTACCATACGTTCCTCCTTATGCGTGGTTGAAGCCCTTGCCGAACACCTCGGTGGTGCTCAGCATGGACATGAAGGCGTTCAAGTGCTGTTTGTGGATAAAATCCTGCAGCTGGTCGGCCTCGCGGCGGGTCAGGGTGGTGTAGATGATGTAGTGGGGCTTATCGGTATACGCGCCGAAGCAGGGCGTATAGGTTGCGCCGCGCACCAGCTTGCGCATGACAAAATCACAGATAGGCTTCCTGTCGTCGCAGACGATGAGGATGGCCTTGCACATCTTGATCTTTTCCAACACGGCATCAATGACCAGCGATTTCACGGTCAGACCCACGAAGGAATAGAGGGCGGTGTACAGGTCGAACACAAAGCAGGCCGCAATGACCATGAACAGGTCAGTCAGGAACAGCGCCACCGCCACGTTGTGGATGTGGGTATACTTTTCCACAATGAGGGCAATGACATCCGTGCCGCCGGAGGAAGCGCCCACATTGAACAGCAGAGCCGACGCAATGGCCGGCAGGGCAATGGCAAACAGCAGGTCGAGCATGGGCTGGTCGCTCAATGGACCGCGCAGGGGGCAGATCTTTTCCAGCACCATCAGCTCCAGCGACATGACCACAGTGGCATAGCCGGTGGTCATGGCAAACTTTTTGCCCAGAAAGATCAGGCCCACCCCCAGCAGGATCATGTTGGCCGCCGAGGAAAAGGCCGAAGCCGACAGCGGGGTGAGCTTGGCCGCCAGCGCCGCCATACCGGTCACGCCGCCAAAGACGAAGTTGTTGGGGAATTTGAAAAAGTACACACCCACCGACATGATGGAAATGCTCAGCGTGATCATTGCATACTGCTTGACATATTCAATGACCTTGTTCTGCATGGAAGATTCCGCGTTCGTATCCATAAAATTTACCGTTCAATACTCCTTTTTTGTGTTCCGCAGCCCAAACAGACAGGCTGTACCGGAAATATTGTAACACGGAACGCCCCGGGGTCAAGGGCAAATTCCACACACGCCGTCTTTTGCGGGTGAAAACTGTCAACTCCACCAAAATTCTTTCTCAAATTTCAGCGGTTCTCCCATCGGGAACTGTTCTCTCACCTGTCTCAGCTGAAACGGCTTGCCAACAAGCTGCGCAACACCCTTGGCTGACACGCAAACGCGGCCCCGGAGAGTTTTCCTTCTCTCCGGGGCCGCGTTCTGTTCCGGCTCAGCCGAACAGCTTTTTTGTGTTGTGGGTGTAGACCGAGAGCACCAGGCCCACACAGATGTACAGCATCAGCACCGAGCTGCCGCCCGCCGAATAGAACGGCAGGGTGACACCGATCACGGGCAGGACGCGCAGGTTCATGCCCACGTTCACGGCGATCTGGGCCATCAGAGCGCCGCCAATGCCCGCGCAGATGAAGGTGCCCAGCAGATCCTCGCTGCGGGCACCGGTGAGGAAGGTCTTGATGACCAGTGCGAAGAGCACGCCCAGCACCACACAGCAGCCCACAAAGCCCGTCACGTTGCCGATCCAGCTCAGGATGAAGTCGTTGTGGGCGTTGGGCACGCTGTAATAACTGCCGCCAAACAGCCCATTGCCAAGGATGCCGCCCGAGCCCAGCGCGATCTCGCCGCGCTGCTGCTGGTAGATGATGTTCTTCCAGATGGTCTCGCTGGGGGCCCAGCCGGTTTTGTTATCGGGATCGATGACAGCAAGGATGCGGTACCACTGGTATCCCTTGCCGATCTTATCGCTGAAAAAGGCGAACGCCGTCGCCATAGCCACTGCCGCCGCCGAGACCGCCCCCAGGATATACTTCCAGCTCAAACCCGCCGCAAACATCATGCAGCAGCCGATGATGGCATAGATGATGGCGGTGCCGTCGTCGCCCTGAACATGGATGATGAGGATGGGCACTGCCAGATGCAGCAGCAGCTTGCCCAGCTCCTTTGGCTCGTTGAGCCGGGTGCGCACATTGTTCAGGTGCATGGCAAAGGTCAGGATAAAGCTGATCTTGGCCAGCTCCGTGGGCTGCAGGGTAAAGCCCCCCAGCTTGTACCAGGAATAGTTGTCGGTATCACCCGCGTTGTAGCCGATGGTCAGCGGGCCGATGCTCACATTGCGCAGCACCAGCGTGGGCAGCACCATGCCCCAGGTCAGGGCCACGTGCACCGGCCACACCTTCACCAGGCTGCGGTAATCGATATTGGACAGCAGCACCGCAATGACCAGCCCGATGAGGGCTGCACCTGCCTGCACCGCCGCCCGGCGGTAATCGCCCAGACCGGTGATCTGGCCGGTGATTTCATCCACGGCAAAGCCATTGCCCTGCTTGGCGGCCCAGCTCGAAAGCGCTGTCACAGCCATCACACTGCTGAAGATGCACAGCAGCAGGTAAGTTTTATCGGTGCGCTTGAAGTAGCGCCGAATGTTTTCCAAACGAAAACACCTCTTTCTTTCATTGGATCGCCCGCTCAGATCTGCTTCACTCGTCCGCAATGCCAGAGAGGGCGTATACTGCTCCATTATGTAATATAAGTATACCGCACCGCCCTTTTTTGCGCAAGATTGCGGAAGTTTTTTCCACAGATCTTTTCATCCTGTGACAACTCTGCAAAATATTTGCCGCAGCCTTGACAAAGCCCCTTCCACCTTCTAAAATGGAAGCTGGAGACCTGCTTTTTCGGCAGGATTTTTCCGGAGGAACTTCCAAGATGAAAACAAACTCTCATCGCTTTCTGTGCGCGCTCTGCGCACTGACTGTTTTTATTTCCGCGCTCTTCCCTGCTTCTGCTTTTGCCGCACAGGCAGCCGACACCGTGGCCCAGACCACGCTGACCACTGCCGATGCCCGGGAGATGCAGCAGGCCGACAGCGCCGTGACCGCCCTGACCGGCAGCGACGCTTACGCTGAGATGACCCGTGCCCAGCGGCTGGATGCCGCCGTGGCACAGCTGCAGCAGCTGGCCGAGGAAGGGCTTGTTTCGGCGCGCTCTCTCCATGTGGACAAAGAAAACGGCATGGTCAGCTTTGCCTACAGCTGCGGCGCGCTGGGCGGCGTTCTGGTGGAGGACCCGGACGAAGAGAATACTCCCTTCGCCCCTTCTGAACTGCCCGCTGTGGATCTGCACGAAATGTCCAACGCCCCGCAGGGTGATCTGGGCAGCGCCATGATCTACTACGCCTTTGACAACACCGTGAACAGCTCCCGCTACCCGTACTACTCCTATATGAAGGGCTTCTGGACCGCGATGGGCCTGCACACCCGTATCGATAGCACAGTCACCGTCTCTGACCTGAAACGGATGAACGATTACGGGCTGTGCATCCTCAGCGCCCACGGCTCCTACTACACTTACACCTCCGGTTTTCTGTTCAAGCAGACCCGTACCGAGCCGGTCATCCTGCTGACAGAGGAATCGGATTTCTACAAAGACCTCTACTATGGCATTGATCTGCTGACCCACCGGGTCATCAAGATCAACGGCCTGTACTGCATCACGCCCAGCTTTTTCCAGGCGGCATACCGGGGCGGCCAGCTCAAGGACACCGTAGTGCTCTCCGAGACCTGTGAGTTCCTTGGCGTGAGCGGCAGTCTGGATACCTCCATGGCCGATGCCCTGCTGGCCGGTGGTGCCAAAGCAGTGGCAGGCTATGTGAACAACGTCTACACCGTGTATTCCCGCAGTATGCTGTGGGATACCGTCAATCACCTGATCCTGGGCCAGACCCTGCAGGAATCCGTTCAGCACTCCATGGATACCTATGGCGCGGATGATCTGGTCTGGTATAACGCGCAGGGCGGCAAGCGCCCCCATGCGGCGGCAGCTTACCCGCTGCTGTTCGGTGATGTTGGGGTCCGGCTGATCGAACCGAACGCGGCACCTGTCCCACAGGTAGTACAGCAGGCCGCTTGAGCGTTGCACTTTTGCTCGATTTATATTATACTGGGGGATGGCAGAAGCTTCTGTCATCCCTTTTGTATTACGATTAAACCTCTCAGTCGCCTGCGGCGACAGCTCCCCTAATAGGGGAGCCCTTGGCAAAACGGTTTCGTTTCTGCTGAACTCCTGAAGTTTGATCAAATAATCGAGGTATCCTATGAGCGAATATATTACACACTCCAGAGAAGAAACGGTGGCGCTTGGCCGGAAGCTGGCGGCAGTGCTGCCGGACGGGGCCTTGATCGCCTTCACCGGCGGTCTGGGCGCGGGCAAGACCGCCTTTTGTGAGGGCCTGGCCGAGGGGCTGGGCTGCACCGACCCGGTCAGCAGCCCCACCTTTGCCATCGTCAACTATTACCGCGGCCCCCGCCCGCTGGCCCACTTCGACCTCTACCGCATCTCCACCGAGAACGACCTGTGTGCCGCCGGTTTCTACGATTATCTGGATCAGGGTGCCATTGTGGCCGCTGAGTGGAGCGAAAACTTCGCCGACCTGCTGGCCCCGGAAGACCCGATCCATATCAACATTGACCGGGTGGACGACACCACCCGCCGCATCACCATCGAGGGGGTCAGCGTATGAATATCTTAGCCGTAGACACCGCCGGTAAAACACTGGGCGTGGCCCTGCTGCAGGACGACCGCCTGAAGTACGAGTGCTATCTGGACGGCGGCATGACCCACAGCGAGACCCTGATGCCGCTGGTGGATCACTGCCTGAAGCTGTGCGGCCTGACCTGTGCAGACATCGACCTGTTCGGTGTGAACGCAGGCCCCGGCAGCTTTACCGGCCTGCGCATCGGGCTGGCCGCCGTCAAGGGGCTGGCTTTCCCCCGCGAGACCCTCTGTGCTCCGGTCTCCACACTGGAAGCGCTGGCCGCTGCCCACACCGGCGAGGGCACCGTGCTCTGCGCACTGGATGCCCGCCGTGCCCAGGTGTACAGCGCCGCTTTTGACCTGGCCACCCACACCCGCCTGCTGGATGATGATGCCCGGGCTGTGGCTGACCTTGCCCAATTTGTAGAAAATTGCAAAAAGCCCCTGTTTTTTGTTGGTGATGGCGCATCTCTGTGCTATAATAAATACAGCAATGTTCCGGGCGTGCTCACTGTTCCGCCGGAGCTGCGGGGCGGCCGGGCCGCTGCCGTGGCCCTGGTGGCCAAGCAGATGGCCCAGCGGGGCGAAGCCGTTCTGCCTGAGGCCCTGCTGCCGGATTATCACCGCCTGAGCCAGGCCGAGCGGGAACGCGCCGAACGCCTTGCTGCCGAGGCCGCTGCCCGGAACAACGATACGGAAAACGGAAAGGATTGAAATTTCTCATGGCAAAACCCATTGCGCTTGCCGCCGACCATGGCGGTTTTGAACTGAAGGAAGCCGTCAAGGCTCATCTGGACGAGCTGGGGCTGGAGTATATCGACTTTGGCACCCACAGCACTGCCAGCGTGGATTACCCCGATATGGCACTGCCTGCCTGTGACGCTGTGGTCAGCGGCCAGTGCGACAAAGCCCTGCTGTTCTGCGGCACCGGTGTCGGCATCAGCATGGCCGCCAACAAGGTCAAGGGCATCCGCGCCTGCTGCTGCTCCGACAGCTTCAGCTGCGAGTACACCCGCCGCCACAACGATGCCAACGCCCTGTGCATGGGCGGCCGTGTTGTCGGCCCCGGCCTTGCCTGCCAGCTGGTGGATCTGTTCCTGAACACCCCGTTTGAGGGCGGCCGCCACGAAAAGCGCATTGCAAAACTGATGGCAATCGAAACCCGATAAACATAAAAAGGAGCGTGTATTTATGACCCCTATGATCGTTGAGCATCCCCTGCTGCAGCACAAGCTGAGCATCCTGCGCAACAAGCAGACCGGTACCAAGGAGTTCCGTGATCTGGTCGGCGAGATCGCAACCCTGCTGTGCTACGAGGCCACCCGTGACCTGCCCATGGAGGAGGTCGAGATCGAGACCCCCATCACCATGGCAAAGACCAAGGTGCTGGCAGGCCGCAAGCTGGCTCTGGTGCCCATCCTGCGTGCAGGCATGGGTATGCTGGACGGTATGCTGACCCTGCTGCCCGCTGCAAAGGTCGGCTTCATCGGCCTGTACCGCAACGAGGAGACCCTGCAGCCCGTGGAATACTTCTGCAAGCTGCCCCAGGATATCGCCGAGCGTGACGTTCTGGTTCTGGACCCCATGCTGGCAACCGGCGGCAGCGCCATTGATGCCATTACCCAGATCAAGAAGCACGGCGCAAAGCGCATCAAGTTCATCGGTCTGATCGCTGCTCCGGAAGGCATTGAGGCCCTGCACAAGGCTCACCCCGATGTTGACATCTACCTGGGCGCTAAGGATGACCACCTGAACGAGAACGGCTACATCGTTCCCGGCCTGGGCGATGCCGGCGACCGCATCTACGGCACGAAGTAAATCTGAATCAACAAAAAGTGGACGGTTCACACGAACCGCCCACTTTTTGTTTACTCAGATATTACCGCCCGCGGCCACCGCCGCCGCCATGGAAGGAGCCGCCGCCTGCGTGGAAGCTGCCGCCCCCGCCAAAGCTGCCGCCGGAGCGTCCACCGCCCATGCCACCAAAGGAACCACCGCCGAAGCCGCCGCCCCCACGGGGAGGACGCGGCCCGCCGCCGCGGGGCGGTCTGGGCCCGCGCGGGCCACGGGGGCCGCCGGGGCCCCAATCATCATACGGAGGTCTGCGCCGCCGTCTGCTGCCCAGGCCGTAGCCCAGCCCGAAACCGAAGAAGGGGCCAAACCCGCCGCCGCCAAAGCCGCGCCGGATGCCGCCGAAGATGGAGGTCAGGGCAAACACCACGATCACCACTGCCAGAAGGGTGAGGAAGGGCGATTGATAGGATGCTGCCGGGGCCTCATAGTAATCATTTCCGTTGTTATAACCATCCGTATTGCCGTTGCTGACCGTGCCGGTGGTCCCGCTCAGGGTCACACCGTAGAGATCGGCAATGGTGCTGGCCACATTGTTGGCACAGGTGGTCACAGCCGCGTCATAATCGCCCGCCGCGAAGGAATCCTCCATGGTCTGGGCAATGGCGCTGGCCTGCTTTTCCAGCGTGGTATTGCGGAAGCCGTCACCGGTGGCAAGGTAATAGTCGCCATCGGCGTACTGCTGGGACTGCATAACCAGCAGAATCAGCACACCGTTGTTTTTGCTGGAGCTGCCCAGCCCCCAGGTGTTGGCGGCCTGCACGGCGTAATCCTCCGTGGATAAACTTCCCGTATAATCCACTGTCAATACGCCGATCTGTGCACCCTCGCACTGCTGGGTGAGCTGTGCATTCAGGTTCTCAATGGCCGTTTTGGTGCTGCTGCTCAGGATGTTGGCATCATCCACCACGCACTGACTGCTGGGCAGATCGGGCAGCTGGGCCTTGGTGGCCGCAAAGGCGGCGGGCACCAGAGCCGTCAGGCTGACGGTCAGCACCACGAACAGGGCGCAGATGCGGGCGGCAAATCGTTTCATCGTTTTCATGCGAAGGGTTCCACCTCCTGTACGCCGAACAGCCTGCCCAGCATACTGGCCGGGAAGCCGCCGACATCGTTCTGATACTCATACACTGCATCATTGTACTGCAGATTACCAATGATGGTGTCTGCGCTGTTGAACTGGCCGTACTGGCCCTGCACTGCCCCCATCTTCATGGGGTCAGCGGCCTGCTCCTGCATTTTTGCATAGAGCTGATCGATCACAGTGCCCAGAGCCTCATTGGCCTGACAGAGGGCGTGCATGGCACTGCCCTGATAATAGGGCAGCGAGGTCAGGGACTGCTTTTTGCTGCCGTTCTGCACTGCTTCCAGGCAGGCAGAGAAATCATCCAGCCCTGCCTGTGCGGCCTGCACCTCGGCGCTGTCAGCCCCCAGCGTGTTTGCGCCGGTGGTGATGATATTTGCCGCCGTGTTGGCACGGGTGGTCAGCTCCTCGCTCAGGGCATAACCGTTGTCGGCCGAAACGCCGGTGGTGAACCACTGGCGGGCCTCGTTATACTTGCCCCTGACCTTGGCACCGCCAAAGCCCACGAACGCCGCCAGCATCACCACCACGCTCAGCACAAGGGCTGTGCCCTGCTTTGCCAGTGCGGCGGGCAGCGCCTTTTCCAGCCCGGCCAGCTTCTGCTGCAAGGGGGTCAGGCGCACTGCCTCGGTGTCCGGGCGCTTTGCCTCGCGGTAGCTGCCGCTGTCAAAGCCGCCGGGCGTTTGATTCTGTTCTCTGGAAAAATCAGCGTTTGCCATTTCAGCTCCGGATCTCCATCATCTTTTGTTTCAGCTCGTCCTCGATGCGGGTCAGCTCCTGCTCGGCAGCCACACGCTTTGCGCGGCCCTCGGTCTGGATCTTGTTCAGCTCGTCCAGGGTCTCGATCAGGCTCTTGTTGGTCTGCTGCAGGGTCTCGATATCCACCACGCCGCGCTGGCTCTCCTTGGCGGTCTCGATGGTGCCCATCTTGAGGGCATCGGCATTCTTCTTGAGCAGGTCGTTGGTCATGTCGGTCACGGCACGCTCGGCCTGCATGGCCTGCTGGCTGTGGGCCAGACCCAGTGCCAGCACCATCTGGTTCTTCCACAGGGGGATGGTGTTGACGATGGTGGACTGGATCTTCTCTGCCATCATGGTGTTGTTGTTCTGCAAAAGGCGGATCTGGGGGCCCATCTGCAGGCTGATGTTGCGGGTGAGCTCCAGATCGTAGAGCTTCTTCTCAAAGCGTTCGCACTGGTCGGCCAGATCACGAGCCGCCTGTGCATCCTCCGGCAGGCCGGAAACCTTGGCCTTATCCATGGCCTGCTGCAGCTCGTTTGCCCGCACATCGGCCAGCTTCTTTTTGCCGGCAAGGATATACATGCTCAGCTCCTTGAAGTAGGCCATGTTCAGATCATACATCTTATCCAGCATGGCGATGTCCTTGAGCAGCTGCACCTGATGGCCCTCCAGCATGGACTGGATCTTTTCCACGTTGGTCTCGGCCTTGTTGTACTTCATCTTCATGGCATCCAGCTGGTCGCCCTTCTTCTTGAAGAAGCCGAGGATGCCCTTTTTTTCTTCCTCGCCTGCATCAAAGCTCTTCAGCTCACCGATCAGGCTGGTGATCATATCGCCCACTTCGCCCAGATCCTTGGTGGCCACCTTGGAAAGGGCGGCCTCGGAGAAATCGCCGATCTTCTTCTGACAGGCGGAGCCGTACTGCAGCACCTGCTGGCTGTTGGTAATATCGATCTTTTCAGCAAACTGATCCACCATGGCCTGTTCTTCCGGGGTCAGGTTCACCTGCGGCTGCTCCGGTGCGGCAGCTTCCTGCTGGGCGGGTGCTGCCTTTTCCTCTTCTGCCGGGGTGGGGTCCAGCGTCAGGGTGGGTACTGCGGGTGCATCGAGGTCAAAGTTGAATGTATTATCAGCCATAAGAGATTCCTTCCTTTCCAAATACCATTTACCTTTTTTCTTAGCTCAGGCCCTGCCCTTTGAGCATGTTCTGCAGCACCGTGATATCTGCAGAAAGGTCCATGCTCTCGGCGGCGTACAGGGCATCCAGCTGGTTTTCAAACGCCGTGGCAATGGAAGCAGCATTGTGCTCCACCTCGGTACGGATGGCTGCGGCATTCTCGCCGCGCACGCCCTGCTTTGCCAGCTTTGCATACTGCTGCAGAACGTTCACCGCATCCGGCAGGTAATAGTTTGCGAACCTGCGCACCTGCTTTGCCTTTTCCGGGTTTGCTTCCACCGCTTCCACAATGGAGCGGCCCGCCTTTTCCATGCGGGTCATGGCGGCAGAGAGCTGCGGGTCCGGCAGCTGCTCGTTGAGGGTGTGCAGGGTATCCAGTTTCTGCTGAATGTCGGTCAGCATCGCGTCCACATCCTCCACACCGGTGTGGAAAGGCACTTCGTGCTCCACCACCCGGGGCGGGCAGACCTTCTGTGCCGCACCAAAGGCCACAAATGCACCGCCCAGCGCCGCCAGCAGCGCCCACAGCTTATACACCGGCAGTACCGCGCACAATACCAAAAAGACCAGTGCCATTGCATAAAATGGCAGAACGCTGGGCTTTCTGGTGCGGATGATCTTGCTCATGTTTCTTCTCCTTGTCCGGGGCATTGCCCCTTATGTCATCCATAATACCGCACCCCGCGAAAAACGCAAGGCTTTCACGGATAATTTACAACCTGGCCATCATTTGTTGATCCACGGCAAGAGGGCCGCGCCCCAGATTTCGCGCAGCTTTTCCGGGCGGCAGGCAGCGTTTGCCGGGCTGGTGCTGGGCAGCTTTACCGCTGCAATGCCGGACACCGGCTGCAGATACTTTGTATAGATCCGGTATGCGGTGGCTCCGTTGCAGAATACTGCTTCGATGGGTGCCTTTGCCAGCAGAGCGGCAATATCATTCGGCACTGCATCCTTGATGGAAGCATCCGCTGCGCCGGTGATGGTGCAGCGTTCCAGCGTGTCCCAGAGGGCCAGCCCATGGCGCAGGATGATCTGCTTTTTGGCTTCAATGTCCTCACGGGCAGGCACCGGCTCACCGGTCAGCGCGGCCAGCACGGGCCAGAAGCGGTTCTGCGAGTGGCCGTAGTAAAAGGCCATCTCCCGGCTTTTGGGGCTGGGCCATGTGCCAAGGATCAGCGCCCGGCTGTGTTCGTTATACACCGGTTCAAAGCTCATTGTCCGCCTGCACTTTCAATTTTATCCCAAGGCGAGCCAAGGTCGCGGCCGGACGGCTCTGCTCTGGGGCCGTCGAACCACAGCTCATCGATCAGGTCGGCAAGGCCGTCCTCCCGCACATCGCCAATGATGCGGTCGGCGGCAGCCTTTGCGTCCGGCGTGCCGTTTGCCATGCAGCAGCCAAGGCCCGCTGCCTTCAGCATGGCCACATCGTTGGCAGAATCGCCTGCCGCCACGGCATCGGCCAGTGTCAGGCCCATCTTTTCGCACAGGTCGGCAAGGCCAACGCCTTTGTCCATTCCACCGCGCACGATGTCGTAGTAGCACAGGCCGTCGGCATTCTGCGCGCCCACCTGCATCCAGTGCAGGCCCAGATGGCCGTACTTTGCCGCAAAATCTGCCACGTGCTCCGGCGGCACTGCCGCAAAGGCCGCGTGGGGCATGTCGATCAGGTGGCGGTCCTGATCTTCGCCGTCCATACAGTCCAGCCCGATGCTGTTCATCTGCTGATAGCCCCTGTGCAGATATTCATACTCGCAGTAGGCGTAGCAGGCATCCCTGAAATTGAACTGCAGCGGATAGTTATAATCCTCGCAGAAATCCACCAGCGCGTACATTTCCTCAGCAGTGAGCGGGTGCTCGGCCACGATGCGGCCCTCGCGGTCCACCACACAGGCACCGTTGCAGGTGATGGCATAATCGAACCGGATGCCGCCCAGCTGGCCTTTGAGGTTGACGCACGGATACGCGCGTCCGGTGCTGAGCACAAATCTGCCGCCTGCGGCCTGCAGCTTCTTTACCGCCTTGACCACCTTCTGACGCGGCTTGCCCTCGCCAAAGGGCACCAGTGTGTTGTCGTAATCGCTTGCCAGAATCTTATATTGCATTCTATTCTCCCCTATGGAACTGAGTTTTGTATCAGTATACCATACTTTTTTAAAATTGGGGTGCATTTGGGCATAAAAATAAGGCTACTGCACAGAATTCCATGCAATAGCCTTATTTTGTTTCACGATGCCGTTTTCTTTGCAGCGCCTTCTCGGGATCACGCAAACACGGCCACGACCACCTGCATTGCCACGCCGAGGAATGCGCCTGCACCCCATGTCAGGCCGGTGATGAACAGGTTCTGCTTCCACGAAGGATTGGTGCGCCACAGCACCGCAAGGCCCACGCCTGCACCGGTGCAAAGGCCCGCCACCAGACTGGAAAAGCGCAGAGCACCTTCCACATACAGCTGGGTCAGCAGCACGCTGGCGGCGCAGTTGGGGATCAGGCCCACCAGCGCAGCCACTACCGGCTGGAAGAAGCCCATGCTGCCCAGAAGGTCTGCAAACACATCTTCGCCCACGCCTTCCACGATCAGGCCGAACACCAGACTGAACGCAAAAATGAACACAAAGATCTCCAGCGTGTGGCGCAGGGCCGTTTTCCAGATGGGGGCGGGCTTGCCCTCTTCGTCGCTGTGCTCCTCGTGACAGTCCACCTCGTCGGCATGGCCGGTGTAGCCGCCGCGCAGCGATTTGGGCAGCACGCCGCGCAGCACAAAATCCAGCACGAAGCCCACCACAATGGCGTATACCACCTTGATGACCATGAGCACAGCCAGCTTATTCCAGTAGGCCGGCATGGATACCAGCAGCGGGATGGCTTCGTCGCTGGTGGCAAGGTAGACGGCCATCAGGGTGCCCAGTGTGATGACGCGGGAGGAGTAGAAGTTGGACGCAATGGCCGAAAAGCCACACTGCGGCACACAGCCCAGCACCGCGCCCGGAATCGCGCCCCAGCGCCCGCCGCCTGCCAGCAGTGCTTCAATGCGCTCACCGTGGCGGGTCTCGATATACTCGATCAGAAGATAAGCCAAAAACAGGAAGGGCAGCATCTTGGCGGTATCCACCAGAGATTCGCCCAGAACATCCAGAAACAGTTCCATATACGCTCCTAAAAACGACCGTTCGTCGCTTCATTTTAGTAAATTGCAAATTGGTTGCATTTTTGAACAGGGATGATTATACACGATATTCTCTCCAATTGCAATACCAAAATGCAAATTGATTGCAAATTTATGTTATGGAACGCTGCATCGCAAAAAATACGATTTCAAATGGTCTCCGCTGATGCTCTGACCATTTTCAGCGGAATTATTATTTTATTTCGCAATTCTGGAAAATCTGCGGCTTTTCCAGAATTGCCTTTTCACGGGAGGAGTCATAACCGAAAGCGGAAGCTGCCGCGCTGGTTTCCTGCGGAAACATTCACGCGGCGGAATTAACGTTCTGCCCGCAAGCACAAGCCTTTCCTCCACGACCCCCGCCCATGAAAATGGGGTCCAGAAACACCCGCAGGCGTTTCTGGACCCCAAAATCAAAAATATAATTTCCTTAGCTTATGCGCAAAGCAACGCGGAGCGCATTCAAAATCGTCCCACACAGCAGGAGTCTGCCTTTTGTTTTACCCCTTCATTGGCACAAAGCCCACAAGGTCTTTTACCACCTCGCCGCCGATGATCAGGCCAGCCACCGAGGGTACAAAGGCATTGGAACCCGGCACCGAACGGCGCTGGGTGCACTTGCGCTGGGTGCCCGGAGGGCAGATGCAGTGATTCTTGCAGCTGATGTCGTCATCCTCGATGGGGGTCATGGCAGGCTCCTTGGAGTAGACCACCTTCAGGTGCTTGATCCTGCGCTTGCGGCACTCGGTACGCATCACCTTGGCCAGCGGGCAGACCGAGGTCTTGTAGATATCGGTCACTTCAAAGCGGGTCGGGTCCATCTTGTTGCCTGCGCCCATGGAGCAGATAATGGGAGTGCCCACCTCCTTGCACTTCATCACAAGGGCCAGCTTGCCGGTGACGGTGTCAATGGCATCCACCACATAGTCGTACTGGGTAAAGTCGAACTGATCCTGTGTTTCCGGACCAAAGAAGCACCGGTGGGTGGTCACCCTGATGTCCGGGTCAATGTCGTGGATGCGCTGCGCAGCCACATCTACCTTATATTGCCCTACTGTGCTGCGGGTGGCGATGATCTGGCGGTTGAGGTTGGTCAGGCAGACCTTATCATCATCGATCAGATCCAGTGCCCCCACGCCGCTGCGCGCCAGCGCTTCCACCGTGTAGCCGCCCACGCCGCCGATGCCGAACACCGCCACGCGGGAATTGTGCAGTTTTTCCATAGCTTCCGCGCCCAGCAGCAACTGCGTGCGGGAATACTGATTTTGCATTTTGTTCTCCTTGTTACTTTTCCACTCTCGTAATGGTGCCGCCGCCCAGCACGGTGTCGCCCTGATACAGCACCACGGCCTGACCGGGCGTAGGGGCGCGCTGGGGCTGGTCAAATTCCAGCCGGAAGCCGCACTCCGCCGGGTAGACGGTGGCGGCCTGCTCCACCTGGTGGTACCGGGTGCGGGCTGTGACCCGCAGCGGCCCGGTCAGCTCCGGAATGGCGATCCAGTTCACCTCGTCCGCATACACGATGCGGTCGAACAACATCTCCTCCGGCCCTACCGTGACGGTGTTTGCCTGCATGTCCTTGCCGCAGACGTACACAGGTGCCCCCATGGCAAGGCCCAGCCCCTTGCGCTGGCCGATGGTGTACCGCACCGCGCCGTTGTGGGTGCCCACCACCCTGCCGCTCTCATCCAGAAAATCACCTGCCGGGTAGTGTTTGCCGGTGAAGTCCTCCATAAAGCGGGCATAGTCGCCATCCGGCACGAAGCAGATGTCCTGACTGTCGTGCTTGCGGGCATTGACAAATTTGTGCTGCTCCGCGATCTCGCGCACCTCAGTCTTGTGCAGGCCGCCCAGCGGCAGACGGATATGCGCCAGCTGCTCCTGAGTGAGGTTGTAGAGCACGTAGCTCTGGTCTTTGCCCTCGTCCAGCCCCTTTTTGAGCAGGAAACGGCCGGTGGCCTCGTCCTGCTCCACCCGGGCATAGTGGCCCGTGACCACATACTCCATGCCGTGTGCCCGGGCCCAGTCCAGCAGATGGCGGAACTTCATATATTTATTGCAGTCGATGCAGGGGTTCGGCGTGCCGCCCGCCTCATACACGCGGACGAATTTTTCAATGATCTGTTCCCGGAAGTCGGCCGTGAAATCCAGCACCTCGTACGGGATATCCATGGCAAACGCCACCTCTGCCGCGTCCTCGATGTCCTTTTCCGAGCAGCAGGTGTGAAAGCCGGACTGTCCCAGCGTTTCGTTGCGGGTGAGCCGCATGGTGATGCCGGTGCAGTCATAGCCTGCCTGCTGCATGAGCCATGCCGCCACCGAGCTGTCCACGCCGCCGCTCATGGCAATGAGGGCACGCGGCTTTGAATCAGGGGTCTGTGTGGTCATAAGTTCTCCTTTGGTGCATTCAACACACTAAAACAGTAGTATAATAGTAACTCTGAAAAAAGAGCTTGTCAAGACGCCGCGAGCTGCTGCACTGCGGCCAGCAGGGCTTGCCGCTCGTTGGGATATTCTTCCCGGATCACACCGTCCAGCAGCGCTTCCAGCACTTTGCGGATGCCCGGCCCCGCCGGGACGCCTGCCGCCATCAGGTCGCGGCCATTCACAGCCAGCTGGCTGACGCGGCAGCATACGCCGTCCGCGTCCAATTGTTCGGCCAATTCGGAAAGTGCAGCAAAATCAGCCGCCCGTTCCGGCTGCAGGGCTGTGCCCAGTGCAGCAATGCGCTGCACGGTACACAAGTTATATTTGCCCAGTAGTCGGCGGGCGTAGATGGTAAAGCCGGGTGTGACGGTAGTTTCTCTGAGGACCGTCCGCTGGGGTGGGACCCTGTTGCCGAAGGCAATAGGGCGGGCGATGGAATGGCCTGCAACGGCAACGACTGCCGCCTGTGGCGGAAACAAGGAGTTGCTGTTGGGGCAGCGGCCAGCAGGATGCGAGTGCTGCTCAAAGCACGAAGCATCCGCTGGGTGCCGCAACCCGTACTCGTGTCCGAAGAGAAAGCTACCGTCACACCCTCTGGCTTCCCGCACCAACACCGCCGCCTCTTCAATCAAGGCGTTGGAGCAGCGCAGGCGCTTGAGGGTGCGGCGGATGCCATCCTCGCCAAGGCTGTACAGCAGCGCCGCCAGCCGGATGGACAGGTTTTCTGCACCCGCCGGGCAGGCATCCACCACCGGCTTTGCCGCCGCCAGTGCCTCCGATGAAAGCTCCGGAAGAATAACAAGCAGTATTTTTTTGTCAAGATATGCCGCAGGGGCGGGTGCGCTCAGCAGTTTTGCAAGCTCTTCCTCGATGCGCTCCACCGATACACAGTCCAGATGGGCACACAGCTCCTGTGCCGCCTGCGCCGTGGGCGGGTCGATGGCAAAGCCAAACCGGGCTGCGAAGCGGTACAGCCGCAGGATGCGCAGCGCGTCCTCGGTGAACCGCTGGCGGGGCACACCCACCGCCCGTACGATGCCGCTTTGCAGGTCGGCCTGCCCGCCAAAGGGGTCCACAAGGCCCTCTTTTTCATTGTAGGCCATGGCGTTGATGGTAAGATCCCGCCGGGCCAGATCCTCCCGCACATCCGGCACAAAGTGCACCTCGTCCGGGTGGCGGCCATCTGTGTAGGTGCCTTCTGTACGGAAGGTGGTGATCTCGTAAAGGGCACCGCTCTGCTTCACCGTTACCGTGCCGTGCTGCAGACCGGTGGGGATGCACCGCTGCGCGCCGAACAGCTCCATCACCTGCTGCGGCAGAGCACTGGTGCACAGGTCCCAGTCGTGCGGTGTAAGGCCCAGCAGACTGTCCCGCACGCAGCCGCCCACCACGTAGGCTGCATAGCCCGCCTTGTGCAGGGTGTCCAGCAGCTCTGCCGCACCCTCGTCCATCCGGATGGTCATGGCTGTGCCTCCTCGTACTGCAGGGTGATGCTTTTGCCGTCAAAGCCGCACTCCGCCGCCGGGAAGATGCTCTGTGCCTGCGCGGCATATTCCTCCGGGTCGGTGATCATGGGGGAATAATGGGTCAGCCAAAGCCGCTTTGCCCTCGCCTGCGCGGCAAGGGATGCGCTCTGCCCAAAGGTGCTGTGCCCCCACTGACGGGCCTGGTCTTCCTGCTCCGGAAGGGCATAGGTGGCATCGCATATCAGCAGGTCTGCGTCATGCGCCGCCTGCAAATAATACGGGCAGGGGGCCGTATCGCCGGAAAATACCACGCTCAACCCCTTGCGCGGGGCGCCCAGCACCTGCGCAGGCTGCACCGTTCTGCCCTCCACGGCAACGCTCTGCCCTTTCTGCAGCAGCTTCCATTGCTGCACCGGCACCCCCAGCGCCTGGGCCTGCTCCGGCGAAAATTTGCCTGCACGGGGCAGCTCCAGCCGGTAGCCAAGGCTTTTTACCCGATGCTTTGTGGCAAACGGCACCAGCCGCGCACCGGCAGGCCAGCCCTCGCTCAGCGCATCCAGCGCCAGCGGCTGGCCCGGCATAAGCACCTGCGGCTTCACCGGATAGGGCAGCGGGCCGGTCAGTGCCCGCACCGCCGCCCAGATATCCGGCAGGCCCTCCGGACCCAGCAGCGCAAGCGGTCTTGTGCGGCCCTGCGCCCCCAGAGTCTGCAAAAGGCCCGGCAGACCAAAGATGTGGTCGCCATGGTAGTGGGTCAGGCAGATGGCATCTGCCCGCATCAGGTTCACGCCCGCCCGGTGTGCCGCTGCCTGCGTGCCCTCGCCGCAGTCCCACAGCAGGCCGTGGCCGCCGCAGGCAGCAAACGCCGCCGAGAGTGCCCGGTCCGGCAGTGGCATGGTAGCCGCAGTGCCCAGCAGTGTGATGGTCAGCATAAAATCGTTCTCCCTGCACAGTAGATTTCGATATTTTATTGTACCACAGCCCAGCACGTTGCACAATCACTGCTGGCCGCGCATAGCATGGGCCAGCACAGCAAAAAGGGGGCAGCGGGATGAGACGCAAAAAAGGGGATTCTTTTTCTGGCAGGCCGCACAGCGGCCTTGGATGGGTGCTGCTGCTCGCCGCACTGGCCCTGTTTCTGCTGGCCGGTGCGCCCGGCTGCATGGCCCAGCGGATGGCGTGGTCTGCCCGGGGAACGATGATCTTTCTGCCCAGCGGGTTTTGAAAAAATGGGAGCATCCTGCTGCACAGAACGCTCCCATTTTTCTTTTTACTTTCCATCCGAATAGGGCAGCTGGCCGGTCAGGGTCAGCGTTTCGGCAAGTTCGTCCTCCGAGCGGAACCGCCACGCCGCCGCTCCCACGGCCACATAGCAGGCATCGGCACGACCCTCCGGTGTAACGGCAAGGATCATCGTTTCACCGTCGCCCACCGCCGTTACCATGCCATCCGCACTCACAGTTGCCACGCCCGGATTGCTGCTGAGCCATGTCATCGTTCCGTTTTTGGTGCCTGCAGCCTGCGCGGTCAGCTTCTGACTGGCTCCCACTGCCTGCAGCAGCATGGCGTTTTTGCTCATCTGCACCCGTCCGATCTCCGATGTGACCGTTACCGTGCAGCGCAGCACCTGCCCGGCTGTGGTCAGTGCGCTGATGACGGCCTTGCCGGACCCCTGCGCCTTTACGGTACCGTTTGTGCTTACCGATGCCACCGCCGGGTTGCTGCTGATCCACTGCCGCACATAGGTAAACCCGCCTTTGTTCTGTTCCAGCTTCAGCTGTTTCGTCGGGGCAGGCTCCTGCTCTGTAATGGTAAGCATCAGATCGCTGGTGTTCAGCACCAGGCGGCTGGCTGTGCTTTTGCGCACCGTGATGGTACAGGTGGTCTTTTCGCCGCGCTCATTGCGGGCCGTGACGGCCGCAGTGCCCTCGGCATGGCCGGTCACCTTGCCAGTGCCGTCCACCGATGCCACTGCCGGATCACTGGAAGTCCAGATCAGAAAGAAGTAGTCGTTGGGTGCCTGCACATTCAGGTAGGCCACCGGGGCCGGGTCTCCTTCGGTGATATCCAGCGTCAGTTCGGCAGTGTCCAATGTCATGCCGCTGTCCGGCAGCGGCTGCTCCTGCGCAGCATAGGCCGACAACGCCCCGGCTGCAAACAGTTCTGCGCACAGCACCACTGCACAAACACACGCTTTGAACCCCTGCTTCATGGGCTTTGCCCTCCCCGCCTGCTTTGCTGCAAGATCCTTTAAATATTCCTGTCTCCGTATTATTTTACACGCAGTGCAAAACCGGGTCAAGTTTTTTGCCCATTCTGCCGGGCAGCCGAGCCTTATTTTGTGGAGAATAATAAAATCCGCTTTTCAATTTTGTACAAAACGCCGCCGCACCCGGCAAACCGGATGCGGCGGCGCTGTTCTGCTTTTGAATTTGCAGCTTAGTAGTTGATCTTTTTCAGCTCAAAGTAGCTCTGCGGATGTGCGCACACCGGGCACTTAAGCGGTGCGGACTTGCCGATATAGGTGTAGCCGCAGTTCCGGCACTGCCATACCTGCTGCTCCTCGCGGGCAAAGACCTTGTTGTTTTTCAGGTTTTCGGCCAGCGCACGGTAGCGCTCCTCGTGCTCCTTCTCGATCTGTGCCACCATGGTGAACAGTGCTGCGATCTGAGGGAAGCCCTCTTCTTTGGCCTCCTTGGCCATGCGGGGGTACATCTCGGTCCACTCGTCGTGCTCACCGCCTGCTGCCATGTCCAGACAAGTCAGGGTATCGGGGATCGCGCCGCCGCACAGCAGCTTGAACCAGATCTTTGCGTGCTCCTTCTCATTGCTGGCGGTCTCCTCAAAGATCGCGGCCAGCTGCTCGTAGCCTTCTTTTTTTGCCATGCTGGCAAAGAAGGTGTACTTGTTGCGTGCCTGGCTCTCGCCTGCAAACGCTTCCATCAGATTTTTCTCGGTTTTGGTACCCTTCAGTTCCATGATGCTCTCCTTTCAAAAACGGATCTTCTGTCAGGATCGACCGATCCCGGCTCTATCATTCAGCCCGGCGGTAATTTTTTCGCCTGCGGCTCAGGTTCTGAACAGAGTATACCATATTTTTTGAGAGAAATCAAGAATAATTCCTATTTATTCTGAGAATATTTCTCAGTTATGTTGTTTCAGTGCACACACAGCAATGCTCAGGGCGCTCCACGCTGCCTGATACATCAGCACCGTTGCCACCGAAAGCTCCCAGATGCTGCCTGCACTGGTGAGCAGCGCTGCAATGATAATGGAGAACAGCACCGAGACCATCTGTACCGTGGTGGCGCTGCTCTCGGCGTTCTGGGCCTGATCCGCAGCCTGCAGGCCGCCGGTCAGGCTGGCAAACGCCTTGAGATGGATCATGCAGCAGGTATCCTCCGGGTCTTCCGGTGCGGCCTTGATGGCGTTGCACTGCTCCTGATCCAGCACGGTGATCATGCCTTCCGGCAGGCGGTATGCTTCGGTAATGTGGTGTGCAGTCAGACTGGGGTCCTGGCATGTGACCAGCAGGCGGATGTTCTCCTTTTGCAGCACGGCAAGGCCGCGGGCCACATTGCGCCCGCCCACATATTTCAGCACGAACATAGCGTGCAGGTTGCCGGACACAGCCAGATACAAAATTTGCAGCTCGCCGTTCTTCGAGTGCTGCATCTCGTATTCCTCGTCCGGCAGCGGCACGCCCTCCTGCTCCAGATAGCGGCGGGTACCAATGAGGATGCGGTTGTTATCGCACCAGGCGGAAAAGCCCAGCCCATGGTGCTGCTCCAGATCCTTGACCGGGAACAGGATGTCTGTGCGTTCCTCAACGATCTGGCGGAACAGCCCCTTCAGGGTGCCGTGGCTCTCGTTCAGCACGCTGGCCGCGTACAGGATGGCGCGGTCGATGCGGCCGCCCTTGAAGATGCGGATATCCTCCAGCTGTGCGCTGTCGGCGGTGAACAGGTCGTCTGCATCGATCTGCAGCGTATCAATGCCGCCCAGCTGCTCAATGGCCTGCCAGCCGGGCACGACTGCGCCCACAGCCGCAGCCGCACGCTGCAGCCGTAGCGAGGCAACGCCCGCGATCAAGGTAGAAGAAAGCGGTGCGCCCATGCACAGCACAGCGGCTATGGCAGCCGCAGCTTTGTTCCAGCCGGCACCTGCCAGCAGGAACAGCACGCCGCTGAGCAGGGCAACGCCCAGCAGGATGTACGAAACTTTGCGTGCACGGCGCTCGCTTGCGCGTTCGCTCAAGCTCTGCTCCACAAAGCCGTCAGCTTCCTTCATCGGGCGGCTCAGCAGCACCCAGGGGTCCTTCTGTTCCAGATCCCGTGCAAGGGCACGCAGCAGGTCTTTGTCCTTGGCGCGGTAGGCGCCCTCGAACTCCACACCATTGGTCACCAGCTCATAGCCGCCCTTGACAGCAGCCAGCATCACCCGGCTGCCCAGCAGCGCAAGGAACAGCCCCAGCGCGGCCATGCCGCTGAGCAGCGAGATGCCGGTGGTGCCGCGGTAAACATTTGCGTTCAGCATGGCTGTGACCGCCTGCACCAGCGCTGCTACTGCGGCCAGCGCCGGCATCGTCTCGGAAGAAGACCGTCCGCGCAGGCCGTTCAGGCCGTCGCGCAGCACCGGGAAGCCCACGCACAGGCTTGCTGCCAGCAGCAGCAGGTTTGCACCATAGAATGCCGCCGGGGCAGCATCCGGGTCCAGCGCCGCCATGGCGGGCAGCAGCCCATCCGACACCAAACCAAAATGCAGCAGCACCACAGCCAGAATGCCGCCCAGCACGCAGCGCAGCGTCAGCTCTGCGCTCATGCGGTGCAGCTTATCCACCGTAGCCTCCGGCTCGGGCAGCTCCGTTTCGGCATGTTCCTCCGGAGACACCGCGTCCTCCGCCTCAGCTTTCAGTTCCGGCTGTGGCGCAGCGGATGCCTTCTCCGGTGCCTGCTGCGGCTCTTCACCGTCCAGCGGCAGCAGCGGCAGGCTCATGGTGTCCTCTTTTGCGGCAGGCTCCTCTGCCGGGGCCAAAGGTGCCTGCGGTGCGTCCTCGCTCTGCGCCTTGCCAAAGAAATCGACCACCGGCTGCTTTTCCGGCTGCTCCGTTTTTTTCGGCTGCGGCACAGGTTCCGGCTGCAGCTCCGGTGCCGTCTCCTTTACCGCTGCAAACACAGCCGCGGGCAGCGGTGCACCGGACGGTTTCTTTTTGCTTTCAGCCGGTTCAGTTTCTGCTGCCGGGGCTGCTTCGGCCCTCGGTGCAGGCTTTTCCGGCTTCTGGTCGCTCAGGCCGTTGATCATCGCCTTGAGCTGTGCCATCTCCTGCTGCTCCTGCTCTTCCTGCGGCAGCAGCACCTCCGGCGCATTCTTGGGGTGCCGGAGAGGCTTTGCCGTGCTGTGCTGCTCTGCGGGTCTTGCCGCCGGGACAGCGCTCTGCCGGGGTGTTTCCGGCTTCACTGCCGCCGGGGGTTCTGCCGTTTGCGGTGCAGATTTTTCCTCCGGCTTTTTGGCGGGTGCTTCCGGCTGTGCATCCTCTGCTTCCTTTTCCAGAAAAGGCCACGGGGCCAGTTCCTGTTCCGGGTCTGCCTCCGGCTTCAGCATCAGTTCCAGATCCGCTTCCGGTTCCGGCTGCGCATCCTCACCCAGCCGCACCTCACCGGTGGGCATTTCCTGCGGCTGCTCTGCTGCAGCTTCGTCAGTCTCCTGCTTTTCCTTACCACGGCCAAACAGGCCAAACCGTTTCTGCGGCTTTTCCTCCGGCTGGTTTTCGTCTCTCCGGGTCATCTCCTCCGGGATATCCACCGCCGTGGTGCTGAAAAAGGAGCGGAACTTTTCATCCGGGGTCATTTCCCGGCCATTATTTTTATCTTTCGGCATTCTAGTCCCTCCTGTAATTCAAATTGAGGTTCCGGCCCGAATGCCGGATCATGCCTGCTGTGCTGCGCGCTGGGACTGGATCTCGTACAGAATAATGCCCGCAGCCACCGACACGTTGTAGCTGTCCACACCGGTGCCCGGTGCTGCCATATCCAGCCGCACCACGCCGTCGCACAGCTTTTTCACCAGCTGCGAAACACCGCTGCCCTCGCTGCCCAGCACCAGTGCAATGGGGCCGGTCAGGTTGTTCCTGCGCAGAGACACGCCGTCCATATCGGCGCAGTAGACGAACACGCCCTGCTCCTTCAGGCGGCGGATGGTCTCGCCGATGTTGGCCACACGAGCCACCGGCAGGCGTTCTGCGGCACCTGCGCTGGACTTGATAACGGTGGGCGTCACCGATGCGCCGCCGCGCTTGGGGATCACGATGCCATGCGCACCGCACAGCAGAGCACTGCGCATCACGGCACCCAGATTGTGCGGGTCTTCAATGCCATCGCTCAGCACCAGAAAAGGTGCCTCGCCCTTGTCCTTGGCTTCTGCCATCAGGTCGTCTACCGTCACGTATTCGATCTCGCTGGCAAATGCCGCCACACCCTGATGGCTCTCGGTGCCGGTCATCAGGCGCAGCTTGTTGGGGTGCACCCGCTTCACCGTGGCACCCGCTTCCTTTGCCAATGCGGTATAGTAAGCCGCCACGGCCGGAGCCATGCCCTCAGCAATGAGCACGGTGTCCACGCCGGAACCGCTTTTCAGCAGTTCGGTCACCGGATTTTTGCCATAAACAAGGCTCTCGTTCTTCTGCAGCGGCTCTTCCGGGCTGCGGCGCGGACGGCGCGGCTGGTTCTTTTCTTCCATGATGATTTTCTCCTTCCGTTGTATCACCGGAAGGTGCTGTGCACACCCTCCAAAAGGCGCGCCGCACTCTGGGCCGCGCACCGGTATGATCTGAAGATGATAACTCATTTTGAAGTATAGCATAAGCCGACCTTGTTTGCCAGCAAATTACCGTTTTTTATCCGCGTCCTGCAAAAGTTTTTCTGTTCGTGGTGCCGGAGACCGTTTCCGCTTTTTTGCAGAAATGTTCTGCCGCCCTGCATCAGCTTTACCCGGCTGCTGGGTAGATATCCCTCTGTTTTGCCGGAGAAAAAAGTTTTCCACAAAAACGCGGTATACAATCCGTAGAAGAGCGATTATTTTTCCACATGTTGAAAACCCTGTGGAGAAAGTTCAAAAGTCCAGCTTTAAAGCCTGTTTTGCCTGTGGAATTCCACACTTTCCACAAGGTTTTCCACTTTTTGGTTCGACCTTTTTTGATTTCCTGCGTACAATTTGTAGAATACAAGTCGGAAATATGACAATTTTTTGAACTGCATCCTGTCCGCTTTTGCCAAATTGCCCAATATCATTTTGACGAATGTGGATCTGTGTTGAAAATCCGTCCTTCATCAAGCTTTCTGTCTTTCGGCCGCTCGTTGCACATTATATGGAAATTTGTTGCATTCTATCGAATATACGCGCTTCTGGCAGTAACCCCCTGCACCCTGCCAGAAACAGAATCCCCGCATTGTTACAGGAAAAGCACCGGTTTGGATTGATTTTGGCCGCTGTTTGGGGTATACTAATTCTGTAGGTTCGTTAAACCGTGCACAAAGCGGATATGAAACGAGCAAGACCCCAATGATTTTGTGGAGGTAATGAATAATGTTGGTAAATGCAACCGAAATGCTGATCAAAGCACGTGATGGCCACTACGGTGTGCCTCAGTTCAACATCAACAATCTGGAGTGGACCAAGTCCGTTCTGACCGCCTGCGAGGAAATGAAGAGCCCTGTGATTCTGGGTGTTTCCGAGGGTGCCGGCAAGTACATGACCGGTTTCAAGACCGTCGCTGCCATGGTCAGCGCAATGGTCGATTCCATGGGCATCACCGTTCCCGTTGCCCTGCATCTGGATCACGGCACCTATGAGGGCTGCAAAGCCTGCATCGAGGCCGGCTTCTCTTCCATCATGTTCGATGGCAGCCACTACTCCATCGAGGAGAATGTGGAAAAGACCAAGGAGCTGGTTGCTCTGGCACACGCTAAGGGCTTGAGCATCGAGGCCGAGGTCGGTTCCATCGGCGGTGTCGAGGACGGCGTCGTGGGTGCCGGCGAGATTGCAGACCCCGAAGAGTGCGCAAAGATCACTGCTCTGGGCATTGACTTCCTGGCTGCCGGCATCGGCAACATCCACGGTGTCTACCCGGCAAACTGGAAGGGTCTGGACTTCGAGGCTCTGGACCGCATCCACAAGGCCACCAATAACATTCCTCTGGTTCTGCACGGCGGCACCGGCATCCCCGACGAGATGATCGCAAAGGCAATCAGCCTGGGCGTTTCCAAGATCAACATCAACACCGAGTGCCAGCTGGTGTTTGCTGAGGCCACCCGCAAGTACATCGAAGAGGGCAAGGATCAGCAGGGCAAGGGCTTCGACCCCCGCAAGCTGCTGGCTCCCGGCGCAAAGGCCATCGAGGCCAAGTGCAAGGAGAAGATCGAGCTGTTCGGCTGCGCAGGCAAGGGCTAAGCGGAAGCTCGTATCGTAACCGGTACACCACCCAATAAAGTATGCGCCCCCGCTGCACCGTTATGCACAGTGCAGCGGGGGCGCTTTTTACTTTATATGCGAGCACTCAGACGCGGGTCTTTTCCATATCTCCAAAAATGTATTGCATACAGTCCTGCACCCAGAAGCAGGCAAAAAATCGAATAGCTAAGGATCGGAAGCCGCAGCAGTACGATCTTACCCGCGATCTGGGTAAAGAACCAGCCCGTTCCATACAGAGTCACGATATAAAGCACCAGCCATGTAGCATATTTCAGCCAATGCTCTCGTGGCGGAAAGCCTACCTGCTCCATCATCCGGCGGAACAGTGCGCAAAAAACCGTCACTGCAACAACAAGCTGCATCAGATAGCCTACAGAAAGTTCAAAAAACCAATCACCAATTACCGGGTAAAGCAGCAGCCCTTCCACGCCCCACTCAAAGAAGAAATACAGCGGTGCAACAAACCAGAAGTAATCCGCAGCTCTCAGTGTTTTCAAACATGGCTTGACCTCCTCTACAAAGGTTTTTGCATCCGAAATCGAATCGAACAGTTCCTGATTTTCTGCATTGGCTTGGATGGAAATATCAAGCAGATCGCTGCACACAAGTTCAATGCCGCAGAAATCCCAGCTGACCCGGCGAAGATACCGGATCACATCTTTCAGCTGCTCCTGGCTTTTTTCGTTCAGCAGCTTTGTACGCATCCGATTTGCCTTTCGCAACGCAAAATACTTATTCATATGGCTCCTCCTTAAAAATTTTCTCCACCAGCTGGCAGAGCTGATACCAATCCTGCCGAAACTCAAGAAGTGCCTTTCGACCTTCTTCAGTTACAATATAATATTTCCGGCTCGGCCCCTTAGGGGAAGGTCTGCGTTCTACTGTAACCTTTCCTTGCTGCTCCAGCCGCAGCAGCAGCGGATAAAGCGTGCTTTCACTCAAGTCAGAAAACCCGACCTGTTTTAGATGCATCACGATCTCATAGCCATAGGTCGGCTCTCTGCTAATGAATTTCAGAACACAGAATTCCAAAACGCCCTTGAGCAATTGTGTGTTGTTTTCCACTGGATACCTCCTTTTGCCTATTATGTAATACATAGTAGCTTATCTATATTGTATTGCATAGTAGTATTTTTGTCAAGTCCTGTCCTGTTATCATTTCGACCAAAATCCGCTCCATATTTTTGTGCAACAAAAAAGCCCTGAGATTTCTCTCAGAGCTTTCTGTTCAAGTCGGCGACTACCTATTTTCACGCGCCGTTTCCAGCGAACTATCTTCGGCACAAGTGAGCTTAACTTCTGTGTTCGGA
>OITY01000167.1_pt1 | contig 21841 bp, 19 predicted proteins | sample 1586851 | NCBI WGS metagenome assembly OITY01 (sample SAMN02674964, study PRJEB24791) | human gut metagenome, SKBSTL008 | isolation source: stool | host: Homo sapiens | place: USA
GTCTCGCAGGTGCAGCCAAGGCAGGCACCAATGCCGCAGGCCATCTTCTTTTCCATGCTCACAAAGCAGGGGGTGCCTTTTTCCGCACACAGGCGGGCGGCATTCTTCATCATGACCGTGGGGCCGCACACCAGCACCACATCGTAGTCGGCGGGGTCGTACAGCTGGGTGACAAAGCCGTGGAAGCCCACCGCGCCGGTGTCGGTGGACACCTTGACGAGATTTGCGATCTCGCGGTACTCCTCCATGCAGTAGGGGGCATCCCGGAAGCCGAAGAACACATCCGGCTTCACGCCTGCCGCTGCCAGCTCGCGGGTGAGCTGGAACATGGGCGCGGTGCCGATGCCGCCGCCCACCACAGCGATCTTTTTGTACTTGCTCAGGATGTCCGGCACATCAAAGCCGTTGCCCATAGGGCCGGTGAGCTGGAAGGTATCCTTCATTTTGAGCTGCGCGATCTTTTCAGTGCCCTCGCCCACCACCTGATACAGAAACTCGATGGTGCTGCTGTCCGGGTTCCAGCGGTGCACGCTGATGGGCCGGGACAGGAAGGGGGCTTCGTCTGCGCCCCATGCACGCAGGGTAAAGAACTGGCCTGCGTGGGGTGCGTGATCGCGGTCCGGCCAGACCACCGTCAGCAGGCGGATGTCCGGGGCAATGACCTCATTGCGCAGAACAGTGGCTTCACAGCAGGCTGCACGCATGAGCAATGGCCTCCTTCATATTCACACATTCGTTGTAAGCGGCTTCGTCAAAGGCAGTGCCCGGCTGCTTCTTATAGGCCAGCAGGATGCCGCGGCTGGAGTTGACCACGCCGCCGTTGCCCTTGGTGAGGTACTGGGCAATGTCCTCGGCCTTGCCGCCCTGTGCGCCGTAGCCGGGGATCAGAAAGAAGCTGTCCTGATACTTTGCACGGATCTCGGTGGCCTCCTCGATGTGGGTGCCGCCGATGACCAGACCGATGGAGGAGTAGCCGTGCTCGCCCATGTAGTCCTTGCCCAGAGCGTTCAGCTTGTCGCCCACCAGATCGTAGACGTGGCGGCCGTCGGCCAGCTTCTCGTACTCAAAGTCCTTGGCACCGCCGTTGGAGGTGCGGCAGAGCACGAACATGCCCTTGCCCTGCTTTTCGGCGTAGGGCAGGTAGGGGCTGATGGAGTCCAGACCCATATAGGGTGCCAGCGTGACGAAATCGCTCTCGAAATCGCCGGTAAAGTGACCCATGGCGTACATCTCGGCGGTCTTGGCAATGTCGCCGCGCTTGATGTCGGCGATCACCGGCACACCGACCTCACGCACAGCCTTCAGGGTGTCGGCGTAGGCCTTCATGCCCTCAAGACCCAGAGACTCGTAGTAAGCGATCTGCACCTTGTAGCAGCCTGCCACGGCCTTGGTGGCATCGATGAGCTTCCTGTTGAAGCGCACGATGTTTTCGCCGCGGGACAGGGTGTTGTCCACAAAATCGGCGGGCAGGTAGCTGAAGTCGGTGTCCAGACCCACGCACACCGGGCCGCGGGCTTCCACAGCTTCGTACAGTTTGTCCATGTTCGTCATTTGGGTGTACCTCCTGTTTGCTCTCTTATCTATTTTATATCATATTATTTTGTGAAACATTTTCTCAGTTCTCTGCCTGATAGGTCAGCTTGCCGCCCTTGATGGTGGCGCAGACCTTACCAAACAGCTGGGCACCATCGAACGGAGTGTTGTGAGATTTGGAGTGCAGCTTGTCCTTGTCCACGGTGTAGGGGGTATCCAGATCCACCAGCACCATGTCGGCATCGTAGCCCGGCTCCAGCTGGCCCTTGGCAAGGCCCAGAATTTCTGCCGGGCGGGTGCTCATCAGGTGCACCAGCACTTCCAGCGGCAGGCCTTCCTGCTTGCAGAGCTTGGTGTAGCAGACACCGAAAGCGGTCTCGCTGCCCACCATACCGGCCATGCCCTTGAGCTTGTCCTCTTCGGAGTGGGGCGCGTGGTCGGTTGCAATGGCATCCACGATGCCAGTGCGGATGCCGTCCACCAGCGCCTGCACATCGTCGGCGGTGCGGATGGGCGGGTTCACACGGTAATCGCAGGTATCATTGGTGAACCACAGGTGGTGCGGGGTCACCTCGCAGGTGACGGGTGCCCCCCGCAGCTTTGCCATCTGGATGGCATCCAGCGCACCGCGGGTGGACACGTGGCACATGTGCAGCCTGGTCTGGTAGTATTCGCTCAGCCAGCAGTTGCGCACCGTCTCGATGTCCTCCGCCAGACGGTAGTCCCACGGGCTGATCTCCATATCCTCAGCGTGGCTCATCACGGTGATATCCTTCTGGGTGCAGATGGCAAACGCCTTTGCCATGGTGGCATTGTCCTGCACGCCGTGGCCATCCTCGGTGATGAACTTCACACCGGCAGGCAGGGTCTTGAGGTGGTCGATGCTCACACCGTCAAAGTTCTCGGTGATGGAGACGGTCTGGTTCACATCGCACAGGCCTACTTCGGCAGCCTTCTGCTCCACCATGAACGCCTGTGCCGCAGAAGAGCACACCGGCTTTGTGTTGGGCATCAGGTTCACGAAGGTGTAACCGCCGGCAGCTGCGGCGCGGCTGCCGGTCTCGATGTCCTCCTTGTACTCAAAGCCCGGGGTGCGCCAGTGGCAGTGCAGGTCCACAAAGGCGGGCAGCACGGTCAGCCCGCCGGCATCAATGACCGTTTCGTTCTCCCCAGCCAGTGCCTCCAGCTCCTGACCTACAGCAGCGATCCTGCCGTCCTTTACAAAAATCTCAAGCGGTCTTCCTTCGGTGTTCACAGCATTTACAAGCAGCATCGCAGTTCCCTCCTGATTTGCGTTTGTCTGGTTCGGCTTTCCGGCTTACGGGCAAAAAAAAACTTTTCCCCGCAAAGGGAAAAGCTCATTCCACAAAAAAAGGAAACAACGAACCCACGGCAAAACCGGATGCGAACTGCTTGTTCAGTTTGGTGCACATCGCGCTTTTCTGCATGGTGCTGTCTCCTTTTATAAGTCTGGAATCTTTTCATAATATTTTAGCATAGAAGCGCGAAATGTGTCAATGCTTCCGCATATATTTTGTTGCAAAAAGGTTTGCCGCTTCCCTCCCGGAATTTTAGCTACTCTACCCAAAAGCAGTTTTTCCCTGCCAGATTCAGGGTTAGCCATGTCAATTCCTAGCATATTGCTGTACATTCCCGTCCGGGTGTGCTATTATAATATGGTCAAAAGAGTCAGAGGCTGTTTTCATGGCAGAGGCGTGATTTTTATTCAGAGCAGCTTCATCGGAATCAGGAAAGAGAGGGTTTCCCATGGGTTTGTTGGAGGACGCGCGGAACATCCAGCGCAAGGACCCCGCTGCACGCAACGTGCTGGAGGTCATTTTGCTGTATCCGGGCTTTCACATTCTGGTGTATCACCGCATTGCGCACTGGCTATACCAGCACAAGCGGTTCTTTCTGGCCCGGTGGGTCAGCCAGCATGGCCGCCGCCGCACCGGCATCGAGATCCACCCCGGTGCCACCATCGGCAGATGCCTGTTCATTGATCACGGCATGGGCATCGTGTTCGGTGAGACCTGTGAGATCGGGGACAACTGCACCATCTACCACGGTGTCACTCTGGGCGGCACCGGCAAGGACACCGGCAAGCGCCACCCCACTCTGGGCAACAACGTGCTGATCGGTGCAGGCACCAAGGTCCTTGGCCCGGTGTATATCGGGGACAACTCCCGCATCGGCGCAGGCAGCGTTGTACTGCGCAATCTGCCCGCCAACTGCACCGCCGTGGGCGTGCCCGCCGAGGTGGTGCGCATCAACAACAAGGCCGTGAACCCGGCGGACGATCTGGATCAGCAGGATCTGCCGGATATCGTAGCCCAGCGCCTGACCGATCTGGACCGCCGTCTCGGCGCGCTGGAAAACGCTGCGCAGGGCGACACCCCGCCCACGGCAGCGCAGATCGCCGCACGACAGAAGTCGTAACCATTTTAATGCCCTCCGCTTGCGCTCTGGGCATTATTCAAGGAATTTATATTCTTTAGAGGCAAGTCGGAAAATCCTGCGGGATTTTCCGACTTGCCTTTTCACTGGAGCGGGCGCAATGAAGAAGCGGCCTGTTTCCCGGCTGTGCGGCTGTTTCCGCAGGAAGCAAGCACAGACAGATCAAGTTTCCCTCTTGGTCTCCTTTCGTGAAAATGCAACAGCGGACAGCCCGCAGGCTGTCCGCTGTTGCTCTATTATAAGATATTTTTCCGCTGAAGATGCCCAGAGCGCAAGCGGAGGGCATTTTCAATAAACCCTTTTTCCGCAGCCTTCCCCGGCGCAGAGGGTTTTCACCTTCTGCACCGCAGCGGCCACCAGATCACTGATGGGCTGCTCCGGCACACCCACGATATAGTTTTCGCAGTGGTTCACCGGGATGAGCACCCGCGTCGCATGGCTCTGGCACACGGCCGTGGCCATGGCGGGCGTGATCTCGCCCAGCAGTGCATCCGCAACGACGATGCCGATGGGCCCCACGATGATATCCGCGCTGCGGCAGTTCACCACCACGGCGTTCTCGCCGGTGGCGGCACGCGGGGCACCGGCCTTGCGCATGGCGTTTGCCGCCAGACTGTTGGTGCCCACCGCAGTGAGCCGGGCCTCCGGACACTGCGTGCTCAGGGCTGCCACCAGCTGTTTGCCAAGGCCCCCGCCCTGCCCGTCGATGACGAGCACATTCATCGGCTGCATCAGAAGTCGATCTCCTCAAGGCGCAGCAGCGCGATGATATAGATCTTCACGGCTTCCAGCAGCTTGTCGATGGGTGCCGCTTCGTTTGCACCGTGCATCGGGCCGCCAAATTCCGGCAGCGGCAGGTCCACATGCTCGGGGCCAAAGCTGACCGCATAGGGGAAGTGGCGGGCATAGGTGCCGCCGCCCATGGTGAAGGGCTTGGCGTTCTCGCCGGTCACTTCGTTGTAAGTGTTGATGCAGGCCAGAATGGCGGGGCTGTCGGCTTCAATATAGAAGGGCTCGGCAGCGGTCACATCGCGCAGCTCAGCGCCGTTGCCCAGTGCGGCACGGATCTGCTCGGTCATCTTTTTGCCGTTGGTGCAGGTGGGGAAGCGGCTGTCCATGGTCTGGAAAATGCGGCCATCTTCCATGTAGATGCGGCCGCCGATCACGGTCAGCGGACCAAAGGGGCCGTCGGCGCAGTTGATGCCCAGACCCTCACCGGCAGTAGAAGCGTGCAGCTTGCGCACAGCCTCCAGATAGGTGCGCTCGGTCTCATTGCACAGGCCGTTGTCCAGCAGGTAGTTCACCACCAGACCAATGGCGTTCACGGTGCCCTGCGGCATGGCTGCGTGGCCGGACTTGCCCCAGCCGCGGATGCGCACGCCGTCGCCTTCCGGTTCCAGCGTGATGTTGGGGGCATTCTTCAGCTTGGAGATGTCGGTCTTGACCAGTGCACTTGCACGGTCGGGCACGGCGTTGTTTGCCACGCCGCCCTCGATCTCCACGATGACGCCGTTGCACACCGGGCTGACGATCTTGGCACCGAACAGGCCCTTCTCGCCGTTGCACACCGGGAACTCGGCATCCGGGGTAAAGCAGAAAGCGGGAGCCGGGTAGTTCTTGAGGTAGTAGTCCACATCCTGCATGTGGGTCTCCTCGTTGGTGCCTGCCAGTGCGCGGATGGGGTAGCGCAGCTCATAGCCCTGCTCCTTGAGGAACTTCAGGGCATACAGGGTAGCCACCATGGGGCCTTTGTCGTCGGCAACGCCGCGGCCCAGCAGCCAGCCGTCCTGAATGCGCATGGTGAAGGGGTCGGCCGTCCAGCCGTTGCCCACGGGCACCACGTCCACATGGCAGATGGTCGCCAGATACTTTTCAGGGTCCTTGCCGGCCAGCTCTGCATAGCCGATGTAGTTTTCACAGTTGCGGGTGGCAAGGCCCATGCCTGCAGCCAGCTCCAGCGTCTTGTCCAGTGCGGCGCGGGGGCCTGCGCCATAGGGTGCGCCCTCTTCCGGGGTGCCCTCTACGCTGTTGACTGCCACCAGAGCGGCAATATCCTTCAGCAGCTGTTCCTTGTTTTGCGCAATATATGCGTCGATTTTCTGATTCAGTGCCTGATCCATGATCTTATCGTTCCTTTCTGTCCGGCAGCTTTTCGCCGCCGGTTCCAAAACACCTTTTTATTTTAGCATACTCAGCGGCAAAATGCCATTGTCAATTGTTGTTCTTTGCCAGAACACAGTCTTTTTTTCTCAGCCCACCGAGAACAGGGTGCTCAGCGCACCCAGTAGGCCCGCGCTGGCCAGACCCATGATGATGCCCGCCAGCAGCACGCCGCCCATGCAGGCCTTGACCACGTCCTTGAACTTCATATCCAGGATCGAGCCCGCCAGCGTCCCGGTCCACGCGCCGGTGCCCGGCAGCGGGATACCCACGAACAGCAGCAGCGCCACCACAAGGCCGCGGCCCGCCTTGGCTTCCAGTGCGCGTCCGCCTTTTTCGCCCTTGACGATGCAGAACTTGCAGATTGGCCCGATAAGGGGCTTGTGGTAGCCCCAGATCAGGAATTTGCGTGCAAACAGATAGATGAACGGCACCGGGATCATGTTGCCCACCACGCACACCAGATAGGTGGGCAGGATGGGCAGGCCCATGCCAAGCCCGATGGGGATGGCTCCGCGCAGTTCAATGAGCGGCACCATGGAAACAAAAAATACCAGCAGATAGCTTTTGAGCATAGAGTCTCCTTTTTCCTGCTCTTTCCGGGAGAGCAGGCATTTTTTTACAGGTTACAGGTCAATGTCCAGCTCCACCGGGCAGTGGTCTGAGCCGAAGATCTCGTTGTGGATCTCCGCCGCGCGGATCTTATCGGCAATGCGGCGGGACACGATGAAGTAATCGATGCGCCAGCCCGCATTCTTCTCGCGGGCGTGGAAGCGGTAGCTCCACCAGCTGTACTTCACCTCGTCCGGGTGCAGCACGCGGAAGCTGTCGGCAAAACCTGCGTCCAGCAGTTCGGTCATTTTACCGCGCTCCTGATCGGTAAAGCCTGCGCTCATGTGGTTGGTCTTGTCGTTCTTGATGTCGATCTCCCTATGGGCAACATTCAGATCGCCGCACAGGATCACCGGCTTTTTTGCGTCCAGTGCCAGCAGGTAGGCACGGAAGGCATCCTCCCACTCCATGCGGTAGTCCAGACGCTTCAGCCCGTCCTGACTGTTGGGGGTATAGCAGTTCACCAGCCAGAACCCCGGGTATTCCAGCGTGAGCACACGGCCCTCGTGGTCGTGCTGCTCAATGCCGATGCCGGTGGTCACGGCCAGCGGCTGCTCACGGCACCAGCAGGCCGTGCCGGAGTAGCCCTTCTTCTCGGCAGAATAGGTATACTCGGTGTAGCCATCCGGCGCAAAATCCGCCTGACCGGGCTGCATCTTGGTCTCCTGCACCGAAAAGATATCGGCATCCAGAGCCGCAAAGCTCTCGGCAAAGCCATGGGTCAGGCAGGCGCGCAGGCCGTTGACGTTCCAGCTGATCAGTTTCATAGGTATACTCCTCTTTATGTTATGCCTGATATTTGGTTTTCCATACACCGCTGCGGAAGCGGAGCACAAAGCATGTCACGCGGCAAACCCAGTCAATGATCATTGCGATCCACACGCCCACAGCGCCCCAGCCCATGCGCACGCACAGCAGGTAGCTGAAGCCCAGCCGCCACACCGCCATGCTCAGGATGGACACGATCATGGTGAACTTCACATCGTTGGCTGCACGCAGGGCGTTGGGCAGCACGAAGGACAGGGTCCACAGCAGGATGGCAAAGCCTGCATGGATACGTACCAGCAGCTCAGAAAGCACCATCGTCTCACCGGACAGCGCGTAGATGCCGATGAGCTTGTGCAAAAACAGCAGGATGGCACCGTTGGAAAGACTCATTGCGATGTAAGACCACACCGTCAGCTTGCGGGTATAATAAACAGCCTGCTCGTCGTCCCGCGCACCGATGCAGCGGCCCACCACCGTGATCATGGCAAGGCTCAGGGCCTTGCCGGGGATCACGCCCATGCCGTCCAGATTGTTTGCCACGGCGTTTGCTGCGATCTGCACTGTGCCGAAGGTGGAGATCATGCTCACCACCAGAATGCGTCCAGCCTCGAACAGGCTGTTCTCAAAGGCGGACGGAATGCCGATGCCCAGAATGCGCTTTGTCATCTTTGCATCCAGCCGGGTGGTCTTGGGCACCGTGATGGCATTGCCCTTCTGGTAGCACTTGCGCAGGATAAGGGCCGCTGCCACCACACGAGACAACACGCTGGGCCATGCAACACCGTCTACGCCCATTTTAAATCCGAAGATGCACACTGCGTTGCCCACAATGTTGATCACGTTCATCAAAAAGCTGATCTGCATGGAGATCTTGGAGTTGCCCATGCTGCGGAACAGTGCCGCACCGCCGTTATACAGTGCCAGAAACGGATAACTGATGGCGATGATACGCAGGTACAGCACGCTGGCATCCAGCACATCGGCATCGATGGCGCCGTAGAACAGCCGGATCATCGGCCTTGCAAAAACAAAACAGAATGCCCCCACCAGCAAACCGAATACGCCGCTGAGCAAAAGCAGCTGGCCAGAGCTTGCATCGGCCTCCTTCTGCTCCCGTGCACCCAAAAACTGGCTTACCACCACTGCGCCGCCAGTGGCCAGCGCCGCAAACAGCACGATGATGAGGTTGTTGATCATGTCCACAAGGCTGACACCGGAAATGGCCGCTTCGCCGCAGCGGGACACCATCATGGTATCGGCCATACCCACGGTCACTTCCAGCAGCTGCTCCACCAGCAGCGGGCCGGTCAGCAGCAGCAGTTCCTTTTGTGTGAACAGCGGCTTCCGCCCTCCGAAGAGCGGCTTTTTTGTTCCGCTCACCGCCTGATTTTCCATTGATATGCTCCTTTCCCCGTGCCGGGCCATCCTGCCCGGACACATACGCCCACCCTTCACAGGGCAGACTTCCCATTGAATGTATTCATCTTAGCACACGGACCGGTTCTTGTAAAGAACTGTCGCATTCTGCGTCTTTTTTGCCGCCGTTCCGGGCCGCACCGGCTCATTTTTATGCTTGTTCGTCAGTTTGCCGGGAACTTCTCGTTGAATTTGTGCGTTTCTCCAAAAATGCGATTTTTCGCACGTTTATTGATGAAAAATCGAAAAAAGGGCTTGTAATTCTTCCAAAAAAGTGGTATGTTGTATCCAACAAAGGCATTACGTTGGATACATGAACTTCTACGAGCGGTTCTTCGCTCAGCACAAAACCTTTGTTCTTAAAATTGCTATTTTCTTCATTTACCTTCTTATCATTTACCCTGCCTGCCCCGCAAGGGGCAAGAAAAGCGATGACTCAACCTGCACGAGTCACCGCTTTTTCTTTTTGTCTGTGCTAGCGCAGGCCTAACCATTTAAATGCCCTCCGTTTCACTCTGGGCATTTTCAGCGGAAAATTATTTTTTATTGCAAATAAGCCAGCCCTGCGGAGCTGGCTTGTTTGCTTTTTCACAGAAAAAGTTGCTTCTTGTGCAGAGAGCGGTCGCGTGGGACAGGCTTCATAGCTTTTATAAAAATCATCGCCGCCGGGGACGCTCCGCTGGGCCAGAGGCAGGAAGGGGTGTTTCGAGTCCCCCCTCCCTGCCTCTGGACTCCACCCACCCCGCAACGAAAAAGGGGCTGCTCGCCCCTTTCAGACCCCAAAGCTGTTGGGCTCCATACAAAAAATCCAAGTCGCTCCGCTAAAGGATTTTTTGTGTTCCGCCGATTTGAAGTCGCTTACGCGACAAGCCGTGCGGGCAAGCTTGAGCTCCATCTGCTGCGCGACAGCTGCAGGCTGACGGTAGCAAAAGGCTGTTCACCGCCCGGCCCCTTATCGTGAAAAGGCAACGCCGGAATGACCGCAGTCATTCCGGCGTTGCTATATATAAAAATATTTTTCCGCTGATGATGGCGCAGCGCACGCGGAGCCATTTTAAATCCTCAACCCTTCACAAGTTCCGCAAACGCCTTCCGCACATCACCGGAGAAGTACAGCGTGCCCAGTGCGCACACCGGGCCTTCGCCGCCCAGCTCCACTGCCCGGGCCACGCCCGCTTCAATGGAAGCTGCCGCTTCCGCCCTGCAGCCATAGGCACGGATGTGTTCTGCCAGCGTTTCGGCAGGCATGGCGCGCGGCGTGTGCGCCGCCACCGTGACGAACCGCACCGCCAGCGGTGCCAGCAGGCTGAGCATCTGGTCCACATCCTTGTCTGCCATGATGCTGACCAGAAAAACGAACTTCTGCCCGGGGAAGCGGTCTCTCAGGCTCTGCACCGTGGCACGCATTCCGTGGGCGTTGTGGCTACCGTCCAGCAGGAAGGCGGGCGCGTGCCGCAGCAGTTCAAAGCGGCCCGGCCAGCTGACCGTTTCAAGACCGGTACGGATGGCATTTTCCGGGATGTTCCAGCCATGGGTGCGCATCACCCGCAGAGCCGTGATAGCCAGCGCCGCATTTCGCGGCTGGTAGCTGCCGATCAGGGGCAGGTGCACATCCGTCAGGCCGTCAAAGTCGAACTCCACCGCGTCAAGGCTTCCGCCCTCGTATTTCAGCCTGCTGAAATCCACCTCAGTCAGCTCGGCATGCTTTTCAGCACAGACGCGGCGGATAACAATATCTGCCTCCGGCACGCCGCCGTAGCTCACCACCGGGCAGCCTTCCTTGATGATCCCCGCCTTGGCGGCGGCAATGTCCGCAAGGGTGGGACCAAGCTCCTTCACATGATCCATGCCCAGTGCCGTGATGACTGCGCACTCCGGGGCATCAATGACGTTGGTGGAATCCAGCGTGCCGCCAAGGCCCACCTCCAGCACCACGATCTCACATTTCTGCTGGGCAAAATAGAGCATTCCCAGCGCTGTGATGATCTCAAACTCGGTGGGCACATCTTCCATGGCATCGGCGGCGGGCTTTACCTGCTCCACCAGTTTCACCAGCTCTTCGTCCGGGATCTGCACCCCGTTGACCTGGATGCGCTCGTTGAAGCGGTTGATGAAGGGCGAGGTGTACAGGCCCACCCGATAGCCCGCGGTCTGCAGGCAGGATGCCATCATGGCGGCGGTGCTGCCCTTGCCGTTGGTGCCTGCAACATGCACGAATCTGAGCTGTTTGTGCGGGTCGCCCAGTGCGGCCAGCAGGGTGCGGGTGCGCGTCAGGCCGGGCTTGTGGCCGGCCCACTGGACCGCATGGATGTATTCCATTGCCTGTTCGTAGTTCATTGTAATGCCTCTTTTTACTTTTTCACCATCTTCATCAGGGTACGGTTCTCCAGCAGGATGCGCAGCAGCACAGTGTTCACCGCAGCCAGGATCAGTGCATTGGGGATGCGCACTGCCAGCGTTGCCCACGGGTAGCCGTAGAAGATGCGCAGTGCCAGCGAGGTGATGACCATGGAACCCACAAAGTGTCCCAGCAGCACGCTGATCTGCAGCCGCAGGCCGGTGCGCAGCCCGGGCAGCTTCTGCCATGCAAGCCCCGTCACCAGACCAATGGCACCCGCGCCCAGCGTGATGAGCGGGTTGATGGCGTAGCCTGCCAGCACGCCGCCGATCATATCGGCCACAGCGCCCACGGCAAAGCCGGCACCGGGGCCGAACAGCAGCGCTGCCAGCAGCACCGGCAGGCTGCCCAGATTGAACCGCACAAAGCCGGTGGAGATGTTCAACACTCGGCTGAACACGATGCTCATTGCCACCAGCAAGGCCAGCATGGTGAGCGTGCGGACGGAATTTTTCGAGTTGTTCATATCAACTGTCCTCCTTGCAAAAGGAATACCGGGCGGGCGGTCTGCACAAACAAAAACGCCCTCCCTGTGACAAACCGCACAAAGGAGGGCGTGAATCCAACAACTTTCACTTCCGGGCGGGACGCAAGCCGTCTCGCCTGCACCCAAGTCCATGCAGCAGCGGGATGCAGACCATGCACCGCGGGTACACCTTCGTCCACAGCACAACTCCCCGTTGATGCGGCACTTAACGCACATGGTCTTACTCTGTTGATGGTTTTATTATAGTCCTTTTGCCGCAGCCATGCAACCGCCTGCACAGACAACTTTGCCAAACCACATCGTCAAATTTTAGCAGTTGTGCATAGCATCTGCCGGGTTTTGGCCTGTGTCCCCTTTTCATTTGCCGCATAACGTGGTAAGATGGGTTTAACCTTAAATATGGAGTCTTCTCCCGGAAAGGAATGTTTCCCAATGAAATTCAACGAAATGACCTATACCCGCCCGGACATCGGTGCCCTGCTGGCCCGGTGCAAAGAGCTGGCCGCAAAGGCCGCTGCCGCACCGGACGGCGATGCTCTTGTCCGGCTCTACTACGAGCAGAGCGAAGCCTTTGCGGAGTACAACACCGCCGCGAACCTTGCCAACATCCACTACACCTGCGACACCCGCGATGAATACTGGAAGGCTGAGCAGGACTTCTTTGATGCCAACGGCCCCGCCGTGACCAACGCCAGCGTAGAGATCAGCCGCTCTTTCCTTGCGAACCCGCATGTGGATGCCCTGACCGAAAAATTCGGCACCACCTGTGTGGCCGGTATGAAGAATGCCGTTCTGGGCATGGATGACCGCACCGTGGAGCTGCAGCAGCAGTTCAATGCTCTGGTGAGCCGCTACCAGCAGATCTACGGCGGCGCACTGGTGGAACTGGACGGCAAACAGCTCACCATCCCGCAGCTGGGCCCTTACAAGGAGGATCTGGACCCTGCCGTGCGCCGCGCCGCCTACGAGGCCGAGGCCGGTTATTTTGACGCCCACCGTGCCGAACTGGACGAGCTGTACGGCGAGATCGTGAAGAACCTGAATGCACAGGCCCGGGTGATGGGCTATCACGACTACAGTGAGCTTTCCTATGTGCGCATGAACCGCATCGGCTACGGCCCGGAGGAGATCCGGAAATTCCGCGATCAGGTGGCAAACGATGTGGTGCCCCAGCTGCAAAAGGTGATGGCCCTGCGTGCAAAGCGCACCGGCATTGCCCGCCCCACCTTCACCGATCTGCCCATCATGTTCAAGGACGGCAATCCCAAGCCCATTCCCGGCTACAAAGCCCGTATGGATGCCGCCCGCACCATGTACCATGAGCTTAGCCCGGAAACCGCCGAGTTCATCGACTTTATGCAGGACAACGAGCTGTTCGATGTGGAGAGCCGCCCCGGCAAGATGTCCGGCGGCTACATGACCAGCCTGCCCAGCTACAAGGCCCCCTTCATTTTTGCCAACTGGAACGATACCTCCGGCGATGTGGACGTGCTGACCCACGAGTGCGGCCACGCCTTTGAGGGCTATGTGGCCGAGCGTGATCCCGAAGTGCCCGCCGATCTGGAATGCCCCGGCATGGAGAGCGCCGAGATCCACTCCATGGCCATGGAGTTCCTGACCGCACCGTGGCATCATCTGCTCTTCGGCCGGGATACCGACAAATACGCCCTGCTCCACGCTGAGGACAGTTTTGTGTTCCTTGCCTACGGCTGTGAGGTGGACGAGTTCCAGCACATCATGTACCAGAACCCGGATCTGACCCCCGATGAACGCAACGCCGAGTGGCTCAAGCTGGAAAAGAAGTACCGCCCGTGGATCGATTTTGACAATCTGCCCTTCTATGGCCGGGGCGCAGGCTGGCAGCGTCAGCTGCACATTTATGAGTGCCCCTTCTACTATATCGACTACTGCCTGTCCACCATGGCCGCACTGCAGTTCTTCCTGCTGAGCCTTGACGACCACAAGGACGCATGGGAGCGCTACCTGCGCCTTGTGCGCCGTGCAGGCATGGCCAGCTACACCGAGCTGCTGGAGACCGCCGGGCTGAAAGTCCCCTTTGAGGAAGGCAGCATCAAGGGTATCGCCCAGCAGATGACTGACTGGCTGGAAAACCATCAGGTATAAGAAGCCGTTTTCATCCGCACTGCACACCATCTGAACGGTCGTTCTGATGCATCTGAGGGGCGATTCATGCCGTTTTGCTGTCAGGAGCCGTAAAATCTGGTATGCTCTGGACAGAGAAAAAGCATTTCTGTGAAGCGAAAGGAGATCCTTATGAAACTGACCGGACTGTTCAAGCGCGGTGCCGCCTGCCTGTGCACCGCCGCCATCCTGATGGGCGGCGTCTCCGCCTTTGCCCTGAGCCCTGCCGCCGTGGATACTGCCACACCGGCAGAGATTTCTGTGACCAATGCGGTGTCGGAGGCACAGTTGCGCTCCGCCCTGTCCAAGTTCACTGTCACCTATGACAGCGAGGCCGAGGGCTGGCAGATCGATTCTCCCTACGAGGATGCCAGCATGGAAAAGGCCTCCTGCGGCCTGTACCCCTACCTGTTCGTTACCAACGATGATCCCACTGTTTACATCAGTCTGGGCATGACCTACTTCGGCAATAAAAAGCTGGACATGAAATCTGTTCGGGTAGAGACCGAGGATAACTACTACGACTTCACCTGCGACGACCAGTTCACAGGCGGCTACGACAACGACCTCAAGTCTTGGTTTGATTACGAGCTGTTCGATATGGACGACAGCACCAGCTGGCTGAACGAGTGGCTTGCCGCCAAGAGCGTCACCGCCACCTTTACCGGCAAGGACGGCTCCACCAAGACCTACACCCTGACCAAGGACAACCTGCAGGCCATCCGCGACATCCTGAATGCCTACGACACCCTGCTTGGTTCCGACGTTTCCACTGCACGTGTCGTGCTGCGCAGCCTTGTAAAGTAAACATTATCTGCTTACAGCAAAAGCCCCCGGAACGTTTCACACCGTTCCGGGGGCTTTGTGTTATGCCTTATTCAGGTTCAGGCACTTCTCTTACAGGTTGAAGTAGCGCTTTGCGTTGTCGAAGCAGATGCCCTTGACGATCTTCTCCAGAGCCTTCTCGTCGTTGGGATACTCGCCATCCTCGACCCACTGGCCGATGATGTTGCACAGGATGCGGCGGAAGTAGTCATGACGGGTGTAGCTCAGGAAACTGCGGCTGTCGGTCAGCATGCCAACGAAGTTGCCCAGCAGGCCCAGGCTTGCCAGACGGGTCATCTGCTCTTCCATGCCGATCTTATGGTCATTGAACCACCATGCGGAGCCGTGCTGGATCTTGCCCGGCACCTCGCTGTTCTGGAAGCAGCCCAGAATGGTGCCGATCTGTGCGTCGTCGGCGGGGTTCAGGCTGTAGATGATGGTCTTGGGGCACTCGTCGGTGTCGTTCAGGGCGCTCAGCAGGCTTGCGATCTCGCCGCCGCAGGTAGCGGTGTTGATCATATCATAGCCGGTGTCGGGTCCCAGCAGAGCGTTCATCTTGCGGTTCACACCACGCAGGCAGTTGTAGTGGATCTGCATGGCGATGCCCAGACGGTGATACTGCTTGCCCAGATGGATCAGGATGTAGGTCTGGTACTTTTCAGCCTCTTCGGTGGTGCAGGTCTCGCCGGCCATCACCTTCTGGTAGATGGCGTTGACCTCTTCCTTGGTGGCCTCACGGTAGGGGATGTAATCCAGGCCGTGGTCCGAAGCGCGGCAGCCCATCTCGGCAAAGAACTCGATGCGCTTGGTCAGAGCGTCGGTGACGCAGTCGATGCAGGCCAGCTTTTCCTTGCCCACAACAGCGGCCAGCTTGCCCATGTACTCGGCAAAGCCGGGCTTGTTGATGTTGATGGCCTTATCGGGACGGAAGGAAGGAGCCACGGTGAACTTGATGGTGGAGTCTTCCTTGATCTTCTTGTGCCAGTACAGATCATCGATGGGGTCATCGGTGGTGCCGATGAAGGCCACGTTGGACTGCTCGATCAGGCCGCGGACAGTCAGCTTGGGATCGTGCTGCAGCTTGTCGTTGCACAGATTCCACACTTCCTCAGCGGTGTCGCCGTTCAGCACGCCGTCGTAGCCAAAGAACACATGCAGCTCGAGGTTGGTCCAGTGGTACATCGGGTTGCCGATGGCCATGGGCAGAGCCTCTGCAAACTTCTGGAAGCGCTCGCGGTCGGGCTTATCACCGGTGATGTACTCCTCGGGCACACCGTTGGAACGCATCACGCGCCACTTGTAGTGGTCGCCAAAGTAGCTGCCGTCCGGGTTGCGGCCGCCCAGCCATACCTGAGCGATGTTCTCAAAGCGGCGGTTCTCGTAGATCTCACGGGGAGGAATGTGGCAGTGGTAGTCGCAGATAGGCATATCCGCAGCGTAGTCGTGGTACAGATGCTGAGCAGTGGGAGACTGGAGCATGAATTCCTTATCCATAAATGCTTTCATGGGTCGATAACTCCTTTTCTCTGATGGTTTTTGTTAAAAATCCGTCAAACCTTGTGTACAACGGGACGCCCGCCTGCACGGGCAGGTTTGTCTTACCTTTAGTATAACGGAAAACACGCATGTATACAACTGAAAAAGTGACAAATTTTCTAGCACACAATTGTGCTTTTCGCTGGAAATGCCCCAAATCGTCACCTTAAGGCTAAAAATATTGCACAAAGCTCTTGACTTATTTGTATACAACAGCATAAAATAGGGTAAGGAGCAGAGGGCAGACAAAGAGGCTCTCTGATAAGCAAAGCAAGTTTATAAAGGAGATCAACAAGATGGAAACTTTGAACTACAAGGTTCTGGAAGGCACCGGCTATAACGGCTACATCCTGAAGGATGCACCCGTCAAGGTCATGCAGTTTGGCGAGGGCAACTTCCTGCGTGCTTTCGTGGATTACTTCTATGACATCGCAAACGAGAAGGCCGGCTACAACGGCAAGGTCAAGCTGGTGCAGCCCATCAGCAACTTCCCCCAGATGGCAGACTGGATCAACGAGCAGGAGGGCCTGTACACCCTGTACCTGCGCGGCAGTGAGAAGGGCCAGAAGGTCGATGCAAAGCGCGTGATCTCCTGCGTGTCCGACTGTGTGTGCCCCTACATCGACGGCAAGTGGGACGAAGTGCTGGAACTGGCACGTTCTGCCGATCTGGAGACCATCGTTTCCAACACCACTGAAGCCGGCATCGCCTACACGCAGGGCGACAGCCAGTTCGATCAGATTCCTCCCAACAGCTTCCCCGCAAAGCTGACCCGCGTGCTGTTCGAGCGCTACAAGGCATTCAACGGTGCTGCTGACAAGGGTCTGGCCATCCTGTCCTGCGAGCTGATCGACAACAACGGCAAGGAGCTGCAGAAGTGCTGCAACAACTACGCCAAGGACTGGGATCTGGAGCCTGCCTTCATCGACTGGATGAACAACGCAAACACCTTCTGCTCCACTCTGGTGGACCGCATCGTTCCGGGCCGCATCCGCGATCCTCAGGAACTGGCTGCTCTGGAAGAGGCCAACGGCTACCATGATGCCGCTCTGGACGTGGGCGAAGTGTTCGGCGTGTGGGTCATCGAAGGCCCCGCTGAGCTGGAGGACAAGCTGCCGTTCAAGAAGGCCGGCGTGAACGTCATGGTCGTGCCCGATGTTACCCCCTACAAGAAGCGCAAGGTCCGCATCCTGAACGGTGCCCACACCGGCTTCGTTCTGGGCGCATATCTGGCCGGCTTCGACATTGTGCGTGACTGCATGCACAACGACACCATCCGCGGCTTCATGAACAAGATGCTGCACGAGGAGATCATCCCCACCCTGCCGCTGGACAAGAAGGATCTGGAAGAGTTTGCTTCCGCTGTTGAGGACCGCTTCAACAACCCCTTCGTCAACCACGAGCTGATGAGCATCTCCCTGAACTCCACCTCCAAGTGGAAGGCCCGCAACATGCCTTCCTTCCTGGCTTACATCGAGGAGCAGAAGCAGCTGCCCAAGTGCCTGACCATGTCTCTGGCAGCCTACATTGCCTTCTATTCCAGCGACATTCAGGAGCGCACCGCCGACGGCCTGATCTGCAAGCGTCCTGCCGGCAACACCTACAAGATCCAGGATGACGCATGGGCACTGGACTTCTACTATGCACACAAGGACGACACCGCAGCTCAGCTGGTGAACGCCGTGCTGACCAACACCCAGATGTGGGATCAGGATCTGACCAAGATCGAGGGTCTGGAGGCCGCTGTTCTGGCTGATCTGGAAATGATCCGCACTCAGGGTGCCGAGGCTGCTTACAAGAGCTGCCTGTAAGCCTGAAAAATCAACCTACCCGCACAACAAAGGGCTGCTGCTTTGGGCAGCAGCCCTTTTGTGCGATATGATAAGGAGAACTACTATGCCGCAGGCAATTCATATCAGCCCCATCGACAACGTGGTCGTTGCCCTGCACCCCATTGCCAAGGGCACGCTGGTGGAAGTGGACGGTCTTTCTGTGACTGCTCTGGAGGACATTCCGCAGGGCCACAAGATGGCCGTAAAGCCCATCAAGAACGGTGAGAACGTGATCAAGTACGGCTTTCCCATCGGCCACGCCACCGCAGATGCCGCTCCCGGCAGCTGGATGCACACCCACAACGTGCACACCAACCTGTCCGGTGAGGTAGAGTACAGCTACAACCCCGCCCCGGATCTGGCTCCCCTGCCCAAGGTCGAGCCGGAGACCTTTATGGGCTTCCGCCGCAAGGACGGCCGTGCCGCCATCCGCAATGAGATCTGGATCATCCCCACCGTGGGCTGCGTCAACGACATCGCCAAGAAGATCGTTGCCGACAATCAGGATCTGGTCACCGGCTCCATCGAGGGCCTGTACACCTTCACCCATCCCTTCGGCTGCAGCCAGACCGGCCACGACCATGCACAGACCCGCAAGCTGCTGGCTGCGCTGGTGCGCCACCCCAATGCTGCCGCCGTTCTGGTGCTGCATCTGGGCTGCGAGAACCTGCAGCACGATCAGTTCGTGGAAGAGCTGGGCGAGTACGACCACGACCGTGTGAAGTTCCTCACCTGTCAGGAGGTGGACGACGAGTTCACCGCTGCCCGCGATATCCTCAAGGAGCTGGCTGCCTATGCCGGGCAGTTCAAGCGTGAGCCTATCCCCGTGTCCGATCTGGTGGTGGGCATGAAGTGCGGCGGCTCGGACGGCCTGTCCGGCATCACCGCCAATCCCACCATCGGCCGCTTCTCCGACATGATGGGCCAGCGCGGCGGTTCCACCGTGCTGACCGAGGTGCCCGAGATGTTCGGTGCTGAGGGCTTCCTGATGGATCGCTGCATCAACCATGACGTCTTTGTCAAGGCTGAGCACATGATCAACGGCTTCAAGGATTACTTCATCAGCCACAACGAGGTGGTCTACGATAACCCCTCTCCGGGCAACAAGCAGGGCGGCATCACCACGCTGGAAGACAAGAGCTGCGGCTGCGTCCAGAAGGGCGGCACTGCCCCCATCATGGACGTGATCGGCTACGGTGATCCCGTTGTCACCAAGGGCCTGAACATGCTGTACGGCCCCGGCAACGATCTGGTTTCTGCCACGGCCATGACCGCCGCAGGCGCACACCTGATCCTGTTCTCCACCGGCCGCGGCACTCCGTTCTCGGCCCCGGCTCCCACCCTGAAGATCTCCACCAACACCCCGCTGGCCCAGAAGAAATCCGGCTGGATCGACTTCAACACCGGCGTGATCGCCGATGGCGAAAAGACCATCGACGAGGCTGCAAAGGACCTGCTGGATCTGGTCATCCGCGTTGCAAGCGGTGAGCAGACCAAGGCCGAGAAGCACGGCTTCCGCGAGATCTCCATCTTCAAGGACGGCGTCGTTCTGTAATCGTTTCGAGGCTGCTGTATGGCACTTTGGCTGTACGGCAGCCTCTTTGTGCATGAAAACGGAAGGGAAGTGTTTTTATGGCTATGACCACTCGCATGATGATCTATGCGTTTCTGCTTTACGGCGGCATTTTTGCCGCTATCGTGGCCGTTATTGCAAGGGTCATAAAATATCTCATCCGCTATGGCATTGATTATTATTTTGAAAAACTGGCACAGAACCAGAAACATAAGGAGGACTGAACTATGAATCAGATCACCACCCGTTATGTCACCGAAAACGGTGCCTGCTATGAGCAGTACGTTATCACCGATGCTGAGGCAAAGACCGAGCTGGTCATCACCCCGGAGCGCGGCGGCATGATCACCGGCTTCTCCCTGAACGGCGAGGAGTACATCTGGACCCGCCACCCCAATTTTTCCGAGTGCAACCGCCCCCGCTTCGGCGTGCCGGTGCTGTTCCCCAACTGCGGCCTGCCGGATAACGGCGTGCACATCTTTGACGGCAAGGCATACCCCATGGAGAACCACGGCTTTGCCGACCTGTGCGCATGGGATGTGGAGAGCGTCGGCCCGGACGGCGTGACCCTGATTTTGGAGTCCACCCCGCTGACCAAGTTCCTCTATCCCTTCGATTTCACCGTGCTGATGAACTATAACCTTGAGGGCAACACTGCCGCCATCAACATGACCGTGATCAACGAGGGCGACACCAACATGCCCTTCAGCTTCGGCTTCCACCCCTACTTCAAGGCTTCCAAGCTGGAGAATGTGGACTTCGATATCAAGTGCGCCACCTGTTCCGAGAGCGCCAAGGGCGAGCAGCCCGCTGCCCCGGAAAAGATCACCCTCACCCGCAAGGAAGGTGCGGACAACAGCGTGCGCCTGCTGACCGGCGTGCAGTTCCCCATGACCCTCACCGACAGCGGCAGCGGCCACAAGGTGACTGTGGATGCCGACGACAGCTTCGACCACGCCGTGCTGTGGCAGCAGGATGCCGAGAGCTTTGTGTGCATGGAGCCGTGGAACGGCTGGGCCAACAGCGTCAATGAGGAAGGCAAGCACGAAGTGCTGGAGCCGGACGAGGCCATGACCGCTGATTGGAGCATCACCATCGAGAAGATCTGAGCTTCATATCGTATAACAAAAAGGACACGCCGTTATGGTGTGTCCTTTTTGTTATAATTCAGTTCTTTGCCGGAATCATAAAGCTCTTATTTTCCGCCGGGTCCCAGTAGAGCAGTTCCACCCTGCCGCCCTGTGCCAGCAGTTTTTCCTTTGGCTCCTGCTTTTGCCAGCAGCGTTCCAGCAGCTTTTCCATGTCGGCATCGGCAGACACCTTCTCCGGGCAGAGGGTACTGCCCTGCCATCTGCCATCGGCATACAGGCTCAGCGCACCGGCATTGCCCGCCAGAATGGCTGCAATGTCCTTCTTCATGCGGTCGTAGTCGTACTCCACGGCCTTGTACTGCCCATGCCACAGGCCGAAGAACACCGAGAACTCGCCGCCCAGTTCAATGAGCAAATTCTCATCATTGTGCGGGTTCTTGACCACAAAAGCCACATCCCCGTTTTCCATGTAGTCGAAGTCCGGCTCCTCATTCGTGTGCACGGTCACATGCTGGCTGCTCAGCGCCGCAAGCAGGTCCTCCTGCACGGCACTGGTATCCGGGATCTCATCATAATTGATATTTGCGTTCATGGGATGCTCCTTTTCTCTGTACTATTTGTGTTGTTATTTTTCACCAGACCGCACAGGTCTTCTTATTTTCCTTCATATTGCTGGATCATTTTTATACGCTGTGTAACAGAATCCATAAAACAGTTCACCCTACTTCACATTAGATCAATGCTTTTTGAATCTAACCATCGAACACACGACCTCGACACGATCCTGATTGTCCAAACTCAATTCAAGGTCATGGTCGATGATAGGCAGCTTGAACCGGACGGACTTCAGCCACTGTCCGTTAGGCTGGCGTTCCGGGTAGATCTGCACCTCGTCGATCAAAATCTCCACCAGTCTGCGGCGTTCCGCCTCGGTCATGGTGGCATAAAGCTTGTCGAAGCAAATCAGGATCTTATAGATGTTGTCGCCTGTGATTTTGTCGGCTTCAATGG
>OITY01000258.1_pt1 | contig 15904 bp, 15 predicted proteins | sample 1586851 | NCBI WGS metagenome assembly OITY01 (sample SAMN02674964, study PRJEB24791) | human gut metagenome, SKBSTL008 | isolation source: stool | host: Homo sapiens | place: USA
TACAGCTTGTGCATTGTAGGTGCATCAAGACATCCGCACAAGCACGCTTAGCTCGATTCCGCTTCGCTTCATCTCGCTATACGTGCGTCGCACGATGCATATAAAAAGAAATCCTCGATCACAAGTAAACTTGTGTCGAGGATTTCTTTTTATATACGCCGTGCTTGTGCTAGACGCTTACATTCCAGCCTGAGCTGCAACTTCTGCTGCGAAGTCGTCAACTTTCTTTTCGATTCCTTCACCAGTCTCGAAACGAACGAATTTTGTAACTTTAACGTTTGCACCGTTCTCTTTTGCTACCTTATCAACATACTTAGCTACTGTAAGGTCGCTGTCCTGAACATATACCTGATCAAGCAGGCAGATTTCTTTCAGCTCTTTGTTCAGACGTCCGATGATCATCTTCTCGATGATGTTTTCCGGTTTCTCCGGGTTCTCTTTCTTAGCCTGAGCAAGAAGAATTTCTTTCTCGTGATCAAGGTAATCCTGAGATACTTCCTCACGGGATACATACTTCGGAGACATAGCTGCTACCTGCATAGCTACGTTCTTCAGTGCAGCTTTGATCTCATCATTAACAACATCTGTATCAGCTACTACAAGAACACCGATACGTCCGCCACCGTGAATGTAAGGTACAACTACACCACTCTCTGCTGTTACTTTCTCAAATCTTCTGATATTAAGGTTCTCACCAATAACTGCGATCTTCTCTACGAGAGCATCTTTTACAGTCTTTGTTGTATCAGCTTCCCATGCCTCAGCCATGAATGCATCCATATCTGCTGCATCAGAATCTACAACCTGATTTACTACTGCTTCTACAAATCCCTGGAACTCATCGTTCTTAGCAACGAAGTCTGTCTCAGAGTTTACTTCTACGATTGCTGCTACTTTATCATCTTTAACTACAGTCTTAACGATACCTTCTGCTGCAATTCTTCCAGCTTTCTTCTCAGCTTTAGCCTGTCCGTTCTTTCTCAGGAATTCAACGGCTGCATCCATATCTCCGTTCGTCTCGGAAAGTGCTTTTTTGCAGTCCATCATTCCTGCGCCTGTCATTTCTCTTAACTCTTTTACCATTCCTGCTGTGATTGCCATGATAATTTTCCTCCATTATTCATAGTTATCTGTTGCTTGTCTCTATAAAACTTTTATACAGAAAATCTCCTGCCTGCAGATTTTCCCGCATACGAAAGTATATACAAAATGCCTCAACCTGTTGATCAGGCTGAAGCATTCTCGTTGCTGGTCACAGAATACTGTAAACAGCAACGCATTTCTTTTCATATCAAGAACTGATATTACTCTTCTACAGCCTCTTCAGCTTCTGCTGCTTCTACATCAGCATCTTCGTAATAACCATCTTCTGCTGCTCCCTGATTTGCCTCGATCACAGCATCTGCCATCTTGGAAACGATCAGTTTTACAGCTCTGATTGCATCATCATTTCCTGGGATTACATAATCCAGTTCTTCCGGATCACAGTTTGTATCACAGATACCGATCAGCGGGATTCCGAGTGTATGTGCTTCCTGTACACAGATTCTTTCTTTCTTAGGATCTACGATGAAGATAGCGTCTGGCAGTTTCTTCATGTCTTTGATTCCGCCAAGGTTCTTCTCAAGCTTTGTCCACTCTTTTTTGATTTCGATAACTTCTTTCTTCGGAAGTACTTCGAATGTTCCATCTTCTGCCATTCTCTCGATGTCTTTCAGACGTTTGATACGGCTCTGGATTGTCTTGAAGTTTGTAAGCATACCACCTAACCATCTCTCGTTTACATAGAACTGTCCGCAACGCTCTGCTTCTGTTTTGATAGCATCCTGAGCCTGTTTCTTTGTTCCTACGAATAAGATGCTTCCACCGTCTGCTACGATATCAGCGATTGCATTGTAAGCATCGTCAACCATACCTACAGACTGCTGTAAGTCGATAATGTAGATACCGTTTCTCTCTGTGTAGATGTATGGAGCCATTTTAGGGTTCCATCTTCTTGTCTGATGTCCGAAATGTACGCCTGCTTCTAAAAGCTGTTTCATTGAAATAACGCTCATGTTTGTTCTCCTTTTTGGTTAATTTCTTCCGCCCGGTTCTTTTTCCTGGGGACCCAGCCTCACACCGCAGGGCACCATCCGCGGGAATCTCCGAACGTGTATATTTTTGCACGCACAATAGATGCGCATGACTCGCAACTTCTGTAGTATAGCATACAAAAACCCTCCATGTAAAGAGGGTTTTTTGCAAATTTTTTATTATTTTTACAGTTTCTTCCAGGTTCTGATCTGCTTCTGACAAACTCAGTTTCCTGCACTTTACCGACACATGTTATAATGTCCATTATATCAGCGGACAATCAACCATGTATTCTTACAATTTTACTTATTTTGTGACAACACTTTCTTTTAATCTCTTTTCTTCTTCTGCAGTCAACTGTCGGCATTCGCCTTTTTTGAGATCATCCGGCAATGTCAATACTCCCATGGAAATTCGTTTCAGATAGACGACTTTCTTTCCTACTGCTTCTGTCATTCGCTTGACCTGATGGAATTTCCCCTCTTTGATCGTAAGCTGAATTTCTGATGACCATCCTGACGGGTACTGTTCCAGTTCTGTCACTTCAACTTTTCTTGTACTGAGGATCTCCAGTTTTGCCGGCATTGTGGGATTTTTTTCTCCGATTTCCAGACCATCTGCGAAGCGCTGCACATCCTCTTTGGTCATACATCCGTCTGTAACCGCATAATAGGTCTTGTCCACATGTTTCTTTGGAGAAAGCAATTCATGCGCCAGTGCTCCGTCGTCTGTGATCAGAAGCAGTCCTTCCGTATCTTTGTCCAGTCTTCCCACCGGAAACAGGTCTTTTCTGTCTGATGCTACAAGTTCCATCACTGTTTTGTCCCGCTTATCTTCTGTGGCACTAACATACCCTGCCGGTTTGTGCAGAAGATAATAGACAAATTCCGGTGCCTGGGAAATTCTGTTTCCGTCCAGAACTACTTCATCCTCTTCACTGACCTTGATCTCCGATTTCTTTGCAGGCACACCGTTGACCTGGACTTTTCCTTTTTGAATAAATTTTTTACCTCACTTCTGGTTCCTGCTCCTGCATCTGCCAGGAACTTGTCCAGACGAACTGCTTTCTTCATTCTTCTTCCTCGCCAGTTTCTACTATTTTCTTTATAAATTCCGGCTCTTTCGCTTTCAGTACAGCAAACTCTATTCCGTTTAGCGATTCTCCGGCAGACTCTGTACTGTTCAGAGCCACTTTCACACTCACACCCGCCTCCGTTTCCAGCCATGCCGGACACTCCAATTCACGGATCAGGCTCTGGGCTAATTCTTCTTTCTGTTCAGAATCTGTGACATCCATTTCTTCTGCATTATATGTCACTGAATAATCGTACTGTTTCAGATTTTCTTTTTCCATAACAAAAGCATAACCTTTTTCTTTCAGGAAAACAAGTGTCCGCTTAAATGTCGGGAAAATATATCTTCCTACTTCTGCATAGGATTCCGGTGCAATATGCTCATCCATATCTGCATAGGAAGTAGCGTAAAGCTCCATCTGTCCACACGGGATTCCTATAAGTTCCTGCGGTGAGGCTTCTGCTATATCCTGTTTCAGCAGATCCAGCAGCTTCTGACTGTCAGATTTTTCCAGTGTTACAGAGTACTGATCATCTAATTCATTTAAAGGATCTACTGTTATAAAAGACACTTTCTGTCTGTACTTTTCCAGAATATCATATTTATTATCTTTTAATGTTCCCTGCTCATAGCATGCTTCCAGCAGTCTGCCAAGCTGCTCCGCTGTCACTATATATTGTCTGGTAATATCGAAACCGCTCTTCTTTTTAAACTGAACTCCTATTTCTGTTCCGCTGCATTCCTTACTGTTCTGATAAGACGCAATTTCTTTTAACACTTCATAGATTTTATCTGACATTCCTGCATCTGTCCATCTGCCATAATTTCCGCCCATGAAATAAAAGAGTCTGTCCAGTTTATATGAACCAGAACTCACTTCCATCTGCGGTTCATTCACACTCTCAGTTCCTATCCACTCCAGATTCAGACTGATTCCCTCAGTTTTTGCCATTGTCGGAATTCTTGTATCATATCCGATGGCATCTGTGTGTAATATCCAGGCACTGACAGCTACACATATTCCCAAAAGCAGAAGCTGCAGCTTATGTGCTGCCATTTTACGGAAATCCATTGCAAAAATAACCTGCAAAATTCCATAAAATACAACTGTCCCCAGCACAAGCCCGAATATCCACCAGCCAGTCCTGTTCTCTTCTGGTCCGATCAGCGCAAACATCGTTCCAATTGCCAGAGCAGCAGGGATTACGACCATAAACAAAAGGATTGGTTCCAGAAATCCGTAAACAAAAGATTTTCCTGTTTTCTCAGCTGGACGCTTTGTATATGCCAGATATGCACATACTGCCAGAACAATCAGAAGCAGTATCCCGCCCACTATAATGATCCAGAAATTCTTTTGTCCTGAATAAGTCCGCAATGCCGCGGAAATAGATACAGGTGAAAGAAAAACAGATATCTTTTCTGCCATTCCCTCTTTAAGTCCCATATTCGTTCTGAAATACATCATTTCCAGCACCCATAAAAGAATGCCCAATACCGGTCCGTAAAGGTAAACACAGCATAATGACAGAATACCTGCCAGAATATTTCCCGCAATTGCCAGTGCCAACACTGCTCCGAAATACAGCAGCAGATACATAAGCAAATGTTCCAGAAACATTTTCCCCGCTGCCGTGATCAGATGACTACCATGTCCTTTGCTGACTGCGATCGCCATTGTGATCAGTTCCATGATCACATATGGAACCAGATACAGCACCAGACCTCTGATTGCTTTTTCCCAAAAGAACCTGCTTCTTGTTACCGGAAGACTGTGATAAAAATCAATCTTATCTCTGGAAAAAAGATACCAGAATTCATTCAGGGCATTTACAACGGCCGCAAGCATTGTAACCAAAAAGCCTGGAACTATCAGATAGGAACAGATCATGGCAAAAGTCATCCTGTGGATTTCATCCGTCTGATTTCCGATCAGCATCAGTTCTGCTACCGGAAATGCAACCATAAACCCCAGTAACAACAGCACCAGAATCCAGGTACTGCCTTTTAAGCTGCTTCTTAATGATCTACCAGAAAATGTTTTTGACTTCATAGCCTGCCACCTCCGTTTCGCTGATAAATATTTCTTCCAGAGTCAGTGGGAGCACTTCGCAGAAAAGAGGATTTTTTGCCTGTATCTTCTCCATGATTTCTCTTCTTGTTCCCCTCGCAGTAATAAGCAGCAGGGAGCCCTGATGCTCTGTTTTCAAAACCTCCAGCTCTTTCTTTAATTCTTCTTCTTTCTTTTTGTCAGTAAGTACACACTGGATCTTATGGATATGGAATTTCATGTCTTCCAGTTCTCTGGATAAAAGAATTCCTCCTTTGTGCAGGAGTCCTACATGGTCACACACGTCCTCCAGTTCTCTCATATTATGAGATGCGATCACCGGGGCAAAATCCCGATTCATGATTTCAGACACAAACAGACTCTTTACTGCCTGACGCATGACCGGATCAAGTCCATCGAACGTTTCATCGCATAACAGATATTTTGTCCCTGCACTGATTCCCATAATGACCAGAAGCTGTTTCTTCATTCCCTTGCTGTAGGAACTGATCCTGCGTTTCTCATCCAGATGAAACTGGTCCATTAATTTACTGTAACGGTCAGTCATAAAGTCCGGATAATATTCTCTGTAGAAATCTTTCAGATCTGCTGCCGTATATCCCTGTGGAAAATATCCACCGTCTGAAATGTAAAATATCTGCTGTTTTATCTTTTCATTCTCATAGACCGGTTCCTGATCCACCAGGATTTCTCCTTCGTCCGGCTTTATCACTCCGGCAGCCATTCGAAGCAGCGTGCTCTTTCCTGCACCGTTGGTCCCTACCAGTCCGAAAATCTGGCGTTCACCGATTTCCATTAATACATGGTCAATGGCATGGATCTCTCCGAAAGCTTTACTGCAGTTTCTGATCTCTATCATGATTCGTCCTCCTTTTCAAAGATTTCCGCAAGCATTTTCTCCAGTTCCTCTCTGTTGAATCCTGTGTTTCTGCCTTTCTGTATCAGTGCTGTGAATTCTTTTCGGTAGCTCTCTCTGTTTATCTTCTGTACCTGAGAGCTGTCTGCTACGAAATTTCCTCTGCCTTTTACAGGATAGATCAGTCCCATTTTCTCCAGCTCCATATATGCACGCTGGATCGTGTTGGGATTGACGGACAGTTCTGTGGCAAGCTGCCTTACTGACGGCATCTGCGATCCCGGCGGCAGGACACCGTTCAGGATTAGGATCTGAAATTTATCTGTAACCTGTTCATAGATTGGACGCCTGTCCTGATAATCCAAAACAATCACTGGTGATTCCTCCTTTCTGTTACGTGTTTCATGATGTGTTGTTTTATTTTATGTGTGTATTTAGTGTATTAGTTGTATTGATACATTCATAATACAGAATACTGTTGTATCTGTCAAGTACTTAATAGCTAAATACTTATTTGTCAAACAGATATTCTCTGTTTAATTCAGTAAAAGGTTATTTCCGAATCCTAATCAAACTGTTAGGTTTTACTCTTTCCAGTACATCTAAATTTCCGTATACTGATTATTTTCTTTTTGCCTTAACATAATCTTTTTTCTAATAACAAAGACACCTGCATGTGTACTGTCATTCCACAATTGCAGATGTCTTTATCTTGTCTCTATTTTTATATCATTCTTTTCTTTTTTCTTATACTGCACATCTTTTCGAAATGGGTAAGGCAATATACCACACTGATCAACAGAATCAGATAGATCAATATGAGAATCTGTACCCCATATTTCATGGAATACAAATCCAGTGCATATTCTGAGATAAGCAGTGACCAGATGTTTGCTCCCATATGGAGCAGCATACTGCTGTAAATATTTCCACTCATTTCCAGTATCCATGCAAATGCAGTTCCGAGGATACTTGCGTAAATTCCCTGTACGATATTTCCGTGATAGATACCAAATATCAGCCCGGAAATCACTGCTGCCACCGGCATCTTCAGCCAGTCACGCAGACGCAGATAGATTAACCAGCGGAAGATCATTTCCTCCGCCGCAGGTGCAATAATTCCCATCCAGAAAATCATCATAAGAAGTGATTTTCCTTCTGTAATTCTGGTCATGCTCTCCTGATAGGTGCTGCTGTTGATAAATGACTGAAGTATTGCCATCAGGAAGTTTCCATATTGTGCAAATCCGGCTCCTGCCAGAAGTAAAAGAACTGTTTCCGATATAGAAAGCGGTACTTTTTTCTGCGCCGGGATCAGACCGCTGGCAATTCTTCTAACTTTATCTCTTCGATAAAAATACAATGCCGGGATCATAGCCAGGATTCCTGTTAAGCCTGTGAGAAAAATCGTGTAATTATAGTATGTCTCTGCCGAATTTCCTGCTGTTCTTGCAAATACTGCCAACGCAGTCCCTGCAACGATCTGCGAAATCACAAAATGGATTCCTGCCGGATATCCTGCCCTCCAGATTTTAGAAACAATATTTTGTTTTCGCAGAGGGCTCAGGCGAAAAAATCTACGATTCCTTCTGCAGAATCAACGATTTTCAGAGGTTTTGCCTGTTTAAGCTCTTCTTCAGTTCCATATCCGAAAGAAACTGCAATACATTCCAGGCCAGCTTTGCGTGCTCCGTATACATCATGTTCTTTATCTCCAACCATAATAACCTGATCTCTGTGTTTGTCCATATTCAGATGTTTCAGAACGTCTTCGATCACTTCTGTCTTGTTTGTTCTTCGACCATTCAATTCGCTTCCGCCGATTTCTGTGAAGTACCGGGTAAGTCCAAAATGATCCAGGATCTGTCTCACATATACTTCCGGTTTAGAGGATGCTACTGCGAGAATATATCCTTTCTTCTCCAACTGTGCCAGCATGTTCTCAATTCCCGGATATACGGCATTTTCAAAGATTCCTGTCACAGAATAGCGTTCTCTGTAAATTTCCACCGCCTGTTTTGCGGTTGCCTCATCAATCTGTGCATATTGCATAAACATCTCCATAAGCGGCGGTCCTATGAAAACCTTCAGTTTCTCAAGGTCCGGTTCAGGCTTTCCAATTCTCTCCAGTGCATACTGAACAGATTTCGTGATACCCTCTCCGGATTCTGTTAATGTTCCATCTAAATCAAACAAAATTACTTTGTACATAGGTTCCTCCTGTCTCAGAAAAATTGATATAATATGATAAATTATAGCATTGTTTTCCTGAAGCGTCTATGAGGAAAAAATCCGGGGATTCATTTTTATCAGCTTTCCGCCTTGAGAGATAACCAACAATTCTATTTCTTTTACATTTTCATCTTCCGTATCCGGTATGATCCAGTCTCCTTCCCAATGCCAGGGACATTCTGTTTTGTTAAGCCGAAAAGAAAGAATCTGAACAGAGCCCCGGGATATTATCTGAATTCGCGGGGTATGGAAACTATCTGTATTTTGTGTGCAATGAAACTTAACAGCTTCATCTTTTACATGCGTGTATTCAACAGTATCCCCCTGGTTTTCTTTATTCTGAAACACTTTGGAATTACCTGTATTCTTGTTTTCTTTTTCTGTTTTCTTTGCTTTATTTTGTTTCTTCTTATTTTTCTTTTTTGACGGCTTAGGAGTTGGGGGCTGAGTTGATTTGGGTGTTTTTGTCGGCTTCAGATTTTTCGCAGGTTTAGGTGTTGGTACAGGTATTGATGTTGGGGTGGGTTTTTCTGATATCTTAACAGCGGATTCATTATCCGTCCGGGATGTTATCTGCATATTGTTATCTGTCTGAGGTTGAGCGTTCCATGCAGAATTATTATTCCGGGCATTATTACTCTGAACGTTATTATTCTGGGCATTATTATTCTGGACATTATTATTCTGAGAATTATTATCCCACTGAGAATTATTGTTCCATTGACTGCTGTTATTCCAGTCAGTGTTATTCTGCTGTACACCATTCCATTGCTGTATATTATCCTGTGTTCCGTTTCCTGTATCAGAATCATACTGATATCCATTGTCCTGCGTCTGATCGTTCTGTGCAGGAGTTTCTGATGTGTTGTCTCCAGTCTGCCGGTTATTTTCCCACGTATTCTCCCAACTGCTCTGATTCCACTGCTGTTCCTCATGCCATTGCCAGCTGCTGTTTTCTCCATTTCCTACATCAATATCAAAACCTCCCATCTGCATGGCAGAGATAGTCGAAGTCAGACACAGACATAAACATACAGATATCACAATCCAGAGTCTGTTATGATTTTTCTTCACTCTTAGTCATCTCCTTTTCCCACAATCTCAGATTTCTGCTGACTGTATCGTCTAACATTGTTTCTTTCGACTTATATTCTGTCCATAGTGCCTGACCGGCTTCCTTTTGCCCGGTACGGAACAGGAACATTCCATATTCACCGTATCCGGCTCTGTAAGTTTCATCATAAAGAAGCATTTGCTCATAGTAGAATCCTGCATTTTCATAATTTTCCTGGTACTCACTGTTTACTGCCAGAATCTGTAATATCTTTCTGGACTCCTCTTTTTCAGTGCATTGTTTTTGTAATTTCCGCAGTCCGGTATCTGCCTGTTCACAAATTTTTTCCCTGTCCGCTTTACTGCCGTTTTGAAATTCTTCCTGATAATAAAGGTCTGTAATATCAGTTAGCTCTTCATAAAAATCAAATGTTTTGGAGCCGGATACCAGATTAGAACTAAACAGAAGAAAAACAGTTATTACTGCAAAAGCAATACTGCTCCCTGCCAAAACCAACATGTTTTTAATTTTACTCTGATTTTGTCTCTTCTGGATTCTGCTTAGTTTTTTCTGTACAGTCTTCATATTTTGATAACGCATTTCCGGTTTCTTCATGCAGCATCTGAAAATAAGCCAGAATAATGACATGTTCCGGATGAATAACAGACAATCTGTTTTTCCACATAAGGCAGATAATGTTTTTCCAAATGTATAAATATCTGTTGCTGCATTTATCTTTCCCTCATATTGTTCCGGCGCAGCAAAACCGGCAGTGCCTGTACATACTTTATGGTGATATTTATATCCGTTTACAGCACCGCCCAGATCGATCAGATATAATCTTCCATTCTCACCCAGCATCAGATTGTCAGGCTTCAGATCTCCATAATAAACCGGTGGTTTCCGACCATGAAAATAGGAGAATACATCTGAAATCTCCATTCCATATTTAACGATTTCATTTATGGAAAAATGTTTTCCGCCTCTTAAATACTCACCCAGAGATTTTCCCCTGACATATTCCATAACAAGGTAACATTTTCGGTTATCTTCTATGTAATCTATCATCTTTGGCAAAGACGGATGCGAAAGTTTCAAAAGCATACGGGCTTCACTTTTGTCGGATACCGGTATTTCTTTTACCGCCCACAAAACGCCCAGTTCCAGGTCTCTGGCAAGGTAAACTTTCCCTCCGCCGCCTTTTCCAACAGGATCCAGAATACAGTAACGCCCTTTTAATACAGTTCCAGATAAATTCACTGGTTCACCTCCTGTTCAATTGTCAAACAGATAAAATCATCAGATTCGCTACTTGCTCATAACCGAATAACTGCTCCGCAGTTTATCTGAACCAAGCAGATATTCACAATTCGTTTAAAATAAAAATGGAAAATGTGATGAAAGAATTTCATCACGTATAGATTAGATAAATACATGATAGCACACTTCGTTCTTTTTGAAAAGCCCCATTTACAATATATGTAAACAGGGCTTAGTATACCAACAAGTTGATTTATTGATGAATCTTATTTTTACATTCTGTCCGGTGCAGAAAATCCAAGAAGATCGATACATGTCTCCAGAACTTTCTTAGTGAGTTTCAGCAGCTGGATGAAGGAAGCTTTCTGTGCTTCGTTCTCTTCGATGAGGATCTTTGTCTCATGATAGAAGCTGTTGAATGCATTGGATACTTCGTAAATATATGCACAGATCTTATGCGGTGCTTTTTCTTCAAAGGCGTTCTCTACGGTTGCACCAAAACCTGTCAGCTGAAGCATCAGGTTCTTCTGGCTGTCGTTTACAGGATCAAGGATTGTACCTGCTTCAAGGTTGCCACCCTCTTCTGCAAAACGGTTCAGAATAGATTTGATACGAACGATTGTATAAAGAATATACGGACCTGTATTACCTTCAAATGATGTAAATCTGTCAATATCAAAAATGTAATCCTTGGTAGCCTGATTGGAAAGGTCACCGTATTTGATTGCGGAAAGCCCTACGATCTCTGCAGTTTCTTTCGCATCTTTATCTTTCACGCTGCGATTCTCAACAATCTTGGTAAACATCTCTTCGTTGATGTCTTTAATGAGAGTTTCCAGACGCATAACGCCGCCCTCTCTTGTCTTGAACGGTTTTCCGTCTTTTCCGTTCATGGTTCCGAATCCAAGGAAAGAAAGCTTTGTATCATCTTTTACAAGCCCGGTCTTTCTTGCACAGCGGAATACTTGGATAAAGTGAAGTTCCTGACGTTTGTCTACCACATACAAGATCTCATCCGGGTTAAATAATTTCATTCGCTCTACGATTGTTGCAAGGTCTGTAGTTGTATAAAGAGAAGCTCCGTCTGATTTCAGAAGCATACATGGAGGAATTTCTTTTGTATCGTTCTCTTCTTTTACATCTACTACAAGTGCACCCTGGTCTACATAAGCGAATCCTTTTTCTTTCATCTCCTCAACCATTCCAGGAATATATGGCTGTGCATCGGATTCCTTTTTCCAGAGATCAAAAGACACATTTAATTTGTCATAGTTGCGCTTCAGGTCTGTAACGGATACGTTCATAATATGGTTCCAGAGAGCCATGTATCCCGGTTTGCCCTGCTGAAGAAGATGAGTTGCTTCCAGAGCTTCGTTTCTGTACGCTTCATCCTCTTTGGACTTGCCGCTTGCACATGGATAGATCTCTTCCAGCTCGCTGATCGTAAATGGTGCTTCCTCCGGATACTCTCCTGTGTAAGAATCATCAAAATAAACCAGCTCCGGTTTTCTGTGTTTCAGTTCTGTAATGATCAGTCCCATCTGAAGACCCCAGTCTCCCAGATGAACATCACCGATCACTTTATGTCCTACAAAGCGACCGATTCTCTTAATACTTTCTCCGATGATTGCAGAACGAAGGTGTCCTACATGAAGAGGTTTTGCAACGTTTGGTCCACCGTAGTCAATGATGATCGTCTTCGGCTCTTTTGCTGCAGATACGGAAAGTTTCTCATCTGCTGCCATTTCCTTTAAGTAATCTGCAAGGAATTCACCTTTTACTTTTAAATTGATAAATCCCGGTTTTACGACTTCTGCCATGGAGAAAACCTGGCTGTCTTTTAAGTATGCTACTACATCATCAGCGATCATAAACGGTGCCTTCTTGTATGCTTTGGCTCCTGCCATAGCACCGTTGCACTGAAATTCGCAAAGATCCGGTCTGTTGGATACGGTTACTTTTCCGTAGGATGGGTCGTATCCGGATTTTTCAAATGCTGCGGAAAGTTCTTCCGCCATCTGTTCCATAAGTTTCTTCATTCTTTCCTAACTCCTCAGATTGTTTTATTCTACTACCACTTTTCTTGAACATGCAACTGCAATAGCACCATGTCCGATATGGCATGCAACACTTAATGATAACGGATTCTGCACAATCTCAATTTCGGGGAATACTTCGGCAATTTCTTTCTTAAATTCCTCTGCTTCCTCCTGATTTCCTGTATAAGCAGACTGCAGGCACATTTCGCCACGTTTTACGTATTCTGCGAAACGGTTCTCCCAGTCATTCTGCATAGCCTTGAGCATGACACGTTTTGCCTGCTTCTTGCCTCTTGTTTTGGAATATGCATCCAGCTTCTCACCCTGGATCTGAAGCACAGGTTTCAGGTTCAGAACTGTTCCGATTGCTGCTGCTGCAGGAGTAATCCTTCCACCTTTCTTAAGGTATTTCAAAGTTTCCAGAGTAATATAGATACTGGAATCCAGCTTCTGCTCTTCCAGAACCTGTTTGATCTGTGTCGCATTTCTGCCCGCATCTCTTAATGTGAGGGCATCCAGTACAGATTGTCTCTGTGTAACAGAAATTCTCTGATTGTCTACTACATGTACTCTTCCGTCATATTCCTGAGCCAGTCCCATTGCTGTATCGCAGGATGCACTCAGTCCGCTTGACATTGGAATGTGCACTACTTCATCATACTTTTCCAGTAATGTATTCCAGAGTCCGCATACATCTGCCGGCCCCGGCTGTGAAGTAGAAATAGCCTCATCATTCTTAAGTCTCTCATAAAACTCTTCCTGTGAAAGAGTGATTCCTTCAAGATAAAGCTTCTCGTTAATATAAAAAGGCATTGGAATTACGCTGATTCCAAGTTCTCTTGCCTGGTCCTGTGTTATGCCGCTGTTACTGTCTGTGACAATGGCAATTTTTCCCATATTCATATCTCCTTTGCTTCTGATCCACTTCAGATTTTTTATGTATCAATTATCTTTTCATAAAATTACAGACTATGTTCAGTTTATCATATTTTTTTATGTATCACAATCAGGAACCGCTAATTTATCGCAAAAAAATCCCGCATAGATTGACCCATGCGGAATTTTGACTGCCTGTTTCTATTCTTTTGCGATATTTATGCCAGAATCAGTCCAGTTCCCTTACGATCTTACGTACCGGCAGAACAAATGTAGGTGATACAGATAATTCATCAATCCCCATCTGTATAAAGCGTTCTGTCAATGTAGTATCTGCTCCGAGCTCTCCGCAGATTCCTGCCCAGATTCCCTCTTTATGTGCATTATCAATGACCATCTGGATCATACGAAGTACAGCTTCATGATGAGAATCATAAATATTATCCAGTTTTGCATTCTGACGGTCGATTGCCAGTGTATACTGTGTTAAATCGTTAGTTCCGATGCTGAAGAAATCAACTTCTTTTGCAAGAAGATCACTGATCATAACTGCAGCCGGTGTCTCGATCATTACACCCTGCTCTACGTCATCTTTAAACGGAATGCCCTGCTCTGTCAGCTCTTTCTTAACCTCTGCAACAATAGCCTTGATCTGTTTTACTTCTGTTACAGAGATGATCATCGGATACATAATGGAGATATTTCCGAACATACTTGCTCTGAACAGTGCACGAAGCTGTGTCTTAAATACTTCCGGTCTGTCCAGGCAGATACGGATTGCACGATAACCCATTGCCGGATTCTCTTCGTGTGCCATATCAAAGTAATCAATCTGCTTGTCTGCGCCGATATCCAGTGTACGGATGATTACTTTCTTTCCTGCCATATTCTGTGCTACTGCTTTATAAATCTGGAACTGCTCTTCCTCTGTCGGATAATTATCTTTTTCCAGATAAATGAATTCACTTCTGAAAAGACCAATACCTTCTGCATCATTAGCCAGTACACTGGCTACATCGCCTGTGCTTCCGATGTTTGCGTACAGATGAATCTTATGTCCACTCTTTGTCTCTGTAGTTTTGCCTTTTAATTCTTTGAGCATTGCTCTCTGGCGCAACTCCTCGTCTTTCTGATCCTGATATTTCTTCAGGGTATCTGCATCCGGTTCCACAATAAGAGAACCGGTCTTGCCGTCTACAACTGCCATTTTCCCATCCATGCTGTCATCATATTCAATATTGATCAGCGCCGGGATATTCATAGTTCTTGCAAGGATTGCTGTATGGGAATTGGAAGAACCTTTCCTTGTAACAAATGCAAGAACTTTGCTCTTGTCCATCTGTACAGTTTCACTTGGAGCCAGATCCTCAGCAACGATAATAGATGGTTCTGCAGCATCCATATCTCCCTCATCGTGTCCTGATAATACACGTACCAGACGATCTGAAATATCCTTTACATCTGCCGCTCTTGCTTTCATGTAGTCATCATCCATCTGCGCAAACATGTCTGCAAAATTATCACCTGTTGTTGCTACTGCATACTCTGCATTTACATTCTCCGTACGGATAATGTTATCAATAGAATCCAGATAGTCCTCATCATCCAACATCATCTGATGCACTTCAAAAATAGCAGCACCTGATTCTCCTACTTCCCGGAGTGCCTTATCATACAGTTTCTGAAGCTGTTCAACTGCTTTCTCTTTTGCTTCCTGCACACGTGTGATCTCTGCCTCCGGATTTTCTACCTTCGTACGCTTTACACTTGTGTCTGCTTTCTGCAAAATAGAAATCTTTCCAATTGCGATTCCTGAAAATACGGACTTACCTTCTAATACTCTCATTACTCCAATTCTCCTTATTAAAGATTATGGCATAACTGTCTGACATCTTCACAGTTACAGATTATTTTTCAAAAACTCTCTCATTACTTCGGCATCTGCCTCTTCATTCTCGCCTTCCACATGTACTGTTATCTGATCTCCCTGTTTTACTGCAAGATTCATAACACAGAACATCCGCTTCGCATCACCACTGTCTGTTCCTTTAAAAATAGTGATATTGCTCGTAAGCTTTCCGGCTTCCTGCACAAGAAGCAGTCCGGGCCTTGCATGTATTCCAAATTTATCTTTGATGATATAGGTAAATGATACCATCCGCGAACTTCCTCCTGTATAAATAATTCTTTTTGAGATACTTCATTATAGCACAACCTGTATTTGTACTTCCATATTTTTTTATTTTTTGTACAAATTTTAGCACATTTCTTGACATCTATACAAATTTGATTGTTTTTCTGTTTAAAATCCACAGAAAAATGGTTATTGTTCACTTCGTTTTCAATAACAAGATCGGAAGAGCGTC
>OITY01000316.1_pt1 | contig 14032 bp, 10 predicted proteins | sample 1586851 | NCBI WGS metagenome assembly OITY01 (sample SAMN02674964, study PRJEB24791) | human gut metagenome, SKBSTL008 | isolation source: stool | host: Homo sapiens | place: USA
CTCACACGGCTGCCAGAAAGATATCGGAGATATTCATGGTCATGTTTACCGTGTTTGGACAGACAAATCATAAAATACATTGATTTTCCTAATGACAAAAGAATATCCCTATGTTACAATTTACTCAAAGCATTATATTTCTGTAAGCGGCACCACATGACAGTTTTTTATAGGTGCACACCACTTTGAAGAGGGCAGATCACTTCGCATTATTCTACAAAGGACATGGAAGTTTTCGATGCTTTAATTACCAATCAACAGCAGGAAAATTGAAATGCCGTATGTAGACAGAATGCAGAAAATGTAGTAAGAAATAGATAAATGCAGTCAAAACAGGCAGATGAAATGTATACAGAGTGTAAACATAAAGAAGGACAGCACATGTATACTTCATAAATGGTACCATTGTACGCTCATTGGCACCAAATTTTCCTGCTCACACAAGAGAACAGGAGGAGAAGGATTGAGCGCAAAGGACTCAATGGCAAAGGAATACTTTGCAGACAATGCCAGGTTTGCGGATCTGTGCAACAATATACTGTATGGAGGAAGAGAGGTCATTCGGCCGGAAAACCTTAAGGAAAGGGACACCACGGAGGTACTGACCGCGCTAGGGCTTGATAAAAAGACCATAGCGATGCAGAAGCTGAGGGATATCTTCAAAAATGCCAGCATCAAATATACCGGCAAATCATATGTCGTACTGATAGGAGTAGAAAATCAGTCGGATATACACTATGCCATACCTGTAAAAAACATGTTTTATGATGTGATGGCATATGGCAATCAGGTAAAGGAAACAGCAAAAAAGCACCGAAAGGATAAGGATACTACAACATCAGATGAATTTCTCTCGGGATTTACGAAAGAGGATAAGCTGATTCCTGTAATTACGATTACAGTGTATCTCGGAACAAAAGAATGGGATGGCCCAAGGAAGCTGTCAGATATGTTTGGTGATGTGGACGAGGAGCTTCGGCCATTCATACCGGATTACAGGATTAATCTGCTGGCACCGAGGGAGATAACAGATTTTACAGGATTCAGGACATCCATCAGGCAGCTTTTCGAGGTACTGAAGAATGCGTATGATAAGGAAAAAATGCAGGAAGTGCTGCAAAATGACGAGAAGTTTAGCAGGGTGGACAGAGAGACAGTCGAGGCAATCAACCTGTTTGCAGGAACGGATATAGACATAGATGAGAAAGAAGAGGTGATTGATATGTGTAAGGCGTGGGAAGAACAGAAAAATGAAGGCAGAGAGTTAGGCAGAGAAGAAGGTCGAAAAGAAGGTCGAGAAGAAGGTCGAGAAGAAGGCAGAATTCGTCAGGCAAAAGTAACTGCTTTAAAACTTCAGAAAAAAGGTCACTCAATAGAAGATATAGCTGAATGTGTGGATTTTGATGAGGAAACTGTAAAAAAATGGCTTGTGAGCTAATATTGTAGTGAAATGTAAATTATAGGAAGCAATCTTTTGGCGAAAACTCGGAGGCTGCTTCCTCTTTTATTGAGATAATTGCAGGCATTGGCAGTAGGACGGGGCTTTAGCCCATGAGCTTGTATGGTCTCTGTTTTTTTACTGTTTCTTTATATTTTTTTTATTGAATTATCCGCACTTATTGATAAAATAGATAGTATGCGCACGATTGCGGATATTTTTGCATTCGTGCATGGGGATAAATTAACCGGAAAGAAAGGAAACGTTTATGAGTAAAATTTTCAAAAATCTGATTCCATACTGGCGATGGATCATATTAATATTTGTTTTTCTCATTGCTCAGGCATACTGTGACCTGGCTCTGCCTGCGTACACATCTGATATCATCGATGTGGGTATCCAGGATCATGGCATTGAGCATATCCTGCCAGAGGAGATTACCTCGGAGGATTATCAGATGGCACAGACATTTATGCTGTCCGATGAGAAAGAGAAATTTACGGATTGTTACGATACAGCAGATACCGAGAACACAAGTGACGGCGATAGTGTGACAAAATACAAGCTGACCGCTGATTCTGACACACTTGATGAGCTGGATGAGGAGCTTTTGGTTCCTCTTGTCATGGCATATCAGGCTTTTTTGTCGGGGGAGCAGATGGATGTGGATGCATCGGCTATCCCTCAGGGAGTAGCACTTGATGATAACATGATAAAGCAGATAAGAAGCAAGGTGCAGGACAAAATCGATGCGGTGGGTTCATCTACACTAAAGTCCATGGGTGTAGCTTTTGCGACAAAGTGTGATGAGAATGCCGGAATTGATGTGGATGCCAACCAGATTGCTTATCTGTGGAAGGCAGGAGTAAAGATGGCAGGCTTTGCAGCAATTATGCTTATAGCAGCATGTGTTGTAGGCTTTGCGGCTTCTAAGGTCGGTGCCGCTGTCGGCAGGGATTTGAGAGAGAAGACCTTTTCAAAGGTTGTGGGCTTTTCAAATGCCGAGATTAACAAATTCTCTACGGCATCACTGATTACGAGAAGCACGAACGATATACAGCAGATTCAGATGGTTACTACCATGATGCTTCGTATGGTGCTTTATGCGCCAATTGTTGGTATCGGTGGTATCATCAAGGTGGCACAGACCAAATCCGGCATGGAGTGGGTGATTGCCATTGCGGTTGTTGCCATCATGGTTTTTATTTTCACTCTGGTTGGCATTGCGATGCCAAAGTTCAAGATTATGCAGACTCTTGTAGACAAGGTAAATCTTGTTTCTCGTGAGATTCTTACAGGTCTTTCTGTTATCAGGGCGTTTGGCCGTGAAAAAGAGGAAGAAAAGAGGTTTGATGAGGCTAACCGCGAGCTTACACGCACACAGCTTTTTACAAACCGCGTCATGACCTTTATGATGCCCGGTATGTCCATGATCATGTACTGCATCACACTCGGTATCGTGTGGGTTGCAGCAGGCAGAATAGACAAGGGCTCTATGCAGGTAGGTACGATGACTGCGTTTATTACATATGCCATGTTGATTGTCATGTCATTTCTCATGCTCTCAGCCATGTCCATCATGCTTCCGAGAGCCGGTGTTGCGGCAGAGCGTATTGACGAGGTCATAAGGACAAGCAGCACTGTAAATGATCCAAAGGCGCCTGTTACTGAGGCAGACCACAGGGGTGTTATCCGCTTCAATCATGTGGATTTCAGATATCCGGGAGCAAAGGAGGATGTGCTTTCAGATATTGATTTCGTGGCAGAGCCGGGAAAGGTTACAGCTATTATAGGAAGCACGGGCTGTGGAAAGTCGACACTTGTAAACCTGATTCCGCGTTTCTATGATGTGACGGGAGGCTCAATAGAGCTTGACGGACACGATATCAGAGACTACACACTAAGCGAGCTTCGCGAGTCGATAGGCTTTGTTCCGCAGAAGGGTATTCTTTTCTCAGGAACCATCGCCTCAAACCTGCGCTTTGGTAAAGCGGATGCGAGTGATGAGCAGATAAAAAAGGCAGCAGATATTGCACAGGCTTCTGAGTTTATCGAGACAAAGAATGACGGATATGAAAGCTCAATCGCACAGGGCGGCTCCAATGTGTCGGGAGGTCAGAAGCAGAGGCTTGCCATAGCAAGAGCTATCGCAAAGGATCCTCATATCTATGTGTTTGATGACAGCTTTTCAGCACTCGATATGAAGACTGACGCGCGTCTGCGTGCAGCCTTAGCTGAGGTTACAGAGAATGCTTCCGTCATTATCGTGGCACAGCGTATCAGCACGATTATTCATGCTGACCAGATTCTCGTGCTCGATGACGGTAAAATCGTAGGAAAAGGCACCCACGAGGAGCTTCTTAAAAATTGCGATGTATATATGCAGATTGCACAGTCACAGCTTTCAGCCAAGGAACTTGGACTTGATGATAACAAAAAGGAGGGCATGTAAGATGAATGAGAATAACAACGAACAGTTCAAGATGCCTCCTAAGAGGCCAAGAGGGCCAATGGGACATGGCCCCGGAATGGTCACAGAAAAGGCCAAGGATTTCAGGGGCTCTACAAAGAAGCTCATAAAGTATCTCGGCAGATACTGGGCTGCCATCATTGCAGTTATGATATTTGCAGCAGTTTCGACTGTCTTCTCCGTTGCAGGACCGAAGATCATGGGTAAAGCCACCACTGCGCTTGCCGAGGGACTCATGAACAAGATTGCAGGAACAGGCGGCATAGATTTTGATTATATTGCAAAGGTTCTTTTGTTTACGCTGGCTTTATATGTGGTGAGTGCCATCTTTATGTTCGCCCAGGGACTTATCATGACAGGCATCACGCAGAAGACCTGCTACAGGATGCGTAAGGACATCACGAGCAAAATCAACCGTATGCCGATGAAGTATTTCGAGTCAAGGACATATGGTGAAGTACTTTCGCGTATCACAAACGATGTGGACACACTCGGACAGAGCTTGAACCAGAGTATCACACAGATTATTACATCTGTTGCCACTTTGGTCGGTACACTGGTCATGATGCTGTCTATTTCACCGCTCATGACGCTGATTTCACTCGTTATCCTGCCTGTTTCGATGATACTTATTTCGTTTGTCATAAAGCATTCGCAGAAATACTTCAGACAGCAGCAGGAGTATCTGGGACATATCAACGGACAGGTCGAGGAGGTGTACGGAGGTCACCTTGTCATAAAGGCATATAATAAAGAGGCAGAGACTGTAAAGACCTTTAAGGAGGCCAACAATGTGCTCTACAAATCCGCATGGAAATCACAGTTCCTTTCAGGACTTATGATGCCTATCATGCAGTTTGTAGGAAACTTAGGATATGCGGGAGTTGCCATCTCAGGAGGTATACTTGCCATAAAGAATGTCATCACAATCGGTGATATCCAGGCATTTATACAGTATGTGAAGAATTTCACACAGCCTATCCAGCAGATAGCGCAGGTGGCAAACCAGCTTCAGTCGATGGCGGCTGCATCTGAGCGTGTATTTGAGTTCCTCGATGAGGAGGAAGAGGATATAACAGTGGAAAATCCTGTAAAGCCAGACCATATCGAGGGAAGTGTAGAGTTTTCGCATGTACACTTTGGTTATAATCCTGACCAGATCATCATCAATGATTTTTCTGCAAAGGTAAAGCCGGGACAGCAGGTTGCTATCGTTGGACCGACAGGAGCGGGAAAGACTACCATGGTCAAGCTTCTTATGAGATTTTATGATGTAAGCTCAGGTGCCATTCTTGTAGACGGACATGATATCAGGGATTACAACAGAGCCGATCTGCGAGATGCATTCGGCATGGTATTGCAGGACACATGGCTCTTTAAGGGCACCATTATGGAAAATATCCGCTACGGCCGTCTGGATGCCACAGATGAGGAGGTCATCGCGGCAGCAAAGGCAGCACATGCGCATCACTTTATCCAGACATTGCCGGGTGGCTACGATATGGAGCTCAACGAGGATGCATCCAATGTGTCACAGGGACAAAAGCAGCTTTTGACAATAGCAAGAGCCATTCTTGCAGACAATCCTATCCTGATCCTTGATGAGGCCACATCCTCTGTCGATACACGTACAGAAATCCGTATCCAGAAGGCACTCGACAATCTGATGAAGGGCAGAACAAGCTTTGTCATCGCCCACAGGCTGTCTACTATCAAGAATGCCGATATGATTCTTGTCATGAAGGACGGAGACATTATCGAGCAGGGTACACACGATGAGCTTCTTGCAAAGAACGGATTTTATGCAGAGCTGTATAACTCTCAGTTTGAAGAACAAGGATAACTATTCAGAACCACTGAGAAGAAGAAAAGCTGATGCGTCATGCTTGCATGTAAGCAGCAGGTTTTCTTCTTCTCAAGGTGGCTCGAATAGAGCCACCCCCACACACATGAGCAAAATTAGCTGCGTAGCAGCGAGAAAGCACGAGTATCGTGCGATATTGCGAATGTTTGTGGGGGTTTTGAATATGCGTGGGGCTGAATGGTTACATAAAATTTAAAAAAAATACGCTCTCGACAAAATTCGACAAAATGTGTTATCATAAAAGCATAAAATTTGTTTTGACATGACAGTAATTGGCGGCATAGGAGAGTTTGATGAGCACTTTAAATGTCGCAGTAGCAGACGAAAAGAAAAACATGCAGAGTTTATTAAAGGGCATGGAGTTTTTAGGAACAGCAAGAAGTAGTGATGAAGCATACAACATGATAAACGGTAATGCCGGTTCTGATGTGGTACTTGTGTATGTAAAGAGAGCATCCGGTGACACTGAGCCACTTGATGATACATATATGGAGAAAAAATCCCTTGAGACACAGGTGACGGATATCATTCATGAGATAGGTGTTCCGGCTCATATAAAGGGATATCAGTATCTTAGGACTGCGATAGTGATGTGTGTTGAGGATATGGAGATGCTTAGCTCTATCACAAAGCTTTTGTATCCCACTATTGCAAAGAAGTACAAGACTACCTCAAGCAGGGTGGAGAGAGCCATAAGGCATGCTATCGAGGTGGCATGGAGCAGAGGCAGGATGGATACGATAGACGCCATGTTTGGATACACTGTAAACTATGGTAAGGGTAAGCCTACCAATTCGGAGTTTATTGCCCTGATTACAGACAAAATACGTCTTGGGATGTAAAAATCGTCATTATAGACAAATAAAACCACATTTTGATAAATTTACTAGGCAAAATGTACTCCCGCGTGATATAATATAGTATACATTCTATTGGTTTCAGGATGTATACTATATTTTTTATCAGATTAATCGTTGTTTAAATAACTGTAATCTGGGGGAGGTTTCAGCATGGACAAAATGAAAATATTAATGGCCGCATCAGAGGCAATACCTTATATGAAGACAGGTGGACTAGCTGACGTAGTGGGATCTTTACCGAAATATTTTGACAAGGACAGATATGACGTGAGAGTTATACTTCCGAAGTACAAATGTATGGATGATAAATTACTGCCACAGCTTAAGTTCGTCTGTCATTTTTATGTCAATCTCAACTGGCGCAGGCAGTATGTGGGGATTTTTACATCGCAGTATGATGGTGTGACATATTATTTTGTGGACAATGAGTTTTACTTTGCAGGAGATAAGCCATACAACAATATATACGAGGATGTGGAGAAGTTTGCTTTCTTTTCAAAGGCGGTGCTTGAGGCTTTGCCGGTTATAGATTTTGCCCCGGATGTGATACATTGTAATGACTGGCAGACAGGACTCTTGCCGGTTTTTCTAAAGACAGTGTACGGCTCAGACAATTTCTATGCCGGTATCAAGACAGTCTTTACCATTCACAATATGAAGTTTCAAGGGCGTTGGAAGATTAAAGAGGTGGCTGATGTTACAGGACTTCCGGAGCACATTTTTAATTCAGGGGAGCTGGAGTTCTATGGTGAGGCTAATTATTTAAAGGGCGGCATAGTATATGCAGATGAGATTACGACTGTCAGTCCGACATATGCAGATGAAATCTGTACACCTGAGGGCGGAGAGGGCCTGGATGGCCTGATGCTTGAGCGGCGCAGGCATTTGAGAGGCATTGTAAACGGTATAGATTATGATGTCTTTAATCCTATGAAGGATACATATCTGGATAAGCATTTTTCTGTAAGGGAATTGAGTGGAAAGGTCGTTAATAAGCGTCAGCTGCAGGAGAAATATGGTCTGGCTGTGGATAAGGATGTCATGCTGATAGGAATAGTTTCGCGTCTGACAAATCAGAAGGGCTTTGATCTGGTGGCATATGTGATGGATGAGATGCTTTCCACCATGAATGTACAGTTTATAGTGCAGGGTACAGGAGAGCAGCAGTACGAGGAGATGTTTAATTATTTCCATGGCAGGTATCCGCAGAAGCTTGGAGTATATATCGGCTACTCAGAGGAAAATGCACATGAGATATATGCAGGCTGTGACGCATTTCTCATGCCGTCTCTTTTTGAGCCGTGCGGCTTGAGCCAGCTCATGTCTATGCGATATGGTACGCTGCCTATAGTCAGGGAGACAGGTGGTCTTAAGGACACTGTAGTGCCGTACAATGAGTACGAGAATACGGGCGATGGCTTTTCCTTTGCCAATTATAATGCGCATGATATGCTGCATGTCATCAAATATGCTCTTGATGTGTTTGAAAACCATAAGGACAGATGGCAGGAGATGATGCAGCGCGCCATGAGGCATGATTTCTCATGGAAGGCATCTGCGAAAGAGTATGAGAAGCTTTACGACATGCTGCTTGGCAACTAGTACATTATTCTGCAAATAACAGGCCAAATAATTTTCATGAATTTCCAACTATGTTCTTAGAAAGTAAAATACCGGATACATATCTATGATATGATATCCGGTATTTTGTGTTATCGGGTTATATGATTATCAGTAGACAGTGTCTGTCTTACTATCGTATATGTAGTACCTCTCGCCGAGTACTTCCTCGTCGCGTACTTCTGTAGAGTTTACCTCACAGATGAATTCGCTTAGGTTGCAGACATCTATATCGCTATCCAGTGGCATTACCAGAAACTCATGGATACTGCTTGGTATGAGCAGCATATTGCCGCCGAGCTTTTTTGCCAGCGAGCTTAGCACACCCGGGTAGAGTATGGCGGATGCACCATTTGTCTGCCTGCTGTTTGTAAGGATATACATAGGCAGGCTGTCAAAATCACAGACTGCGCGCATCTGATTGGCATAGCCCGGACATTTTTTGGCAAGAAACTCTGCCATGTTGATTATTGAGCATGGAAGTATCCTTGGGGTATTTTGCATTGAGGCGCGGATTAGTGTTTCTGTATCTATGCCCCAGCGTGACAGAAGCGCATCTGTGACTGTAATGGTGCCAAATTCAGGCAGCTGCGCTCCTACATATACTTCAAATATGATGGCAAAATCCAGATATTTGATATAGGGCACGTCCTTTAGCTGCTTTTGGTTTTTGTCGTAGCTTATGAGCTGGAAAATTATTTTCTCCTTTACCTTGGAAAAATCATTACAGAAGCTTATGTCAAAATCTTCAGTTGGTTTGAAATCATTGTAGGTGGATAAAATTGCATCGAGAATAGAATCAATGGATACACCATCAAGGTACCAATGGTAGTAAGGATTGAGATAAATAGTCGGTGCTATATTGAATTTGGGATTGATAATCACCAATCCGTCGTAGATCATCCCGTTGTTCTTTTTGACAGGATGGATGGTAAGCTTGAAATCATTGTCAAGTCTTGCGGTTATTTCTGTTTCTATAGTATGTAAAAACTCCGTGTATTTCATGAATCTCCTTGCGGAGCATAAAAATATCGGATCTCGTGGAAAAGTAAAACCCACGAAGCAGGGCGCTTCGTGGGTTTTACTCTATCATTGTTTGTTGAAGTTTGCAATATGTATTTTTGTACAATTTTTAGACTTCATTTTTGTGACATCATACAAAATATAGCTGCGTAATCTATTTTTAATCCGATTTGAGCCTCTGCCACAGTGTGTTGTACAAGGTGGCATCCTCGTCATTCAATGCTCTGTATACTTCACAGTTTTTGAGCATATCGGAAGGAGGATTAATCGCCTCATTTTCCTTCGTTTCTGCATCCTGGTTGTCGATGACAGACTGGATAGGTGATGCATAGTATACATATTCAAAGTTGAGCTGTGCAGGCTCATCACCGCAGATATAGTTCAAAAATTCCTGTGCGCCCTCTTTATTCTTGCATGTCTTTGGAATAAACCATGAGTCAATCCAGAGGTTTGAGCCCTCTTTTGGTACGATATAGTCCAGGTTGTCATTTTCAGCCATGGCGGCAGCTGCCTCACCGGAATAGCACACTGCGATTGCCGCATTTTCAGCAACCATCTCATCACAGGTTTCATCCACGTAGTAGGCGAGCACATCACTGCTTTGTTTGTTCAGTATATCAAATGCTTCATCGAGCTTTGCTGTGTCTGTCTCGTTTATCGAGTATCCAAGTGTGCGAAGGGCGGGAGTAAAGGCATCACGGACAGAATTAATCATAATCATGTTGTCCTTGTATTTGCCGTTCCACAGGCAGTCCCAGGTATTTAGGTCTGATGCATCAGCCATCTTTTTATTGTATAGTATGCCGAGTGTGCCGTAGAAATAAGGCACAGTATACTCATGTGTCGGGTCAAAGGATGCGGACATATCGATTATATCCTGATTTACATTTTGATAGTTTGGCATTGAGCTGTAGTCTATCTTGTTGACCTCACCCTCACTTATGAGCTTCTCGATGATGTAGTCAGAGGTGCAGATGACATCGTAATCGATGGCACCGGACTTGTACTTTGTGTACATCTCCTCAGGCTCCTCGTATTCCTCGTATTTAATGGTGATTCCGGTTTCCTGCTCGAAGCTGTCGATTACTGATTCATCGATGTATTTACCGTAGTTTAGCACTGTTATGGCATTGTCATTGTTCGTGCTTCCGGCGCTTATGGTAAATACCGAAAAGCAGCCGATTACGAGTACTGCAACAATTGCGATGCTCACACTACGCTTTACGATGCGCAGCTTTTTAGCCCTTGCAGGCTTCTTTGATGCGCTGACAGGTATTTGGTTTGAGTTGATGTTTACCACAACCAAAAGCAGCAGCACTGTGAAGAAAAGTATGGTTGACAGAGCATACAGCTCCGGCTTTACACCCTTTTTTAGCTCTGTGTAGAGCATGGTTGAGAGTGTGTTTACTCCGGCACCCTTTGTAAAGTAGGTGATGGAGAAGTCATCGAGTGACATTGTGACCGCCATCATAAAGCCGGAGAACACTCCGGGGCTTATTTCAGGCCAGGTGACCTTGAAAAATGCATATAGAGGTGATGCGCCCAGGTCAAGTGCGGCCTCATAGGTGTATTTGTTGGTCTGCTTGAGCTTTGGAAGCACATTGAGTATCACATAAGGGATATTGAATGTGATGTGTGCGATAAGCACTGTCACAAAGCCCAGATTCATGAATTTTACAAACAAAAGCATCATTGAGATACCGGTCACGATATCTGCATTGAGCATCGGGATGTTTGTAGCGCCCAGATAGATTGTCTGGTTACGTTTCTTCATGGCGCTTATACCCATGGCTGCGAGAGTTCCTATTATTGTAGAAATCACAGCTGCAAGCAGCGTAATCTGCAGTGTTGTAGAAAATGCCGACATAATCCGCTCACTCTGAAAGCACTTTATGTACCAGTCGAGCGTGAAGCCTCCCCATTTAACCTTGGATTTGGAGTTGTTGAAGGAGAGTACTATTAATACAACGATAGGTAGATACAGAAACAAAAAAATCAGTCCCATATATACCCTTGATGCTATTTTTTTTACCATAATGCGCTCTGGTCTCCTTCCTTATCAAACAGATTGACGAGTGCCATGCTGATTAATACGAATACCATGAGCACGAGTGAGAGACCGCTTCCTGCGCCCCACTGCGAGCCATGGACGAAATCCTGTTCTATGATATTTCCGATGAGCAGGACCTTGCCGCCACCGAGTATCTGTGAGATGGCAAAGGATGTGAGTGATGGCACGAAAACCATTACGATTCCGCTTATGACACCGGAAACTGTAAGTGGCAGTATAATCTTGAAAAATATTGTGACTTTGTTTGCACCGAGGTCAAGAGCCGCCTCAATCCAGTCGTTTTTGATTCTGGTCATGGAGTTGTATATAGGCAACAGCATGAATGGCAGAAAGTCATAGACCATGCCAAGCACGACTGCTCCGGAGGTATTCATGATGTTGAAGCCCGGCAGTCCGAGAGTGGTGAGTATCGAGTTGATGACACCGTTTTTGGACAAAAGCTGCTTCCATGCGAGTATTCGAAGCATAAAGTTCATCCACATAGGAAGCATGAAAACAAATACTACAAAGCTTTGGTTTTTAATCTTTAAGCCGTTTAAAATCATCGCAAGCGGATAGGATAGCACCAGGCATATTATGGTGCATATGATTCCAAGCCGTAGGGATAAAAGCAGTGCCTTGATATTGGTGTGCTGTGCTATTGCAGCCACATATTCAAATGTGAAGCCTCCGTCAGAGCCTTTAAATGCATAGTACACGATCATGAAAAGCGGAAGTATGATAAATCCGATAATCCATATGAGGTACGGCCCTGCGAGCAGTTGTTTCTTTATTTTAGACATCTATCTCCACCGCCTTTTCATCTGAGGACTCAGGCTTGTGCATTACCTGGATATTAAATGGAATCACCTTGATACCCACATGACTGCCGACCTCTACATATTTGGTGGTGTGCACCATCCAGTCGTAGCCGTTAGCCTTTACCTCAAGCTCATAGTGCACTCCCTTGAAGATATTTGACACGACATCGCCCTGCATGTAGCCGTCCTCCGCAGGCACCAGCTCCACATCCTCCGGGCGGATGACTATATCGACAGGCGTGTTCTCACCAAAGCCCTCGTCCACACAAGGCATCTTTACACCGAGTATCTCGACAAGCTTATCCTTTATCATAACACCGTCGATGATATTACTGTGCCCGATAAAGTCAGCGACAAAGGCATTTTCAGGCTCATTGTAAATGTCCTCTGGTGTGCCAATCTGCTGGATATAGCCCTGATTCATGACTACGATGGTGTCAGACATTGTAAGCGCTTCCTCCTGGTCGTGTGTGACGTAGACGAAGGTGATACCGAGCTCATTTTTGAAGCGGATAAGCTCATACTGCATGCTCTGGCGCAGCTTTAAGTCGAGAGCGCCAAGCGGCTCGTCTAACAGCAGTACCTTAGGTTCGTTTACAATAGCTCTTGCAATAGCGATACGCTGCTGCTGGCCTCCGCTAAGAGAATCCACAGAGCGGTTTTCAAAGCCGTCGAGATTGACGAGCTTTAATGCATACTTTATTTTGTCATCAATGTAAGCCTTGCTTTTTTTCTTTATTTTAAGACCAAACGCGATGTTTTCAGCTATTGTCATATGAGGGAAAAGAGAGTATTTCTGGAAAACAGTGTTCAGATTTCTCTCGTTTGCAGGCACATTTGTGATGTCCTTTGAATTAAACATGATTTTTCCCTTGTCCGGTGTCTCAAAGCCACCGAGCATGCGAAGTGTGGTGGTCTTTCCGCAGCCTGATGGTCCAAGCAGCGTCAGAAACTCATTCTCCCTGATGTATAGATTTAAATCGTCGAGTACAACATTGCCGTTGTATGACTTTGTGATATCGATAAAATCAATTAATTTCTTTCCCATGGTGTAAACCTTTCTCATGTAATTATAGTACTGGTAGGACCTGTATGTTTATAATTTGCTGCTGTACACACTAAAAATGTGGCCGGCAGTAATTACAGACCTATAAAAGAGCTTCTGCAGGGGAAGCGTCAGAAGCTTGGAGGATTGCTGACCCATATGAGCATGGCATCCTTTGAAGACTTATTTTCAATAAAATGCTTCTTACCGGCTTTAAAATAAAAGGACTCACCGGCCTTTACGGTGTGCACTTTGCCACCATAGCAAAGCTTCACTGTGCCCTTTATCACATATCCAAACTCCTCACACTCCTGAGGCAGATATATTTCAGAACTGCCACCCGGATGAAGAGTGAGCCTGACAGGCTCCATGGAGCGGGTCTGTGCGTTTGGAATGATCCATTCCACCTTGCTGTTTTTTTCCTCGTCAATTTTCTCGAAATAGTCGTTTGCCTTGTATACAATCTGCTCAGGTTCCGTATCCGTAAAAAACTCCGCCGGTGTCATACCCAGGCACTGGATGATATCAAGCAGGGTGCCGACTGACGGTGAATTCTGATTTCGCTCAAGCTGGGAGATAAATCCCTTCGTCAGCTCAGCTCTGTCAGCAAGCTCCTGCTGGGTAAGTCCGTACTGGATACGAAGCTCCTTCATACGATGTCCGATATCCATGCTTACTTCCTTTTCTAATATACTTTACGTTATATTTACTGTAGGCTTAATGATAGATTTTTTGTTTACTAAAAATAAACCAACGAGATAATTTTAATATATTTTTTATAAATGTCAAGGGGAATTTTTGTTGCTTCTTTATGGTGCGAGATCGGAAGAGCGTCGTGTAG
>OITY01000351.1_pt1 | contig 12942 bp, 7 predicted proteins | sample 1586851 | NCBI WGS metagenome assembly OITY01 (sample SAMN02674964, study PRJEB24791) | human gut metagenome, SKBSTL008 | isolation source: stool | host: Homo sapiens | place: USA
TCTTTCCCTACACGACGCTCTTCCGATCTCTCTACACCGAATAACTGCTCCGCGGTTTATCGATTAAATTGCTGTCTGTCTCTATTTCTTTAATCCGGTTGTAACCTTGCAGTTAGTTACTTTCAGGCTTCCTTCAGAAGCAAAGAGTGACAGACTTTCTCCCGGACGTTTATATGCTCTTGCATTTAATGCAACACCGTCTACATAGATTGTAGCAATTGTATCATCTACGATCATTTTGATATTGTATTTCTTACCAGGTACCAGTTCCAGCGGTCTCTCCAGTCCGATATTCTGGTTTGCAGGCCATGGCCAGTTTGGTTTTTTCTCAAATACATATCTGTCTTCTGTTACATTAAATACGAACTGATAAGACTCAGCCTTATCCTCATCTTCATAGAATCTCACACCGAAAGTTCTAGTTCCTTCTGTGAATTCCACATCTGCTTCGAATTTGAAGATATCTCCTGTATCTTTTGCAACTACTTTTTCTGTACTCTTAGTTGGAGTATCAATTACAAAATCTTCTGTCTTTTCTTCTTTATCAAATGCATTCCATACAGTTTCCGGAATTCTTACACCAAGGGTTCCATCTTCTCTCTGGTAAACCTCATGTGCCATAAATGTTCCTGCCCAGATGAAGTTATTGTCATCATCATCCTGATCCTTGGTAGCAACCCAGCCAAAGAGGATTCTCTGTCCGTTCAGTTCAAAAGTACGTCCTGCATAATAAGCTCTGCCGTCAAATGCATCATCTTTCGGTGCGATCCATGGACCTTCCAGACTCTTGCTCATACGGTATACCATTTTACTTCTGTCACTGTATTCTGTCACAATATGATACCACCAGTCACCAATCTTAAATAAGTCTGGCATCTCATGCATAGTATAGAGATCCGGTGCCCAGAAATCTCCTTCAAACTTCCAGTTTTTCAGGTCTTTAGATGTGAATTTAACAGTTCTTCCTGTCTGTCTTGTCTTTGGTCCCTGTAATCTTGCACCAAGAATCAGCAGATACTGATCATTTTCCTCATCGCGGATCACCCATGGATCTCTCCAGTCATCCGGGTCATAGCCTTCCTGTGGAGTGAAGGTAAGTGCATCCTGAGTTTTGTGCCATGTTACAAGATCATCGCTGTATGCATGCATCAGAACCTGAGATGGTTTTCCAAGTGCCGGATAATCACGGTTATAACCTGTATAGAAAATATGATACTGTCCTTCTGCCTCGAAAACACTTCCTGCAAAGATAAACTGATCCTGCTCTTCATCTGTTCCTCTCGGAATTGCCACACCTTTATCTTCGTAATGTACAAAATCAGAAGTTGTTGCCAGATCCCAGCCAAATGGTTCTCCAAATGGTCCCGGTTTTCTGGTATCTCTCTGATGATATAAATAGAATTTATCTCCATGTCCAAATGGCATGCAATCGCCAAACCATGTTCCCGGGAACTGATAGTATAATTTCTGCATAGTCTTAATCTCCTTTTTTATACTTTATTTCACTTTACAGGCCTGCTTGTACTTTTCCGGCAAGCCTGTTATTTACTCATAAATCAAACTACTGTTATCAGGTAATTCTTGCATATTATCAACCTTTTACTGCACCTGCTGTCATACCTGCCAGCATCTTCTTGCTGCTGAAGAAGTAGAAAATAAATACCGGAAGTACTGTTACAGTGATGGCTGCAAATGTACCACCCCAGTCTGTCAGTCCCATGCTTCCTACGAAGTCATTTAAACCAAGTGTAATGGTTTTCATATCTGTAGATCTGGTAAATGTATAAGCATTAATATACTCATTCCAGCAGAATACTGCCTGCATGGTTGCTACTGTGATAATAGAGTTCAGTGACATCGGAACCACCATCTTAAAGAAACATCCTATCGGTGAACATCCATCAATGATCGCTGCTTCCAGCATTTCTTCAGGGAAGAATTTGCTGAATGAATAAAACAGCTGAATGGAATAAGACAGTGAAAAAGCAATCTGTGGCAAAATAATTGCCGGGTATGTATTGATCAGTCCCATCTTATTAAAAATAGTAAACAATGGAATCAGTGCAACCTGCATAGGAAGCATCAATCCAAGAAGGAAATAATTAAGGACAAATTTTCTGCCTTTGAATTTGATTTTGCTTAATGCAAATCCAGCCATCAATGCAAATAAAAGCAGAGGAATCAATACACCGATCAAAACAATGATACTGTTTTTAAAATAAGTCAGCATATGGCTTTTTGTAAAAACATTGATAAAGTTTGTCAGCACCCATTTTGACGGGAGTGCATATGCCGGTAACTGTCTGAAATCATCCAGTGACTTAAAGCTTGAAGTAAATACATAGAAGAAAGGATAAACCTGCATCACAACAAGGATTAATGCTATAACCCATTTAATGATGCTCGGAATGGTTGGTTTTTTCTTTTTCATTCGTCATCCCCTCCTCCTGTGAATTTACGGAATAACATTCCAACTACCATACAGATGATTACGATCATGATCGCTACAGAACTTCCGTAACCATATTTCATACTGCTGAACGCCTGTTTATACATATAAGTTGTCATAAGTTCAGAAGCATTTCCCGGTCCTCCATGTGTTAACAGATAAGAGAACTCGAAAGATCTCAGAGAACCATTCAGTACCAGCAGACAGTTTGCAATGATAACCGGTTTAATATAAGGAATTCTTACATAAAGATATTCCTGCCATGTTGATGCTCCATCGATCAGTGCTGCTTCTCCCAGTTCATCCGGAACACCGATCAGTGCTGCATAAAAGATAACCATATACAGTCCCAGGTATTTATATGCTTCTACAAAAGCTGTTACATACAGTGAAATCTGAGGATTGGAAATCCACTCCATCAGTTTCAGAGATGGATCGATGAATGATAATACCTGATTCACAATACCGGTTGGAGTTACTGATAATAACTTTGTAAAAATCTGGCAAATCGCTACAGAAGAGATAACTACCGGAATATAATACAGAGTCTGTAAAGCAACTCTTCCTTTTTTAATACGACTGAGGAGAATCGCAAATAATAAACCTCCAAATACCTGAATTGCAACATTGATCACTGTATAAATCAGTGTATGCCATACAGTAGATCTGAAAACATCATCCTGTGTAAGAAGTTCAATGTAATTTTTGAAGCCTACAAATACCTTTTCACCAACACCGCTCCAGTCAAAGAAGCTGTAATATCCGGCCCATACAATGGACACGATTACAAATGCCGTATAGATAAGAAATGCCGGAAAAATAAATAAGAAAATTACTGATTTTTTTCCAAATGCTTTCTGCACGAGGCTCCCTCCTTTCCGAAAATCAAATTGTTTTATGTCTTTTCTTTCAAAGAGACTGACAAAAATTTTGCCAGTCTCCAGACTACTGCTTAAATTTTTTTATTTCTTTACCAGAGAATCACAGGTCTTAATAAATTCATCCGGTTTTATGATTCCCTGAGCAAGCTGCTGCTGTTCATCAACAATTTTAGTCATTACATCTGAATCCAGTTTATCATCCCAGGAAGTCCATGCTGTTTCTGCATCTTCAAACATTGGCTGAATATCATAGAATAACTGAGGAAGTCCCTCTGGAATTTCGTCGCTACTAAATGGTGAAAATACCTGTACCTGATTGTAGCAGACATCAGAATAATTCTCACACATATAATCAAAGAATTCCTGCATGGTATCATCATATGTTGCCTTATTAAATGCTTCTGCAAATCCTGCATGTATCGGTATGTTTGTAGGCATATTGTCCATTCCTTCTGTATCTGGTACAGGGAAGAATCCAATTTCTCCCTTGTCATACATATCTTCAGCAAGATTAAACTGACCAGAACCTGTATAAAAAATCGCTCCTGAACCACCGAAGAACAGGTTACTTGCAGAAGTAAAATCTACACTTGCAAATCCAGGTTCAAAATATCCTTTTGTTCCAAGATCATAAACAAGATTTACACCATATTTTGCAGATTCGTTTTTATCAAAAGATTCGGTTCCTGCCTGATATCCCTGAATAAATTCAGGTCCTGTCACTCTCCATGGAGAGAAAGAAAGATATCGCATAATCTGCCATGCTTCAGAGCCGCCTATGATTACCGGAATTTCTCCTATATCTGCGATTTTTTGACAATCTTCTTCAAATTCTTTCCATGTTGTTGGAGTATCTTTGATTCCCGCTTTTTCAAAGAGATCCTTTCTATACATAAAATATTCACAGTACAATGCCTGAGGGAAAAGATACAGGTTTCCATCATCTGCATCTGTAAGAAAATCACGAATTGCGCCATTCAATTTATCTGCATATCCATTTCTTTCAAGTTCATCTCCTACATTAACCAAAGCATCAATATCTTTGCAGGCTGTAGAAAGTGTTCCATTCGGGCATCCGAAAATATCCGGAAGTGTATCGCTGTTGATATACATCTGAAGCTTTGTGAAATAATCCTGCTGATCGTTTACAAGTTCAATTTCATAATCCAGACCTTTTTCATCACAGAAATTTTTAAGAAGATAATCAAATGTCTTATACTGTTCTGTAGACTCTGTACCTTTTAATAAAGCAGTAATCTTCGTTCTTTTTCCATCGTCCGATTTCTTCGCAGAAGCTGTAACTGCTCCCATGCCTGTCAGAAGACTGGCTGTCATAGCTGCCGTCATGGCAAGTGATAACACTTTTTTCATTTTCCTCATTTACTTGTTTCCTCCTTTTAATTTGTGTTTCCTCGTTCTTGATGATTTTATTTTAGTCTTTTTGCCTTTTATAAACAATTGGAAATAAAAGTAAAAATAGGAGATTTGTGCACAAATTTTATACTGTGCACAAATCTCCTGTTCTATCGTCAGGCAGATAAAATCATCCGCCTCGCTACTTGTCTGATTCGATTAAATGACTTACCTGATACAGTTAACCTCGCTGTTTATATATATTTCCTGAATTCATTGGGTGTAATACCGTAACGCTTTTTGAATACTTTTATGTAATATCCAAAGTCTTTGTATCCTACCATTTCTGCGATTTCATATTGTTTATATTTATTATCTGCAATCAGTTTCTCCACCTGTTGGAACCGGACATCTGTCAGATATTCCAGAAAACTCTTTCCGGCATATTTCTTAAGAAGGCGGCTGATATAGGTTCTGCTTACATGGAATTTCTCAGTCAGATCATCCATAGATAAATCTCCTGAATAATTCTTCTCAATGTAAGAAAGAACACTCTGAACCAGTTTCCGGTTCCGTTCATCAGTTCCTTCTGTATTCTGTTTAATCAGCGTTCCAAACAGATTCAGCAGACAATTCAACACCTCTTCTGTGTTCTCGCACTGACAGATTCTTTTTATTCCATCCTGAAGCACAGAAAGATTCCAGTTTTTATTATGAATTTCACTGTCAACTGCACAGATATATGGAAATTTCATACATCCCAAAAGTAAATCCATTGCTGCAAATTTCACCGGAGATACATCTTCCGGTGCGTTTCGAAATATCTGATGAAGTTCATCCTCCGCTTTCTCAAAACTGTCCTGAAACAAAGTCATCATAAAATGTGTTTTTTCACCGGAAGTAATCACAAAGTCTGTCTGTTTTTCATATTGCAGATCTTCGTATCTGAGTATGATATTCGTACCCAGATAAACACATTGCCTGCATGCTGTCTGTGCCTTACGGTACTGTGCATTTGCCTGATATTCGTCCACTTCTACATCGCTCAATCCAAAATTCATATGTGCTTTCAGATACCGTTCTACTTCTACCTGTATCTTACTGCATGCCTGCAATGCTTTTTCCATACATACTGCGTTTTCTTCTTCCTTTTCAAACAAAAGAATAAAATTATATTCTGCAGTTGCTGTATTATAATCGCTCAAAACATGAATTCCAAAATCATTAAAAATTTCCTCAAAAATATTGATGCATGCAAATTCCTCTATCCATTTATCTCCTGTATGGATTTTATTTTCTCCAACAACTTTTCGCCCTACACACACAATATATTTCTCTATTGTCAGATTCAGAGATTCTGCCTGCTCTTTTACAACTCCTTTTCCCTGGATTCTTCCATACAGAAGATTTCCCGCAAATTTGGATCTCAGCTGCGGAACTGACCTGTTGAAATATTTCTTCAGATCCCGGATTTCCTGCTGTTTTTCCTTCCTTGCATGAATTTCCCCTGCAATCCGGGCAGCCATTGCCTTTAACTCATCATAGTCCACCGGTTTGAGAAGATATTCTTCCACACCAATGCTGATTGCTTTCTGAGCGTAGGCAAAACTGTCATATCCTGTCAGTATCACTATAACCGCATTGGGATAAATCTCATGTGCTTTTTCTGCAAAATCCAGTCCATCCATTCCCGGCATCTTCACATCTGTAAGGATCAGATCCGGTTTCGCCTGCTCCAGTTTCTCCAGCCCTTCCAATCCGTTCCTTGCAGTTGCGGATATACGGTATCCATAATCGCTCCATGGAAACGAACATAAACCATCCAGAATAATATATTCATCATCTAATATCATTACCTGCAATTCCATTATCTCTCGTCTCCCCTTTTTTTGTTATTTTCATTTACAGTTTCATCGTATTTCCTGTAAGTAACTCCGACATTACCGTTCATCGGAATTTCCAGTATTACCTGTGTTCCCTTCCCCGGTTCTGATGTAATGCTCATCCTTGCCTTATTCTGATATACATAATCCAGTCTCTTTCTCACCGCATACACTCCCAGATGAGTATGTGTCCGCTCTGCTTCATGATCTGGCTCTTCCTCTGTCCCCATCAGTTTCTCCAACTGCTCCTGCGACATTCCAACTCCATCATCCTTTACTGTAAATACTGCCATTCCATCTGTAATTTCTCCTGAAACATAAAGGAAACAGTCCCATGTCGCATTTTCCACACCATGAACTACCGCATTTTCCACCAGTGTCTGAATAGTCATCTTCGGAATCTCTAATTCATTTAATCTCTCATCCACTTCAATATAAGATGTAAATTTATCTCCATATCTGGTTTCCTGTATGTAAAGATAATCCTGTACATATTTTATTTCCTCACGAATATAAACCATACTTCTTTTATTACTGATACTTGCACGCATCAGACTGCTGATAGAAGTAACCATATGACAAATATTATCCTCGCCCTTCTTTCGCGCCATCCAGTTGATCGTATCCAGTACATTATAAAGAAAATGCGGATTGATCTGTGCCTGCAAAGCCTGGAATTCAATATCTTTGTTAACTGTTTCCATCTCCACAACCTGTTTTATCAGCTGCTCTATTTTCTCTATCGTCTGGTTGAAAACAGAATTCATGGTTCCAATCTCATCCCTTCTTCCTTCCGGAAGACGGACAGAAAAATCCCCCTCCGCAAACTGCTGCATTGCTTTACTTGTACGCTTGATCGGACCGGCGATTCCCTTTGCCAGAATATCAGCAAGAAAAATACACAACATCAAACTTGCCAAAATAAGCATGATTGTCGTTTTCTGTAATCCTCTGGCTGTTTTCTGTAAGAAACTCATAGGAATCATTCCTACAACTGTAAGTCCTGTGTCAGAACTTCTCTGATATACACAGTCATAACCCTGTCCATCTGCAGTAAACAGAAATTCTCCTGTGTTGCCTGATATTTTTTCTATCCAGCTTCTGTCACTGATTGTCGCATCATTCTCTGCACTCTCTATCAGAACATTTTTGTCATTGTCCAGAAGAAAAATATGTGCAGCCAAAGAATCTCTGGCTGTGATCGTCATTTTTTTCAGATAGCTCAGCTTAATAGATGCTCTCAATATTCCCACTGGCTTCATAGTCAGAGAATCTTTGATCTGCTTTGCCATATACATCAGGCCTTCCTCAGAAGCATTATAATAAATACAGCGTCCTTTTGCCTGCTCCGCCAGTTCACAGGATATCTGAGCGGTCTTTTCATGAATCTCACGATTATTTGCCAGCAGATGATTTGCTCCGTTATAACCATACAGCTGGATATCCTTCATATAAATACTTGTATATCCCTGCAAAAGCAGCCTTCTGATCTGCCCCGATCTTGAATAATAGGAATACAGCTCTGTGCCATCCGATTTATATGGTTCATCAGACTCCAATTCCTCCTGAACCGTACTGTTATTTGCAATATACTCAAATGAATTCCTCACCATATCAAAATAATGATCCAAATTCACCGACAACTCGTTCACCACTCCCGCAGACTGCTTCCTTGTCTGTTCTGTCACAATTGAAGATGCAGACATATACTGCGAAACACTGGCAGCCAACAGAACAACCAATGCTACCCCTAACGTACAATACAGAATTTTTCTCTGTATCGACAGATTAATATACCACTTCTTTAAATTTTTCATCTCTCTTTTCCCTTTAATGCCCCTTTATTTTTCCCGTTTTTCACTGCTGCGGTCTATTCCGGACAGCCAAAAAGCCGACACACTGCTTCCAGTCAATGTATCGGCTTTACTGCTTCATTTTATTATACAGGTATATTCCGTAACTTTTTCTGTTTTACAGATACTGACTGAATTCCACTTTCTCCTTGTTCGGACCCTCAATGGTAAAAAACTTCACACCATTTTCCCAGAATGGCAGGAAATGAATGGTATCCTGTGTGGAGTTTAAACCAGCTTCATTAATATACTGGAAAATCTCCTCAATGTCTCTCACATCAAGCGCAACATGATCAATCGCCCCATGCTCCATCTTCGCCGCATGATTCTCATAAGTCTCCACTACCAGAGTTCTCAGTTTCAGAAACACAACCTTCTCATTCGCTTCCTCATTTACAGTCTCAAATGCAGTCTCAAAACCAAGTTTATGATAAAACTCCACAGTTTTATCAATGTCATTTGTCGGAATCCCGATATGCTGTACCCCTGTTGAATAATTCTTTAAATCCATGATCTTTACCTCTTTCTGCTCATCTTTGTAGCTTTTACTCATTATTTTACTTATCCAATATTTAATATTTTATTTTTTACAATATACGCAGAAAATCATTCGATTGTCAAGAGTAACAACTGATTCTTTTCACTTGACCCCTCCGCTCCCACCACCTCATCCATTTTCTCTTACACAGCCAATAGCCAGCGCGAAGCAGCATCTCTCTACAGGTGAATCTGGAGGGAGCTTAGTAACTCTTAGGTGGGGGAAATCTGCGTTATGAAGAAAAATAGCAACCTGTCTGAGCGGAGTCTGCAACGGAGCGAGTTTTGCATTTTTCTTCATGCTTTTAGCGGATTTTCCCCCACCTTAGAGTTACTTAGCCCCCGGAACTGAACCTGCAGAGAGATGCTGCTTCGCGCGTCCCCTCTTGCGCTGTGTACGCCCCACACCAACAAACTTCCCCCAAATACTTACAAAAACCTCTTGACTTTCAAAACAAACAGCGTTAAAATTGCTTTAGCTTTTTAAACAGCTAAACCTATAACGCATAAATTCAACGAAGGGAACCAGTAAAAACAGTCCCCCTGTCCTCAGAGAACTGCAGTCCGGTGAAATGCAGTGACAGACCTGTTTCGAATATCATCCCCGAGAAGGAAAGCCGAACCCTTGAATACAGCCATCACAGATATTGCCGTATTCACAGTAAGCTTCCCCGGCCGCCCCCCGTTACAGGAGCCGCGTATATCGGTACGTTGCAGAATCGTACTTGTTTCAAAGGTGAAACAGGGTGGTTACGGAATATCATATGTCCGTCCCTGCGTGGGGCGGACTTTTTTATGTTATAGGAAATTACTCCATAATATTCCTATAACATAAAAAAGCCCTGACACACGAGACATACTTTCTTTTCCAGGCTGTCGATCTGAAACCGAAACACTACTTCTGTTTTTCGCAGACAACAGAATTCACCACAGATGAAAAATGTAACTAATTACATATTATAACCATTACATTCCATCTGCCTTGAATCTGCTCCAAATTCCGAAAAACAGCAGCAAATTTTTTGAGAGGAGTAGAGAGCATGAAAATCTACAAAAAAATCATGAACGCACTGGCTGCAGTAGAAAAGATCGTCCTTGTGATCTCCACACTGCTGATCCTGGTGCTGACTGTGGGAAACGTATTTTCCCGTAAAGTCATCCACCGTTCCTGGTCCTTCACAGAAGAACTTGTAGTAGCGGTATTCGTACTCATCACCCTGCTGGCAGCCGCACTGGCCTGCCGCGAAGGAGAACTGGTCAGCCTGACACTGGTCACAGACCGCCTTCCAAAGAAACTGAAGAAACCATCCGTAATTCTGATCACAGTCCTGAGCATCATCTTCAGCGTCATCCTTTTCAAATACGGAATGGACAAGGTAATCACTCAGCTTCAGAATGGAAAAAGAACCTTCGTATTAAACTGGCCTGAATGGATCTTCTGGTCCTTCGTACCCATCGGTGCAGGATGCATGATCCTTCACTTCATTGAATTCTGTCTGGACTTCTGCTGCAAAACCGACAGCGCCAAAAATACCGACAACAGCACAAAAAGTAACATGAACACAATCACAACAGACAAAAAGGAGGGCAAATAAATGATCAGTGCAATCTTATTTATCTCCTTCTTCATATTCCTGATCCTGGGTGTACCCATCGGAATCTGCCTCGGACTTTCCTCCGTATGCGCAATCCTCTACTCCGGTACATCCCTGACGATCGTAGCAACCAACATGTACTCAGGAATCAGCAAATTCCTGCTCCTGGCAATCCCATTCTTCGTACTGTCAGGAAACATCATGGCAAAAGCCGGTATCTCCAAGCGACTGATCAAATTCGTTGATACCTGTGTAGGACACAAAAAAGGCGGTATCGCCATCGTATGTGTTATCGTAGCCTGCTTCTTCGGCGCCATCTCCGGTTCCGGTCCTGCAACTGTTGCAGCCCTTGGTGCCGTACTGATCCCTGCAATGGTAGAACAGGGCGGTTTCTCCGCACCATTCTCCACAGCACTGATGGCAACCTCAAGCTCCATCGCCATTGTCATCCCGCCAAGTATCGCCTTCGTTGTATATGCCTCCATCACAGGCACATCCATTGCAGATATGTTCATGGCAGGTATCGTACCAGGTCTTCTTATGGGCGTAGCACTGGTAATCGTAGTAATGCTGGAAGCAAAGAAACACAACATCAAACCATCCAGAGAAAAAGCCTCAGGCAAAGAACGCTGGGACGCTTTTAAAGATGCTTTCTGGGGATTCCTGATGCCGGTCATCATTCTGGGCGGTATCTACGGCGGTATCTTCACACCAACAGAAGCAGCAGCCGTATCCGTTGTATACGGTCTCTTCGTAGGTATGGTCATCTACCGCGAAGTTTCCATCCGCGATATGTTTGACATTCTGGTAGACTCAGCAAAGACAACCGGCGGTATTATGCTCATCGTAGCAAGTGCCTCTCTGTTCTCCTTTGTATGTACCAAATTCGGTATTGCAGATGCAGCCTCCAATTTACTTGGAAGCATCGCACACAATCAGTTTACCTTCCTGCTGATCGTAAATATCATCTTCCTGATCGCAGGATGCTTCATCGATGCAAACTCCGCTATGTACATCTTCATCCCGATCATGCTTCCTGTATGTAAGGCTCTTGGATACGATATAGTAGCATTCGGTGTTATGGCAACTGTAAACCTTGCAATCGGACAGGTAACTCCTCCTGTAGGTGTAAACCTTTTCGTAGCAATCAGCATCAAGATCAAAAAAGGTCTGGAAGTTACTCTGCAGGAGATCTCAAGGGCAGTTGTGCCAATGATCGCAGCCTGCGTTGCAGTTCTTCTGATCGTTACATACATCCCGATCACCTCCACTTTCCTTCCGAAAGCTCTTGCAAAAGAAGGCTCCTACACAGGTGATCAGTCCTCCGCTTCCTCTGACACAGCTTCCAAGGACGCAGGAGACGGCAATAACTCCTTTGACACAATTGCAGATTACAGCGACCTTGACTGGCCGGAAATGACCTGGAACTTCGCATGCTCCACTACTGAGACAAGTACCTGGGCTGATGGCGGACGTAAGTTCGGTGAACTGATGGAAAAAGCTACAGGCGGCAAAGTCAAAGTCAACATTTACGCTGCTGACCAGCTTACAAACGGTAACCAGTCCGAAGGTATCCAGGCTCTGATGAATGGGGACCCGGTTCAGATCTCCATGCACTCCAACCTGATCTACTCTGCATTTGACCCACGTTTCAACGTTGTTTCTCTTCCGTTTGTCTATGATTCCTATGAGGATGCAGATGCGAAATTCGATGGCGAAGCAGGCGCAAAGCTGAAAGAACTCCTCAGTGAGTACGGACTCCACTGCATGGGTATTGCAGAGAACGGTTTCCGCGAAATCACAAACAGCAAACATGAGATTAAATCTGTAGACGATATGAAGAACCTGAAGGTTCGTGTAGCAGGCTCCAACCTTCTGATGGAATGCTACAAGAGATGGGGCGCTGATGCCACAAACATGAACTGGTCAGAAACTTACACAGCACTTCAGCAGAACACAGTAGAAGGTCAGGAGAATCCGCTTCCCGCTATCGACGCTGCAAGTGTTCAGGAGGTTCAGCCTTACTGCTCTATGTGGGATGCAATTTATGACTGCCTGTTCTTCTGTATCAACGAAAACATCTACAACAGTCTCACACCACAACAGCAGGAAGTTGTTGACGAGGCAGGACAGAAAGCAGTTGAATATGAGCGTTACATCAACCGTTCCGGAGATGACGAGATCAAAGAACGCTGGGCAAGCCAGAACGGTGTAACAATCACAGAGAAAGAAGACATGGACATCGACTCCTTCAAAAAAGCAGTTGACGGTATCGATGACTGGTTTGTAAACGAACTGAAGAGCCAGGGCTATGACGATGCCCAGGATCTGGTTGACCTTTTCACAAAGGATTCCTTCAATACAGTGGAAGATTACAGTGATCTGGACTGG
>OITY01000360.1_pt1 | contig 12663 bp, 9 predicted proteins | sample 1586851 | NCBI WGS metagenome assembly OITY01 (sample SAMN02674964, study PRJEB24791) | human gut metagenome, SKBSTL008 | isolation source: stool | host: Homo sapiens | place: USA
GCCCTATTGCCTGCGGCAACAGGGTCCCACCCCGGCGGACGGTCCTTGGAGAAACTCCCGGCACCCCCAACACCACGCTGACCGTACAGGCCAAACGCCTTTTGGGCCGCTATGAATTGCCGACCATAAAACGCCTGACCGCCCTTTGCAGTGCCCGGCATCCGGAACAGGCCGAGGCCTTTGCTGCCCTGCGGGCCGAGGCAGAGCAGCTGACAGCAGAAAATGCCTGCTGCCGGGTGAGCCAGCTGGCCGTGAATGGCCGTGACCTGATGGCGGCGGGGGTCAGACCCGGCCCCGGTCTGCGGCAGGTGCTGAATGCCCTGCTGGAGGCTGTCATCACCGGGCAGACACCCAATGAAAAAGACGCGCTGCTGGCAGCGGCGGCTCAATTTTCTGCGTCTTGACAAGAGAAAGAAGCTGCGGTAGTATTATACTACTGTTTTAGTGTGTTATTGAATGAGGGACGATATGACAGAAGCACAGAACACGAAGCGCCCCGGGGCACTCATCGCCATGAGCGGCGGTGTGGACAGCTCGGTGGCGGCATGGCTGATGCAGCAGGCAGGGTACGACTGCACCGGCATCACCATGCGGCTCACCCGCAACGAGACGCTGGGGCAGTCCGGTTTCCACACCTGCTGCTCCGAAAAGGATATCGAGGATGCCGCCGAGGTGGCCTTTGCGATGGATATCCCCTATGAGGTGCTGGATTTCACCGCCGACTTCCGGGAGAAGATCATCGAAAAATTCATCCGGGTATACGAGATGGGTGGCACGCCCAACCCCTGCATCGACTGCAACCGGTATATGAAGTTCGACCACCTGCTCCGCTGGGCTGAGAGCCATGGCATGGAGTATGTGGTCACGGGCCATTACGCCCGGGTGGAGCAGGACGAGGCCACCGGCCGCTGGCTGCTGAAAAAGGGGCTGGACGAGGGCAAGGATCAGAGCTATGTGCTCTATAACCTGACCCAGGAGCAGCTGGCCCATGTGCGCCTGCCGCTGGGGGGGCTGCATAAGGCCGAAGTGCGTGAGATCGCGGAAAAGCAGCATTTCATCAACGCCCGCAAGCACGACAGCCAGGATATCTGCTTTGTGCCGGACGGCGATTACGCCCGCTTCATGGAGGACTTCACCGGCAAGCATTACCCGGCAGGCGATTTTCTGGACGAGAATGGCAAAAAGGTGGGCACCCACAATGGCGCGGTGCGGTATACCATCGGCCAGCGCAAGGGCCTTGGCCTTGCCATGGGTGCGCCGGTGTATGTCTGCGCCAAGGATATGCAGGCCAACACCGTCACGGTGGGCCCGGAGGAGAACCTGTTTGACCGCATCGTCTATGCCGACGAGGTGAACTGGATCGCCATCCCGGAGCTGACCGCGCCCTTGCGGGTCACGGCCCGCACCCGCTATCACCAGACCGAGCAGGCGGCCACCGTCTACCCGGCAGGAGAGGGGCAGTTCCGGCTGGAATTTGACCAGCCCCAGCGTGCCCCCACGCCCGGTCAGGCCGTGGTGCTGTATCAGGGGGATGTTGTGCTGGGAGGCGGCACCATCGTTGCGGTGGAATAAACCGCTCAGGCGCTTCGCAGGAAAGTGATAAAGTAAAACAAAAGCAACTGCGTCGAACGGATAAAACAATAGGCGTAGTGTAAGATGGAGGAGCAAGTATCTATGCAGGATCAATATTCCCGCACCCAGCTGCTGCTGGGCAAGGAAGCAATGGAAAAGCTGCACAATTCCCGTGTGGCGGTGTTTGGCATTGGCGGCGTGGGCGGCTACACAGTGGAAGCGCTGGCACGCAGCGGTGTGGGTGCGCTGGACCTCATTGATGATGACAAGGTCTGCCTGACCAACCTGAACCGCCAGATCGTGGCCACCCGCAAGACCGTGGGCCAGTACAAGGTGGATGTGGCCGAACAGCGTATCCACGAGATCGACCCCAACATCAAGGTCACCACCTACAAGATCTTCTTCACCCCGGAAACGCAGGATCAGTTCGACTTTACCCAGTACGACTATGTGGTGGATGCCATCGACACCGTCACCGGCAAGATCGCGCTGGTGGTCAAGGCCAAGGAGGCAGGTACCCCCATCATCTGTGCCATGGGCGCAGGCAACAAGATGGACCCCACCCGCTTTGAGGTGACGGATATCTACAAGACCTCCGTCTGCCCGTTGGCCAAGGTGATGCGCACCGAGTGCCGCAAGCGGCGGATCAAGCACCTGAAGGTCGTCTACTCCAAGGAGCCTGCCATGACCCCCATCGAGGATGATTCCATCAGCTGCAAGAACCACTGCATCTGCCCCCCGGGCACCCAGCGCAAGTGCACCGTCCGGCGCTCTGTCCCCGGCTCCAACGCCTTTGTGCCCTCGGTGGCCGGGCTCATCATCGGCGGCGAGGTCGTAAAGGATCTGGTCGGATTTGTGCCGATGAAAGGTTAAAAACGAGAACGCCCCTCTCCGGTCTCACAGACGCCGGAGAGGGGCGTTTTGGGTCAGGGAAAACCGCTCCCACGGCATGGGCACAGGTGGAGCGTGCATCAGGCCGCAGGGCTGCCGCCTGCCCGGGCGTAACCATTGGCGGTCACCCCAGCAAACACAATGTTGAAATACGTTCATTTGACAAAATACTTTTGCTAATTTATACTGGGATGCATATTCACATGCAAAAATCAAGGATAGAAGATAGGAAGTATCGTCATGCTGACTCTGGATAAGATCTACCACGCCGCCTTTGTGCTCAAGGACGTTGCCCGCAAGACCGACCTGATTGAAGCGCCCAAGCTCTCCAAGGACTGCCGCCTCTACCTCAAGACCGAGAACCTGCAGGTGACCGGCAGCTTCAAGGTGCGGGGAGCCTATTATAAGATCAGCCAGCTCTCCAGGGAGGAGAGCGAAAAGGGCGTAATCGCCTGCTCTGCCGGAAACCACGCACAGGGCGTGGCTCTGGCCGCCACCCGCCGGGGCATCAGGAGCATCGTCTGTATGCCGGACGGTGCCCCCATTATGAAGGTGGAAAATACCAAGAGTCTGGGCGCGGAGGTCTGTCTGGTGCCCGGCACCTATGATGATGCCCACGACAAGGCCGTGGAGCTGCAGGCCGAGACCGGCATGACCTTCATCCACCCCTACGATGACGAACAGGTCATCGCAGGTCAGGGCACCATTGGTCTGGAGATCCTTGACCAGCTGCCCGATCTGGATGCCGTCATCGTGCCCGTGGGCGGCGGCGGCCTGATCTCCGGCGTGGCCTTTGCCATCAAGAGCCTGCGCCCCGAGGTCAAGGTCTACGGTGTGCAGGCCGAGGGTGCCCCCAGCATGTACCGCAGCCTGCATGAACACAAGTATCAGACCCTGAAAAATGTGGCCACCTTTGCGGACGGCATTCAGGTCAAGACCCCCGGCGAACTGACCTATCAGCTCTGCGAGGAATATGTGGACGACATCGTGACCGTCAGCGAGGACGAGACCGCCGCCGCCATCCTCTCCCTGATGGAGAACCAGAAGCTGGTGGCCGAGGGTGCCGGTGCGGTGCCTGTGGCAGCGGCGCTGTTCCACAAGCTGCCCATCGAGGGCAAAAAGGTGGTCTGCCTGATCTCCGGCGGCAACATCGATGTGAACATCCTCAACCGCGTCATCACCCGTGGTCTGGTGATGAGCGGCCGCAAGGCCAACCTGACCATTGCGCTGGAGGATAAGCCCGGTCAGCTGGAGCGGGTGGCTGCCATCGTTTCCCGCTGCGGCAGCAATGTGGTCTCTGTCCTGCATGACGGTTCCGACCCCAATATGCCCATCTCCAGCTGCTTCCTCAAGCTGGTGCTGGAGACCCGCGACCATGCCCAGATCGAGCAGATCCGGCAGGAGCTCACCAAAGAGGGCTTCCAGCTGGTGGCCGAGCGCGTTTGATTTTCTGACTGCCTCATCCGCCGCCTGCGGCGGCAGTTTTCTTTCAAAACAGCAAAAAGCGCCGTGCAATCATCTCACTGCACAGCGCTTTTTCTTATCCATAAAAACGAAAAAGCAAACATTATTTCTGCACGCCGCTCTCGCACTGTTCGATGAACTGTTTGGCCACGCGGGGGCTGCGGCCGCCGGCGCGGATGGCGAAGGCCTCGGCCTTGACCAGCAGCTCTTCCATGGGCATCTGGATGTGGTGCTGTTTTGCCAGCTCTTCCAGAATGGCGGCAAAGCGGGCTTTCTCGGGCCGCTGGAAGGTGACAGTCAGGCCGAACCGGGCAGAAAGGCTCATCAGCTCCTGCCGGGTGTCGGCTTCGTGGATGTCGTCGCCGGTGCGGTCGGTCAGGGTCTCCTTGATGAGGTGGCGGCGGTTGGAGGTGGCGTACACCGCAATGTTCCGGGCCCGGCCGCCCACGCTGCCCTCAAGGATGGCTTTCAGGGCGGCAAAGTTATCGTCGTTGGAGGAAAAGCTCAGGTCATCGATGAAGAGGATGAACTTGAGGGGGTTGGCCGCCAGCTGATCCATCAGGTCGGGGATCTGGTAGAGCTGGTTCTTCTTGACCTCCACCAGCCGCAGGCCGTCGGCGGCGTACTCATTGGCAATGGCCTTGACCGTGCTGGATTTGCCGGTGCCGGCATCGCCGTAGAGCAGAACATTGTTGGCGGGGGAACCGGCCAGCAGGGCGCGGGTGTTGGCAATGACCTTTTCCCGCTCCTTCTCGTAGCCCGGCAGCTCGCTGAGCTTCTGGGGGTCGGGGTACTTCACGGGCACCAGCTGGCCATTCTCCACCGTGAACACATGGTGCTTGGCAAACATGCCGTAGCCCTTCTTCCCGGCTTCCCGCATCCGCTGGTTGTAGGCGGCGGTCAGGTCGAGCTGCCTTGCCTCCCAACGGGGCAGGAACGCCAGCTCCCGACTCTGCCGATCGGCGGCTTCCAGCAGCGTGTCCAGCGTCAGGCCGCAGAGCTTCTGCAAAAAGTTCAGCTCACTGTTCAGGGCGGCCTCCATCACAGGGGAGAGCTGGCCCGCGGCGGCCTGCCGCACACAGAAGGTCTCGGTCTCCAGCACGGCGTTGGAAAGATAATCGCCCAGATTGGTGGTGTGGGCAAACAGGGCGGCTTCAAAGGCAGCCACAGCATCGCACAGGGAGGCGATGGTATCGTCAGCCGCTTCCAGCCGGTCGGTCAGCGCTGCCAGCTTTGCCACAACGGGGTCGCCCAGCAGGGCACGGAAAACAACAAGCCCGTGGAGCCGGGCGTTCCATTCACAAAGTTGCATAGGAAAATCCTCTCTTTTTAACGGCCTTGCCCTCTCAGGCGCGCCGCGCCAGCTCCCCCAAAGGGGGAGCCATTGGCAGGCCGGTCAGAAGGCTGTTTATTTTTATAACAGTGTAGAATTGATTATACTCTTGGAAAAGGCGCTTAGCAAGGGCGTGTTCAATTATCTTCATCTTTCGGCTGATTCACTTTACAAATCGTCGATTGACAAAGGCCCGATTTATAGTATAATTGACCCAACGTTCAAATTGGAATGCAAGATGCGAAAAGTGACGTGTCTGAGGGAAATTTTGTTGAGAGTGTAAGAGGAAAAGGAACAGGAGCAACTTACCATGCAGTTGAATGGTTCGCAAATTTTTGTTGAAGTCCTCTGCGAACAGGGCGTGGACACCATCTTCGGCTACCCCGGCGGTGCTGTGCTGAACCTGTACGACGAGCTGTATAAGAATTCTGACCGCATCCACCATGTGCTGACCGCCCACGAGCAGGGCGCTTCTCATGCGGCCGATGGCTATGCCCGCGCAACGGGCCGCACCGGCGTGGTGCTGGCCACCAGCGGCCCGGGTGCCACCAATCTGGTCACCGGCATTGCCACTGCCTACATGGACTCCGTGCCCATGGTCGCCTTTACCGGCAATGTGCCGACCCCCGGTCTGGGCAAGGACAGCTTTCAGGAGGCGTACATCGAGGGCATCACGATGCCCATCACCAAGCACAACTTCACGGTGCGCAAGGTAGAAGAGCTGGCCGATACCATGCGTGCAGCGTTCCGCATTGCGCAGAGCGGCCGCAAGGGCCCGGTGCTGGTGGATATCCCCAAGGATGTCACCGCTGCTGTCTGTGAGTTCACCCCCAAGCAGCCGGAGCAGATCCGCACCGTGACCACCTACGACGAACAGCAGGTCAAGTGGGCCGCCGATATCATCAACGCGGCCAAGCGCCCGCTGGTCTATTTTGGCGGCGGAGTGCGGAGCGCGGCTTCCTGCCAGCCCCTGCGTGACCTGATCCACAAGGCGGAGATCCCCGCCACCTATACTCTGATGGCCGCAGGCGTTGTGCCCTACGGTGACCCGATGAACATCGGCATGGTCGGAATGCACGGCTGCTACACCTCCAACCGGGCGGTCGCGGACTGTGACGTGCTGATCGCACTGGGCACCCGCTTTTCTGACCGCGTGGCCCTGAACCCCAAGACCTTTGCCAAGAACGCCACCATCATCCAGATCGATATCGACCCCAGTGAGCTGGGCAAGAACGTGGATGTGGATCTTGCCATTGCCGGTGATGTCTGCTATGTCCTGAGCGGGATGCTCCCCCTCATTGAGGAGAAGAAGCACCCCGACTGGATGAAGATGATCCACGAGTGGCAGGCGCAGGATTACCACCCTGTGTCCGACCCCACCCGCCTGATGCCCCATCAGGTCATCGGCGAGGTGTGCAGCCAGTGCGGCCCTGAGGCCGTGTATGTCACCGACGTGGGCCAGCACCAAATGTGGGCGGCCCAGTACATCCGCCACACCAAGAGCCGCGGCTTTATCACCAGCGGCGGCCTGGGCACCATGGGCTTTGGCTATGGCGCGGCCATCGGCGCGCAGATGGCGCTGGGCCGGGAGCAGCGGGTGGTCATGTTCACGGGCGACGGTTCCTTCCACATGAACCTCAACGAGGCCTGCACCGCTGTCAGCTATGAGCTGCCCATCATCACGGTCATCTTCAACAACTCCGTGCTGGGCATGGTGCGCCAGTGGCAGACCACTTTCTACGAAAAGCGCTACTCCCAGACCGACCCCCACCGCCGCACCGACTTTGTCAAGCTGGCGGACGGCTTTGGCCTGAAGGGCTACCGCTGCACCAACCTCCCCGAGTTCCAGGCCGCATTTGCCGATGCCCTCAAGCAGAAGGGTCCCACCTGGATCGAGTGCATCATCGACAAGGACGAAAAGGTCCTGCCCATGATCCCCGGCGGCGGCGACATCAACGATATCATCATGGAATAAGGAGGACTGACCCATGGAATCCAAACGCAGAGTCATCAGTCTGCTGGTGGACAACCAGAGCGGTGTTCTGGCCCGGGTGTCCAACCTGTTCTGCCGCCGCGGCTTCAATATCGACAGCCTGACGGTGTCCGCCACCAACGACCCGGCGGTCAGCCGCATCACCGTGACCATCACCAGCGATGAAAAGGCGCTGAGCCAGCTCATCCTCCAGACCGAGCGGCTGGAAGTGACCCGGCAGGTGTTCGTGCTGGACCACGAGAACTCGCTGGAGCGGGAGCTGCTGCTGCTCAAGGTGGCTGCCGATGTCCACAACCGCAGTGAGCTGCGGGAGATCGCCAGCATCTACAAGGCAAAGATCATTGATCTTTCGCCCGACAGCATGGTGCTGGAGCTGACCGGCCGCCCCGAAAAGGTGGACGCGTTCCTCAAGATCCTGGCAGATTACAAGATCCTTGAGCAGTGCCGCACCGGCGTGACCGCCCTGGAGCGCGGCGGGATGCACCAGCACATGCAGAAGCCCCCGCAGGAGGTGCGGGCAGCCCAGCTGCCCCTGCCCGGGACCCATTGCCCGCAGTAAGGGGAGAAACCCCACCGTCAATGCTTCGCATTGCCACCGCCCCTAGTAGGGGCGGCTCTGGCGCTGCGTAGAGCCCTGCGAGTTCCCCTTTATGCCAAGGGCCCCACTATTAGGGGCAACAGTAACAACCGCCGCCAGTGGCGGATAAAGGGCGTTGCTGTTGGGGCCGCGGCCAGCAAGACACAAGTGTTGTTTACAACACGAAGTGGATGCTGGGTGCCGCAACCCGGACCTGTCACGCGGAGCGTGACTGAGGGGTTTAACGTTCCATAAAAATTTCCTTTCCCCTGCAATAAACAAGCCGCCCGTTCCGTATTCATTACAGAACGGGCGGTTTTTCGTCCATAGTACAGGAGGTATATTTCTTATGAAGATTCTGAATACAATGCTGGGCCGTCAGGCCATTGCCGCAGCCCTGGTGCTGTCCCTTGCCATCCCCATGAGCGTCGGCGCATTTGCCGAGGAGCCTGCCGCTGCGGCTGCCGCCGATGACACCGTTGTTGCAGGCTACCTGCCCCCGCAGGACGAAAGCGTGATGCTTCAGGGCGAGATCGCGCTGCACAGCGGCGACGTTGCCGTGGGCGAGACCGACCCCGCCTACGGCGGCTACGGCGCACCGGAGGGTGACCCCATTCAGGGCGACATCATGCTGATCTCCGCTGACGAGGCAAAGACCACCGAAGCCCGGTACACCGTCAAGGGCCTGCTGGGCCGTCAGGTCCTTTACACCGCCCGGCAGGAGGGCCGCGTCCTGACGCTGGACGTGCCGGACTGTGCCGCCACCTTCCGCACCACCATTCAGGATATGAAGACCCTGATGAATCAGGGCGTGTCCACGCTGGTGCTCACCACGGAGAAGGGTTCCACCACCCTGAACCTTTCCCTGCTGTGCGAGGGTCAGACCGACACCCAGCGGGTGGTGCTCCGCCAGCTGGGCGGCAGCGCTTTCCTGACGGTCGGCCTGCGCTGCCGCCGCGACCTCATCGTGGGCCGCTGAGTGGAGTGTGTTCCCCTTTCCTGAAGCTTAACAGAAACACAGCAGGAGCGCTCTGCCGGTATGACCCGGTGGGGCGCTCCTGCTGTGTTTGGGAAATATCAGAGGATGTCAAATTTTACTGCGCGTTCTGCTTGAGGTCCTGTGCCTTCTTCCAAGCACGCAACACGCTGATCTTGGTAACCATGTTGTCCGGATAGAACTTCACCTGTTCAGGGGGCAGCTCTGTATCCTGATCGTTCAGGTCAGGCATGAGGTCGTGCTCCATGGCCCAGCGGGCAGCATGCTGCAGATCCATATCCTGTTCTTCCTGGCCAACATCGGGGTAGAGGATCTCAGATTCCGGCATAGGCTTGCCTGCATCCTCCCACAGCATCATTGCAAGAGCACTGCGGTTGCTGGGGAAGTAAGGCAGACCCCACATCTGGCCCACAAGATCTGTGCCCAGCGTGTAGCCGACCAGTGCGCCGCCAGCCACAACAGCCGTACCAACAATGATGGGGCCAACAACATCAGAACCATCCTCAATGTCAGCGCTGCGGTACTGTGCGGCCACATCCACATCATCATTCATGGTAAAGGTAATGGACTCAGCCTTGTAATCCTGTTCCAGCGGCAGTTCAAACTTGCCGGTAGACCAGAGATCAAACACCATACCATCGGGAACCTTCGTCTGGTCCAGCGTCACGGTGACTTCTGCGCCATCCGGCACAAGGCAGGTCTGCTTGCCGCTGGCCTCATCGGTGCTGGTTTCCAGTGTGTCGGTCACATCAATGTCGCCGTCTTTCACAGCAAAGGTGCCGCCGGTCACGGTCAGGGTATGATTGACGACAGGCTCATCCTTCTTCCAGTATGCCGTAAACACCTCATCACCCGTCAGGACAAGCTCACTCTCAGCTTTATAGAGCTTACCGTTCTGGCTCAGCCATCCAGCAAACTGGTAGCCTTCTCGTGTGGGAGCCGCTGCAAGCGTCACGCTCTCATTTTCACGGTAGAAATGTTCGTTGTAATCGGCAGTTTCGTCGCCAACGCCTTCATTCAGGTTGTACTGGAGGCGGTACACGCTGGCATGTTCCAATTCTTTTTTCGTCCAGCCACAGTACTTGCAGGTTTTTGTCACTTCACACTCATCAACACGCTCAACGCTCGGTGTCCAATCCGAACGGCCGGTAATTTCATAGGCATCCTCCTTCTCACCAAAGGTATAGGAGTGCGTCTTCATCTTGCCGTTTGTCCAGACCAGATCGCCGCCCAGATACACGTCCGTATAGCCAGTGTTGCCCGTAAAGCCAGTGCTTTTGTCCTCTTTAAAGCCGAACAGCTGCGAGCAGGTCGTATTACTCAGGGCTGCATCAATGGTCTGGGGATTGTCGATATGAATGATGTACTTATAGGGACGCATGTTGCTGTCGTTGATATTCAGCGCTTGTTTATTGAGGATGGAGGAATTCACAGTGCAGTTGTTAAAGTAAACCGTAATGTCATGTTTTCCTGCACTGAAATCCGTGTAAACATTGATTACTTTTCCCTTTGCATTAAAGGTGCAGGTATCAAATATCATGGTCGGGGAGCTATACGTCCAGAGCGCATATTGTCCTTCTGGAGCATTGAAGGTCGTATCAGTGAACACTGCACTGGTATAGCCCCAATAGTCTGTCTTGCCGTTGATAACGCAGTGATCCACCACAGTCTGATCCGGACGGATGAAGCCCAGATAATCTACCTTGCCGGAGCGAAGCGTCATATTTTTGAAGGTAATTTTTCCAGCACCATCAAAGCTGTAATCGCCGTTATACTCTGTGCCGTACTTGCTCGGGTCCGGCACCTCATCACCGATATTCCAGGCCGTTTTGTCAGGCCCCTGCCCCACAAAGGTCAGGTCTTTATTCCCTGCCTTGGCATGATTATTATTCTTCTCAAACAGTGTATAATTGCCCTCGCCAAGCTCGATGGTATCACCACTCCATGCCTGTTGCACAGCCTCCTTCAAAGACGTATATATCGTACCCGTTCTTTTGTTCCGTACTTTTCCGGTGCCGAGTGCGTCCTCCGCAAAAGCCAGCATGGGAAGCATCTGAAGCATCATTGCCACTGCCAGCAGGGCCGCCAAAAACCGGTTTTGACTTTTCTGTTTCAACTTTCTTCATTCCTTTCATCACTATTTGCATTTTTGCAACGGATTCCCCGCAAGGAACCCTCCAGATTCCTACCGCACTGTCACCTCCCCTGTAGGTTCCATTTTCCGCATTGCAGGTCTCAGCCAGGTTGCTGAGTGCTTTGTTCTCAAAGGAATTTTTGTCATTTCATTATACCCCCCCCCCTAAATTAAAATCAAGTATTTTGAAAACTTTTGTTGATATTCACAAATCAAGTATCCTCTTTCGGTCATTTTCACGAAACTGCCTTTGACAAAGAAAAAAGCGGCCTGCCAGTGACTGACAAGCTGCAGAATATTGCCCTATTCCAAATGAAAAGCTGTTGACAGCATGGGGCCCAGCTTTTTTGCCGCAAACAACAGAAGCCCCCCGCCGGTTCTCCCGGCGGGGGGCTTCTGTTGTGGCAGCTTATGGTAAACGGAGAGTGGATATCAATTGAGAATGGGATTCAGGATCTCGACCAGTGCATGATACTGGGTGGCGTAAGCTTCTGCGCCGTCCTTGGGGCGGCCCGGCTCGGCCATCTCGGACTTCATCTTCTCGACGATCGGGTTATTCTCAAATTGGAGCTTCTGGCTCTTACCGCCTTTGGCTCCTGGTGCAAAGAAATCAAACATTGCCAGGTGGGGCTCCAGCGTCAGGAAGCCGTGGTAGCCCTCCTCGCAGAAAGCACGGCGAAGCAGCTCAGGGATCTTGCCAAGGCCGGTGCCTGCGGGCACATTCAGCAGGTAGCCGGGCAGAGCATCCTTGATGTGGATATAAGCGATCTGGTCATGGAGCAGTTCCCAGCACTCCGCGGTGTCCTGCTCACACTGAACAAAGTTGGCAAAATCGAACGCCGCCTTGAAGTGGGGGCAGGCCAGCCGGTCGAACAGCAATTTGCAGCGGGCACCGGTGTCTCCGTAGATGCCCTTCTCATTTTCATGGAGCAGGACAATGTCATGCTTTTCCGCGATCCGGATAAACTGACGCAGCTTATCCAGCACCACATCGGTATAGCTGTCTGCATCGGCATCCTTGGGGATGAGGAAGCTGAACATCCGGATGAAGGAGCAGTCCAGCAGCTTTGCCGTTTCGCAGAGTGTTTCCAGCTGCTCCAGCTGCTTGGCAAAGCCCTCTTCATCGTCCACCTCCACCTTGCCAATGGCCGTACCCAGGCTGGAAACGCCCACACCTGCGGCCCGCAGCTTTGGCAGAAGAACGGTGCGCACTTCCTCGGGGGTGTAATCGGCAATGCCCTTGTGCTCGGCGCTGCGGATGCAGATATACTTCATCCCCAGATCCGTCACAGTTTTGAGCTGCTGGTCAAAGTCCTGGCTGATCTCATCCGCAAAACCGGAAATTTTTTCGTAAACACTCATAAGACACACCTCATTCACCGATCTTTGTTTTCCAAACTTAACAGCACTGTTCCTGGCTTGTAGTATACCACTCTTCCGGGAGCTGTGTTATAATAAATCGAAGGAAAATATCAAAATTCAAAGAACGTTCATAAATTCAGCACAGCTGCCAAACAAGGAGGCACGTTCTTGTGCAATTCAACGAAAAAGAAAAAGTTCTCCAACTTTTTTCGGAGAGTGGGCGAGAAAACGCGGAGGGCAGGAGGGGCTGACACCCCGCCAGTACCGCCTGCAGCAGCGGCAGCTGGGAAAATAACAGCAGAAGCCCCCCGCCGGGAGAACCGGCGGGGGGCTTCTGCTG
>OITY01000362.1_pt1 | contig 12493 bp, 9 predicted proteins | sample 1586851 | NCBI WGS metagenome assembly OITY01 (sample SAMN02674964, study PRJEB24791) | human gut metagenome, SKBSTL008 | isolation source: stool | host: Homo sapiens | place: USA
AAAATAGTATGTTGGCCATGATCCTGGCCGGCGGTCGTGGCAGCCGTCTGCATGATCTTACCAATAAAGTGGCAAAGCCGGCCGTTTCATACGGCGGTAAATATCGTATCGTAGACTTTCCTTTAAGCAACTGCGCCAACAGTGGCGTTGATGTTGTAGGTGTACTTACACAGTATGAATCTATCCAGCTGAACAGTTATGTGGCAGCCGGCGGACGTTGGGGTCTTGATGCTAAAAACAGCGGTGTTTACGTTCTTCCTCCACGTGAGAAAGCAGATGAGAATCTGAATGTATATCGCGGAACTGCAGATGCAATCTCCCAGAATATTGATTTCATTGATAAATTTGATCCTGAATACGTTCTTGTTCTTTCCGGTGACCATATTTATAAAATGAACTATGACAAGATGCTTGCAGCCCACAAAGAAGCAAAGGCAGATGCAACCATCGCAGTTATCGGAGTTCCGATGAAAGAGGCAAGCCGTTTTGGTATCATGAATACTGATGAATCCGGACGTATCGTAGAATTCGAAGAGAAACCTGAGCATCCGAAGAGCAACCTTGCATCCATGGGTATCTATATCTTCACCTGGAAACTCCTCCGCAAGATGCTGATGGCTGATATCAAGAATCCGGATTCCAGCCATGACTTCGGTAAGGATATCATCCCTACTATGCTTAACGATAACAGAACTCTTTATGCATATAAATTTGAAGGATACTGGAAAGATGTTGGTACCATCGACTCTCTCTGGGAAGCAAACATGGATCTGTTAAGTTCCAAGAATGAACTGGATCTGGGTGATCCGTCATGGAAGATTTATACAGAAGATGTTACCGCACTTCCACAGTACATCAGCGCAGAAGCAGATGTTAAAGATGCATATATCACACAGGGCTGTGTTGTTCAGGGCGAAGTTAAGCATTCCGTTCTCTTTACAGGTGTTAAGATTGGTGCAGGTGCCAGAATTATCGACAGTGTACTGATGCCGGGTGTTGTTGTAGAAGAAGGTGCCGTTGTTCAGCGTGCACTTGTAGCTGACGGTGTCCGCATCGGTAAAGGTGCAGTTGTCGGTGCCGCAGACAGTGAGCACATTGAGCTTGTAGCGAAACGCGTAAAGGGGGCAGAATAATATGTATAAGGCATTTGGAATCGTAAGCTCTTCCGGGAGAAATATTTATGTAGATGGTATGCAGGATTATCGCCCAATCGGTGCGTTTTCCTTCCTTGGCAGATACAGAGTCATTGACTTCCCTATCTCCAATATGACCAACAGCGACATTGACCGTATTCAGGTCTATATCAATAATAAACCCCGTTCTGTTGTAGAACATCTTGGAACAGGACGTCATTACAATATCAACTCCAAGAGCGGCAAACTTCAGCTTCTCTTCTCAGAGCACAATAATGACAATGATATCTATAACACCGATATCTCCTGCTATCTGGATAACATGGAATCACTCAGCAGAATGTATCATCCGTATGTTGTCATTGCCCCGAGCTATATGGTTTATTCAATTGATTTTGACCAGTTTTTACATACACACATTGAGTCCGGTGCAGATGTTACTCTCCTTTATCACGCTGTTGATAATGCAAAAGAGGCTTATCTTACCTGTAATGTTCTGGGGCTGAACCGCCAGAAAGGTGTGGAATCCATCGAACCAAATCATGGTAATAAGAAGAATCAGTATGTTTATATGGATACCTGTGTTATGAAAACAGAGCTTTTCATCAGCCTGATCAAAGAAGCCAAGAATCTTTCTTCCATGTACACACTGACAGACATCCTGAATGATAAATGTGAAACTCTGGATATCCGCGGCGTTGCACACAAGGGATTCTTTGCAAGCATTACAGACTTCCCAAGTTACTATGCTGCAAACATGGCTCTCCTTAATTACAAGTCAGCTCAGGAACTTTTCCATGATAACTGGCCAATCTATACACGTACCAATGATTCCTGCCCGACTCAGTATTTCAATACTGCAGATGTGAAGAATTCCGTAATCTCCAACGGCTGCCAGATTGAAGGTACTGTTGAGAATTCCGTAATCGGTCGTGGATGCGTCATTAAAAAAGGTGCTGTTGTAAGAAACAGTGTTGTTCTCGCTGAAGTTACTGTAGGTGAGGGTGTTCACGTAGAGAATGAAGTAGTCGACAAATGGGCGAAACTCGTTCATAAAAAAGAAATCGTTTCCCCGGCTGAACAGCCTGGTTATATCAGAAGAAATGATACTCTGTAATTAATGATTAATTAGATTAAATGCAAAGCCCCCGGAAGCGGTCACTTCCGGGGGCTTTGTTTGTATTTATTTAAATTCCATACTCTGATGATCTGTCTTGATTGCATTATTTTGTGGAATTGCTATATATAACATTTCAGGTAGATATACACAATTTGTCTCATCCAAATTTATAAGATTTCACAAATTCTTCACATTTTTCTCTTGCATTTCATTTTTAGCGTGTTATAATACAGTTGTAACAAAGATAAAGAACAAACAACTGAATACTCAAAAATACTTAACACCACCTGGAGCATTTCGGATGCTCATAAATTAAAGATAGTGTCAAGCGTGTCACCTCAGCTGTAAAATGGAGGAAAAGTCAAATGAATACTTTAAAAGCTGAAAAAAGAACAATGGACACAAAGGCCAAAAGATTAAGAAGAGAAGGCTACGTTACAGGTAACGTATTTGGCAGAGAAATGGAAGGTTCTCTTCCTGTTAAAATCGAGAAATCTGCTGTCGAGAAACTTCTCAAGACAAGTAACAAAGGAAGCCAGATTATGCTGGATGTAGATGGTCAGTCATATGACGTACTGATCAAAGAGATCCAGTTCAATCCGTTAAAAGGACAGGTGGATGAAATAGATTTCCAGGCACTGGTAAGCAACGAGAAAGTACATTCCGTAGCAGAGATCGTACTTGTAAACCACGACAAACTGGAAGCCGGTGTATTACAGCAGCATCTGGAAGAAATCTCCTTCAGAGCTCTCCCATCAGCACTGGTAGACAAAATTATGGTAGATGTCGGTGACATGAAAGTCGGCGACGTAATCAAAGTCAAAGACCTCGCCATCGCCCAGGACAAAGATGTAGACTTAAAGACAGACCTTGAAGCTGCAGTTGTATCCGTAGCCGCCGTTCACGTAGACCCGGCTCTGGAAGCTGAAGAAGAGGCTGCTGCCGAAGAAGAAGCTAAATAACATAATATCTCTTTTAACATTTATTCAGGTACGCTTAAGCGTACCTGAATTTTTTTATCAAAATATCTCCCTCCACAAATAATTGACCTTTCCAGATATCTGCACTATTCTGTTCCCGTACTATTCTTTCTCTTGCTCCTGCTCCAGCAGCCTGAATGACAATTCCAGATAAAAAATCTCCTCCGGATCATCCAGCTCAGACTGCAGGATTTCCTTAATCCTGTCCAGCCTGTAAAGAAACGTACTGCGGTGGATAAACAATTCCCTTGCCGCCTGGGTTGCACTGAGATGCTGCTCCAGATACACTCTCAATGTCTCCATATACTGAGTCTGATTCTCCTCATCATGCTTCTTCAATTCCAGCAGCCCTTCATGACAGATCATTGTTCCCGGCAATCTTCTTGTTGCCTGTTCCAGAATATAGGTCAGTGCCACCTGACCGAAATAATGAATCCACAGATAAGGCTTCTTACGGCTTCCTACATCCAGAGCCGTCTTCGCCTGCACATACTGCCGTCTCAGATTCATATGTCCTGTCATCACTCTGCTGTATCCGGCTTTCAGATAAGTATCCCTGATAAAATAAACCAGTTTTCCGGCCACTTCCTCCTGGCTTTTTCCAAGTCTGGTAAGGTCAAAAAATGCCACAATTTCATCCTGATAAAGAAAACTCACAGAATCCTCAAATTTCTTCTTAATATATCGGCAGATTGCCTTTGTGGAAAGATTCTGCTGATTCAGATAGGTAATCTGCAGGATCAGGCACATATATTCATGATTTCCACTCCATCCCAGTTCACTCAGTTCTCTGCTCACCTGCATATAATCCGCAGTTCTGTCCGACAAAATCCTGACAAAAATCTGCTCCATATCCCTGTCCGGATCTTCTTCCTCCGCTTCATGCGCAAGCAAATACTCCAGTTTCTCCACCAGAATATCCAGTACACAGATAACTCTCAGTGTAATCTCTGATCTGCACTCAGTCAAAACCAGCCTGTGAGTTGCTTTCCCATCCACAAACAGATTTCTGTTCATCGAACGACATCCACTGATGTAAGCCGGAAACATCACATATTCATGCGTATCTGCCATATCTCGATAAGTCTCATTCTGCAAAAGTGCATTTACATATTCCATATTCAACCCGTCATCTGTATACAGCCGCGCCCTCGGCGGCAGATACTCGCTTCCCGCTTCCGCCACGAAGGTAAAATCCAGTCCTGTTACAGACATCGGATTCTGCAGAAATTCCGATGTCACCTGCAAAAGCCTGTCCATTCCGGCATGTTCTAACATCAGATCATGAATCTTCCGTTCCCATTCATCAGCCGCATCAAAAATCTCCTGCACATCATTCATAAATTCTGCTATTTCTTCCAGACTATCAAGTGCAATATGAATATACGGAATCTGCTGAAGCTCTTCTGATGCAGCATCAATTTTCTCTCTCCCACAAAATACCCAGAGTATATTTTCAGCAGTCAGAACTGCCGATTCCCACTCTTTGTCATATCTCTGTACCACATAAACATGCCCATGTCGAAATGTTTCTTTTTTTTCATAACACAAAAAGGGGCGCAGATATCCGTCTGAACCGGATAAAGTTCCCCTTTCCGTAATTTCATATTTCTCTTTTATTTTTTCATATAAATAAACTGATGACAGCTGCAAGTCTACAATCCTCCTGTCACATAATTGAAGCACCTATTTTACCAGTCAATTCTATAGCAATTTAACTCACATTATGTCTTTCTCATACGCACCTGTCAGCCCGGTTCTCACACAATAAACGTCTTCGCAACTTCCACAGCCTCAATACAGTTCTCCGTATAGGCATCTGCTCCCATATTCTTCGCCAGCTGCTCCGTTACTGCACCTCCACCAACCATAATCTTAAATTTATGCTTACTGCTGCTTCGTTTCAGAGACTTCACCACCTGCTCCATCTCCGGGATTGAAGTACTCAGAAGCGAGGAGATACACACGATCGACACATCAGGATTCTGCTTCACTGCACGCAGAAACTGCTTCTCAGAAATATCCACTCCCAGATCGATCACCTTAAATCCGGCACTACGAAACATGATCGCAACCAGATTCTTACCTACATCATGCAGATCACCTTCCACCGTTCCAAGGATTACAGTTCCGATATTCCTCCTGCCAAACTGCGAGTCCTGTTCCTCCAACAATTCAAAACCCTTGCGCACACTTCGGGCTGCTGCCAGAATTTTAATAATATCCGCACCATTGGATTTGTAATTCTCCCCCACTGTTCGCATAGCCGGAGTCATGGCCTCTTCCACAATCCGCCCTGCAGGAATATGCTGCTTCAATGCCTCCCTCACCAGCTTCTCTGTCTCCCCCGGATGTCCGTCTTCAATTGTTTTTCTTAACTGTTCCAGTACTGTCATATCCTCAAGCCACCCTTAATACCTTCTGCCAAAAATCCCCCGCCCTGCGGCGAAGGATTTTTTGTTTTTTCAAACACGCTCTGCGCTTTCAATATCTGTATTTTATCATAACTCACTGTTATTTACAACGAAAACTGACTTCCCCTTCCGCAACCTCCACAGAGAATGTTACTGTTCACTCCGTTCTCAGTAACACGCTTCGCGATGCACAGAATTTATGCTAATCGCATAAATTCGCGCGGTATATCTCGGGTTTTCTGTGACCTTCGCTCACAAAAAACACCTCGCGGGATATTACCAGTGAACAGTAACAAATATATCACGTTCTATAAAATTCCATCTTGATTAAATTGCAAAAAAATTGTAGACTATATATGCACACACATTAATAGTTTTTGTTAATTAAGACTGATTTGAGGTTTCCTCATAACGTCTCAATTATACACACACATTTTCTAAAAAGAGCAGCTGCATCATCCGATGCGCTGCTCTTTTAGTTCCACTGTTTATTTTGTAACTGTTCTCTGCCGTCGACGGCATTCTTTAATGATTTTAACTCTTACTTTTTCTTCTTCAGGAAATAAATAAGTAAAATTATGATAACAATAATCCCGATACCACTAATCCAGATTACAGGATTCTTCATTCCTGAATCTGCTTTTACATTCTTTCCTGATGTTTTCTGACTCTGCTTATCATCGGATTCCTTGTCTTCTGTCGAAGCAGGCGTCTCTGTTTCTTCCGGTGTTGGCGTTGCTTCTTCTGTAGGTGTTGCCTCCGGTGTCGGTGTTGCTTCTTCTGTTGGTGTTGCCTCCGGTGTCGGTGTCACTTTTTCTGTAGGTGTTACCTCTGGTGTTGGTGTGGCTTTCGGAGTTGGAGTTGCTTCCGGTGTTGGTGTAACAGCAGCCACCGGAACATTTCCTGATGTGCCTGTAGCCTCCGGTGCATCTGCGGATACATTTTCATTTACGTAATCTGTATCACGATCAAGATTCAGCCATCCCTGTGTCACACCATCTGTGTCTGTTTTCCCCCAGTTTGTTCCGTCTTCTCCCTGAACATACTGAAAAATATGTACAGTTGTCCCATCTGCGATTCCCTCTGTTCCTGAAACCTGATCAAATTTCTCTCCAGGTCCGTTATAAACCGATACGTTTCCATCGTTTCCATGAACCTTTACTTCGAAATCCACATCTTTGCCTCCGAAAGTACGATATTCCTCATTGGCAGCTTCTTCTCTGGAAGCCGGATCCAGATCATCCATAGGAACATATCCGTTCATTCCATGGTACTGTGTATATGCCCATTTTTTATTGTCTGCTCCATTCTTCTCACCCAGAACGTGAATGGCAGTTCCATTTGGGATCTTGCTGTCATTCAGTTTAACACTCTGAGTGTCTGCTTCGTCATAAATATCTACCCCGCCCTGTGTACTCTGTACGATCATATAATAATCTGTTACATAATCCGGATTCTGACCCTTTCCGTCATCCGCATAAACAGAAACCACTGTCAGAATAAAGCACAGTACCATTGCTATTACTGTTCCAAACCTTCTCTTCATAATCTCTTTCCTTCATTTCCTATTTTCTTTTTACAGCAGATGAACTTTTATATTTGCTGTATGTATTTCCATATGGCTCTTTAACATATGCTTTTACCGCATAATAGTATGATACACCTTTTTGTGCTTTTTTGTCCAGATAAGAAGAACTATTTCCATTGGAAATTTTCTTTATCAATTGATAGGAACCACCTTTTTTCTTTCTGTAAATATAATAGCCGTCACATTTTTTCTGAGGCTTCCACCGGATACGGATTCCATTTTTCTCAGATTTCACAGAAGTAACCTTCTGCACTGCAGGTGCTGCTTTAATCACATCGCCGGTTTTATATTTACCTGAATATCTTTTTCCGGATGCTTCATAATATGCTTTTACTGTATAACGGTATGATGCATTAGCCGTAACCTTACTATCTTTATATTTTAATTCCGATGTCCCGACATCTGCAATTTGGGACCACTTCCCACCTGCTGCAGGTTTTCTGTACACATAATATCCTGTAGCTCCGGAAACTTTTTCCCATGAAATAAGGTTATATCCGGAATTATATGCCTTCACCTGAAATACCGGTGTATCCGGCACCCATGACTGATTCAGGGTCCTTGTATGTGCCTTGATCCTTGCCGTCCAGTTTTTCGTCTTTCCATCTGTCCACCTGGCCGTTTCCGATGCACCCTTATAGAATGTCTGCCCTGTTTCTATCCCCGCCGTACAGGTAAACCAGTTCCCATAACTGGACTTTGCTTCCACTCCAAAGCTGATTTTGTCAATCCCACTGTTTGTGATCACAACAGAATATCTGCTTCCCTGTTTCAAAACCACCTCTGGTACACTGATAGTCTGTACACCTGCGATTGGCTGTTCAAACTCATATGGAGCAGCATATGCAGCGGTCCCGCTTTCCGGGTCATATGGATCTGTCAGATCGGTGTATATCTGAATTTTGTAACAGGCATTGTCACTGTTTGTAACAAGATTAACCTCCCCCAGGACTTCTGCTTTTCCCTTTCCTGCAGTTGTCTCATAAACTGCTGCTACTGACTGTCCCGCCTGTATCGGAATCACTGAAAGTGCTGAAGAACCATCATAAAAATAATTATTCCTGTACTTTTGATCCGAAGCAGCCACTGCCTCTGCACTTACAAGTTTACTGATATTGGGATCCTGATAAGAAAGATAGTAATATCCTCCGTCTCCTTTCTTCTCCCCCCAACTGTTTTTGATGATCCACGCACCATCAGATGTTACATTGGAAACAGGAAGGAAATTATCCTTTGAATACGTATCATCCCATCCGACCACTGTCACAATATGATTAATTACAGTCGAATTTGATTTTCCAACAGGATAACAATATGCAGCTGTGTCCGGATTTGCATAACTTTCCTTCATATAAAGCATAATGGATACTGCATGGTCATTCAGCAGCATTTCTTTCATACGTTCCTCACTGTATTTGGAAACAGATGCATTTTTCAGATATGCTGCAGAATTATAAGCCTTACTTTCCGGAATCTGTACAGTCAGATCATTCTGATGCGAAGAATCCGTAGGAAATGGTACATCGGCCTCTGTAGTCATTCCCGACCATGTACTGAGATAAATAGCCGCCAGGTGATCATTACCTCCTATCACGTGATAATTTCCCAGTACATAATTCTTATCATCAGGGGTATTTCCAAGAGGATCATTCTGTCTGTTGGAGAAAAAATATGATAAATGTTCTTCTGACAGATCGTAGGTTCCTTTGTTCTGTGCCAGAAGCGAAGTCTCCATGATTGCTGCCATACCAAAAGCCCAGCAGGTTCCAAATGGATTCTGATTCTTTACGGGCGTAACTAATCCTTCCTTTCTGGCATCATAGGAAGATGGAAATGCAGCCTCCCTGTTTCCATATGCAGCATAAACTGATGTCAGATCACTCTCCACTTCAATTCCCGGATCCAAAGGTTTTAAATTTTTAAAGGGTTCCAGTTCTTCCTTTCTTTCCTCTTCTGTCAACGGGCGGCCCTTAATATACCTGATTCCGTCTGTACCCTCTTCTGAGTTTTCTCCATCCTGGAACTCCTGTTTTGCATCATCGCTTCCGAACAATTCTGCATCAGATTCCGTATCTGTTCCAAATTCATCTGCCTGTGAACTTTGAAATTCTTTCAGATCTGATGTATTTTCTTCTGTCTCTCTGTTGACTCCGGATCCAAACATTTCCTGACCCGCAGCGGGTACCGATGTACAAACCATTGCATAAGCCAGAAAAACTGACAATGCGCGTATCGCTGTATTTCTTTTTTTCATGTAGTAGTTAACTCCCTTACATAAATATAATATCATTATATCAGTATCTTTTTTGTTTTTCAACCATGATCAATGACAAAAACCGTCGGAAAACAGTGAATTTTCCCTGTTTTCCGACGGCTCTATGTAGAAATGCAGAGCTCTGCCGACAAGAAAATGTCGCCACGAAAAGACGTCAAATGCCTGTGATGCATTTTCTTCTGTGCATGTGAAAAGTGTGAAAAATGTGTGTGAAATGCTTTATATACTAACTCAGAACAGACTTGAAAATCTTACAGACTCTTCTCTTTTGCTATCCTTATTCTAGCAGAACAAGCATTGTATTACAATGAAAATCGTTCTTTCTTATTTGTGCTAATCTGACACATTGTTACTGTTCACTCCGTTCTAAGCAGCAACGCATTCTCCTCTTATTTGCTGATACTTTCCTTTGCTCTTTTCATCATATCAGCCAGTTCCTGGTATTTTCCTGTGACATACCCATAGTTTTTTCGCTTATGCGGAAGCATACAGTTTGTGCAGTCTTTAATTCCCTTTTCCGTATACCGGAAATTCCCACCGCATTTCTCACCCAGGGCATATAGCGGGCAATAACAGAACAGACAGTTAAAATCATCCGGATCTGCATTCTTATGACACGGAAAAAATTCACATTTCTTATGGCTGAAATAAGAATATTCTTTCCCTTCCCAATAAGGTTTCTCCATTGCTACCTCTCCTCTCCTGTTGCAAGTTTTTATCTTTCCAGAATAATTCCGTTTTCTCAGTCTCCATCAATCCCACCCATCAGAGGACGAAATAAAAAAAATACTCTAATAAATTATCAATTTCTCTTCACATAACAAAGCATTGAAAATTCATTACAGTATTTTTCACAGATCATACATTTAAAATTAATAAGAGGGAGCGATGCTACCCCGGGGTAGAAAAAAATCCGTTCATGAGTGCGCGGAGGGAACGAATAAATCCGAAGTAGTATCGCCTGCCATTTAATCATGTATAATTCATAAAGAACAGGCGCATTCCATAAAAAATGTCTGCCTTCAGATAAAAGCAGACAACACTCCGAAGCTGCGGATTCAACGGAGTTGGTTGTTACACTTTACACGGAAGTTTAACCTCGCCATACCAAGCAGGTTTCCTGGCTCCAGGCTCATCGCTCCTCTCTCCTTCTCATGCTATGGCACAATGGACATTCTGAGATTTGCTCCTCTGTTACAGTGACCGGATCGCTCAGGTTTCTCACCTGATTCCCTCTTTCTGTACTGCTCTTTCTCACAGTATCAGCACTTAATATGTTCTGTATGGAATTATACTGTCATTATAATAACACCCTGCAACAAGCTTGTCAACTATTTATCAATATATTTTTCAATATTCCACACCTTCCGGCAGCGGATCCCATTCATTCAGACCAAGACTCTGTCTGAATTTTGCTTCTTCCAGACTCAGCTTTGGAACATCCTCATTCAAAAACGCTCTCAGCTCATCAATCCCCTCTCCGGTCACATTGTTTACCAGAAAAATTCTTTCACATCCTGCATTCAGCATCCACTGACGCACCATTGGAACATTCGCATAAGGAGAATCTATTTTCGTAATGATTCCTATCAGTGGTCTCAGAATAAATGCATTACTGCCATAGCCAAACAAACTGAAAGGTTCATCTGCTGACTGTACCATTGCCACCACATCTGCTTCAAAAGAAAAACAGGCCAGCCCTACGCTGAAATGCTTGGACTCTGCATACTCTCCCGGAGAATCAATGGTATCATCATCCGTATTCGTATACTGCGTTTTTACATAATGAAGTTTTTCGCCTTTTAATGCCTGCGTTAATGAAGTCTTACCTGCTTCACTTCTGCCCATCAGAAATATTTTCTTCATATTTAATGTCTGTCCCTTTCACTTCTCTCAGCTATTCCGGCAGTTACATAAGCACCATCGGTACAGAATAACTGACTTTTCGTATGTTTTAACTTTTGTGAACTGCACAAGTCTTAAAGCCAAGCACCTCTCTAAAAAATTTCACCACTTCTTCCACTGCAGTCTGAACTTCCGTCAGACCTCCCGTAAGGATCAATGATCCGCTGAAGCGATCCATGAAACCAATCTCCACATTTGCACTTTTCACTGCAATATCAGCAGCTACAACCACTGCTTCCCATGGGGTAAAACGAATCATTCCGATTGCTTCTCCTGTGTGGTCTTCTCCCTCATGGACTCCAATATGCAGACCAAGATTCTGATAAATACAGCTCTGTGAAGGATTGATCACATGCGCTAGGCACACTTCCTTTCCCGGAACCCTTACCCTGGTCATACGCAGCTTTTTTCCCTTTAGTTTCTCATAATCCTGGTTATAAAGCTTTTCCAGTAATTCTCTGGTTGTCATCCCTGCCATCCCAACACTTCCTATCTTTTGGTAATCTTGCAGACTACATAACCCAGAGTGTCTCTGAAATAATCCACAATCTCAGTCATCGCTGACATTACATCGGAAATCTCTCCCGTAATGATCAGTGTGCCTGTAAATCGATCTGCAAATCCCAGATAAACATTTCCGCTTTTTACCGCAATATCAGATGCGATCACTGCCGATTCAGGCGGTGTCATATTCATAATTCCGATTGCAGATGAACGGTAATCCACCTGCGGATTCAGTCCAAGCTTCTGGTATATGACCGGAGCCGGCCCTCCCATTACATGTGCAAAAGTAATCTCCTTGCCAGCAACTGTTTCCTGTACAATTCTTATGTGTTCTACATGGTCATTTGCCATTTATCATTCCTCGCTTTCACTATTCAACTATAATCCGGATAATTCATGAGAATATTCTTTCCCACTGATGTCTCCAAAAACAGATTTAAAATTTTATATGTATCTCTTCAGTTACATAAACTGTACTATCCATCCAATTTTATGTCAAGGTAAAATCCACCTGAAAATCGGTAAAATATTATACATGGTTACGGTTCACTCCGTTCACAGTAACACGCTTCGC
>OITY01000370.1_pt1 | contig 12346 bp, 9 predicted proteins | sample 1586851 | NCBI WGS metagenome assembly OITY01 (sample SAMN02674964, study PRJEB24791) | human gut metagenome, SKBSTL008 | isolation source: stool | host: Homo sapiens | place: USA
GGGGAGAAGCATAAACCAATCCCTCTCCGCCAACAATACCCGCACTGATCTTTGTGCCTCCGATATCGACTCCTATGGCTACCTTTCTTCGTCCCATCATTATTCTATTGAAGTCACTTTAGCACCATGTGTAAAACTGCCGGGCACTAGTTCCATTTCTTCCGCCCAAGCATTCACTATCAGCTGAACAGGAACAATGGACGGAATTGCAAACAAATCAGGGTCTCCGCAATGAACATTGATTTCCAGCAAATTCACACTTTCAATGCCGGAGGAGATATCCGACACCAGGATCACTTTACCATTAAAAGACAGAACATCAGCCATAAGCCTGATGCTCTGCCGATAAACACCGGACCGTGAATGCGCATAAATGATACAGATAAAGCCAGGGCCTACCATCTCTAGTGGGCCGTGGCGAAACTCACCGCCCAACAAAGCTGAAGCCGGAGTCTTGGTAGCCTCCATAAACATCAGGGCGGTTTGGGCAGCGCTTGCAAAAACCGTACCCCTGCCTATCACTTGAACAAACGGATGCCCACTTAAAAAAGCGACCGAACGGGATAAATAAATCCCCCCTTTCTCAAGCTGAAGACCGACTTCCCGAACGACACTATCTAAAAGAGCATTATCCACCCTGCGACCATCCAATGCTCCTGCAAGCAGATACACTACCAGATAGGTGGTGATAAATGTCTTCGTAGATGTCATTTCCTCCCTCCCAGCCTTACATAGCAGACTGAGAGTAGCCATCGCCGCTAAAGAACTTCCAGACTCATTTGTGACCCCAACCACTGTCAACCGTGAATGATGCCGTTCACCAAGTTGTTTAAGCAGTTCAATCACCTCATAGCTCTCGCCTGACTGTGAGATGGCAACCAATAAAGTGCGCTCTGTCAGAACTGAAGACTGAAAATGCAATAGCTCCCCGGCATTGATAGCAAAAGCGGGTATATTATAAGCGGTCATCATGGTCGCGGCAGCTTGCGATACAAAATAAGAACTTCCCATACCGGTAAGTACTATTTTGTCATAGTCACCGGTTGTCCACAGAGTACAGACAGCATCCAAACGCTCCTTTCCTTCTCTTGAATGATAATAGCCAAGAGTACGTTCCAACATTTCCGGTTGTTCTTGTATTTCTTTGATGAACTGATTCATAAAAAATATTTGTTTTTTATTGATTAAACACTACCAATTCCGCTAATGAGCTATTTTATTGCATCAGCAATAGGTCATTTTCCTTCAATATACCTCTTATAACCTTCATAAGTGTCCGTTCCCGGCTTAAAGGTAGCCCAACTGAAATTCGTAATATGATCGGTAAACATTCCGGCAACCCTTAATTGTTCTTCCAACTCTGACCAAGGCTTGGTACGCATTGTAATCTTCGGACACCAGCATTCCTTAAACGACTCGATGTCTACCCCGAAAATCACTCCGTTGGCATCGCAAGCTTTCTTTATTTCGGCAAACCAATTGGGCAGATCCACATCAAAGTCCACCAGACAACGTCCGCCTATGTCCTGAAGATAAAGAACATCAATATCGGGTGTTTGGGCAAATATCTTACCGAACCACTCCCCACAAAGATCGGCCGGCATGCCACGCCACAAGGCAGGAGCGATGCAGACTTCCTTGGGAGATTTCGACTTTATATAAGCCGCCACCGTCTGCAAATAGTTGGCCAGCATGGAGAGTGAAGGTTCTTGCTGCCACCCCACGGGATAGGAGCCATCGTGAAACTCTTCCGTTATATACCAACCATCCAGGCAGGGATGATTTCCCCAAAGGGCAAACAGTTCATCAAAGACCTGCTTGTTCCGCTCTACGAGGAAGTCGTATTGCTCGGGGCTTGCAGTGTCTTTTTTGCTATAATCACCGGGATAAAGCCCTACGATAAGCTTCATTCCATTCTGCTTGGCAGCCTCGAACAGCCGGTTCATGATATCATATTGTTTCGTGACCCAAGGAAGTTTTGTTGGAGCATAAAAAGAAGTTTTTTCTTCTGCACGGTCATTGAACCCCTCGGCATACTGTATAATCCAGGTATCAATGCCCACCTCTTGGCTTGCTTTAAACTCCTTATCCCAATCGGTGTTTTCATATACCCCGTCCAATTGAATAAACACACTGGAAAACTTTGGAGTCCCTTTGAACTCGGGAGCATAAGAAGTCAACTGCTCCAGATTGTCAATGCAGAACGAACCGGTACACATTACACCCTCATCATTGGTCACTTCTATCCGATACCCCTCAAAGCGGTTCAGCATCAGTTTATTATCCCCCATATCATGTCCCTTGACAAAAGTAAAGGCTTCGTATGGCATCACCACCCGAGTCCACTCTTCTTGAGTCAACACCTCTTTGTCCACATATTCAAAGAATTGCCAGCGCCCTTTGTCGTGCAGTGTCCCCTGGGTGAACATGCCTGCATCTTGAATTATCATAAAACGGAATGTACCCTTGTTGTTCTTATTACCCTTCACCCAAATGGAAAGTCCCAGAGGATGAAAAGATAAATCACTGCGGTAGTCTCCACCACTTTGCTGGATATACACCGATTCCGCTTCGGAAGAATTGCCGGAAAAAGAGTATCTGATTTCAAAACTTCCTGCACCTTCTACACAGTCATCACTGACAAAACGGTCTATCGAACTTTTAGGCGAGGCAGGAGTTACCTTCATATCATACACCACACAATTCATCTCATCATAAGAGTTCAATGTCTTCACAGCACGAGCTTCTGTCAAGATATCCTCGCTTGTGGGGAGCTGCTTATTGCTGCAAGCTGCCATACATAGCAACAAAGAAGACAAGGTTGCCAGAATCATTCTTTTTTTCATGGCTGTCATTTCGTTGTATAGGTTATAATTTCGGTAATCCATATCTTTCCGCCGGACACGGGATTTTTCCATTTAAAAGTCACTGCGTGCTTACCCACCGGACAGTCGTAGCAGAAGAACAACTCGCACTTCCGGTGATTGAGTTCCTGAGGCAAAGCAGTGGTCTCATGCAATTTCCCATCTATATACACCTCCATTTCGGCCGTATAGTCTGTCGGAAGAGCACCTGCGACGTACCCCTTCACCACCAGACCTGTGCCTACGAAAGTGAATGAATTCACCTCATCTATCGATTTTTCAACAGTAAGTTTGCCACTAACTTTCAGGTCCTCAAAGGCCACTTCCAACGCAACAGGACGAATATCCTCCCGCTTGATTTCAAAAGCATTCCCTATTTTCGCATTTCCATGCTTCCGGAGCATATCACAAGCATGTTTATAAGTCATTTCGTAAGCCTTGTTCAGACTTATGTCTGTATGAGAAAAAGGCCGGTCTTCCACCTCATACAAAGTCCCTTTCCAGTATTCGGGAATGTTGCTGTAACCTATCATGGTTCCCAATATACCTGCTGCCGATGCCGGGTTGCAGTCAGAATCCTGCCCAGCACGGGTAGAGATATCAATGGTTTTTGTAAAATCACCCTCTCCATAGAGCAATCCTAAAAGGATGTAGGCCCCGTTGATTTTCGTACCGATATTAAAAGAATTGTGGATGCCTTCGGGACAACTGATTTCTTCGCTCCACTTGTTCTGCAGTTCAAACCAAGTACGCTTCCAGTCATTGGGATATTTCTTGTGCCAACGAATGACATCGGACATGCACTTGTGAAAATCGCTTTCCTCCGGTATGATTTTAAGGGCTTCTTCCACAATATACTCCATATCATCACTGACATAGGCCAAAGAATACATGGCTGCAACATACACCCCCCCGTACCAACCTTCGCCATAAGACATGATGTGACCTACCTTATCGCAAATTTCAGCCGCTTGATTGGGCATCCCAGGCGACATAATTCCGGCAAAATCAGCCTCAATCTGGAAATCGATACAATGGGCATGAGGGTTGTTCTTCCAATGCCCGCTCTGAGGAGCTTTCATTCCTTGCAGCAGGTTATAGCGCGCTACCTGATTGGCATGCCACAAGGGATATTCCGTTCGCTTAAAGGCAACGGCAAACGAATCCACCGGAGCATCCAAACCGCATCTTTCAAAGACTTCGACAAATGTCAAATCTACATAGACATCATCATAAAGTCCCGGAAAGCTATCGTACCATTTTTTCACCATGTGTTCATTCCAAGGAATGGGAATATAATCCTGAATAATAGTTCCCAGGAATTTGAATTCGGTGGGACCACCATAACTGCACCCTAACGTTTGCCCGGCCCAAGCACCTTTCACCTTATCCTTCAGCACTTGCTCTGACAAAATTCTCTTTTCGTTCTTTTTAAAAGCAGCTTTTACTTCAAAGGTACCAAACAGAACCAATAAAGTCAAGAGAAACACTTTTTTCATTCACACTTCTTTTGATAATGATTATACCATTCTGTATATTGCTCATATAATTTTATAGAATCCGGATGCCCTGCCACAATATCTGTATCAGGTTTGTTCATAATGCCCAAATATTGATAGCAGAGCACCTTATCCACATAAGGGGACACAGCTTCCAGCTGCCTGATAATGCGTTTGCCAAAATCAGCAGGAAGCAAATTACCACCGGTTCCATCCTCAAAATAAAACAATTCGACATCTGCCCACAAACGAGCCCTGCAAGCTTTTTCATGCGCCTTATACAATATTTCATAGAACTTGGCCGAGTCTTCCAATGAAGTATGGTTCACTCCCACCCCGTCCTGATAGGCTATGATATCAATATTCATCTTCTCCAACTGACGAACAAAATGATCATCAAAACGGGCTTCCTTGATAAAATAAGGGGCTATCAGGTTCACACAATTGGGCGTCAGGCGTTGGGCAAATGCCGCAGTCTCATTGACATAGTTCACACAAGCATCCACAAAATAAGGTTGCAGCATGGCTTCATTCGGAAAATACCACCCATAAAAACACGCATGATGACTGTACCTCTCAGCTATCTCTTCCATCGCCTGGAAACGAACTGTCTGTACTCCCTTGTCCAACATCATGTTGTAAGCATCTAAATCGCCCCAAAAATCATTGCTGACAAAAAATTTGATACCACATTCATCTGCCGCAGAAAGGACAGCTTCCAGCGGGTCATCACACCCCATTGGAATCCGAGGAGCAATTTTAGAAGGATAGAAGGGTTTGCCGGCACGAGCCACTCCCATCAAAACCAAATACTCCATACCGACCTCACGGATTTCAAACACCTTCCTGCGCCATTGGTCGGCAGTAAAATGGGCCAATGCTTCATTCCAATACCCGCCTTCGGCTGCCGAATGTTGAAATTCAAACCAAGAGCCCGAAATAGGCTTGGTCTTCTTGTCCGAACACAATGTGGTGGCGGCAGCAGGAACTGCATGCATAGCTTCGGGTATGGTCACAGCCACACTTCCCAAGCCTAAATATCTTATAAAATCACGTCTTCTCATCTCTTGTTCTTTTTTTCTGTTTTACTCAATAATTTTATCAGCCAATTCCCACCCCATGAGGGTCGAGATATAAGGAATTATCCACATAGCCATTTTCCTATGTCCACTGTATCCGGGATGCCAGGCTGCACCCAAATCTGTTGTCCTGTTATAAAGTCCTTCATCCAGCCTCAGCAGAAAGAGTTTCGGATCATTCAATTCAGACACTATTGTTTCATAATAACTGAACACCGGAGCCTGCATAGCAACCGGATAAAGGCAGAGAATAGGAATATTCCCATAATGCTCGCGCAACTGTGCTATTATCTGCATATAAGCTTTTACAAACTCTCTCTTGTAAGGATGCGGTTCTGTAGAAAAATCGTTCGAGCCTAAATTTATAACCACCAAATCCGGTCGATAGCCCGTGAAATTCCATTTAACAGTAAGGTCTTCATCAAGAGTATTTAGCATTCGGTCTTTCATCGTTACTTTCGACACCCTCACCGAATCACCGTAGTTACGGGCTACTCCTCTGCCCGAATGGGCAACCAACGTATAATCGGCATCATAATAGCGGGCTACCATGGCTGCAAAGGCATGATTACAGTTTTCCGTTTCCACCCCAAAAGGCTCATCACGGTGCCTACCATCCACCCCATACCCACAAGTAAGCGAGTTGCCGATAAACTCAATATGACGGGTACGCACAGTAGGACTTGCCTGCAACTGTCCCGAAGCAGAGAGCACAAATCGGTGGATGGTTGTCTTTCCAAACTCTCCCTCAGAACGTTTTTGCATCCTCAAGCTATGAAGACGCTTATCTATCCCCGACACCACATTAATTAGAGTATCTGTCCCGCACACCTTTACAACCCGGTGCAGTTCATCATCCACAAACACATTGTAGTAGCTTGTTCCGGTTTCAGAGACTATCAAAGAGAGTCTTCCGCCCGTAAAACGAGTCTCCCAATAGGTGCCCACCCAATCGAAAGATACCGACCCGTCCGAGGAAACCAGCGTTCTGCCAACATATCTCACGGCCGGATCATTCCCTTTGAAAACCTTGCCACAACTCTTAGCAGCAAGCTCCGACAGGCAACACATCTCTATTAGGATAAACAGGTATAGATAACAGCGCTTCATCACTTTCTTTTTATTTACGTGTTTTATTCCTATATTTCAGTTCTTTCAAATATCTCATATACCCATTGAACAAGTTGATTGTACGCGCTTCGCCCACACGGATAGACATCTCCGGATCGTTGAAAACACCGGGGAACTGATAGCAAAGGATCTTCTCGAAATTGTCAAACAGATTCAAATCATGAATAATCTGCTCTATAGGACGGGGATACAAAGAATTGTCCGGATTGAATAGAAAAGCCTCAAGATCGAACCACAAGTGCGCATTCGCCTCATCGCAAACCTTCTGCAACAAATCGGCAGCCTCTTTGCCGCTTATATCGGTTGCCGGCATACGTGCAAAGCCGAATGGACAAAGAATATCCAGATATTTCAATAATTCCGGATAAGTATCCATCCCAACAGGGACATCAAAACTATTAGTGGCAAGCATTATGGGTTTCTCAGGAGCTAAAGCACTACAAAACTCCTTAAATTCCTTGAAGAAATGTACTATTTCAACTTTTCTTTCCTTACTGCGTTGTGGATCTGGTTCCCAGTTATTTAGGCCCCCACCACTTTCTTCGGATACATAGAAAGCATAAAAAGACTCATGATGCCCATACATATCCCACAGTTCTTTGGCAACCCGTTTGTGCCATTCCAAGGACTCAGGGGTAAAGTCGAACCAAGCGAACATACCAACCCCCATCAATACTTGCATTCCTTGCTTATCCGCTTCCGAGAGAATGGCTTCGATAGGATCTTCAGCTGCAATGTCCATACGGCCGGGATATAATTTAGAAGGATAGAAAGCCTTCCCCGGATAATCCTCAACGGTAGTAGAACTTCCGATATAAGCTTGATGGCGAAATACTTCCTGAATTACCACCATATCCATCTCAATCTTGTGCATGGAACGAATCATCTCTCTCCAATGGTCATCGGTCATCTTTTTGATATCTTGATTCCAGTGCTTACCTTCCTCTTCACTCCAATGATAAATACCCGTCCATGCACCGGAAATCTGTTGTATAGAACGAGTATCCAAATTGATAACCTCTACATGCTGAGCCTTCCGATACACTCGTTTTCCGTCAGAAACCTTCAGAATAACTTTATGCTTACCGACTTTATCTTGCATAGGAAGTACAATTTTAACCATGTCCGACTGTCCTGCAGCTATCTGCAAAGTAGTATCACACAGTAAAGCGGATGTTTTTTCCTTACCCCAATACAAAGATACACGATAGGTCCGTAAAGAATTACCATGGTTTACAATTCCTCCCCGGATATCCAAATTAATTTTATTTGATATTTTCCCGGGAGGAATCAACGTCAATCCCACTCGCTCATCTGCATGTGTGTAGAAGACCGACAGTAATGAGAAAAGAATTAAAAATATATATTTCATAATTTATTATTTTATGCTTTTGTTCTCTAAATAATCATTCTATATTCGCAGGCTTGCAATACTTAAATCAATAAAAACTACTTGGGTAAGTTACAGCAGACTCAATCTCATTATTGGCAAGCCGGATATACGTATCAAACTTACGCTCACCCTCATGTAGTACTATAATGCGAGCTCCATTAAAAGCCAAGTCATTATAGACTGTATTGCCACCCGTGTAACGACCATAAGCTAATAAGACATCTTTATATGTAACTGCATAATCATTATTATGATCATGCCCGACGAAAATACCTATTACATCACCGCATTCTTTTACAGAAGTGAAAAAGCCGGAATTGGTAGTTGGACAGCATACCATTTCTGCCTTGCAACCAAACATGCGGTTTTTATCTTCCATCAATGCATCTTTAAATTCAGGAATAGCAATATGGAAGAAAGCCAATGCAGGCAAGGGGGTACTGTCATTGTTTTCTGTAAACTTCTTACTTTGCTCACGATACCAAGCTATCTGATTAAATTTAATCCAGTCATAACCCGGAACAGAATTTATCTTTGTATAAGAGTGTGAGTCAATACAATAGAATAAGGCTGCATCTTTGTTCTTCTCTTTAGAAGATTTAATTTGCAAAACATAATCCGAGTTATCTACGCCAAGACCTTCCGGCATCAGACAACCTTTCTTTTTGGATATATAATCATACAACTCCTGACGGGTACGATCATATTCATCATCATGATTACCAAAAACTACAGCGTATGGAATATTACGACGGATACACAAATCCAATACAATGTCCCAGCCTTTTAAAGCTTCGTTAGAAACAACAACATCGCCCGTAAAAACCACACAATCCGGATGTTCTGCATCCAAGACTTCATTTATACAATCGACAGCTCTTTGGGAATTTGCCTGATCATCGTATTTATAATGTACATCGGTGAACTGTACCACCTTAAATTTTCCGTCACGATTGAATTTTAAGTTATTCTGTTGTGACCAAACCGTATAAACATTGAATAACACACACAAACAAAAAAGTATTTTCTTACACATCATTTTTTCATCGGTTATAAATAGGTGCAATAAAGCAAAATCATTATCTATTTTAAAAGAATCAATAGGCAGAGCCCACTTGAAAAGACGAGCTCCCGCCTATTGACTACTTACTAAATAAAGGTCATTGACGATACCAAGTCATCTTGTAGACACGTACATGAGCTTCAGCAGCCGAAGAACCAACTAAACCTGTAGCTATGTAAATATCATAACCTGTAGCAGTTGGTTCAATCTTGGTAGCTACATCCCCCCAGTCACTATAATTGGTCGTATATCCAGGGGTATCTTCACCTTTGAAGAGACAGAACCTATCATAACCTGCATCATTGGGTCCTAATTCCATATGTTCCGGATTCGTAATATCAAATACTCGCAATGTAGACGGACCACCCGACCATGGATCAGCATATTCATCGACCAAGGCCAAATATGTATCGTTTTCTACATTGAATACATCAAATCCTAAAATACGATAGAAGTGGTTATCTTGATTCAAACTAGTAACTTCAAATGAAGAGGTAAACATACTGAACTTACTCATCAGTTCTGGATGCTCTTCCGGATTACCGCTACGACGATTAACAGCAATATAGTGATCAGAATCATCGTCCAAAGTAGCACGTTCAATCATCGGAGCAGAGGTCCAATTGCCACCAGCAGGACCATAACGGAGTATATTGGGTTTAGAAGCAGGAGTCTCCAACTGTCCGTCAACCAATTTCCAATAATATACTTCCATTTTGTTTGGACAGGTACCATAAATGTAAGCAATACCTTTGGTAACATCTCCCTTGACACTGAAGTTATGTCCCAAGTCATCCGGACAACCATCATCCGCTGTATAGTTTAAGATATTAATATGTTCTTGTGTTTCTTCAGAATAAAGATAAACCATGAAACCTGCACTATACACATTTTCTCTATTAGTCAAGAGATGTCCTGCATCATCAGTACGAGCACGCATCATAAAAGAACTTGCAGACTCAATATCCTTCACAAAAGCTCCCGTTTCACGATTATATAATTTAATATTACCATCATATACTTGTACAGCTAAATAGTCTTTCCACAAAGCTAGCCCGGTAGGATTATGAGTAGCCTGCATTGTTTCTCCACTCTGTCCCCACAACTTAGCATACTTAGTCTTCGGAGGAGTAGGCACTACCCTAATCGTATTGTGATGCTCGTTACCCAATGCATCTACAACTGTAATGGGATAAGGTTCTGTGAAATCCATTTCTCCGCCGACAGCAGGAGTCACATAACAATTATGTTCAACAATTACTGTACATACCAGACGAGTCACATCTAAAGGATTCTCGTCCGTAGTAGGTACCTTGACTATGATTTCTTCATTTTCGGCATAAGGACCGACCTTAGTAGCATTATACTTAGCCGGATTACCTGGCACCTGTATGGTAACACTTGTCAGACCACTAACTTGAGCGATATGACCTGTTTCGTAATCAGGAGACTCACATGATGATATAGCCACCCAACACAAACAAACAATTGCCGATAGCTTACTTAATATTTTCATTGTAATCTATTTTTTCTGTTAATACACTCTACTATTATTACTTCCATTCATCAAACTGCTGAATAGACGTATTTTGCTGAATCTCCTCAATAGGAATTGGAAATCTGTTATATCGGTCATACCAAACTCTTTTCTTGCCTCCATCAATATCAACTACTTCATACTTAAATTGATTTTCAGCAACTTTAATAGGTCTCACACCATGCATATTAACATCATTCAACAAAGTGGTTCCAAGTTTCCAACGACGAATATCCCAAAAACGATGACCCTCGAAAGCTAATTCAACCATTCTTTCGCGACGAAGAAGCTTCATGAATTCAATCTTCGTTGAAGCCGTCAAATCCTTAGTAAATCCGGCTCTTCGTCTCACTTGATTCAAAGCATCCAAAGCTGGTTCTAATTGATTTTGCATGGCCATTGCTTCTGCGTAAATCAACAAGACTTCAGCATAACGCATATAATAGTAGGTCAAATCAGACTGATCAGAAAAACTGCAACCTTTAGGTTGAATTCCTTCTTTCAACAGCTTACGCATGTAGTAGCCGGTACAAGTAGTACCACCGCCTAAGCCAAAACCGTCCACACTGCCTTCATAAGTGTAAAGCGTTTCACCTTTCCATTGACAACCATTATAAAGAATACTGGCATAAAAACGAGGTTCCCGACCTTCATACGGATTAGCTGCCATTTCAGGATTATTCCAGTCAAAATCACGACCATCGGCCATTTGATAAGAAGATACCAAATCTTCTGTCGGGGAAATCTGTGCATACCCAGCATCACTAGGTGGACAATAATAATAGTCAAAAGAATAAGTGAATCTATTCTTTAAATAGCCAAATTCGATCACACTCTCTTTATTTTTCACGGGTTCCAGACGAGAATTGTTGAATAACTTACCATAATCTTCATACAATTCATAGTCTTGACTCATCACTTGAGCAGCAGCATCGGAAGCATCTTTCCACCGCTCTGCATACAACATAGCACGTGCCAACATACCATATGCAGCTCCGCTAGTCAAACGCCCCAACTCCACTTTTTCTTTGGTTGGCAAATTATCGGCAGCAAATTTCAAATCATCATAGATGAACTGCCAACCTTCTTCTGGAGAACAAAGAGGATGATTCTTTTCACCTAATTCTGGTAATTGCTTATAGACAACGTATTGTCCACCATAACGTTTTGCTAAATTAAAGCAAGTTACTGCTCGAAAAAAACGCACTTGAGCCTCGGCCTGAATAAGTACATCATTGGAAAAATTAGAACTATTCTTAGCTAAATTTTCCAAAAAACGAGTACAAGACAATTGCCACGTATGACCATTTTCCCAAGTATCAAAAAGATTACTTGTAGTTCCTATAGGCATCGATCCAAAAACAAATGAATTATAATCGTCTGTAGGATTATTTACTTTTAATATATCAGTACTAGCCTCTTCACCTAGGCCATAATATCCACCCACCAATGAATAATAACCATTTATATAGGTATTCAAGTTTGTTTCATTGGCAAAAATAATATCAGAAGGATATTGCTTAGTCAGTATAGGATCAATATCACAACTAGATAAAATCAAACAAGTAGATGCGAATACCGTAAATATTTTCTTTATAGATTTCATCTTATCAAGTTTTTAGAAAGTAATATTTAAACCAAATTCATACGTACGCTGTTGTGGATAATACCCTTGGTTTACCCCAGGCATCTCAGGATCCATATAATCCAATCCACAGAATGTAAGCAAGTTACCACCACTCACATAAGCACGAATACTTTTAAATCCAAGATCGGAAGA
>OITY01000378.1_pt1 | contig 12058 bp, 6 predicted proteins | sample 1586851 | NCBI WGS metagenome assembly OITY01 (sample SAMN02674964, study PRJEB24791) | human gut metagenome, SKBSTL008 | isolation source: stool | host: Homo sapiens | place: USA
CATGTCCTTCCGGCATGTGTAGTCGGTTCAGCAGTGGCAGGTGGACTTTCAATGGCATTTGGATGTACACTCATGGCACCTCACGGAGGAATCTTCGTAGTACCTACAATCGGAAATCCGTTAATGTATCTTGTTGCATTAGTAATCGGATCTTTCATTGCATGTGGATTACTCGGATTACTCAAAAAGAAAGTAAGTGAATAAGCAATCCTCAATTATCATTTTTTAATCCAACCTATAAACTAATCAACAAAGGCACTGCTTCGGAGGTGCCTTTGTTGTTATGTTGTGATATAAAAATTAAAAGTATAAACATTCTCTGAAATAACAGCCTCATGCCTTGACGAGTGAATTTTCGAAGCATAAAGTATTATTAAGATGTAACTATTCAGAAAATAAACATTAGTAAACAGTGAGGCATAAAATGGGCAAGGTTATAGGTATAGATTTAGGAACAACAAACAGCTGTGTGGCAGTATTGGAGAACAATCAGCCGGTAGTCATAACTAACAGCGAGGGTCAGAGAACAACTCCGTCTGTAGTGGCTTTTACAAAAAATGGAGAGCGACTGGTTGGAGAGGCTGCAAAGAGGCAGGCAGCAGTCAATGTGGACAGGACATTTTTCTCAATAAAGAGACAGATGGGAAGCGATTTCAGAGCAAAAGTGGACGGAAAGCTGTATTCAGCTCCTGAGATTTCTTCTATGATTCTCAGAAAGCTGAAAAAGGATGCAGAGGACTATATTGGTGAGGCAGTGACAGATGCTGTAATCACAGTTCCTGCATATTTTTCGGATGCGCAGAGGCAGGCAACTAAGGATGCAGGAAGGATTGCGGGTCTTAATGTGCTTCGAATCATAAATGAGCCAACCTCTGCGGCACTCGCATACGGACTGGACCACGGACAGCAGCAGAAAATTCTTGTCTACGACCTCGGAGGAGGAACCTTCGATGTGTCTGTTATCGAAATAGGGGACAATCTGATAGAGGTGCTTGCCACAGCCGGTGATAATCATCTGGGTGGAGATGATTTTGATGAGAGAATCACGAATTATCTTGTCACAGAGTTTTACAGACAGCAGAATGTGGATCTGAGAAAGGATAATACTGCTATGCAGCGTGTCAGGGAGGAGGCTGAGAAGGCAAAAAAGGTGCTTTCATCCTCATCCTCAACCACTATCAACCTGCCATTTATCACCACTGTAAAGGGACAGCCGATCCACATGGAGATGAACCTCACAAGGGCTGAGTTTAATGAGATAACAAAGGATCTGGTGGAGAGAACGGCCATTCCTGTCAATCAGGCACTTTCAGATGCGGGGATTTGTGCAGCAGAGCTTGGAATGGTGCTGTTGGTAGGAGGCTCGACACGTGTGCCGGCTGTTGTTGAGGAGGTAAGAAGAATTACAGGAAAAGAGCCTTCACACAACCTGAATCCTGACGAGTGCGTGGCACTCGGTGCAGCAGTACAGGGCGGCAAGCTCGGTGGAGCAATTGTCGCAGGCAGCAGTGCGGCAGAGATTATACTGATGGATGTCACACCGCTTTCACTCGGAATTGAGACAGTTGGTGGTGTCTCAACTAAAATTATTGACAGAAATACGACTATTCCTACGAGATACAGCCAGATTTTTACAACTGCAGGAAGCTTCCAGACCTCTGTGGATATAAAGGTACTGCAGGGTGAGAGGCAGTTTGCAAGGGACAATAAGCTGATTGGAAACTTCAGGCTAAAGGGCATCAAGCCGGCTCCGGCAGGTGTGCCGCAGATAGAGGTGACGTTTGATATAGATGCAAACGGCATTGTGCAGGTTTCTGCAAAGGACCTGGGCACAGGAAAGCATCAGGAGATTACGATTACCGCAAGCTCAAATTTGTCTGATTCTGAGATTGAGCAGGCAATCCGCGAGGCACAGGAGTATGAGGCAACAGACGGACAGAGAAAGGCTTATATTGATGCAAGAAGTGAGGCTGATACGCTTGTGCGCCAGGTGGAAAATGTCATGGCTGACAAGGAAAAAAGAAAGGCTATGGACAGCGCACAGAAAAAAAGTGTGAAATCATCGCTTTCGTATGTGAAGAAGCTTATTTCAAGGACAAAGCCCGGAAATGTGAGCGAAGAGCAGGCTGCCGAGATAAAGCATGCGGCAGATGAGCTGAGAAATGCGGCAGCGGGATTGATTTAATTATAGTAACTACTATTATTCATTTGGCTATTTACGAGAAGCGGATTTTCATATAAAATATGGGTAAGTGGTGAGTATTCAGAACCACCCTGAATAGTTATAATGTTAATTTAAATCCGAGGAAATAGAAAATGAATGCGAACGATAAAACAGAAAAGGTACTAAGAGAAATTCATATCATGCTCTCAAAGGCGGAGCCGTATAAGCCGGAGCCGAGCAGGGTGATCATAAACAAGCAGCAAATGATAGATTTACTTGCTGAGCTGAATAAGTGTATATATGCAATGCAGGATGAGTATGAGCTTACTGAGCAGAGTCGCAATCACGCAGAGAGAGAGTTCAGAAAGAAGGGGGACCAGATAGTCTGGGATGCAAGCAGAAAGGCTGAGGATGTGTATGCAGCATCGGTTATCTATACGGATGAGGCGCTTTCAAGAGTGCGTGATATCATCAATGATACCAACGAGTCACTTGAAAAGCTGTGCAAGAATATGAAGGATAAGATTGCAGAGCAGGAGAAGATAGTTAAAACTAACCAGTATGAGCTCAAGGGACAGCTTCAGGATTTGTCCGATACGGAGAAGTATCTTAAGATTATCGATGACAGAAATAAGGAGATAGAACGTCAGAAAAATGAAGGTAAGCCAGTAGAGGAGCGTACTATTGACAAGGAAGAGAAGTCTATCTATGCAAACAGACAGACTGAAATCAAGGTAAATATGGATTATATCAGAAAACTGGGACTTGCGGAGGGCGAGGACCTGGGAGATGGTGTAGTGGGTGAAGTGAAGCTTGCAGACGATACACCTGATGCCGGATTAAATCATAGCAATGATAAGGATGAAGCCAAGGATGCCGGCTCAAAATCGTCTGTTGATGAGGATTATAAGGCAATAAGCAGAAAAGCCGGCAATCCACCTGTTATCAACACAATGGAGGGGAAGGAGCTCACAGCCGGCATCCACAGAATGTGGCAGAGCATCACCGGAAATAAAGGGAAATGAAACACGCCTATGTAATATAAAGCAGCAGTTCAAAACAGAACGGCTGCTTTTTGGCTTATATTTAAAAGTAGGTAATATTAAGCAGATTTTAAGAAAAACAAAGTGGATAATCTGATAAAATATAGCTGACTAACGGCAGGAGAAGGTTTCTAATCAAAATTCATAGAAGGAGGATAATATGACAATATTAGTTTGTGATGACGACAAGGAAATAGTTGAGGCAATTGAGATTTACCTGATGCAGGAGGGCTATAACGTGGAGAAGGCTTACGACGGCATACAGGCGGTTGAAATTATGAAGAATAAAAAAATAGACCTCATGATAATAGATGTCATGATGCCAAAGCTCGACGGAATAAGAGCTACTCTGCAGATACGAAAGGAAAGCAGGGTGCCGATAATCATTCTCTCGGCAAAGACAGAGGATGCTGACAAGATTTTAGGCCTCAATGTGGGGGCTGATGATTATGTTACAAAGCCTTTTAATCCGCTTGAGCTTGTGGCAAGGGTAAAGTCACAGCTTCGCAGATACACCACTCTGTCAAGCAATGATGCAGCCGGAGACAAGGTTTATGAAGCCGGAGGCCTTTTGGTAAATGATGATTTAAAAAAGGTGACTGTGGATGGAGAGGATGTAAAGCTCACACCGATTGAGTACAATATTTTGCTTTTACTCCTTAAAAACAAGGGAAAGGTCTACTCAATAAACGAAATATATGAGAGTATATGGAACGAGGAGGCGATAGGCGCCGATAATACAGTTGCCGTGCACATCAGACATATCAGGGAAAAAATAGAGATAAATCCTAAAGAGCCGCGATATCTGAAAGTGGTCTGGGGAGTAGGCTATAAGATAGAGGACAACAAATGAAGCAGTATACAATAGGAAAAAAAGCAGCGGTCATAGTTTTGCATCAGCTATGCATGATACTTATGGTGACAGGAGTGTTTGCCACAGGCTATGCATTCAGGCACGATGCGCATGGAAATATTGATATATATACACTAATATCGCTTGCGGGCCTGGTAGGCAGCTTTGTGAGCCTGGCGTATATGGCAAACGTGGCCGGCAGAAAATCAGAGGATGATTACACAATATACTATTTACCGATTGACAAGGTATACTCTGATGTGATGCTAGTGATATTTACATTGCTCATGGTATTTATGGGAAAAGTGATTTCAGGCGTAAAAAACCAGCACTTTGACTATGCATCACTCATTATGACGGCCGGCACATTTACTTTTTTGTTTGATCTGGCTTTTATTATTTTATACCAGAGCATTGTAAGGAAGATAAAAGGCAATATACTTTGCACACACAGCCTGATGTACAAGGGCTATGAGCTTTTGAAAAGAGTTATTGAGAAAAAGGATATCCACACACAAAAAACCAAAGAGATAATGCGCATACAGGAGGCTCTTGAAGCTATTTCGGAAGGAGCGCTTGACACTACACTCAATGTCAATGAGTTTCATGGGCAGCAGAAAAAGGTGGCGGAGGCTGTCAACCATATACGCCAGGGTCTTATGAGCTCGGTGAATGAGAGTCTTAAAAATGAAAAATTAAAGGCTGATTTAATAACAAACGTGTCACATGATATAAAGACACCTCTGACTTCAATAGTCAACTATGTTGACCTGCTTAAGAGGGAAAATCTGGAAAATGAAAATGCCAAATACTATATACATGTGCTGGAGGAAAAGTCACAGCGCTTAAAGCAGCTTACAGAGGATTTGGTAGAGACATCAAAGATTACCTCGGGAAATGTGAAGCTCAATATGCAAAAGCTTGATCTGGTTGAGCTTTTATACCAGACCGGAGGTGAATTCAATGAGCGCTTTGAGTCGAGAAATCTGACAATAGTTACAAAAATTCCATCAGAACAGATATTTATCTATGCGGATGGACGTCAGCTTTACCGCTCTATTGAAAATCTGTATACTAATGCCGCAAAATATGCACTGGAAAATACCAGAGTGTATGTAGAGTTTGAAAAGGCAGATACAAAGGCCGTTTTTACAATAAAGAATGTGTCTAAGAACGAGCTTGACATAGTAAGCAACGGAAATGTAGACCTGACAGAGCGTTTTGTGAGGGGAGAGAGGTCGAGAACCACTGAAGGAAGTGGACTTGGACTTTCGATTGCAAAGAATCTGACCCATTTGATGGGAGGAAAATTCGAAATTAAGGTAGATGGTGATTTATTTATTGCCACAATTACCTATAATATTATATAATAGTAAATAAAAGAATTTTGAAATACACATACGGAGGTAGAATAAGTGAAATTATATGAAAACGGTGCTTACCTTTTAAACGGTAAGGAAGTAATAATTGATGGACCAAAAGCTCAGGCAGCTGTCAAAAGCAAGACTGGCATGGACATCGACAAACAGACAGCTAAGCAGGCGACAATTGCTTACGGTATTTTAAAGGAGCACAATACATCCGGCAATATGGACAAGCTTCAGATTAAGTTTGATAAGCTTACATCGCATGATATCACATTTGTAGGTATCATTCAGACAGCAAGAGCTTCAGGACTTGAGAAATTCCCTATCCCGTATGTACTTACAAACTGTCACAACAGCCTTTGTGCAGTTGGTGGAACAATCAATGAGGATGACCACATGTTTGGTCTCACATGTGCAAAGAAGTACGGCGGAATCTATGTACCACCTCATCAGGCAGTTATCCATCAGTTTGCACGAGAGATGCTTGCCGGCGGCGGAAAAATGATACTTGGTTCTGATTCACATACACGCTATGGTGCACTTGGTACTATGGCAGTTGGCGAGGGTGGGCCTGAGCTTGTTAAGCAGCTTCTCGAACAGACATATGATATTGATATGCCTGAGGTAGTAGGTATTTACCTGACAGGAGAGCCGATCAAGGGCGTTGGACCACAGGATGTCGCACTTGCAATTATCGGAGAGGTATTCGGAAACGGCTTCGTAAAGAACAAAGTTATGGAGTTTGTAGGACCGGGTGTGTCTAATCTGAGCGTTGACTTCCGTATAGGTGTCGATGTTATGACAACAGAGACTACATGTCTTTCTTCTATCTGGAGAACAGATGACCAGGTTAAGGAATTCTTTGAGATTCACGGTAGGGCTGAGGACCACAAGGAGCTTAATCCGGGTGAGGTGGCTTACTACGACAGATTTATTGAGATTGATTTAAGCCAGATCCGCCCAATGATAGCTATGCCATTCCATCCAAGCAATACCTACACTATCGATGAGCTCAATGCAAACCTCATGGATATTCTCGATGACTGTGAGAAGAGAGCTGAGGTAAGCTTTGACGGCAAGGTGAAGCTTGATTTAAAGAGTAAGGTAAGAGACGGAAAACTGTATGTAGACCAGGGAATCATCGCAGGCTGTGCAGGCGGTGGATTTGAGAATATCTGCGATGCGGCTGACATATTAAACGGACATTCAATCGGAGCAGACGAGTTTACACTGAGTGTTTACCCGGCATCTACTCCAATATACATGGAGCTTGTGAAAAACGGAGCTGTAGCAAAGCTTCTTGAGACAGGTGCAATCGTAAAGACTGCTTTCTGCGGACCTTGCTTTGGTGCAGGAGATACACCGGCCAACAACGCATTCTCTATCCGTCATTCAACAAGAAACTTCCCTAACAGAGAGGGTTCTAAGGTACAGAACGGACAGATCAGCTCAGTGGCACTCATGGATGCACGTTCAATCGCTGCAACAGCAGCAAACAAGGGCTTCCTTACATCAGCAGCGGATATTGATGTCAACTTTACAAAGCCTAAATATTTCTTTGACAAGACTATATATGAGAACCGTGTATTTGACAGCCATGGAGTGGCAGATCCTTCAGTTGAAATCCAGTTCGGACCAAACATCAAGGACTGGCCGGCAATGAGTGCGCTTCCTGAGAATATGCTCCTTAAGGTGGTTTCAGAGATTCATGATCCTGTTACTACAACAGATGAGCTCATTCCTTCAGGAGAGACATCATCATATCGTTCAAACCCTCTTGGCCTTGCAGAGTTCGCACTTTCAAGAAAGGATCCTGAGTATGTAGGCAGAGCAAAGGAAATCCAAAAGGCCCAGAAGGCTATAGAGAGTGGTGAGTGCGCAGGAAAGGCTGTTCCTGAGGTTGCTGAAATCATGGGAGTAGTAAAGAAAAAATTCCCTGAGGCAAGCCATGAGAATATGGGCTTCGGAAGCACAATTTTTGCTGTTAAGCCGGGTGACGGCTCAGCAAGAGAGCAGGCTGCCAGCTGCCAGAAGGTACTCGGAGGCTGGGCAAATATCGCAAACGAGTATGCCACAAAGAGATACCGTTCAAACCTTATCAACTGGGGAATGCTTCCATTCATCATCGATGAGGGAGAGCTTCCGTTCCACAACCTCGACTATATCTTCCTTCCGGGAATCAAGAAGGAAATCGAGGATGCAAAGACGGAGTTTGAGGCATATGTTGTCAAGGATGGTGAATTAAAGCCATTTACACTGAAGATGGGTGAGCTCACAGATGATGAAAGAGAGATAATATTAAAGGGATGTCTCATCAACTATAATCGTAAATAAGGAGAGTTTAATCCGATGGAAGAAACCGGAAAAGCTGGTAAAAAATCAAACATTGAGATAAATGCAGATAAGGGTGCGAAGCAGAATTCGCACCCGGGGCGTGAGGAATGGCCACATCTGATCAGAATAGGTGTCATGGTATTTGTCACGTTTGCAGTCAGTATACTGTTTTTCTTTGCACTGTACAGATTTGAGGGCTTTGCAGGCATATGGAGCAAGCTGCTTGCGGCAGCAATGCCTATTATAATGGGACTTGTGCTTGCATACCTGATGAATCCTGTCATGCTGTGGCTGGAAAGATGCTTTAAAAAGCTTCTTTCCAAAAAGATGAAAAGCGAAAGCAAGCTGCGAAAGGTTTCAAGAGCTCTTGCAATCACAGGCTCGGTTATTATTCTGGTAGCGATTATTTCGCTCCTCATTGCGGCTATTGTGCCTTCTGTCATAGCAAGTATATCAGGACTTATGAAGACACTGCCAAATGATGTTGCGGCATTCATCAACATGATAAAGAACGGCAATTTCGGGGACAGCAAAATTGCTGAGCTCGCGAGCACAGGTTTACAGAATGCAACCGACTACATTGAGGATTATGCCACAGAAAAGCTGATTCCTGAGGCACAGAAGTATGTTGCACAGATTACAACCGGTGTGATTTCGGTAGTCAGAGGCTTATTTAATTTTATTATCGGAATAATCGTGATGGTCTATGTGATGAGTATTCAGGAGACTCTCGCAGGACAGAGCAAAAAGATAATATATGCTGTCTGCAAGCCAAAGACAGGCAATATCATCATTGAGACGATCAGAAAGACAAATGAGATTTTTGGAGGCTTCATAAGCGGTAAGATTATAGATTCACTGATTATAGGTGTGATTGCATATTTCGGATGTCTGATTTTAAGGATTCCATCATCGGTGCTCGTTGCAGTGATTATCGGCGTCACAAATGTGATTCCGGTATTCGGACCGTTTATCGGTGCAATTCCATCGTTACTCATAGTAGTAATTCAGAGTCCGTGGCATGCGCTTTATCTTCTGATATTTATTGTCGTGCTGCAGCAGGTGGATGGTAATATAATAGGGCCTAAGATACTTGGCTCATCTACCGGTCTTTCGACCTTCTGGGTTATGTTTGCCATACTAATCGGCGGAGGAATGTTTGGTTTTCTTGGAATGTTACTTGGTGTTCCAACCTTTGCTGTGATATACTATATTGTGAAAAGAGTTGTTAATTATGCTCTCAGGAAAAAGAAGCTTCCTGAGGACACAAGGGATTATACAAAGACAACAGGCGTAGATACAAAAAATAATAAGCTTAAATACGAGTAGGTGAAATAAGTGGATAAATACGAATACAATCTCAAGCTGGATCAGATAAAAGCCCTAAGCGCCGAGGAGGGCTATATGAGCGCAGCAGAGATTGCGGATAGCATAAATTGGAACAAAATTAAAAATGTAAATACACTCGTTAAAATCGGTGAAATCTACGAGAAGGCCGAAAGATACCAGGATGCAAGGGATATACTTTTAATGGCCTATGACCGTTCACCAATCGGCAGGATGATTATATACAGACTGGCTGAGGTCGCCATCAAGATGGGGGATTATGATGCTGCTACAGAGTATTATGATGAGTTTGTTGAGATAGCGCCTCATGATGATATGAAGTATGTATTAAGATATGCCATCAAAAAAGGGCAGGGAGCTTCATTTGATGAGCTTATCACTATTCTTGAAGAATACAAGGATGAAGAATACACTGAGGAGTGGGCATATGAGCTTGCATATCTATACCACAAGGCCGGAAAAGCCGATAAGTGTATAGATGCCTGCGATGAGCTCATTCTGTGGTTCGGAGACGGACCATATGTGGAGCGTGCGCTGGAGCTTAAGATGCTTTATCAGCCACTTACCAAGGCTCAGGAGGAAAAGTACAGACGATTCAAGGCAGAGAAGGAAAAGCCGGCTAAGATAAAGGATGAGGCTGAGGTCACTGAGATAGGTGCCATGGAGATGGTAAAGGGCGGAGAGATAGTGCATGATGACGTAACTATTCCGCAGATTACTGTAAATCAGGAGAAGTTCAATACTGTAAATTTACAGCAGGAGATTGCCAAGGGTATGCAGCAGATCATGGAGGCCAAGGGCAAGAATGAAGTTGCTGATACGATGGATACCATCAAAAAGATAGTTGAGGATATTCCTTATCTTAAGCTCGAAAAGGAGCAGGAAGAGTATGTACAGCAGCCGGAAGAGACAGAGCATATCGCTACAGATGAAGAGATAGATGGTTCACTTAAGTTGAATTTCAAGGAGCTTTTGGGTGAAGACGCTGACGGACAGATGTCTATGGTCATGAGTGAAAAGACTCAGCTTGAGCATCAGATTACAGGACAGATGTCTATACATGATGTGCTTGAAGAATGGGAAAAGACCAGACATGCGGCTGAAATTGCACTTAAAGAGGCTGAGCAGCAGAAACTTGAGTCAGCTAAGGCAAGAGCACTTCAGGAGGCAGGAGACATCATGGAGAGACTAAATGATGTCATTCCAAAGCTGGATGCAGGTGTCACTCCGAAGGAACTTCTTGAGGAGGAGTATTTGAAGGTCCCGGTTGATATTATAGAGCAGAAAGCTGCCGTGAAGGAGCCTGAAGAAGAGCAGAAACCGGATATGCAGGAGCTTTATGCAGAGGAGACTGTGGATGAAGTACAGGAGCCGCAGGAAGCACCGGAAGAGGCTATAGACGAAGTGCAGGAGTCACAGGAAGCACCGGAGGATACTATAGACGAAGTACAGGAGTCACAGGAAGCACCGGAAGAAGCTATAGAAGAAGTGCAGGAGTCACGGGAAGTACCGGAAGAGGCTGCAGATGAAGCAAAGGAACCGGTTGGAGAGCCGGAGGATATAATTATGGCAGAGGAGTCTGAGAAAGACGAGATACTCATGCAGCCGACTACCATGATGCCTGAAATAACAGATGATATGTTAAATGTCGATGATGATACATCAGATGATGAGACTTCACAGGAGAAAGAAAACGTTTCTGAGAAGAGAGATTTTGATCATGTGACATCATTTATCGAGCAAGAAATAGCCAAGATGACAGCAAAGAATCCGGGACTGGAGAAGAAGCTGGATATGGCTAAGACAAGAAAAATGCCGGATATTTCATTGCCGGAGGATTTAGAGAGCGAAGAAGATGACTCGAAATTGAAAGAAACAAAACATATAAAAGAGCTTACAAGCGAACAGAAAGCTATATTTTCATATTTCATACCGGTAAAGGGTATGGAGGATCAGATCTGCAAGGCATATAATGCAGTGCTTGATCATTTCAACAGGAAAGAAAACGCATCCACAGGCAACCTGATTATACAGGGAGAGCAGGGTTGCGGAAAGACAATGCTTGCTACAAGCTTTATAAAGGTATTACAAAAAGATGGTGAACAGCTTACAGGAAAGATGGGCAAGATTGATGCTGCCGCACTCAATAAAAAGGATGTGCAGCAGGTAGTCAGAAAGATAACAGGAGGCTGTCTCATCATAGAAAGAGCCGGTGATATCGACCGCAGCATAGCTGCCCAGCTATCATTTTTGATGGAGCATGATATTACAGGAACACTCTATATACTTGAGGATACATCAAAGGGTATAAAGAAGGCTCTCTCAATGGATGAGGGCTTTGCATCCAAGTTCACGGAAAAGATATCGGTTCCTATTTTTACAAATGATGAACTCGTATTGTTTGCCAAATCGTACTCTGCAGAGCTTGGGTACAAGATAGATGAGATGGCTATTCTGGCATTGCATAACAGAATCAGCAATATTGAGAGGATAGACCAGGCTACCACTCTGACAGAGGTCAAGGATATAATTGACGAGGCCATAGACAGGGAGGCTCACAGCGGACTTAAGAAGGCTATAAGTATTCTGACAGCCAGGCGATATACAGATGATGACCGAATTGTACTCAAAGAGGATCATTTCAGGGAAAAATAAATACTTATGGGGGGTATATATATGTGTAATTTTACAGCAATGGATTGTTACCTGTTTGGTCAGGCAACACACTATGATATCTACAAGAAGATGGGTGCTCACTTAGCTGAGCGTAAAGGAAAAAAAGGAGTGTGCTTTGACGTCTGGGCGCCACATGCGAGGGAAGTATACGTGTTTGGTGAGTTTAACGACTGGAATGAGACCAGTCATGAGATGAAGCGTGTAGAGCCGGAAACCATGGGAGTGTATGAGCTTTTTGTACCGGGAGCGCAAAAGGGTCAGATAGATCGGAAGA
>OITY01000459.1_pt1 | contig 10408 bp, 8 predicted proteins | sample 1586851 | NCBI WGS metagenome assembly OITY01 (sample SAMN02674964, study PRJEB24791) | human gut metagenome, SKBSTL008 | isolation source: stool | host: Homo sapiens | place: USA
CTCCAATATTATATTCATGATATTCATGTTAATATTGTATTTTTTTCTTAGATAAGGGTTTTCCCGGAATTACAAAAGCTATAGCAATTCTTTCTTCGCAAAAAATTCTCCGCGGCACTCTCCCATCCTGGAAGAAAAGCCGCGGAGAAATAAATATATTTTCGGTGCCAATACAAAGATCATTAATCTTTACACCACTTTACAACTTTTTCATAAAAAATATCGTACAGGGCTTTCTGATGTATAATGAGTTTGCTCCAAAACATTCCAAAGGAAAGTGACCCTGTACGACAAAGACATTATACAATGAAAAGACTCTGACTGGTAGACTTCACAAATATTTTTTGATTTATTTTGAAACTTTTTCTGCTCCAACGTAAGTAGGTAATCATCCGTATCTGTTTTTTTGTTTTTTATTCTGCTACAATCTCCTTTTTCTTCAGAGATATAAGCTTCCGCTGTCTTCTCAAGCGGTTCCTTTGTCTTCTACAATGTGATCCAATGCAGCCAGCGGCTCAAGTCCTTTCTCCTTCGCGATTGTCGCACGTGTGCGGCGCTTTGGACGATATGGGCGATACAGGTCTTCTACTGCCACAAGCGTTTCCGCTGCCAGAATCTGTTTCTTTAATTCTTCTGTCAGTCTCTGATTAATATCCATTCTTTTTAGTTCTTTCCACTTTCATAGGCGTTCTGCACCCGTTCGGTCAGCACTTTTCCACCGTTTGCATACCATTCTGCCACAAAAGTATCAAAGTAATCCACTGGTTTCTCCCCACTAATGATCTGAAGAAATGCTTCCTGTTCCAGTTCCTGTAATTCTTGCGGAATTTCTGCATTTACATTTTCCAGAGGCAATGTCGATGTACTTGTTATTCCTGCCTTCTGCAGTTCCCCCACAGCCTGAATTCTTGACGCATACGCCGCCCATCCATTCGCGGTTGTCAGCTGTCCATTCAAGTAAGATTTGCATGTATTAAAATAAGACTTTTCCAAACCGCTAAGCTCTGATACATCAAGCGTCTTATCCAGTGCTGCCTGAATATGTTCTGTCGTACGGTAAAGTGCATCCTCATAATCCACATTAATATTCAGTGGCCGGGCCGTCGGATCTACATTAATAGAAAAATAATCATTCACTTCTCTTGCCGCACTATCATTTGCATATCTAGACTGATCAAAAATCGCACTCACATACTTTGCTACAATTTCCGGATGCTCATATCCTTTACGCACCACCACATACATCCACTGGTCATACGATTCAAAAACTGATATCTTCTGCGTCTCATTTACCTGTTCTTTGTCTAAAAGATACGGTTTCCACTCTGCATTTGAATCGACATTATATGCTGCACTCAACGGGTTATTCGGAGCCCACCAGCGTCCACAGATAGCACCGCAATGTCCGGTTTTTAACAGATCATCTATGTTTTCCGTCTTTCGTAGCAGGAATCTCTGGTCGAGTATCTCATCCTCATATAGATTGTGAAGTTTCAAAAGCGCTTCTTTTGTTTCCTGTGTTACTGACCCATAAACTACATTTCCATTTTTATCCAGTATCCAGTGACATGGCATTGCACCGGCATGTATAAAAGTTGCATCCACTCCATAAGTCTGATCCGCACCGGCAACCACGTCTGTACTACAGGCAAGGCCGATTGTCTGACCGTCTCCTGCTGCATCCTGTTCTACAAATGCCCGGATCACTTCCAACGCTTCTCCTACTGTTTCCGGTTCCTTTAATCCCAACTTCTCAATCCAGTCTTTCCGCAGCCAAAGAAGCGGAGTTCCATCGTCAATCACCGTATTCGGAAATGCATATAGCTTTCCATCCACGGTTGCAGACTGTAAAAGAGAATCTCCATAACTTTCATACATTTCTTTGATCGTATCTGTCGTACACTCTTCATACGTTTCTGTAAGTTCTTCGATCAGGCCTGCTTCAATCAGGCGGAGCAGGTTATCTCTTCCCTTCACAACAAGCACGTCTGGAATATCACGATCTTCAATCGCTACATTGACCGCCTCTTCATAAGTATTGCCATCCTGCAATTCAAAGACATCTTCATTCTGAATATTAAGTATTTTCTTCAAATATCTCGTATATGCATTATTTTCGTACGTATTTCCTACAGGAAGATTCGAATTATTCGCCCCTGCAATCTTGCCAAGTGTATAGGTAACAGCCTCAGGATATTTCCCAAGTGGTGTATGCATCGCTTTATACATCAGCTTTCTTTTCACTTCAACTGCATTGTTTGCACCAGACTCACTTTGGGATGCTTCTAACTGTTCCATCTGTCTTTGACTTTCCTTCGTCTCAAAATAGGTTCCGCACCAAAGCATCATCAATAAAATTAATGCAAGCTGGGCTGAGAGAATTCGCTTTTTCATATCGTTTTTCATAACACCTTCGCCTCCGTGTTCTTCGGAATTCGGATAAAGACCCGCGTTCCTTTTCCTGGAGTACTTTCTATCTTCATCTCACCTTTTTCTCCATAAAGGACATGGATTCTGTCACAGACATTTCGCACACCATAACCGGAGGACTGATATGTCAGAATCTGATCCGCCTTCTCCTGCGTCATTCCCGCACCATTGTCCCTGATTTCAAAGAAAATGTGCTCAGCCTCTTCACGAATCGTCAGCCACAACGTCGGATTCTCATTATCTGACACATCAATTCCATGATCGATTGCATTTTCTGCAAGTGGCTGCAGGATCAACTTCGGTATCAGATAATCATTAAGACCATCCGAAATCTGTTCAACCACACGGAACTCGTTATCATGCATAACAAGTTGGATTTTGAGATATGCACGGATGTTATCAATTTCTTTTGCCACTGTAGTCATTGTTTCACCACGATTTAAGCTTGTCCGATAATAAGTAGACAGTGCCAATGTCACATGACTGATTTCATCCTCCCCCGCTTCAATTGCTTTCCAGTTGATGATTGAAAGCGAATTATAAAGGAAATGTGGATTGATCTGTGCCTGCAGCGCTCTCATCTCACTATTCTGAAGCTGGATCTTACTCTCATATACTTCTGAGATCAAATGGTTCATCTGATCCATCATGCGCCGAAATGACCGGATCAGCACACCCACCTCGTCTTTGGATTTACTCTGCACGGTAACTTTACGAAGTCCCATATTGATCAGGTTCATATTTTCAGTCAATAACTCCAACTGCGATACCATACGGAGAGAAAAAACATATCCCAGAAAACTCAGAAGAAGAACACTGATCAAAATAATCGGAATATTTTTGAGCAAAAGCTTATGGATTGCGTTTTCACTTACTTCCTTTGGACGATAGATATAGAAATTCCATCCTGTATCCTTCATTGTCCGCTGTACCAGATAATAATTCTCACTGATATCTTTCGGACTCTCAATATCCTTCGGACGATATTTCTTATCCATAGAACACTCGGCATAGACAATATTTCCATTATCATCCTGAATCATGCCTCCTGTATTATCTGTAAGCTGGCTCATGAATGGTTCAAGAACTTTTTCATAATCCAGACGCATCTCCAACACCGCTTTGATCGTATCATTGTCATAGAATTTCCGACTGGCAATGATTGATTTATTCACACCGCGAGTGATGCTCCACTGCATTAATGTTCCCTCATTCAACCTGGAATACCACTGTTGATTCTCCGCTTCCGACATTGGAAGAAGTGTATCTCCATGTGGCACTTCTATATTGTCAGAATATAATGTAATGCTCTGGATCTCTTTGTGATAGATCGTCGGCATCTGCAACAGTGGATCAGCCACCTTCACATATTTCAAATACTTCTCATAATCCGACTCTGTCTCCACATCAAAAATATTCCTGAGATTTTGAGAATAAGACAGATAATCAACCAGGTTCTTATAGATCTGAGACTGATTCTCAATCGAACTCACTGACTGTTCCAACATTTTCTCCAGATTGTACTGTTCCTTCTCTCGCAATTGATTCATCATGCCATACTGCATGGAAAAAGCAAGGAATCCTACCGGAACCAGTCCTGCAATCAGCATCAAAACAGACAGTTTTTTACGAAATTTCAGATTTTCAAATCGATGGATCAACTTCCGTATTTGTTTTTTCATCCGCCGCTATTCCTTTCCTGCATGCTTCCGGTGTATCTCCGAAAAACTCTCTGAAACTTCTGCAGAAGTATGAGTTATTGGAAAATCCTACTTCTTTCGCAATTTGGGAGATTTTCATATTCGTTGTCTCTAAAAGCTCTTTTGCTTTATTCATTCGCACTTCACGGATAAAACGGTTCAGTGTCATCCCTGTTTCTTCTTTAAATACAGCACTTAAATATCCCGGTGACAGAAAAACCATTGCGGAAAGTGTCTCTGCTCCCAGATCCTTTTCCTTATAATGGTGATAAATATATCCCTTCACGGTTGTAACTTCTGATCGGAACCCATCTTCCTGCTCTTGTATGCAATGTTCATATTCCTGAAGTACTTCTTCTACTATAGCAATCACATCATTAAGGTTTCTGCAACGATATAATCGATCCACTCTCTTTGAAAGCATCTTTTCATCCAGCCCTTCCATCTGGTCGAGCAATTCTTTCATAATTCCAGAAAATACAAACTTTACATACATATCCGAAAATTGCTTATGTGCACGATATTTTTCTTCCAGTCTCTGAAAATCCTGACGGAGATGTGGCAGATCTTTATATTGAATATCTTTCGTAATCTGTTCCATGATTTCAGAATCTTCTGCCGGATCAGCTTTCTTCTCTTCCTGCTTCTCCCCGTGGAAAAACAGATGCTGACGTGGCTGATAGAACTGCTCTTCTAACATTCCTTCCAGCACCTTAAATTCCTCTGCCAGATTTTTTCCATCTTCGATTTCCTCACTGACTGCAAAATAACATTCACTGTCAAACTGGTGCGCAAAAAAACGGTACATTTTCTCTACGATTCCATGATAATCTGCATATTTTTCCGTGAACAAAAAGATGGATTCGTTCGAATTCAGATTCACATAATGAAACTCTCTCTGCACCTCTTCCTTCAGGCTCATCAGGAAATGTTCCTCTTCCGTTTCGAAGAATCCATTTGAGGCACTGACAAGAACCATACGGGTAAATTGGGACAGATCATCTTCCATTCCATCTGTAAGTTTCTTAAACTGAACAAAATCTTCCTCTTTTCCCCCATACAGATATTTCAGTAAAAAGTATTTTTTCAGATAATCTTCTTTCTTTTCCTGCTGCTCTTTTTTCTCTATCTTAGAAGAAATATTTTCCATCACTCGTTGAAAAGTCTTATGGAATTCCTCCGGATCAACCGGCTTCAGAACATAGTCCACAACTCCATACCGCAATGCTTCTTTTGCATAAGAGAAATCATTATACCCGCTGAAGATCACGATTTCCATATCCGGATGATCTTCTCTCACTGCTTTCGTCAGCTCCAGTCCATTCATATAAGGCATCTTTACATCCGAAAATAAAATATCCACATGGTTTGATTCTAATACTCCCAGTGCATCCTTTCCATTCGTTGCTTCTAGGATCTGGAATTCTCCTTCCTCCCTCTTTAACAGAAAGCGGATTCCCCTTCGCTCCAGTTTTTCATCATCCACGATCAATATTGTAATCATTTCCCCACTCCTCCCACACGTTCACTTTACATTTTCACTATTCCTTTTATAACGTCCGAAAACAGCAGGGAATGTTCACTCACTCTCTGCTGTCTTTTTTTAATTTTTATAATTCTATTTTAATTCATTTTTTAGACAATGTCCACACTAGCCTTTAACCGCTCCGGCTACAACGCCTTCGATAATATATCTCTGGCAGAACAGGTAGAAGATGATAATCGGCACAATTGCAAGAACCAGAGTTCCCATCATTGCTCCCATATCTACAGAACCGTATCCACCTTTCAGATACTGAACTGCCATCGGCACTGTCTTATATTTTCTCTGATCCAGTACAAGTGATGGAAGCAGGTAGTCGTTCCAAATCCACATTGCCTGAAGAATTGTAACTGTTACGCAAGTCGGCTTTGCAATCGGAAGTACAATTCTGAAGAATGTCTGGATTGGTGTGCATCCATCAATCATTGCAGCCTCTTCAATCTCCAATGGAATGGATTTCATGAACCCGGTAAACATAAAGACGGAAAGTCCTGCACCAAATCCAAGGTAGATCACAACCAGTCCCCACGGATTTCCCATATGAAGCATATTTGCGATCTTGGATAATGTAAACATTTCCATCTGGAATGGCACGATCATTGCAAACAGGCAAAGCATGTAAAGGATCTTTGTAAATTTTGTCTTCACGCGGCAGATATACCATGCACACATGGAGCAACATAAGATAATCACTGCTACAGATAAGATTGTGATAAATAAACTCCATCCAAATGCCTGAATCAGCCGTGTCTGCTTAATACCACGGATATAGTTCTCTAATCCGACATACATCTTTCCGGTCGGTATCTCGAACGGTGCTTTACTGATATAGACTTTTTTCTTAAAGGAGTTGATAAATACCAGTATGATCGGATACAGATACAGCAGGCTGAGTAGTGTAAAAATAACGGTTAATAATGTACCATGTTTTACTTTTTTATTCATTACTGCTGCACCTCCTTTGATGTTGTCAGTTTATTCTGGATCAATGCAATCACTCCTACGATAATAAAGAAGATAACTGCTTTCGCCTGTCCTACACCTTCCCAGCCAGTTCTTCCATAGAATGTATAATAGATATTCAGGGCAAGCATTTCTGACATCTTGTCCGGTCCACCGTTTGTCAATGCAAGGTTCTGGTCGAAAAGTTTAAATCCGTTTGTAAGTGTCAGGAAAGTACAGATTGTAATGGATGGCATAACCATCGGAATTGTAACATATCTTAAAAGCTGTACTTTATTCGCTCCATCAATCTGTGCTGCCTCGATCAGCTCTCCAGGAATATTCTGGATTCCTGAGATGTAGATGATCATCATGTATCCAACCTGCTGCCAGAGCATCAGGATAACCAATCCCCAGAAACCATATTTTGAAGAATATGTAAGTGTTTTCTGGAAATGTGCCAGAATACCATTTAATAACAGCTGCCATACATACCCAAGTACAATACCACCGATCAGGTTCGGCATAAAAAATACAGTACGGAAAATATTGGTTCCCTTAATATTCTTTGTCAAAAGCATTGCTACCGCAAATGCAAAAATGTTGATCAATAATACTGTCACAATTGTAAATAATGCGGTAAACCAAAGAGAGTGAAGAAAATCTCCGTCTCCAAGGATCTTTGCATAGTTGCTAAGTCCAATAAATTTAGCGTCTGTCACCGTTGTGAACTTGCAGAACGAAAGATATACGCCTAACACAAACGGTGCAAGGAAACCTATCGTGAATGCAATCAGCGTCGGCAATACAAATACCGGAAAATATCTCTTTATTGCTTTTTGCATGTTCTTCTCCTCCTGTCTTTCTTTTCTGTAAAAAGCCTTTCTGCGCCTTTGCTTTTCACAATTCTAATTACATAATTTCAGCCTGCCCCGGTATGCTCGTTGGCAGGCTGTTTGATCTTCTTCTCTATTTCACAGCCTTTTTATCTGCCTATCCTGTGAAAAGTCTTTTTTATTCGTTTGCTGCTGCGTATTCTTCAGCCCATCCATCAACAAATGCTGTCTGTACACTATCCCATGCGCCTGTACCCTGTGCATAGTTCAGAAGAGCTCCACCAAGATTGTTTTTCCAGTTCTCAGATGGCATTGTTGTAAAGTTCCAGCTTACTGGTGTCTTTCCTGCCTCTGTATACTCAGCATTTGCTTTTACAAGCGGGTTGTCCGGAAGGTAATCTGAGAATGTTGTGAACGGTGTTACAAATCCCATCTCGTTAGCCAGCATGTCACGACCTTCATCGCTCTCAACTACCCATTTCATAAAATCAAGTGTTGCCTGAATGTCTTCTTCTGAAGCGTTCTTATTTACACACCAGTAGTTCTCAGATCCTGTACAAAGTCCCTGATTTTCTTCTCCATCAACTCCGATGTAGATTGGAAGCATTCCCATATCTTCTTCTGCTACTTCGTTATCTTTGATATCATTGTAAGCCCATGTACCATTCTGATAGAATACTGCTTCGCCAAGTGCAAATTCACTTGCTGCGTCATCTCCTGTCTTAGAAGAAATCATAGATGGCTCACATGTAGAGTTGTTCAGATACAGATCCCAGATCTGTTTGTAGTTGTCAAGGTATGTTCCTTTGATTGCATCTGTGCTGTCAATTCCGTCTGCCTTATACTCATAGTAGATTGGAAGATTTGCAAGGTGTGTCTTGAATCTCCAGTCAGAGGAAGAATCCATTCCTGCTGAAGTAAAAGCTCCTTCTACTCCAAGATCATCTTTGTGTGCCTGAATCTCTTCTGCAACTGTCTTAAGTGCCTGGAAGTTATTCAGATCATCAATTGATTTGATACTTGCATCCGGCAATTCGAAGTATTTGTTCAGAAGAGCTTTGTTGTAGATCAGACCATAAGTCTCAATAACATAAGCGATTCCGTCTACTGCGTCGCCATCTTTTAATATATAATCGTCAGACTCGACATCTTTATAAACATCGCTGTCTGAAAGGTCATAGCAATAATTTTTCCATGTAGCAAGTCCAACCGGTCCGTTTACCTGGAACAATGTTGGTGCCTCATCTTTTGCCATCTCTGATTTCAACTGTGACTCGTAAGTTCCTGATGCTGCTGTCTGTACATCAACCTGAACACCCGTCTCATCTGTATACTCTTTTGCAAGTTCTACCCACTGGTCAGCCTGCTCTGGTTTAAAGTTCAGATAATAAACTTTTCCGGATGACTTATCTCCTTTTGCTGTTTCATCTCCGCCTGATGTGCTTCCACATCCTGCAAGCATTCCGCCTGCCATTGAAGCTGCAAGTACAAGTGCAAGAATCTTTTTCTTCTTCATAATTGAATCCTCCTTTTATGATTACCTGTCTTTGTTTTTCTTGATGATGTTATTATAAGAAAAAGTTCCAAAATAAGATATAATAAAATTCCAAGAAACATAACACTATTTCAAGATTATTGTAATTTTTGAAGATTTTGTGTATGATACAAGAGTTCATAAAGAGTCAAATCAGAAAGGATGTGTCTGTTTTTATGCTATCAGACACGACAGGATAGAAAAAGATGGATCGTACGATCAACTATCAGATAACAGAAGAAGCGGACGGCCTGCGTATCGAGCAGTTCCTGCGTCACCAGGGCTACTCCTACCAGAACATCACTCAGTTAAAAAAGATGCCGGAAAGCATTTTAAAAAACGGAGTCTGGGAATATATGCGTTCACTACTTGCTACCGGAGATATCCTCACAGTACATATTCAGGAAAATGAAAGTTCACCGAATATTCCTCCTGTCGAACTGCCGCTTAGCATTATATATGAAGACGAAGATATCCTTGTTGTCAACAAACCTGCCGGAATGCCGATCCATCCATCACTGAATAATTATGAGAATTCTCTGGCAAATGGACTAATGTGGTATTATACAGAGCAAGGAAAGCCTTTTATCTTCCGCTGCACGAACCGCCTGGACCGTGACACTTCAGGACTGACCGTCATTGCCAAGCACCTGATCAGTTCCAGCATCCTATCTTCCATGGGCGCACGACACGAGATCAAGCGTGAATATCTCGCGATCGTCCGTGGCAGTGTAACACCTCCATCCGGCACGATTGATGCACCACTCGCCCGCACCGGCAGTTCCATGATTGAGCGAAAAGTAGACTTCAAGCATGGAGAGCGTGCAGTCACACATTATAAAGTTGTAGAAGAAAAAAACGGGCACAGCCTTGTCTCTCTTATCTTAGAGACCGGCCGTACCCATCAGATTCGTGTCCACATGAAGCATATCGGCCATGTATTGTTCAATGACGAACGCTATGGCGGGCATGAGATACTGAAAGGAACTCATTTTAGTAAATACAAACAATTCGTAAACAACTGTTTCGAGACCTGCCCCCGCCAGGCATTACACGCCATGACGCTGGGCTTTGTCCATCCCCGTACAGGCGAAGAGATGTTCTTCACCTCTCCGCTGCCCGAGGATATGACAAACCTGATAGACAAGTGGAGAAACTATATCAGTAACAGAGAAGAACTATGAAACGTACTATTGCCATAGTAGCCGGAGGAGATTCCAGCGAACTTGTCGTTTCCTTGCGCAGTGCACAGGGACTTTACTCTTTCATTGACAAAGAGCGTTATAACCTATATATAGTAGAGATGGAAGGGCATCGGTGGGAAGTAGTCCTTCCGGACGGCTCCAAAACCCCGATAGACCGTAATGACTTCAGTTTCATGGAGAACGGCGAAAAGAAACAATTCGACTTCGCCTACATCACC
>OITY01000492.1_pt1 | contig 9982 bp, 10 predicted proteins | sample 1586851 | NCBI WGS metagenome assembly OITY01 (sample SAMN02674964, study PRJEB24791) | human gut metagenome, SKBSTL008 | isolation source: stool | host: Homo sapiens | place: USA
GCGGAAGCGGTGCTGTCCAGCTGGTTCATCTGCTTCTGACCGGCGGAGATGAACAGGTCGCAGTCCGCGCCTTCCTGGATCTGGGTCTTGAGGGTGCCGGAGGAGTCGAAGTTGAAGCTGAAGGTCACGCCGGGGTTCTCGGCAGAGTAGATCTCGCCGATGGCGGTGAGGGTCTCGGTGAGGGAGGCGGCGGCAAACACGATCAGCTCCACGGATCCACCGGCAGCCTCAGAAGAAGCAGCGGCAGAGCCTGCCACGGAAGATGCGGTGCTGGAAGCGGAGGAGCCGCAGGCGGTCAGGGCCGCAGCGGCACCGGCGATACCGGCAGCAGCCAGAAAGCTGCGGCGGGAAATTTTAGTGTTGTTCATGATAAGCGCTCCTGTTTTTAAAATGAATCTTTGCATTTGATACGGTACAGGATGCGGTGCCGCCCACCGGGATACTTTTTTACTTCCGGGCGCATTCGCCGTCCAGCCCGGCGGCAAGGCGGATGCCGTGCGCAAGGCTGGGCAGGATGTACTCGAGGTTTTCTTTTACGGCCTTAGGGCTGCCCGGCAGGTTCACGATCAGGGTCTTGCCGCGCAGCACGCTGACACCGCGGCTGAGCATCCCGCGCGGTGTGATGGTAAGGCTATGGTACCGCATGGCCTCGGCAATGCCGGGCGCGTTGCGTTCGGCTACGCTCAAAGTCACCTCCGGGGTGATATCCCGGGGTGCAAAGCCGGTGCCGCCGGTGGTGAGGATCAGGTTCACCTGACGGGCATCCGCAAGGCGCAGCAGCTGGGTTTTGAGCTGGGCGGCATCGTCCGGCAGAAGCAGCGCTTCCTCCACCTTGTAGCCTGTGGCGGTGAGCATCTCCACAATGAGCGGGCCGCTTTTGTCCTCCCGTTCGCCGCGGCTGCCCTTATCGGAAAGGGTGATCACTGCCGCGCGCAGGGGCAGGTCTGCCGGGGTGGGCAGCAGCTTCATCTCGTCGCCGGTGTGGATGGTGCCGCCTTTTACCACCCGTGCGAACACGCCCTCCCGCGGCATGATGCAGTCGCCGGTCTGCCGGCGGATGGCGCAGTCGCTGTGGCACTCCTTGCCGATCTGGGTCATTTCCAGCACGGCATCCCCAATGGCAAAAAAGCTGGGCACCGGCAGGGTGGCAAGATCGAACCCTTCCACCACCAGATTTTCGCCAAAGGCACCGTAGTCCACCCAGAGCTTTTGACGGAAAGCTTCAATTTTTTCCGCGCTCAGCAGGCTGACCTGCCGGTGCCAGCTGCCGCCGTGGGCATCGCCCACAATACCCCACTCCGGGGTGAGAACAGCGGACGGCACCGGCGTTTTCAAGGTGCCGCGCCGGGGGCTTGTGCAGATAGCCAGAATTTTACCCATAAATTTGTGTTATCCTCCGATCCGGTACATCCCTCGTGTGGCGGGCATGGAGCCTTGGCCGAAGTGATGCTCCCGGGGTTTTGCCAGAATCGTGTTTTGAATGGCCTGCAAAAGGGCCGCGTCGTCCGCGCCGCTGCGCAGCAGAGCGCGCAGGTCGGTGCCGGATTCGCTGGCAAGGCACGGACGCAGAAAGCCCTGACTTGTCAGCCGCACCCGGTTGCAGGAAGCGCAGAATTTGCCGTGCACGGCAGCGATCAACCCGATGCTGCCGCGCCAGCCGGGCGCAGAATAATACACCGCCGGCCCATCGCCAAAGGCCGCACGGGTCACCGGCTGCAGCTGCGGCCAGCGGCGGTAAAAGCGCTCCAGCAGTTCCAGGCTGGAAAGGCCGGGCAGCCCGGCACCAAAGCCAATGGGCATCATCTCAATAAAGCGCACCTGCAGCGGATGCTCCTGTGCGAGGGCAGCAAGGCTTTCCAGCTCGCCCTCGTTCACGCCGGGCTGCGGCACACAGTTCAGCTTGACCGGAATGCCGCTGGCAAGGGCCGCCCGGATGCCGTTTTGCACGGCGGCAAGCTCGTCTTTGCCGGTGATGCGCCGGAAGGTCTCCGGGTGCAAGGTGTCGAGGCTGATGTTCACGCTGTCAAGGCCCGCCGCCAGCAGGGCGGGCAGCTTCTGGGCCAGCAGCACGCCGTTGGTGGTAAGGGCAACGCGGCGGATGCCGGGAATGGCTTTCAGGCCCGCCGTCAGTTGTTCCACGCCCCGGCGCACCAGCGGTTCACCGCCGGTGATGCGCACCGTGTCGATGCCGCACTGGGCGAACAGCGCAGCCAGCCGCAGAAATTCCTCATAGGTCAGAATATCTTCGTGGGCCAGCTTTGGCACGCCGTCCGGCATACAGTAGCGGCAGCGCAGGTTGCACAGGTCGGTGACCGAAAGGCGCAGATAGTGAATATTGCGGCCGTATGCATCAAACATAGCCGCCCTCGGCCCGCACATAGTGCCCGCTCTTGCCGCCGGTCTTCTCGACCAAGTGGATCTCGCCCAGCTCCATGCCCTTATCCACGGCCTTGCACATATCGTAGATGGTGAGCAGCGCGGCAGAAACGCCGGTCAGAGCTTCCATTTCCACGCCGGTCACGCCGATGGTCCTGGCGGTGCACACGGCCTCTACGGCCTGCTGTTCGGGCAGAAGGTGAAAATCCACAGTCAGCTTGCTCAGCGGCAGCGGATGGCACAGGGGGATCAGCTCGCTGGTGCGCTTGGCCGCCATGATGCCTGCAATGCGGGCCACGCCAAGCACGTCGCCCTTCTGGGCGGTGCCGTCCCGAACAGCGGCAAAGGCTGCCGCATTCATAGTGATGATGCCGCGGGCCACAGCCTGCCGTGCAGTGACGGGCTTTTCGCTCACATCCACCATCACGGCGCTGCCGGACGCATCAAAATGAGAAAGTTTTGTTTCGCTCATAATTTTTACCTTGATAAAGCTCTCCCCTTTGGGAGAGCTGGCAAAGCCGTAAGGCTTTGACTGAGAGGGTTTCAGCAATGCCCGAAGCCGCAGTTGGGCCAGTGGCATTCGGCGCAGCCTAAGCACAGCCCGCCCTCGCCCAGCCGGGCAATGTCCTCGGCAGTGATGGGGTCGTCGGCCAGCAGGCGCGGCAGCAGCAGGTCAAAAATGGTGCGCTTGGCGTACATCACGCAGCCGGGCAGGCCGCACACCGGCACACCGTCCAGATAGCTCACAAGGAACATGGCACCCGGCAGCACCGGTGCGCCATAGGTGATGATCTCGGCACCGGTGTTCTTGATGGCAAGCGGCGTGCGGTCGTCGGGGTCTACGCTCATGCCGCCGGTGGTAAAGATCAGCTCGCAGCCTGCGGCCTTTGCTTCCAGAATGGCGGCGGTGATCCCGGCGGGGTCATCGTCGCAGGTTTTGTGATAGGTCATCTCGCAGCCGTATTCGGCCAACTTGCCCACCAGAATGGGGGTGAATTTGTCCTCGATGCGTCCCTTGAATACCTCGCTGCCGGTGGTGATGACCGCAAACTTTTTCGGGTGGAAAGGCAGCACGTTCAGGATGGGCTCGCTGCCTGCCGCAGCCTGCATGGCATCCATCTTCTCCTGCTCGATCACCAGCGGGATGATGCGGGTGCCGGCCAGCTTCTGGCCCTTTTTCACGGGCAGGTCGCCGTGGATGGTAGCGATCATCATTTGGGGTGTGCGGTTCACGGCCAGCAGGGCGGCGCGGTCGATCTTCAAAAGGCCGTCGCAGTCGGCAACCAGTTCGATCTTGCCTTCCTTCGGCTCAGTGCCGTGGATGTTGCGGCCCGCCGCTGCCTTGTACAAAAGGGCAGCGGCTTCGTCCTCGTGCAGGATGCCGGGGCGCTTCTCCCAGATATAGAGATTCTCTTTGCCAATGGAGAGCAACACGGGAATATCCTCCGGCTGGACGATGTGCCCTTTGCGGAAGCGTGCTCCCTTGAACTGGCCGGGAATGATCTGTGTGATGTCGTGGCAGAGCACCTGCCCGACAGCGTCTTCGGTACGGATGAGTTTCATGCAGAACCTCCGTTACAGGGACGGCATCTGGTTCTCGATCCAGTCTGCCAGAGCAGCAGGATCGTCCAGTGCAAAATCAGCGCCCGGCACATCGCCCACGATGGCCATGGGCTGGAACGCGGTGCCCACCGGGCTGACCGAGCTGCGCATCACCTCGATCTTGGCCCAGCCGCTGTCGCCAAAGCCTTCCAGCAGTACAAGGTCGTAGCCGTGGCGCTCGAACAAAGCCAGCAGGTCCTGCTCGTTCAGGCGGAACTGCTCGGTAAGCAGATAGCGCCCGGCAGTAAACACGGCCACACCCTCGGCACCGGCCTCATGCAGGCGGTCGGTCTCGGCGGGCAGGCGCAGATCGTCAGCCTCGCGGATCACGCCCACCTTCAGCCCGCGGCTCTTGAGCACCGGCAGCAGCGCGGCCAGCAGAGCGGTCTTGCCGCTGCCTGCGGAACCGCTGACAGCCAGCACTGCCGGATGCTTGAAGCTCAGTTCGGCGGCAAGCGCCTGTTTCTGTTCACTGTACAAAAGTATCACCCTCCGTTTTATCCCATCGGCAAAAACTGCCGGTTCACTCCTCAATGCGCACAAAGCGCGGCTGCACTTTGCCGTCCCGCTCCACGGTCTCGCACCACATGGCGGCAGGACGCACCCAAAGCCCGCGTTCCCCGTACAGGGCGCGGTACACCACCATTTCCTCTTCGGTCTCGCTGTGGCGGGCCATGCCCAGCACTTCGTATTCGTTGCCCTTGAAATGCCGGTAGCGGCCCGGCTGCACATTATATTTGAATGCTTCCATGTTATCCTCTTTTACACTGACACGCGGCATTCCGGTGCAGAATGCCATATTTATAATCAGTATAGCATATTTCAGCACGGCAAAAAAGGCTTTGGCAGGAAAGATGGAGAAAAAGGCGGCAGGCGGCGGCAAAAGCCGGGAGACAGAGTTGGGTGCTTGAACTGCCGCGCCACAGATGCTATACTGAAACGATAAGGGGATACCCCCCTGAAAAAGCTCTGAAGATAAAGGAAAAAGCCCTATGAGGATCGGACTTGTTGAATTTCTGCTCATCCTTGCCATTGCGTCGCTCACCATCGGGCCGCAGGTGGCATTGTTCGTGGATCGCTGGATGCGCCGGGCAAACCGCGCCAATGCCCGCGCTGCCCGCCGCCGTGCCGAGTATGCGGCCCAGATGGCGGTGGAGCGGGACGCGCTGCTCAAGCGGTTCCGCACGGCCAGCACGGTGTTTGGCGTGTGCATCCTACTGGCGCTGGTGTACGCACTGGTGTTCCGGCCCATCGATACGCCGCCACAAGGCTACACCGCGCCGGATGTCCGGCAGGACACCGGTGCAGCACAGACGGCCCTTGCCGCCGATCATAAGGGAACGCTGGATCTGGGCGAATATCAGGGTGTGGACTGCATCCGCACACAGGACGGCCTTGTGTATGCCGCAGCATACGACGGCGCAGCCTTAAAAAAGCGCACGAGCGACCTTGTGCGCACCGACGGCGGACACGATGCGGCCATCCTTTCCGTGGACGGTGAGCTGACCGGTTTTGCCTTTGACGGCAGCGGGGACCTGTGGCTGAGCATCCTCACGCCCGGCGGCGGCAGCCTGTGCCGCGCCGCCCACGACAGCTGGGGCACGGCGGTGGAGCAGGTAGTGACCCAGATCGACGGTGCACCGCTGGGGGCTGTCTCAGCGGTGGAAGCCGCGCCGGACGGCAGGATCTACTTTGCGGTTGCTGCCAGTGCCAGTGCCGCGGACGGGCTGGAGAGCACTCTGCGCACCGAACTGCTGGCCCACACCGGCACGGGCTGCGTGTATGTATACGACCCGGCAGCACGCACGGTGCAGAAGGTGCTGGGCGGTGTGGCCGGTGCTTCCGGGCTGGCCCTGAGCCGGGACGGCAGCACGCTGTTCGTGGCTGACCTTGGGAACCGCTGTGTGTGGAGCGCTGCCGCCGATGCCCGCGACCTGACGGCGGGCGGTAAAAACTGCCAGAGCTTTGTTTCCGGCTTGCCGGGGTATCCCGGTGCGCTTGCTATGGATGAAGACGGCACCCTGTACATCGGCTACCGGTGGGCGCGCAGCAGCTGGCTGGAAAAGAACGCCGACAGCACCCTGCTGCGGGGCATTGCCCTGCGTGCAGGCCGGAATCTGCAGGAAAAGCTATTCAGCCTGCCTGCCGATGCGTCCTGCGCGGAAGCTGTAGATACGGCAGACGGCAGCTGGAAGCGGACAGTCTCCAGCAAGGGTGCAGGCGGTGTGACAGCTCTGTGCCCGGTGGAGAGCAGGCTGTATCTCGGCCTTGCAGGCAGCGAAAAGGTGCGCAGTGCAAATCTTTGATTTTTGATAAAAACCGAGGTGTTTTTTATGACAGAAGAATTCAAAAAACAGATCGAGATGCAGGCCCGGCAGGCAGTGACCGAACTGCTGGCCGAAGCAAAGCTGAAAAAGGGCGATGTGTTCGTGGTGGGCTGCTCGTCCAGCGAGATCGTGGGCGGGCACATTGGCAAGGATTCCAGTCTGGAAGCCGCGCAGGCCGTGTACGCGGGCGTTGCCCCAGTGCTGGCCGAAAACGGCATCTGGCTGGCTGCGCAGTGCTGTGAGCATCTGAACCGCGCTATTATCATCGAGCGCGAAGCCGCCGAAAAATACGGCTGGGAAGAGGTGTGCGTGGTGCCGCGCCCCCACGCAGGCGGCAGCTGGGCCACTACCTGCTGGAAGAAGTTCCGGGAGCCGGTGGCCGTGGAAGAGATCCGTGCCCATGCAGGCATTGATATCGGCGGCACCCTCATCGGGATGCACCTGAAGCGGGTGGCAGTGCCGGTGCGGCTGAGCCTGAACAAAATTGGCGAAGCGAATATTCTGTGCGCCCGCACCCGCCCGAAACTCATTGGCGGCGAGCGCGCAAAGTATACCGAGGAGGATTGAGCAGCATGGCAGAAAAAAATCTGGAACAGATGAAGGAAGCCGTGGCAGAGATCCGGGAGAAAATGGCGGCAGCCGCCCGCGAGGCAGGCCGCGACCCGGCGGCGGTGCAGCTGTGCGCCGCCTGCAAGACCCGCACGGCACAGACCGTGGCTGAAAGCGCAGCCCTGCCCATTGATGTGTTCGGTGAGAACCATGTGCAGGAGCTGTGCGCAAACTTTGACGCAGGTGCTTACTGCGGCAAGCCCAGCCACTTTATCGGCCATCTGCAGACGAACAAAATTAAAAAAGTGCTGGGCCGTGCCAGCCTCATCCAAAGCGTGGACAGTGAGCATCTGCTGAACGCCATCGAGAAGGAAGCCGCCAAAGCCGGCATCGTGCAGAACGTGCTGCTGGAGGTGAACATCGGCGGCGAGGAGAGCAAGACCGGCGTGGCACCGGAAGCGCTCTGGCCGCTGCTGGATGCCGCTGCTGCACAGGAGCACATCCGGGTCAAGGGGCTGATGGCCATTCCGCCCGTGAACGACGACGATGCCCGCAACCGCCGCTATCTGGCCGAGGTGTACAAGCTGTTTGTGCAGGCCGGAGAGCGCGGCTATTCCAACGTGTCCATGGAGACCCTCTCCATGGGCATGAGCGGCGACTTTGAAAACGCCATCCGGGAGGGTGCCACCCTTGTGCGCATCGGCACCGCCATCTACGGCGAGCGGGATTACAGTAAAAAGTAAGAGAACGAACCCTCTCCGTCATTGCTGCGCAATGCCACCTCCCCCGAAAGGGGGAGGTTTTGTACAGCTTCCCGAAAGATGCAAAGGCTCCCCCTCTCGGGGGAGCTGGCGAACGAAGTGAGCCTGAGAGGGCTTTACAACAGGAGGAACCATGTCAAAAACCAAAATCAACGACCCCGGGGCGCACCACGCAGGCAGCGGTGCGCTGATCCGGCGGTTTCTGCCCTATCTGGCAAAGTACAAAATGACCCTGTTTCTGGACCTGTTCTGTGCAGCGCTGACCACCCTGTGTGACATCGTGCTGCCCAAGATCATGAGCACCATCACCAACGCCGCCATGGGCGTGGGCATCACTCTGACGGTGGGCATCGTGCTGCGGCTGGCAGCACTCTATTTTGTGCTGCGCATCATCGACGGTGCAGCCAGCTATTACATGTCCAGCATCGGTCATATCATGGGCGTGCACATCGAGACGGATATGCGCCGCGATGCCTTTGACCACCTGCTCAAGCTGGACCACACCTACTACAACAACACCAAGGTGGGCACCATCATGGGCCGCATCACCAACGACCTGTTCGATGTGACCGAGTTTGCCCACCACTGCCCGGAGGAATTTTTCATTGCGGCCATCAAGATCGTGGTGTCCTTTATTATCCTGTGCCGGGCCAGTGTGCCGCTGACGCTGGCGGTGTTCGCCTGCGTGCCGCTGATGGGCGTGGTGTCCGTTTACCTGAACGGACGGCTGCGGGCGCGGTTCCGCCAGCAGCGCGTGCAGATCGGCGAGCTGAACTCCACCATCGAGGACAGCCTGCTGGGGCAGGGTGTCGTGAAGGCCTTTGCCGCCGAGGATGAGGAACGCGAGAAGTTTGCAAAGGGCAACAAGGATTTTGAGCAGATCAAGACTCTCGGCTACTACGCCATGGGTGCCTTCAACACCTCCACCCGCCTGTTCGACGGCCTGATGTATCTGGTGGTCATTCTGGCAGGCGGCCTCTCGCTGGTGTACGGCAGGATCACCGCCGGTGACATGGTGGCCTATATGCTGTACGTCACCACCCTCATTGCCACCATCCGCCGCATCGTGGAGTTTGCCGAGCAGTTCCAGCGCGGCATGACCGGCATCGAGCGCTTTGCCGAGATCATGGACACCCCTGTGACCATCGGCGATGTCCCGGATGCGGTACCGCTGCAGCCCGGCCCCGGTGACATCCGGTTTGAAAACGTCAGCTTTGAGTACCCGGACGACCACAACAAGGTGCTGCACAACGTCAGTCTGGATATCCGGCCGGGCGAACGGCTGGCGCTGGTCGGCCCCTCGGGCGGCGGCAAGACCACCCTGTGCAACCTCATCCCCCGCTTCTACGAAGTGACCAGCGGCCGCATCCTGATCGACGGGCAGGATATCCGCCATGTCACCCTGAAAAGCCTGCGGCAGGATATCGGCATCGTGCAGCAGGACGTGTATCTGTTCAGCGGCACGGTGGCCCAGAACATCGCCTACGGCAAGCCCGGCGCCACCCGCGAAGAGATCATGGAAGCGGCGCGTCTGGCCGGGGCGGAAAAGTTCATTCTGGCCCTGAAGGATGGCTTTGATACCTATGTGGGTGAGCGCGGTGTCAAGCTCTCCGGCGGACAGAAGCAGCGCATCGCCATTGCGCGGGTGTTCCTGAAGAACCCGCCCATCCTCATTCTGGACGAGGCCACCAGCGCACTGGACAACGAAAGCGAGATCCTGGTGGGCCAGAGCCTTGAAAAGCTGGCCCATGGCCGCACCACCCTGACCATCGCCCACCGCCTGACCACCATCAAGGATTACGACCGCATCCTTGTGCTGGGCGAAGAGGGCATCGTAGAATCCGGCACCCACGACCAGCTGCTGGCAAAGCAGGGCGTCTACTACCGCCTGTGGAATCAGCTGCCGGGGGAAGATACGCTGTAAATTTTATTGAACGTACAAAGAAAAACCCGGAAACGACCGTCGTTTCCGGGTTTTTAAGTTTCTGAAAAAATACCGCTGAATTATTCACCCACGATCAGGCGCACAGAACCATAGATACCGGCATCGTTGCCAAGGATGGCGGGCACGATAGGGGTCTCACGGCAGGACTTGAAGGCATAGACCTTGAAATGCTCCCGCAGCGGGGCAAACAGCACATCACCGGCGCGGGATACGCCGCCGCCCACCATGAACATCTCCGGGTCCACGGTGGCGGCAATGGTCGCCAGCGCCATGCCAAGGGTATCGGTCATCTCGTCCACCTCGCGGGCGGCAAGGGCGTCGCCATTGCGGGCGGCATCAAACACGTCCTTGGCGGCAAACTCGGTGCCGCGCAGGGTGCAGGGGGTGTCCGGGTTCTCGTCCAGCAGCTTCTTCATGCAGCG
>OITY01000513.1_pt1 | contig 9725 bp, 10 predicted proteins | sample 1586851 | NCBI WGS metagenome assembly OITY01 (sample SAMN02674964, study PRJEB24791) | human gut metagenome, SKBSTL008 | isolation source: stool | host: Homo sapiens | place: USA
GTGCTCTTCCGATCTGATTGATCCGTAACTGTATTTCAGTTTCAACTTCCATGCCGTACAGATTCTTTTTACAATTTCCTTTGTGCTGAGACCTTTTTTATAATAAAAATAGTCTTGGGATTTCATCATATAAATCAAGTAATCATAGGCTGTAAATGTTACCTTTTTTTCTGTATCGGTAACCCTGTCTCGATCCCAGATCACGCCTCGAAATACTTCAAAATCTCCATGTCCAACATTCGCATATATGTATAATCGATCTGATGGCTGAATCAATGTCGCAAGTGTTACACCATTTTTCGCAGCGTTCATTACTGTTAAGCTGACTTCCTTTGCCAGCGAATCAGGATCATCAGATATTGTCAAGTCCAGTATAACTTTCAGCTTGTATAGATCATATTCTTGCCCTGATGTTGTCTTTACAACCGCTTTATACAGTGGATTTCCTAAACTCGGCATATCTTCCTATCCTCCTATCATTTTTAACAGTGTTTTATAATCAGCGACACCGGTTACTGTCAATTTATGCTTTCGTTGGTAAGTTTTTATTGCTGATACTGTCTTAGATCCACAAGTACCATCCTGTTTAACTCCTACCATTTTTTGCACAAATTTTACGACTTGCCCTTTTCTTCCGGTCCGAATTGTGATTTTTTTCATGGCTGATTTCATCGAAGATGTCAGTTTTTTATCTACTTTCAGCTTCGAGTAGCCATCTTTATTCATTGCTTTCTTTAATTCCTCAACTTTGGAATTAGAAACCAATTTACTGCTTGGAACAGGGATCACAAGCACCTGTCCTTTATAGATCGTGTACTTGCTGATCTTTTTCTTTGGATGTTTCTTGCGTTCTTTTTTGTTCCTTGCATCAATCATTTTCTTATTTGCGTTATAAATAACCTTGTATTTTTTACTGGATCCAAGATATTTTTTAGCAAGTTTCCGTAAGGTCTGCCCTTTCTTGACTGTAACCTTTTTCTTTGTGGTTTTTGTACTTCTTTTCGTTGATGCTGAGGAAACACTTATTTTTTCATAATCAACGAATCTTACAGTGTAATAATAATCATTCAAGCTTTTGATTGTTGAATCATATTCAGATACAAGCATATCTACATTGATCTTAGTTCCTGTAATGCAGATATTTACCACTTTCCCATATTTAGCCCAGTATTTCATCAGTGCATCCAAGGTTTCCGGATCAGTCCACTCACGAACAAATTTCATGCCTTTTCTTGCTTCTCCGGGGAAAAAACATTCCCAGCTTAACTCCGAAAGATTTTTTCCGTTTGGAATACTGACCTGACCTAATTTATAGATATCATACTCTGCAAACTTCCCTTCGATTGATGATTCAATTTCTTCGGGAATGATCGGAATTTGTATCTTCTGATCATTCCCTTTTGAATTTTTTCCAGTAATATATATATCCATCACATTACCTCCGCTGTTCTGTTGGTTGTCGTTGATCCGATTGCATCTGCGATTGCCTGCATAATAGCATCTGCGATCTCTCCTTTAGAGGTTTTAATCGCATCAACTATGCCGTCATTTCCAGATGCATTAACGCTGATCGTAATACCACCAACGTTGATAACTGGCTGACTGCTACCAGACGAAGCTTTTCCTGATCCAGATGTTCCCCCAACAAGTCCACCTTTGGCATGCTTTGTCACGCCTAAAATCTGTCCTGCTTGATTCCAGAGAGATAATGCACGGCTTCTATGCCTAGAAAGTGGAATTACCATTTCGTTTCCTTCTTCTCCTAATTCAGAAACGATATGACCTCTGACCAGACTACCTTTCGCATTATGAAAGAACTTTCCATTTTTCGGTAAGGCTGTCTGTACTTTTGGTTTTGTCGTTGTCTTCTTTCCAGACGTCTTTTTACCAGATTTTGAACCGCTGTTATTCAGATAACTTCCACTCGTAATACTGTTGATTGCATTTGCTTGTGCGGCGGTTGTGCTTGCTGCGGATGCAATCGTTGATGCGGCAGATGCTAAGGCACTCGCAAGGGATAATGCGGAACTTCCAGCACTTTGTAAATTACCACCAGCTGCAAGCGACATTGATCCCATAGTTCCTAATTTTCCACCAGCTGCTGCAGACATTCCACCTAAGCCACTGACTTTTCCACCGGCAGAACTTGTTGCTCCAGAAAAGGCTTTCGTACTCTTAGAACCAGCGTTTGTCTGCTTTGTATTCTTCTTATTCTCCTCATAAGCTTTCTGAACAGAATTAGTCAGCTGATTATACTCTTTGTCTGGTCCAACATTCAGATTCTTATTTTTCTTACCTCCAACAGTATGTGCCATTGTTCCGCTCATTTTTGAGTCAAGTTTCAGTTCTTTGTTTTGCTTTTTATATGTACTCTGTACTGATTTTCTTAACCAATCTTTTTTCTTTTCGGATTCTGGCTCATATTTCTCACGGATCTTTCGTATGGAATCTTTATTGTAAGAATAATATTTCTGCGATTTTGCAGTTAATGAATTGTTATCCTTTAGTGCTTCCTTACGATTTTTAAGGTAATTATCTCCAAGGTACTTTTCTTGACCCTTTTGAATTTCTTTTACCTGTTTCGATGTTACATTCCAAGATTTCGCACTTTTTTCGGATTCTTTTTTGATCTTATCCATGTTCTTTCGGATATGATCGCCTGCTTTGTTACCTTTTGTCAGTGCTGCAAATCCACCAACACCGGCACCAATCAATCCACCGGCAAGTGTACCAACAATCGGAACAGCTGAACCAACCAAAGCTCCGGCGGCTGCTCCACCACCGACCATGCCAAGCTTCGTACCACCTCTGTAGTTTTCTTTTTTCTTAGTAGCTTTATTCTTTGATGTCGCAGCGTTGATAAAGTTACCTGCTGCACTTCCAATACCAGCAATTCCTAAAGCTCCACCTAACAATGAAGCCCCACCAACGGTTGCTGCTCCGCCGGCTGTTGCTGCTCCTGATCCAAGTTTTACTCCGAGATTTCCAAGAAAAGCTTTCCATCCAGTAGCCGCAACTGTTTCTCCATTTTTCAATGTAACACCAGATCCACCCAAGCCAAATAAGCCACCCGGTGTCCTTGTTGGTCCTGTCGGCTGTGTTGTCTTCGGTGTAGTTCCACTGCCAGTTGGTGTGACAGGACTTCCACCGTTTCCAGTGCCAAGCCCACCGTTCACATTTACAACGGATGCTGATACATTCATAAGTCCAATAGAACTTCCAAGAGGATTTCCAGAACCACCTGAACCACCAGTGATCAGGTCTGTCAAAGTCATTCCCTTTTAAATAGTCCTGAGCCTATCTTAAGTGCCAACGCACCGGCAAGATAGTCCTCTATTCCGGCTTTATCTCCACCGGGTAATAAATCCTTAATAGATTCTTTAAACCAGTTCCCTCCGGCTTTAACGATATCCTTGCCTATACCAGATATCTTCTTAACGATCGCTGGTCTTCCGCTGGAATCCCACCACTGTGAAAATGGATCGCCGATCATCTCTTGCCATGCAATGTTAATCTTTCCGCTGATTGAAGCATTTTTAAACTTGTCACTTTGGAATAATTTATTGGCTTTTTCTGCTAAATTTGATACTGCATCAACGGCTTTCCCAGAAATCTCTGCCGAAAACTTTTCAATCCCTGATCCCATTTCTGCAATCAGTTCTTTGTTCTCCGATCTCCACTGACGGAACTTACGAAGTCCGGGAGAAATGCCATCTCCAAGACCTTTTCCAAGCTTCTTAAATACGTTATTTGTAACAAATGACTTGACACCTAGCATCAGGTTTCCAAGGTTATCGCTCTGCTTTTCCATCAATCCGTCATACTTCTGAAAAGCTTTCATAGCCTGCGGCCATGTCTGGCTGATTTTCTTGTTCGATGCTGCAAGTGCTTCCAGTTTTGTTCTGTCCTGTCCAGAAATAGCACCCATTTCCTGTAATGCGGCGGTAGCTTCTCCAATTGTCTGGTGGTTCTTCATTCCGTCATACATACGTCCAACCCATAAGGCTACATCGGAAAACTCGGAGTTCGTACCGGCTGCTACGTCTCCAACCATCTTTAAGCCTTTTCCAGTTGACAATGCATTTCCAGTAAATACCTGTAAGGTACGAGAAGCCTGATAAATTTCATCCCTCGTAAATGGGGTACTACCAGCAAACGTCGTCAAATCATCTATTCGCTTCTGGGCTTTCTTCTTACTTCCAAGTAATACCTCGAACGATGATTCCAAGTTCTGCTGCTGCACTTCCAGATCAATGGACGTTTTGATTGTTTGTCCAATCCCTACCGCTGCAAATGCTCCAGCAACGGCATTTTTGACATTAAATACCTTGGCTTTAAGATCACTTAATTTGGTTGTTGCAAAGTCTTTAATCTTAACTGCTGCGGTAAAAGACATTTTTCCAAACTTCAACCCAGCCGATGTAATTCTACGAATTTTTGGAGTTGCTTTATCGTCTGCTCCCACTTGGATTTTCGGTCTTTCCTTGCCCAGTCTTTCGCTTTCTTTTCGTGTTCTGTCAAGCTTCGGATTTGCCTTATCGTCTACATCTACATGAATCCTTGGCTTTTTCTTTCCTAGATCATCAAGTTCTTTTCTAACCTTTTCAGCATCTTTTCCGGTCTGGTTCAGTCCTTGCGATGCATGGTCTGTATACTTCGATACAACGTCAATTACGATTTCTTTATCTGCCACTTATGCATCGCCTCCTTCCATAGCTGTTATAAGTGCTGCAAAAATAAAAGCCCTTTCTCCTTCTGGGAGATCAAGGGCTTTTGATGGCAACATTCCAGTCCGTAGATAATTTTCTGCAAGCAGAGAAGCTAACGGACTGGACTTAATTAGTTTTTTGCATAATCAATGACATTTGTACCACTGCCGGATAACTCTTCAATCTTGTCGCTGACTGCTTCAAGTTCTCCAGCTGTAAGAATTTCCTTAATGATCTCTGCCTGTGTCATAACCATGTGACCAGCTTTGTTCAGTCCTTCTTTTAATGCTGGATTATCCCAGAATTTTGTTCCATCACTTTCCGGAACTGTTGCAATGTAAATCTGCCATGCCATGTAATCTTCATTGCTTACGCTTTTCTCAATTAATGGAAGTGATGCTCCACCCGGATTCGGCATATAAGTTGTTGCTCTCTTTCTGCAATCAGTGATTTCATCAAAAGATAATGGACGAATATCGAATTTAAACAATTTCTGTCCGTTTCTTTGAATATTTAATGTCTGGCTTACCTCTGTCTTATACTCTGCTGCCTTTAACAGACCAGTGATAAGGTCCATTTCATTTTCTTCTGTTACATTGATATTTGTTTTCTTCTCTGCCATTTTCTTATCCTTTCTTTATGCTGCCAATGATTTAATACAGTCTGGTACGCTGTTAACAATAAACTGGCACTGTCTCTTGATGATTTCTCCCGGTTTTACATCCAGAATGTTTGTATCTCCGTCAGGAATACATTCATCTAACAGATATTTGCTTTCTCCACCAGCAAGTGGTTCTGTAACACCGCCCTGTAAACTGAATGTAGGAATTTTCCCATTTTTAATCGCTTCCAGCATTGGTACGATCGTCAGATCATCTCTTACTACAGCTTCAGTGAACGATGCTGTAAATTTAACACTGTCTGGAACTCCATATGTCTGTACATCTCCTGCCGGATGGAAATCTACGTTTGAAAAATTCATTCCGATTGTAAACTCTTCCACGGATGCAAACCAGATGGAGACTCCATCCAGTGTAATAAAAAGCTTTCCGTCTTTTCCTGTCATCAGCTTTCTAGTATCAAAACCTTTTCCACTCATCTATATAACACCTCCTACTGTGCGATATACTGGAACTGATATGTTAAGTAGATCTTTTCCATGCTGTCAACGTCATCAATGCGGATAATAAAGTATGCATAATCCGCTGCATGTGGATTTTCTGTATCCTCATAAAATTCGTAAGTATCTAAGATCTTTCCTTCTCTGTTCATTTCAGCCAGTACTTTTTTAGCTTCCTGAATTACATTATCAACGCCTGCTGCATTGTTGCTGATCTTACCGATCAATGGTTCTAATGTACGATTGATACGGTCAAAAGCTTCATAACGGACAGCTGTACGTTTGATCTTCTTCCATCCTTCGTCATCGTCCTCATCCAGAACTGTATATGTGTTCACTCCTGAATCAAACCAGACCTGTCCTTCCTGTCCTTCTGACAAAAGAAGCAATCCAGATTTGATCGCATCGACATATTGTTCATTCGTCAGCTGTTCAATGCATGACTCCGCATCTGGAATCTCTGTATGTACAATTGATGTACTTGAATCTTTGCATCCAATCACACCTGCCTGAACTGCTGCAGCAAGGTATCCTTCCACCCTATCTCCGGCAGTATTATAATATCCGCTACCGCAGTAAATAAAATATGGTGCATTATAGGATTTTGCATTCGTTTTTCTTGTAGCAAGTGACTTTCCTGCCGCTTCTCCAAGTACGCAAACACCCAATGCACCGTTTGAATGGATTCTTTCCATGTATGTCTTCGCTAATGCTTTAACATCTTCTTCGACTGTATCAAGCACCAGTACATTCCAAGCATAAGTTTCGAATGCATTAAACGCATTGCTGTAATCTTCTGTTGTGACTGCCGGTGCTGATCCACCAGCCAAAGCCTGCTGTGCAACCGTCTGCATGATCCCGGATGCTCCAGAAACAAGTTCTGCGGATAAATACTTGCTGTCTTTCATTGCTTCCACCAGATTTGCAGCCTCATTTACATCCGCACCAGCGATAAAGCTTACTTTCTCAACAAGTGTTGCCCCATTGTAAACGGAACACTCTTTTGTCGTTTCATCTCCTAATTTCTGTTTTACAGTTACGGAGAATTTCAAAGCGGTTGGATATTTTGTCTTTAATGTAACTGCATTTGTGGCTGTGGTTGTCTGTAAGGACAGGCTTCCTTCTTTACCACCAGTTCCAAGACGGTAAAGATATACCGTGTTAGCACCTGCATCAAACAGTTTTACCGCTGCATCGATCGTTCCACTCTCCATATAAAGTGAAAGAAGATCACTCTTTGATGTGATCTTCTGAATCTCTCCAACTGGACCAAAATCTGCATGAACCGGAATACAGAAAACTCCGTTCATTGCGGATGCTACACCATTATTTGTGATCTGCTCATGTCTGCGATAAACTCCAGCTCTTTCCTTTTTCTCGCCTTTTAAAAATAATCCGGACAAGTTCTTATACCTCCTTCTTCTTAAATGTATCTACAAGTTTCTTTGCTGTGCTCTGCGTTGCTTCTTTAACACCTGCCCTTGCAAATGCTGTTCGGATAATATCTTGTGATACTCCTAACACCTGTGGATTTTCTGCATATTCATCCACAGTATAAGTAACTTCTGGCACTGTTTTTGTTTCGTCTTTCTTTTCTGCCATTGTTTCCTCCTAACTTATCGTAATTGTCTTTAATTCATCGACTGTTTCAACATCTCGTAGCTTTCCGTACTGACCTCTTACCGTTACCTGTCCATCTTTTAATGGATCAAGTTTCGTGCTGTATGCCAACTGATTTACAAAAAACGGCGATCCATCATTCATAACGAACCTCTCTCTTTCCTGTAAATCTTGCAGCAAGTTCATAACAAACTGATCAGCATTTACATCCGATCCGGAGATCACATGTACCTTGATGTTGTTTGTAAACCATGTACAAGCATATGTCGATGGGAACGTTCCTGGCTGCATAGAATCCAGTCTAGTATAAACAACCACTTCTTCATCATCCGGCTTCCAGATTTCGTCAAGTTCCGTGTTATTGATCACTGTCACGTTCCGGTTCTCATCAATGTGCTTTGCCAAAGAACCGACTGCATCCAGCGGAAGGTATGAATGTTTTGGAAAAGCATATGCATCGAATGTCAACACTGATCCACATACTTCTACATCCATTTGCCCTTCGATTGCTTCCTGAAATGATTCTGACTTTCTCCAGACAAGAGAAATCGTTGTATCTTCATCGGTCAAGAAAACTCCTTCAAACGCTTTTTTCAGGATCTTCTTCGCTTCAAGCAAGTTCTTATATCCTTGATTATTAAACAGATACGCTATTGCAATCTCCATCGTTCCAGAAACCTTACGCTCTGAATCATCTTTCAAATTCAGCCCATAGATGATACGCCCATACTGCGAACCATCCCACCTTGAATCAGAATCATCAGGTGCCTGATCCAAAAATATTGCTGGTCCATTTTTGAACGTAGCCAATCCGTTAATATTCAGGCTTTTTAAGTACTTGAAAATTATTTCTTTCATAGAGTTACCTCAAAATCTGAACCGAAGATCTTTACAATCTCCGGCTCTGCTTTCTTCTTAATTGGATCAATAAATGGTCGTTTTGCCATCTTTTTTGTGCCACCTTCCAGCCATTCAGCGTGTTTTGAATTACTTTTTATCCGGCTTGTAACTTGATCTCCTTCAATCAGAGTTTGATCATCCCAGTCCTGACGTAACTTTCCAGACTGTGGTGCTGGTGTTTCTCCCGGTGCGGATGATCTATTCGGAAGCCGTTTGTATTTCTTTCCAGAACCGCCTTTTGACAATACTTCGATCTCAATATTTCTAAGGGTGTTTGTTGCCATTGCACCCTTTCGCATCATCTCTCTTTTGATGCTTTCATCAAGATTCTTTGCACATGCTTGAAATTCAGCTTCTACGCCCATCTGTATCACTTCTTTCTAATACATAATAGATGGAAAACTGCCCTGTTCCAGCTGGATCTTTTGTACCCTTCACGATAAACTTACGATCATGGCACGGATCATCGCCAAGCAGTAACACATCGTTCTTACTTAGCTTAACCACTGGATGGTAAGACACAATCGTATGACTGATCGGAGTCTGGTTTTGTTTCCAGATTTCCATTGTCTTCATATCTGCTTCGGCTAGTATACCGTCTATGATCGCATCAGGGGCTTCTTTTTCATTACCCTTTACAACCATGCCATCGTCCATGACTTCGGTATCTTGCCAGTAAACACGGAAAGACTGCATATATTGATATGGTCTACCGATTGATGTCATTTTCAAAAGCGTCCACCTCCAGGATGATTCATCATTCCAACGTAAAAATACTCTCGTTTTTCATTCTCATACGGCTTGATTCCAACACTGGAAGATGCAATTTCTTTTTTCAGATCATCATAAAGCTGTTTCCAGAAATTCATTCGATTACCAAAATTAAAAGAGACAGGACCAACACTGTTGTCTACGTCCTGTCCGTATTTGAACATCATATGTTCTAGCAATTTCAGTTTTGCCATCTTAAAATTGTCTGGATACTGCTCTAATACAGCTGTGATCTCTTCATCGGAAAGTGCAGCTGACATTTCATCCTTTGATACATCAGTATCCGCCAATTCGAACCGCATCTTCATAACATCATTTGTATTGATCTCATCTGGAAAATAGTTATACGTCATTCTCCTCGCCACCTTCCGGCTGTTCTGCTGGTTCTTCGGTTTCTTCTACTGCTTCTGATTCCTGATTAATATCAGTATCAACGGAAAGATCAGCAAGTCTTGTTTCAACTGCTGCCTTAATTCCTTTTCTGGAATCAATCTCATGTAACAGCTGTAAGACCGGTGTATCTTCCTCTGTCATGGTCGCAATCTCAATTTTTGCCTCTTCAATTGTTTTCTGAATTGTGGCAAAGAACTGTAATAACTGCTGTG
>OITY01000515.1_pt1 | contig 9683 bp, 8 predicted proteins | sample 1586851 | NCBI WGS metagenome assembly OITY01 (sample SAMN02674964, study PRJEB24791) | human gut metagenome, SKBSTL008 | isolation source: stool | host: Homo sapiens | place: USA
TCTGTGATCGTGAAAGAAACCAGCTGCAGAGATTTAGCCGCAAAAATTTCTTTCAGGCGGTTCCATTGTCCAGCATCAGATGACTGTGCTTTCACTGCTTCTGCAAGTGCCCCAAGAACTTTGTACTCACGGGTTCCATCACCGTGAAGGATGACATTTAAGCCAAGGTTGTCATATGGCGCGTAAATCTTATCTACTACGTCATAATCAAAGGTCTCTACACATGTGATACCTCTGTCAAGAACTCCCTCTTCCAGAAGACCATCTGCAATACCGCCGATAAATACACGGAAGATATTTCCGATTCCGAAATGTACCCAGCCTGGTTCCTTCTTCGCTTTCTCAGTAACTGCCTCTACATCGTATCCTGGAAGATTGATGCCTGCTTTCTCCCATGCTTCACGCTCTTTGATTCCTTCTCTTGTTAATTTCATGATAGAACCTCCTTTTTTTCGTTCATTTCGTTATTTATGTCTTTTACTTATGTTTATGTCTTAACTGTAAGTAGAGTATAAAACTTTCCTTTTTAAAAATCTATTGGCAAAGCGTCTAATTTTACTCTTATTTTTTTGTTTACTTTTACCCGTTCTCCCCTACATTGCATTTCCCGCAAATTTATACTAAAATACATTTAACAAATGTAGCAAGAATTCTCTCACCTCTTCAGGTGGTGAGATGAATTGCACATCGGAGCATGTCTGCTCAAAAAAATCTCTATAGTATAAAAGAAACACTTGTTCTCCCTTCCCTGATGTAGTATACTGAAAAGAACAATTAGTTCATAAATACATATCCGTCGATATAAGAAAAAGGATGATAAATATAATGGAGTTAGACCATGAAAGATGCATTCTGGGGTCAGATCTTCGGTCTGCTCAGTGCAGGCGGAGCAACGATTGAAACGATACGGCAGTATATAGAAAGCCAGGGTGAGAAGAATGAACCGCGCCGTAAAAATAAGGATCTATCCAAATAAAGAGCAGAAAGTCCAGATAGAGAAAACAATCGGCTGCAGCCGCTTTATCTATAACCAGATGCTTGCAGATAAGATCAGCTATTACCAGAAAGAAAAAAAGATGCTCCGGAACACACCGGCCGGATATAAAAAGGAATATCCATGGCTGAAGGAGGTGGATTCCCTTGCCCTGGCGAATGCGCAGCTGCATCTGGAAAGTGCGTTCCGGAAGTTTTTTCGGGAACCAGCCTGCGGATTTCCACGTTATAAATCAAAGAAGCATGCAAGAAATTCATATACGACCAATGCACTAAACGGAAATATCCTTTTGCAGGATACCCATCTGAAGCTTCCAAAGATGTCCGTCATAAGGATAAAACTTCACCGTCAGATTCCATCAGACTGGAAACTGAAGTCTGTAACTGTGAGCCGTGAGCCATCCGGGAAATATTTTGCCAGCCTTTTGTTCTGCTGTGAGAACCAAACAGTGGAAAAAAGACCGGCAGAGAGATTTCTTGGGATCGATTTTGCCATGCAGGGAATGTGTGTATTTTCTACAGGAGAAAGAGCCGGGTACCCTATGTTTTACAGAAAAGCAGAGAAAAAACTTGCAAGAGAACAGAGAAAGCTCTCCCACTGTGAAAAAGAAAGCCGGAACTATCAGAAACAGAAAAAAAGGGTAGCTTTATGTCATGAAAAGATAAAGAACCAGAGAAAAGATTTCCAGCATAAGCTCAGCAGGGAGCTTGCGGAAAGATATGATGCAGTATGTGTGGAAGATCTGAATCTGAAGGGAATGTCCGGAGGGCTGCACCTTGGGAAAGGTGTGCAGGATAACGGGTACGGGCAGTTTCTGTTCATGCTGGGATACAAGCTGGAAGAATGCGGAAAACATCTTATAAAAGTAGACCGTTATTTTGCATCCAGCAAGATCTGCAGTGTATGCGGACATAAGAAAAAGGAACTGGCATTGTCGGATAGAATGTATGTTTGTGAATGTGGAAATAGGATGGACCGGGATGTGAATGCAGCAGTCAACATCCGTGAAGAAGGAAAAAGAATCTATAAAGAATGTGCCTGACGGCACAAGAAAAAAATCCGTAACCGGATAAACATAAAAAACAAAACCGCGGGACACGCGGGGATAGCCTGTTTTAGCTTTGCCCTGAAGGGCAATTGAGCAGGAAGCCCCCACTTCAAAATCTGTAAGATTTAAGTGGCGGGAGCATGTCACAGAAATGGATGTGTGTCAATATGGGAATGTTCGTTAACCCTGATAATCTGGCATTTCAGGCAGCTTTGAATGCAAAGATCTATGTTGATAAAAGTGGAATCCTCAATTATACAAACAGTGTTCTGGGGTCAACAGATGCTTTTATATGCAATAGTCGTCCAAGAAGATTTGGAAAATCTGTTACTGCAAATATGCTTACAGCGTATTACAGCAAAGGATGCGATTCAGAAGAAATGTTTTCCAGACTGAAAATCAGTCAGGCAGAAGATTTTAGAAAACATCTGAATCAGTATGATGTGATTCATTGGGATATTCAATGGTGCATGGGGCCTGCCAATGGTCCTGAGAAAGTTGTTTCTTATATTTCAGAAAAGACAATTTTAGAATTAAGAGAATATTATCCTGATGTACTTCCGGCAGAAAATCATTCCCTGGCAGAGACACTGGCACGGATCAATACTGTAACTGGCAGAAAGTTTATTGTGATTATTGATGAATGGGATGTTCTGATTCGCGATGAAGCTGCAAAAGAGGATATCAAGAATGAGTATATCCGCTTCTTACGTGGTATTTTCAAAGGGACAGAGCCTACAAAATATATTCAGCTTGCATATCTTACAGGTATTTTGCCAATTAAAAAGGAAAAAACTCAGTCTGCCTTAAACAATTTTGATGAATTTACCATGGTAAGTCCAAGTATTCTGGCGCAGTATATCGGATTTACGGAAGCTGAAGTACAAAAGTTGTCAGATAAGTACCATCAGGATTTTGATAAGGTAAAGAAATGGTATGATGGATATCTGCTGAAAGATTACCAGGTTTATAATCCCAGAGCTGTTGTCAGCGTAATGCTGAAAGGAGAATATAAGAGTTACTGGTCGGAAACAGCCTCTTATGAAGCGATTGTGCCTTTTATCAACATGAATTATGATGGCTTGAAAACAGCAATCATTGAAATGCTTTCCGGCTCATCTGTCAAAGTTAATACAGCAACATTCAAAAATGACACTGTTAATATTCAAAGTAAGGATGATGTACTGACTTATATGATCCATTTGGGATATCTTGGATATGATCAGACAGAAAAAATTGCTTTTGTTCCCAATGAAGAAATCCGTCAGGAACTGACTAATGCTGTAAAAAGTAAGTCATGGAATGAAATGCTTATGTTCCAACAGGAATCAGAGACTTTACTTGATGCAACGCTGGATATGGATAACGAAACAGTTGCTGCACAAATTGAGAAAATTCATAATGAATACGCTTCTGTCATCAGGTATCATGATGAAAATTCATTAAGCAGCGTATTAGCCATTGCCTATCTGGGAACTATGCAGTATTATTTTAAACCGGTTCGTGAATTTCCTACAGGACGCGGATTTGCAGATTTTATTTTTATCCCTAAGCCTGAATATAAAAGTGCTTATCCTGCATTGGTTGTTGAACTGAAGTGGAACCAGAAAGTACAGACGGCAATACAGCAGATTAAAGACAGAAAATACCCATCCTCGATTTCAGATTATACCGGTGATATTTTGCTTGTGAGAATTAATTATGACAAGAAAAGTAAAAAGCATCAGTGCATAATTGAAAAAGTGTAATAGCATCTGAAAAACATGCGCACATTGGGGTCTGATCGTGCGTCCAGCAAAGGGTATATAGTCCGGTGGGTGGAAGACAATATATGAACTTATGTGACTTACATTGAATATACTTACGCTAACCTAAGATAATTGTTGTATAAGGAAAAATATAACTTTGACTTGAATAATAAAAAAAATGTGGTATAGTAATTATATACAGAACCATATAACCATATTTTTCATAAAAAACAATTGCTTTATTTATCGATTATTTTGAAGAATAATTTTTAAAAAGATTATTATTTATAACCTTATAACCAGTTTTTTAATTTGGTATTTGAATTATATTCATTTAAGTAGGCGATAGAAATGTCTGTTGTTAGCTTGGTATATAAAAAGACAGATTCCGTTAGACGGTTGAGCCAAACTTTGGAAGGTTAAGGCTAAATAAATTAAATATTCAACGCATTAACGATCGCTATCTGAGCTATGGCGGTCGTTTTTGCATTTCTTATCAAGAATACGAACTATGTAAGTACCAAGAATACTACTAACAGTTCCGTAAACTATAGTAAAAATAACAAAAGATACTGTCATGTGTATATCCTCCTTCTTGGGTATTTCCGTCATGAAGTCATGAGGATATTTATATAAACAGAACATCGCTGTTCTGACATGACTCAACCGCCTAACCATCCCAATCTAGCCTGAAACTGAAATGTTGGAATCTGCCTATGGAGATATTATAAGATTTTTCGTAAAGCATGTCTACTATAAATTTACATTTTTACACGATCATGACCTGTAATGAGATCTTTAATCTGGAACATCCGGATGGGAGCAAATCTGATTAGTGACAAACTGAGAAATCAGGGACACGGACACCGGATTATTCGATCAGCAACATTTTATTTATAATGGATAATTTGATATAAATTACTTCAATTTGGATAACGGATAACTATATATCATTCCATTAGTCATGTCTGAAAGGGCATTGGCGGGAGCGATGCTGGCTTTCGTAAATGGGGCTTTACTTGGGGGCTATGTTTATAGCAAAAGTTCTTTGGGGTTAGAAGGTAAACGTCAAATCATCCGCCCATCTATAATATAACGCCACCTCATCAGCGGCGCGATTTTCTGCATTCATCCGGAAGTTCTTCCGACCAGGGCATCAGATCATCCAGTTCTGCCGGATTTATCTTTCCATTCACATCGCAGCGTTTCGGCAGTTCTGTGAGGATATGCCGAAAATAATAGTATGGACGCAGGCTATTCAGTTTAGCGGTTTCAGAAATACTGTACACCATAGCATTTGCAGAGGCTCCATTTGCCGTGTTATGGAACATCCAGTTTTTCTTTCCGATACAGAAAGTACGGATGGAACGTTCAGAAGCTGAGTTATCGATTGGTACATCTCCGTCTGTCAAAAACACTTTCAGGTAAAGTTCCTGATTGACCAGATACTGCAGTCCCTGGCCTGTTTTTGATTTTGGCGGGACCGTACACTGAGAAAGCTGTTCTTTCACCCACGCAAAGAAATCCTCAACCATCGGCTGGATGATCTCCTGCCGTTTTTGAAGACGTTATTCAGATGAGAGCTTTTTCAGCTCGGTATCTGCAGTATAGAATCCCCCGATTTTCTGCAGTGCTGTATATGCGACCGAACTGTGCCCAGCAGAGGGATCCTTTTTATCCATCGCCTTTACCGCATCCGCAAAATCACGTCTGGCATGTGCCCAGCAGTTTGCATTGGTCACATCCGGCAGTTTTTTATCTACCAGATGATACTGCTGTAACCCATCCGTGACAAGGATCCCTTTATAATCCCTGTAGAATTCCAGTGGCTTTTGATGATCCCGGTCTTTCTGGTATTCGTATATCACGACAGGGCGCTCCTGATAAAACTCGCCGGAACGATGCACCCACATGTAACATTTGCTGTTTGGATGGCTGCTGTCCTTTATGACCTGTGTCGGTGTTTCATCTGACTGTGTGACATGCAGTTTCAGAAGTTATAAAGGAAAACGAGAGCATAGGCTACTAACGTTGCTCTAAAAGACCACATTGGGGTCAGACCCCATGAAATCCCAAGCAAAATATTTGTGAGCAGTTTTCATGTTTTTATAGCCGGTATAAAAGGTTCCAATCATGGCTGCCAATGCACCAAGTGACCAATATTTATGTGCTTTCATTTGAATATACCTCCTGCGTTTTTTTATATAATACCTCTTTTTAGAAAGCATGAAAACAGGAAATTTATAAATTCTGTTCTTTCTCAATCTGCTGTTCCTGTTCGTAGCTCTTCCCAAGGATCATATCAATATTGGCAGACACGGTACGAAACTCCCGTTCATAATTCCGGCGGTTAGAAAAATCTTCCCGTTGCATATTTCGCAATTCAATAAGTCGGTCTTTTTCAGCATAGAGGGATTTCGTGGAAGGCAGCTTATTTCCGACAGATTTTTCTTTCAGTGTTCGGAGAGCTGTATCATAAAGAGAAACTTTTTATTTTTATGGTAATAGCTGTTTAGTTTCTGACATTCAGATTACAAACCTGTTTGCGGCAGAGTTATTGATGCCGTATGAAGTCTTTCGGAAAAATTTCTTTGCACATATGAACGAATTGGAAATAACTCCCGGGAAGGTACGGTTGGATGAGGCTATCCGTCTGATTGTTTGTCAGATGAGTGATTTTTTGGTTCCTTATGTGATTAGCATAAATTAAGTCTGCGAAGCAAACGATACTCCTTGGGCTTTGCACAAGGAGATTCATATTTATTGTATTTCGCAGTGTATTACTGGACGCGGAGTGAACAGTAACCAGTAAATAAACAATTTATTGACAAATAACTGACCAGATGTAATAATACCACTCAGAGATAGTATTTGGACTCAAAACTATACTCTGGCTGAAATCACTGGAATCTTATATAAAAGCAGCCAGCCGGAATCCGGAAACGGGAACGGAGGGATGTATGTAATTTTAAAAGATACGAGCCGGTATTTATGATACAAAAAATCAGATTTCCAATAATCTATGGAATAGTAAAACATATTTTATGTATCAGAAACAGGACTCAATATACAGGGAATCAATCAGAAGCGTTTCAGGGTCAAAGTGTATCCTGATGCGCTTTTTTTGCAGATCATAAAGGTATATTTCCTTTTTATGGTGCTGCTTGACTCTGATTTTTCCCGCAGGAAAGGACTATATAAGATGACAATAGAAATGTTAAAAGGAAAAATCCACAGAGCAACTGTTATCCAGGCTGAACTGGATTATGTGGGAAGCATTACTGTGGATGAAGAACTGCTGGAAGCTGCCGGAATACTGGAATATGAGAAAGTTCAGATTGTAGATGTGAACAATGGCAGTCGATTCGAGACATACACAATCTGCGGAAAACGCGGAAGCGGTATGATCTGTCTGAACGGAGCAGCAGCAAGATGTGTAAGCACAGGTGACAAGATTATCATCATGGCTTACGCAGGATATGAGCCTGAAGAGGCACGCACTCATAAGCCTGCAGTTGTATTTGTAGATGAAGAGAATAAGATCAGCAGAGTGACCAATTATGAGAAACATGGTCTGCTGAAAGACATGGCCTGAAAACGTTGATATCAGATTAGAGGCTATCATAAGATGAAAGTGAATTCAGAAAAGAGGCTATCTCAAAATCTATGATACCGGTCCATTGACCGAGAAAGAGGAGATAACAATGCAGGTAACAAAAACAGTAGAAGAAACAAGAAAACAGATCAAAGCATGGAAAAAAGAAGGTAAAACTATAGGTCTTGTTCCAACAATGGGATTTCTTCATGAGGGACATGCAAGTCTGATCAAAAAATGCAGAGAGCAGAACGACATTGTAGTTGTGTCTGACTTTGTCAATCCAACACAGTTTGGTCCGACAGAGGATCTTGAGGCATATCCAAGAGATTTCGAACGCGACAGCAAACTCTGTGAAAGTCTTGGCACAGACCTGATCTTCTGCCCTGAACCTTCTGAAATGTATCATGATCCCCATGCATTTGTAAGTATCGATACATTATCTGAGACACTTTGTGGAAAAACACGTCCTATCCATTTCAAAGGTGTGTGCACAGTTGTAACCAAGCTGTTCCATATTGTAGCCCCGGACAGAGCATATTTCGGACAGAAGGATGCTCAGCAGCTGGCCATCATCCGCAAAATGGTCCAGGATCTGAATTTTGATATAGAAATCGTAGGCTGCCCGATTGTCCGTGAAGAGGACGGACTGGCAAAATCCTCCAGAAATACATATTTAAGCGATGAAGAGAGAAAGGCTGCTCTCTGTCTGTCCAGATCCGTAAAACTCGGACAGGAAATCATTCACGCAGGCATTTCCGCAGAAGAACTTCTCGGCAAAATGCGTGCAGTGATCGAGGCAGAGCCTCTGGCAAAAATCGATTACGTTTCCATGGTAGATGCACTTACCATGCAGCCTGTGGAAAAAGCTGATCATAATGTTCTCGTAGCAATGGCTGTCTATATTGGCAAAACAAGACTGATCGATAACTTCAGCTACGAGGTATAATATATGGAAAATATTTTAAAGAAAATAGGAAAAATCAGCAGTTTTGCATCCAGATATATTGGAATCATCATCATTGCCTTTTCATGCCTTGCCTTTTTCTGGAGGGATGGATTTGCATGGATGACAAATTATACATCTGTTTTTCTGGGCGTGATCATGTTTGGTATGGGACTGACCATACGTCTGGAAGACTTCCGGGCAATTTTTTCCAGACCAAAGGAAGTGATCATTGGCGCAGTTGCACAGTATACGATCATGCCAGTCGTAGCCTGGGTATTGTGTAAAGTTATGAATCTTCCCGCAGATCTGGCTCTGGGTGTGATTCTTGTGGGATGCTGTCCTGGTGGAACAGCCAGCAATGTGATCACCTATATTGCAGGCGGTGATGTTGCACTTTCAGTAGGAATGACCATCGTTTCCACTCTGGCTGCTCCTGTTATGACTCCATTTCTTGTGTACATTCTGGCAGGTGCCTGGGTGGAAGTATCCTTCTGGGCAATGGTACTTTCTGTTGTAAAAGTAATTCTGGTTCCTGTACTTCTTGGAATCCTTCTCCGTACACTTGCAGGAGATCATGTAGATAAAGTTTCAGATGTTATGCCATTGATCTCTGTTGTAGCCATTGTTATGATCATTGGCGGAATCGTGGCAATTAATGCAGAGAAAATCTTAAGCTGCGGAGTTCTGGTCCTTGGCGTTGTTGCGATCCACAATTTCTGTGGTATGATGCTTGGGCTCCTTGCAGCAAAAATTTTCCATGTAGAATATACACGGGCAACAGCTATAGCTATTGAAGTGGGCATGCAAAACAGCGGACTGGCAGTTTCTCTGGCAGCAGCTAACTTTGTAGCCAATCCACTGGCAACTCTTCCAGGTGCTATTTTCAGTGTATGGCATAATATTGCAGGCTCCATCTTTGCAGGAATCCGCCGTTCCGGCGTAGAAAACAGGACACGCACAGGTGAAAATGGTGTGTCAGCAGCATAAATAACAAGGGAACGTAGAAAACAAAAAATCCCCGGAATCCTTGGCTTAACAGTGATAAGAAACTAATTTGCTTATCTACTGCCAGCTAACGGATTCCGGGGCAAAAATAACTACTTGAATTTTTTTGCTTTTATGACATCTATAATTATCCCTTTGTTTTTTATAAGCTTTATTCGCCAACTCTCAATTTCTCAGCATTTTGAACGGAATATCCCATATCATAGGCTTTTTTGAAAACACTTTGATTTCTGACTAATCCGGCATCCATCACGTTTGCTGCATATATCTTTCCTGCAATCTTGTATTCTTCCAGATGTTCTACAAAACCATCCAGATCACCAAGCGGTCTTTCAATGATGTCC
>OITY01000522.1_pt1 | contig 9611 bp, 10 predicted proteins | sample 1586851 | NCBI WGS metagenome assembly OITY01 (sample SAMN02674964, study PRJEB24791) | human gut metagenome, SKBSTL008 | isolation source: stool | host: Homo sapiens | place: USA
TCACCATAAATTCTTAATCTTTAAAAGCATCTTTATAAGATATTTTATCTACCAGTGCTTCATAGCTGCTGTCATCAGCTTGCAGTATCTCTCTGACATTGTGATGCTCTAATGCTGCTGTTGTTTTTTCACCTATTGAGTATGCTGTTTCCACGTATGCATTCTCCGGCAGCATATGAAAAAATCTTTCCACATTTGATGCACTTGTAAAAACAGCTTCACTTACCATGTTTCCAATGCTTTCAGGAATACTCTCATATGCCTGCTCATTTACATATGCATCAATTTTTTCTAATTCACATATTTCTTTAATCTCTGCCTCAAGGTCAGGTGAAGCCTCCTTTGCCGAGAAAATGCATACTTTGATTTCATCATTATCGCCCATATATGAACTCAATTCTCCTGCCAGTCCTTTTCCGGTCTGTTCTGCCGGAATAATATCTGCATTTATGTGATGCTTTGCAAGCTCTTTTTCTGTAGCTTTTCCCACTACTGCAAACCTTGCATTTGCTATAAGCCTGATGTCTGCCCCTGCCAGATCCAGATTATAGAAAAATGATCTTACACCGTTTTTGCTTGTAAAAACAATCCAGTCTGCCGATCTTACCTTATCGGCAAATTCAGGAATTATTATCGGCTTTATTATGCCTGTCTTAACCGGTGTGATGTCTGCTCCAAGCTGCTGTAATTTTGCTATCAATTCGTTTGTTTTGATATACGGTACTGTGATTTTTCTTCCAAACAGCGGTCTTTTTTCAAAGAAATCAAGCCTGTCATTCAGTGAAACCACATCTCCCACAACGATTATAGCCGGTGATGTCAGCTTTGCTTCCTCAATCTTTTCTCCGATATCCGCAAGCGTTCCTATGCATTTGCGTTGCGCGGCAAGTGTACCGTTCGATATCACTGCTGCCGGAGTATCCGCTCTTCGTCCTGCTTTCATAAGCCCTGCTGCAATGCTTTTTACATGCGCAAGTCCCATCAAAAATACGCAGGTGATTGTCTCATCTGTAAGAAGGGAATAGTCTATATCTGCCTCCTCATCCTTTCTGCTGTGCGCAGTGATGACCTGAAAGCCTTTTGCTATGCCTCTGTGTGTGATAGGTATTCCTGCAGCCGCAAGCGCTGCAACCGATGAACTGACACCCGGTACCACTTCTACCTCCACATTTCTATCTACCAGGTAGAGAGCTTCCTCTCCGCCTCTTCCAAAGACATACGGATCTCCGCCCTTTAACCGGACTACAAGCTCATGATATTTTGATTTCTCGTACAAAAGCTCGTTTATGGCATCCTGCTTCATGACATGCTTGTGATTTTCCTTGCCCACATAAATAAGCTCACAGCCTGCCTTTGCCATTGAAAGAAACTCTGGTGATGACAGCCTGTCATACACCAGACAATCCGCCTGTTTTATATATTTTTCTCCTTTTAAAGTGAGCAGGCCCGTATCTCCCGGTCCTGCTCCAACTAATACTACTTTTCCTGTGTTTTCTCTCATGATTTTCCTAATTATTTTTCTACTGAATTATTATGATTAAAAATTATGACTTGATATTTTTTTAGTCGATTTCTAATTTATACCGAATATCATGCACGGCACGCTCCACAATATTGTTTCTGTCTGATGTAATATCCCATACCTGCTCTGTCCTTGCAAGCTTTTTTCCATCCTCTGAGCCAAACATCGCAAGAAGCTTTAGCCTGTTATTTTTGTTGCTGTCATTACCGCGGTCTTTTTCACTTACAATATCACAGTATGCAGCCACAGGCATATGACAGTTTCCACCGATTCGCTTTAAAAATTCTCTCTCAATGCCTGCGCACAGATTGGTTTTCTCATCTGACAAAGCATCAAGCTTTGCCATCAGCTTAGCATTGTCAGCACGTAGCTCAAGCGCCAGTGTGCCCTGTGCCGGAGCCGGAATCATATCATCCTCTGAAAAGTACTGTGTGATCTCAGAATCTCTTCCGATACGCTTTATTCCCGCCGCTGCAAGTACGATTCCATCCAGCCTGTATTCGTTATACTTATTCTGTTTTTCGTTAGCTATCTCATTGTTATTTACAGTATTATCGGCAATCTCTTCATATATAATTTCACCATCATATAGCTTACGAAGCCTCGTATCGATATTCCCGCGTATGCCAACCACCTTAAGGTCAGGGCGCAGCTTTAAAAGCTGATACTTTCTGCGCTTGCTTCCGGTTCCTATCACGGCACCATGAGGAAGCTCATCCAGTGAAGCGGCATTTTTTAGCACCAAAACATCCCTTGGATCTTCACGCTTCCATGCCTTTGCAAATGTAAGCCCTGCTGCCGGTTCATCAGGCATGTCTTTCATGGAATGGACTGCCATATGAATCTTTCCCGATAAAAGCTCGTCCTCTATCTCCTTTACGAAGATACCCTTTGAGCCAATCTTATCGAGTGCCTTTTTCTGCTCTAAATCGCCTGTTGTCTTTATGATAACAGCCTTAAAATCATCATCCGGATATGCTCTTTTTAACTTATCTATCACGTAATCAGTCTGAACAAGAGCAAGCTTTGAGCCTCTCGTTCCTATTAAATACTTCATTTTACTCTCCTACGGATCATGCCATTTTCCATTTATAATTTATAAATGAACAACAACTTAAAATCTGTAATACCATACTTTAAACTATATTTCCGGAATCCTTCCATTATCAATAGCTGCACACAATATTTCTTTAAATACACGCTTTCTCTCGGCTTGAGTGTCATATTGCGCTATTACTTTTTCGCGGATTTGTCCCATGTATTCGTTCAGCTCACCAAGAAACGGAGTAAGAATCTCCTGCTCTTTGCCTTTCAGATACTGAGTCAGCACAGGGCTGTTTCCTCCGCTCGAAAATGCCGCAACAAGATTCTTTTCCTTTATGTATGACGGAAAAATAAAGCTGCAATCAGCCTTCTGATCGACCGCATTTACCATGATGCCATTAGCTTTGCAATACTCTGCAATCTCATGATTTAAAGCATTGTCATCAGTGGCAGCGATAACCATTTCCATGCCATCACAGTCTTTTCGTTCAAACCTTCTCTTTATGAACGTAATTCTATCTGCTGCATCCGAGTCCGTCTGATTGTTTTCTTTATTTGCCGTATATGAGCCCGTTTTATCCTCGCTTGCTATATCATCAATTGTAAGCTTTCTCAGCTCATCACATATATCCTCTGCCACAACCGTGACCTTCGCGCCAAAATCCAGCATTACACTCACCTTGCGGTATGCCACATTTCCACCGCCGACGATCAGACACTCTCTTTCCGTCATATCCACAAACATCGGAAAATACGCCATTTTTATCTCCCTGTAATACCATATCCATACTTTATTTCATACATTATTTCATGCCTTATTTTATACTTTATTATACGCTTTATGCTTTATTTTTTGCCTTATGCTTCACACTGTATCCATTGAGCATTCCTTCAAAAACAGGACGAAGCTTGGCAGAAAACACTGCTGCCGATACGCATAATATAAAGTCCGGTGCAACCGTTATCAGACAGTAATCTACTATTACGATGCCCCAGCTGACAGGTGTTGCCGCATAGAAATTCTTCATGCAGTAAAAGTATATCGCTCCAACTGTATAATATGCCACCAGTCCGACCGTTGCCGGAAGAATGAGTGTAAACGCATTGGTCTTTTTAAGCTTTTCCGTGATAGCTCCGATTAAAAATGCTGCAAGCACAAAGCCTAAGAGGAATCCAAATCCCGGTCTTAAAATGTATGTAGGACCACCGCCTGCCGCAAATACAGGCACTCCCACCAGTCCTATGCACAGATACACTATCACGCTAATCGGTGCAAGCTTTGCCCCGAGCAGAAATCCCGCCATCAACACAAAAAACCACTGTAATGTAAAATGCATGGTGTACATAGGAAGCGGAATATCAATCTTGATAAATGCTCCAACTGCTATAAGCGCCGCAAAAAGTGCACATGTTGTAAGTTCCTTTGTTTTTAATTTCATTTTCGCACGCTCTTTCGTTTTATTAAATATACATGCTATAATAACATCTTTCTTTAAAAAAGAAAAGCCATCTTCGATGAAGCTGACTTTTCTTTGCAGCTTTCGCTGCGACTCAAAACATTAACATATGATTTAGAAGTAATATTCATCAGAATATATTCGTAAATCCTCTTTCGTGACCTGTCCACCCTCGATATGAAACGAGTTGATTACAGGATTTTCTGCCATAAGCGACATTATCATGTAGCTTGCATTTGGATCGTATGCAAGCTTTATATCCTCATCCGATGGCCTTGAAGGGCTAGACGGATGTGAATGCCAGTTGCCAAGCGGCTTAAGGCCGTTTGCTCTCATGTCCTTTATGGCTGCCAGCTGCTCCTTTGGATCCATTGTAAAATGGTCCTCGGCATGGTCTGTATTCGTCAGGTAATATACCTTTGTGATGAGACGACCGTTTTCGTCCTCACTGCCTGCTATCAGACCGCACGCCTCCTCCGGCAGATGCTCTTTAGCATATTTTGCTATTTCATCCAGAAACGGATATTTCATTCTTATGATACTCATATCGTTCCTTTCCTTACTGTCTTTTTATTCCTGTGTACGAGGTGCATCAAATCTGCCCGCTGTCTCCTCGCAGACCTCCTGCTCGTAGTCGATTGGCTCGAGAATGGTCGGATGGTCGCCACAGACTGCACAGTTGTGTGTATCCTTTGGAAGCTTAATCTTGTGGAACTCCATGGTGAGTGCATCATATGTAAGCAGATATCCTGTGAGCAGCTCTCCAACACCGATTAAATACTTGATAGCCTCCATAGCCTGAAGTGAACCGATTACTCCGCCCATAGCTCCGATAACGCCTGCCTGCTTACATGTAGGCACTGCATCCTTTGGTGGCGGATTCTTGAATACACATCTGTAGCAAGGTCCCTCTCCCGGCACATATGTCATGAGCTGACCCTTGAAACGGATGATTCCTGCATGTGAAAACGGCTTTTTCTCAAGCACACATGCATCGTTGATTAAGAACTTTGCCGGGAAATTGTCAGTTCCATCGATGATGAAATCATAATCCCTGATAAGCTCTCTGATGTTTGACGCATCTACAAACATACGGTATGTATTGACCTGAACGTCCGGGTTCATGGCGTTCATTGTCTCTTTTGCTGACTTTACCTTGGCTTTGCCCACATCGGCTGTTCCGTGGATAATCTGTCTCTGCAGGTTGGATAAATCTACCTCATCCGCATCCACAATACCGATTGTACCAACTCCTGCTGCTGCAAGATACATGGCTGCCGGAGCTCCAAGTCCGCCGGCACCGATAATAAGCACCTTGCCCTTTAATAATTTCTTCTGACCTTTAACGCCCACCTCATTAAGGATAATGTGGCGTGAATAGCGCTCGATCTGCTCATCAGTCATTGCCATTAGCATCCACCTCCCATGAAGTAAAGGAACTCTACATTGTCGCCATCCTTAAGCACTGTCTTTGGCTTATCCTCTGTGGCAACAAATTCCTCATTTATTGAAACTGTTACATACTCAGGCATATCTACATTCTCAAGCTCGATAAGCTCCGGTAATGTAAGTCCATCCTTATATTCTTTCTTCTCTCCTGCTACTGTGATAGTCATTTTATTTCCTCCTGTGTCACAGATTGTGGTATCTGTATGTGTTATTATCCTGTATCAGACTGCTTTATATAATAATCTAAAAACTATAATAATTCTTCAACCCACGCCTTCAAATCGGCAGGCTTTTGTGCGCCGACCTTTCTGTCTAAGACCTCTGCGTCTTTTACGAAAAGCAGTGTCGGATTCGCAGTCACCTCATACTCATCAGCGAGTTCTCCGTCAAAGTTTGTGTTGACCTTGTATACGTGAAGCTTATCCTCATAATCATCCTCGATATCTCCGAGAACCGGTGCCAGCTTCTTGCAGGCCACACATGAATCCGAGTAAAAATCAACAATTACCGGAAGCTTGCTTTTTAATACTTTTTCATCGAAATCCGCCTTTGAAATTCTTGCTGCCATGATTAGTCCTCAACCTTTCTGACGTAAAGAGTGTATGTTCCATCCTCGTTGTCCTCGAGCTTAAGTATCTTGTGTCCCTCTTCCTTCATGCTTCTTGGAACATTCTGTACCGGCTCTCCATCATTCATACGGATTGCAAGCACCTCACCGTCATCTAATTCCTCTATTGCTACCTTTGCCTTTACAAATGTAAGAGGGCAAACCTTGTCAGTTATATCTACCTGATCGTCGAATGCTATATCTGCCATTTTGCATCTCCCTTCCTATACTCATATTTATTATATTATTGCCTTAACCGTTGTTGTTTATGCATGCCGGATATTTCCTGCTATACATGGGGATTATTTACCCTCGTATGCTGCCTGAATCTCTTTTTTGAACTCTTCCTCGCCCACTCTCTGAAGAGTAAGTCTGAAACGCTCACCACCGTTTGCATGCTTCTCGAAGAAACTAATTGCTGCATCTGTCACTCTGAAAAGAGTTTCCTTGTCGCGGATAATCGGAACAAGCTGCTCTCCCTTATAGATGTGGTTTCCGAAAAGTCCTCCAAACGATACGATATATCCAGGAGTTCCCTTCCATGCATCTGTCGGACAGCTCTTTACGCAGCGCGCACAGTTGTTACATTTGTCTCTGTCAATGACAATCCTGCCATCCTCCATCGAAAGTGCACCCTCGCGGCATGCCTTCACACATACACCACACTGGATACAATCGTCATGGCTGCACTCTACTGTCATGCCGCCCTTGATTCCGACATCGTTTTCCTCAGCCTTTAAGCAGTTATTCTGACAGCCTGTGACACCAAACTTGAACTTGTGAGGAAGCTCTCTTCCGAAGTATCTTTCATCAAGTTCCTTAGCCAGAGTGTATGTATCGATACATCCGCTAGGACAGATTTCTGAGCCCTGACACGCTGTGATAGTACGTACTCTCGGTCCGCAGACACCTGTTCCTACACCGCCCTTTGCCAGTTCCTCTTTTACCACATTTATATCCTCAACCTTGATAAAAGGAATCTCAATACCCTGACGCGATGTCATATGAACATATCCGTGTCCGTATTTCTCAGCAACCTCTGCTACTGTTTTGATATTTTCTGCTGTAAGATTTCCTCCTACAACCGCAATTCTAAGCGAGAAACATCCCTTTTGCTTCTGTCTCATGAATCCGCCCTTTTTTAGGGCCGCGTAATCAACTTTCTCCGCCATTTTTAGTCTCCTTACTGTGTAAATATGTTAATGTTTTGTTTTATATGTAAATGCATATGCACGCTCTCATTTGCATACACATTGATACCTTATTATGATGGCTTAATCAGCTATATTTGCAAAAGCCTGTGCAAAATCCTCCTTGAGGTCATCTATATCCTCGATACCCACGCTGACTCTTATAAGATCCTCAAATACTCCTGCATCCTCCTTCTGCTTATCTGTGCTGTGAAGACTGATTGTGGAGCCCGGATGAATGACAAGTGTCTTTGTATCTCCGATATTGCTGAGTGTGTATGGAATCGTCAGGCTGTCTATAAATTTAAATGCCTTTTCCTTGCTGCCAACCCTGATTGTAAGGATTGCTCCATAGCCATTTGTGAGCTGTTTTTTTGCTATTTCATGCCATTTGCTGCTACAAAGCCCCGGATAATTAACCTTTATGTCAGGATAATTGTTTTCTATCCACGACGCAAGCTCGAGTGCATTAGAGCATTCTCTTTCCATTCTAAGACCGAGTGTCTCAAGTCCTATAATATTTAAGTATGCATTCACCGGAGCTAAACAGGCACCCATATTTCTGAAAAGACTGTTTCTCAGCTTTGCGACAAATGCCATAGGTCCATACTTCACATAATCTGCAAAACCCGGATATCTGTTCTTGTCCCATTTGAACTTACCTGAGTCTGTCAGAATACCACTGATTGCATTGCTGCTTCCATTGATATATTTGGAAGATGAATTGACCACGATATCAGCTCCATGCTTTAAAACCTGTATCAGGTAAGCTGTCGATGTGGTATTGTCAACTACAAGCGGTATATCATGTGCGTGTGCTATCTCTGCAAGCTTCTCAATATCTGTGACATCCAGACAGGGATTACCGATAGTCTCTGCAAAAATCAGTCTGGTATGCTCATTGATGCTGTCCTCTATCTGCTGCCAGTTGTTGTTCTCGACATATCTGGTTGTGATGCCGAAGGCCTCAAGATCATGGAACAAATCTATTGTGCCACCGTAGAGGCTGGCGCTTGAGATGAGCTCATCTCCACTACTTAGTATATTTAAGAAGGTATTCATCAGTGCCGCCATGCCTGATGCGCATGCCACCGATGCTATTCCTCCCTCAAGCTTTGTTATTCTGTTCTCAAAAGCTGTAATCGTAGGATTGGCAACTCTTGTGTAACAGTAGCCCGGAGCTTTGTTTTCAAATATTTTTTCCAGATCTGCCGCGCTCTCCTGCTCGAAGGCACTTGTCTGATATACCGGTGGCAGTGTAGAACCATTTGTCTCTTTTGTCACGCCGGCATGAAGTAAGCTTGTATTAAATCTCATTATTTTCTTCTTCTCGTTAATTCTTACATAGTCTATTGTGTTACTAGGAATTGATGAGATTATTATACAAACGCGTGGGGTGAAAGTCAATGCTATCAGTTATACAAATTATTTGTGCGTGGTTATATATTTTGTTTATAGCCATTAATGTCCCTTAAATACTCTGCGGCTGTCGTTGCGGCATTTGCTCCGTCAGATACTGCGGTTACCACCTGACGCAGTGTCTTGGTACGGACATCTCCCGCCACATACATTCCCGGCTGGATGCTTCTATCATGGTCACCATTTTTTGTTGCAGCATATGTGATGCCGTCCTCACCTGCTACTACATATCCTCTCTCATCGAGCTGCACCAGATTCTTTATAAGCTCTGACTGCGGTACTGAGCCATATGCCACGAATACTCCGTCTACAGCCAGTGTCCTGCCACTTTTAAGCTTTATGCCTGTCGGCTTTTTTTCTCCATATATTTCTGTCACTGCTTCGTTTAGGACAAGCTCTACATTTTCTTTCTGCTTTAAGAGTTCAACTGTGCTCTGTGCGCCGCGGAAGCTGTCTCTTCTGTGAACCAGATAGACCTTCTCACATATATCGGACAGATATAATGCATCATCCAAAGCGGTATCTCCGCCGCCCAGCACTGCGGCTGTCTTTCCTTTATAGAATGCTCCGTCACAGATTGCGCAGTAAGATACTCCCTTTCCGGTATACTCATCCTCTCCCGGCACTCCTGCCTTTCTCGGATATGCTCCTGCAGTATAGATGAGCGCTCTTGCCTCTGCTATCGTGTCATCATCGAATTTCACTCTGTATATCGCTGATTCCTCTTTCTCACCATTTTGCACTGCTTCTATCTGCACTGCTTCTTTTTCGATAAATTCTACATCAAGAGACACTGCATGCTCCCTGAATTTTTCTCCCAGGTCGTATCCGTTTATATTTGGAAGCCCCAGATAGTTGTTCACATTTCCGCTCTCAGCTATCTGGCCTGTCCCCTCGTATTCTTTTTCTGCTACTGCCACATT
>OITY01000569.1_pt1 | contig 9113 bp, 6 predicted proteins | sample 1586851 | NCBI WGS metagenome assembly OITY01 (sample SAMN02674964, study PRJEB24791) | human gut metagenome, SKBSTL008 | isolation source: stool | host: Homo sapiens | place: USA
CCAGTCCGGCGTGAGGCGGAACTCCGTATTTGAATGCATCCAGAAGGAATCCGAACTGCTCATGGGCAGCTTCCGGGGTAAATCCAAGCTCTTTAAACATTCTCTCCTGAATATCATCCTGATGGATTCTGACACTTCCTCCACCAATTTCATTACCGTTTAATACGATATCATATGCTTTTGCACGAACTTTTCCAGGATCTGTATCCAGAAGTGGAAGGTCCTCTTCCATAAGCATGGTAAATGGATGATGCATTGCTGTGAAACGATTCTCTTCTTCACTCCATTCAAGAAGCGGGAACTCTGTTACCCATACGAAACGATACTCATTCTTATCAAGAAGATCCATCTGCTTTGCAAGTTCCAGACGAAGTGCGCCAAGTACATCATAAACCAGTTTCTTCTTATCTGCTGCAAACAGAAGTAAGTCTCCTGCTTTACCATCCATAGCTGCTACCAGAGCATCCATCTCTTCATCTGTCATGAATTTAGCAAAAGAAGATTTTCTTGTGCCATCTTCAGCGATTGCAATGTATGCAAGGCCTTTTGCACCATAACCTTTGGCAAACTCAACCAGTTTGTCAATTTTCTTACGTGGCATAGCGCCCTGTCCTTCTGCATTGATACCACGAACACTGCCGCCATTTTCCAACGCAGAAGTAAACACGCTGAATCCACAGTTTTTAACTACATCACTTACATCATGAAGTTCCATTCCGAAACGCATATCCGGTTTATCAGAACCAAATCTGTCCATAGCTTCCTGCCATGTGATACGCTGGATTGGAAGTTTTACATCAATATCAAGTACTTCCTTGAACAGATAAGCAAGGAATCTCTCATTTACATCAATTACGTCATCAACATCTACAAAAGAGAGTTCCATATCAATCTGGGTAAATTCCGGCTGTCTGTCCGCACGAAGGTCTTCGTCACGGAAACATCTTGCAATCTGGATATAACGGTCATAACCAGAGCACATCAGAAGCTGTTTGTACAGCTGCGGAGACTGTGGCAGACCATAGAAATGTCCCGGATGAACACGAGACGGTACCAGATAATCTCTTGCACCTTCCGGTGTACTCTTACCAAGCATCGGAGTTTCAATTTCAAGGAATCCTTCTTTTGCGAAGAACTGTCTTGTAAGCATCATGACTTTGCTCTTAAGCATAATATTCTTCTGAAGGTCAGGTCTTCTTAAGTCAAGATAACGATATTTCAGACGGATTTCATCTTTTGTCTTGCTGTTCTCTTCAATTGGGAACGGAGGTACCTCTGCTTCAGACAGAACACGAAGGGATTTTACGCGAAGCTCAATTTCACCTGTTGCAAGATTCTTGTTAACAGCGCCGCCTCTTTCTTCTACCACACCGGTAACAGCGATTACGAATTCACTTCTCAGCTTACCTGCTTTTGCAAAACCTTCTTCATCAATGCTGCCATTTTCAAAAATCAGCTGCATGATACCGGAACGGTCTCTTAAATCTACGAAAATAATTCCGCCTTTATCGCGGGCTTTCTGAACCCATCCCATAAGGACAACTTCTTTGCCGATCATTTCCTTTGTTACTTCTGCACATCGGCATGTTCTGTGCAGTCCCTGCATACTTTCAGCCATGTTTCTTTCCTCTTTTCATGCTTTCTATATTATAAGAATTGTTGTAACTATCCGGCAGTCTGCTATCTCGCAATGTTGCTGAACAGTTACGAATTATTACATTCTGTCTTTAAAAAATTCTACAAACTCTGTATAGCCCTCTGCTGTCATCTGATCTTTCTGGAATTTCTTATTCTTCTTCATAATAGAAATATTGATCTGTGTTCCGGCATTACGCTCTTCCTGAGCCTGTTTCAGAATCGTCAGCATCTTGTCTGCCGGCATATTCTTCTCGATAAGATATGCTTTCTTACCATTCTTTGTCGGGATTTCATAATTTCTCTCAAGAAGAAGCATTACGATTCTCTCGAATCCAATTGAAAATCCGCAGGCAGATGTATTGTTTCCTGTAAATTTACCGATCATCTCATCATAGCGTCCACCGCCGCCTACGCTGCCGCCAAACTCATCCATAGAGATTTCAAAAATCGGTCCTGTATAATAAGACATTCCACGTACCAAAGTCGGATCGAAAGACATCTTAAAATCTGCTGTTTTAACAGAATCCACAGTAGAAATAATAGTCTCAAGATCCTCGGCAACCTTAGGATCCAGAACATCTTTTAATTTCTCTTTGCAGTAACGAACACCCTCAATGTCAGAAGTAATCTCTTTGAAAAGTCCAAGATAAGTATCAATGCTCTCTTTTGCAAATCCTTCCTTCTCCAGTTCTTCTGCAACACCTTCCAGACCAATCTTGTCCATCTTGTCCAGAATGATAAACACAGTGTCAAAGCTTTCCTGTGGGAATCCACTGTACTGCGCCATCGCTTTTAAGATTTTTCTGTCGTTGATGCGAATCGTAAAGTTATGGAAATCCAGCTTTCCGAGCAACGTTGTGGTAGCAAGAACCAGTTCGATCTCAGCCAGATAAGTAGGCTCACCCAGAATATCAATATCACACTGCATAAACTGACGGAAACGTCCTCTCTGCGGTCTGTCTGCTCTCCACACATTGCCCATCTGAAGTGCCTTAAAAGGAGCCGGAAGCTCATTTGCGTTGTTGGAATAATATCTGGAAAGCGGCACAGTCAGATCGTAGCGAAGTCCGGAGTCAACCAGATCACTTTCTTTCTCTGCTTCCGCAAGTTTCAGTTTCTCCCCACGTTTCAGGATCTTGAAAATAAGTTTCTCATTCTCTCCGCCCTGTTTACTGGAAAGATTTTCAATATGTTCCACACATGGTGTCTCTATAGATGAAAAGCCAAATGTTCCGTATGTTTCACGAATCATGTTCATCACATAATTACGGATTTCCATCTCTTTTGGTAAAATGTCCTTCATACCGGTTACCGGTTTCTTCTTTAATGCCATGTTGTCCTCCTCTTTTATAAAAATTCTGCCCGTCTCCATTATGAACCACTCTCTGAAACGCAAGAAAAACCTGCATATCAAAATTTTTTACTTCATCGATCATCAACTCCATAACTGAAGAAATATCAAATCCTCTTCTGTATGGTCTGTCAGAGATCAATGCTGCATATACATCGCAGACTCTGAGTATCCGGGCACCTATGGGTATATCATCACCTGCTTTATTGGACGGATATCCACTACCATCATAATTCTCATGATGGTACAGGATACTCTCCAATACAAAATCCGAATATCCCTGCCCTTTAAGTTCCTCATATCCCAATGCAGAATGCATCCGGACATACTTCAGTTCCTCGATCACCAGAGGATCCTGCTCCTGTCCGTTAATATAACTTGTCAGCTTCAGCTTTCCTATATCATGGAGCATTCCTGCTATTGCAAGCTCATAACACTGTTCATGCGGCAGTCCCATCTCCTCTGCAACCGCATAAGCCAGATTACTTACCAGCATTCCATGATGCAGTTCAGAAGCAAGGTCAAATTCCAGGATCCTCTGCTGTGAACCTGCTGCTGTCTTTTGTACTGTGTCCAAAATGTTACCTCCACATCCTACAGCCAGGTAGCTATTGCTGTCCGTTTTCTCTCGATCATCTCATCAATGCGGGAAATATAATTAGAAACGTCTTTTACATTCTCCACACGTTCAATTCTCTGTCCATGGTCAAAGACCAGCTTGGAAGAACCGCCTGCCCCCAGTGCGATGATAGGCTGTTTTTCCTCCATAATCAGTATATTGTAAATTCCCGCTTTGTCAACCTTTGCATAGCCAACATTTTCAAAATTTCCCTTCATATTCTTCTGTCTGTACAGATAATAAGGACCCATTCCCATTTCATACGCAGTTTTCATGGTCAGATCCATAATCTCCTGATTATTCTCAAAAGACATTTCCTGATATTTCTCTTTAAAAATATTCAGCCTTGCTGCACGTTTCACTGCCAGTGAATGTACGGTAATACTGTCCGGTGCCAGTTCACGAACCTGTTCAAGAGTCCGCTCTACCATGTGAATATCCTCACCCGGGAGTCCTACGATCAGATCCATGTTAATGTTATCGTATCCCAGCTCTCGTGCCAGATGAAACGCTTCTTTTGTCTGCTCCACAGTATGTCTGCGGCCGATAATATCCAGGGTTTCCTGATTCATAGTCTGTGGATTTACGGAAATTCTTGTTACCGGATACTCCCTGATCGCCATCAGCTTTTCACGTGTAATACTGTCCGGTCTGCCGGCTTCCACAGTAAACTCTGCCAGTCCTTCATAGCCAAAAGCTTCTCCCACTGTATCCAGGAGCTTACGGATCTGATGTGGAAGCAGTGTAGTCGGGGTACCGCCGCCAATATAGATGGTGTCCAGTTTTCTTCCCTTCATCATAAGAGCAGTCTCTCTTACCTCACGGCAGAGAGCTTCCACATATTCATCTGTTCTCTTCTCCCACACTTTCAGCGGATAGGAGCTGAAGGAACAATACAGACAGATACTTGGGCAAAACGGGATTCCAATATAAAGGCTGTATCCATTTTCATAGTCAATATCCTTCAGAATCTCTCTTTCCCTGTTTGCAATAGTGATGGCAAGCGCTGTTTTCTGCGGACTTACCAGATATCTCTCACGCATCTCCCGGGCTGCTTCCGTATTTTTCATTCCGGATTCGATCATTCCCATTGCCAGTTTGGCAGGACGTATTCCTGTCAGATTTCCCCATGGAAGAGTTCTGCCCGTCAGTTTTACCAACAACTGATACAAAGCATATTTGATAGTATCTTTATTCTCTTTTCTCAGAGCATGAGCATCCTGTATTCCACAGCCTGCATTCTCTTTAGAAAGTATGTCTGCGGAAATTACCCCTTTTTGCTCTGTTTCCTGTTTCGACAGATTCTCTGTCCTTTCGTATTTTATGATATAACTGTCATTATCCCGTTCCACACTGAAGCGGAGGTCATACTCTGCTTCACCATTTTCATAAAGAGTATGTATCTCCGCTTCGGGATAAAACGCTTTGATCAGTTCATAAACATCATGTTCAAAATCTCTGTTCTCAAACAGAATGCCTATTTTACACAAATGGATTATACCTCTTTTCATAACCAATAGTGGTAGATGCATCATGTCCGGGGAAAACCTCGGTCTCTTCAGGAAGCGAATCTACCAGTTTATGGAGACTTCTCACAATTTCTGCTGTACTTCCACCCGGAAAATCCGTTCTTCCAACAGAGCCATAGAACACTGTATCACCGCTGAACAATACACCTTCATCTTTCAGATAATAACAGCAGCTTCCTTTGGTATGTCCCGGTGTATGGATCATCTGAACGGAAAATCCCGCCAGTCTGATAACATCCAGATCCTCCAGAAATACATCCGGCACAATAGAACATCCCTGTCCATAATGTACAGTCATATTGATCGAAGGTTCGCGGAGCATCTCCTCTTCCTGACGACAGGCATAAATCGGAATATTATATTTCTCCTTTACTGCCTGTGCAGCCAGAATGTGGTCAAAATGTCCATGGGTAAGAAGAATCGCCACCGGTTTTCCATTCATCCGGGAAATCTTCATTTCAATCTTCTCCGGACAATCTGCGGGATCAACAATGATCAGTTCTCCGGTTTCTTTATTCTTAAGGAGATAGCAATTTGTATATACAGGTCCTAATATACATTTCTGTAATTCTAAATTCTTCATGTTATTCCTTTCTGTCAATCTGCAGCAGTTCCATAAAATAATGTTCCAGCAGATTTTTCCATGATCAGCCTGTAGTTCTCTCTACGTCAATGACACTCTCTACCTGACGGATCTTCTCGATCAGGGAACGCAGTTCCTCTTTGCTTCCAATCTCAAAACTCATGGAAATAGTTGCCTTCTCCTGCTTGCTTGTACGGCTGTTGATACTTCGCAGGTCGATCTTACGTTCTGTAAATATTTTAGAAAGATCCACAAGAAGCCCTGTACGGTTATTTGCATAAACCTGAATCTCAGCCATATACTTCTCTTTTTCCTTGGTATCAGGCTGCTGCCATTCCGCCTCGATCAATCGTGTCCTGTCCGTCTCAGACATATTCAGCACATTGACGCAATCTGTACGATGGATTGTGATTCCACGTCCTCTTGTAACAAAGCCTACAATCTCGTCACCCGGGATCGGATTACAGCACTTGGAAAAACGGACTGCCACATCATGGATTCCTTTTACCACAATGCCGCTCTTGCTCTTGGCAATGTGAAGCTTCTCCTGTGTCTCAGAAGCAGCCTCAAGAACCTGCTCATCTGTCAGATTCTTCTTATTTTCCTTATCATAAGCCTCTACCAGCTTATTGAAAACCTGACCTTCTTTCAATCCGCCATGACCAATTGCAGCAAGTACTGAATCCCAGTCCCTGAAACCATATTTACGCAAAACGGCCTCCAGATACTGGGTTTTTGTATAATTTGTGATCTTAAACCCCTTTGCACGCGCATACTGCGCAAGCATCTCCTTGCCCTTAAGGATATTATCTTCTTTTAATTCCTTCTTGAACCACTGGTTAATCTTGTTCTTTGCCTGAGTACTCTTAACCAGTTTCAACCAGTCGCGGCTTGGTCCCTGAGAATTCTGTGAAGTAATGATTTCAATACGGTCGCCGTTTTTGATCTCATATTCAATCGGAACCAGCTTACCGTTAACTCTGGCACCTACCATCTTATTTCCGACTGCACTGTGAACACTGTACGCAAAATCCACCGGTGTAGAACCGCTTGGAAGTGTTTTAACATCTCCCTGTGGAGTGAAACAGTAAACACTGTCCGCAAAAAGATCCAGGTCATTCTTCAGAAGACTCATGAATTCTTTGTTATCAGACATGTCTCTCTGCCATTCCAGAATCTGACGCAGCCAGTTCAGTTTCTCTTCCTCACTCTTACCTACAGGAGCCTTTCCGTCAGACGACTCCTTATATTTCCAGTGTGCAGCGATACCATATTCTGCAGTTCTGTGCATTTCATAAGTACGGATCTGGATTTCAAAGGGCTGTCCGTTGGGTCCGATCAATGTGGTATGCAATGACTGATACATATTGGGTTTCGGCATGGCAATATAATCTTTAAACCGTCCCGGAATTGGCTTATACATCTCATGGATCACACCAAGGGCAGCATAACAATCCTTCACTGTATCTACAAGAATACGGACAGCAAATAAATCATAAATCTGATCAATAGTCTTATCCTGATTTACCATCTTCTTGTAGATGCTGAAAAAGTGTTTTACACGTCCGTCCACCTGCGCCTTAATATTGGCATCATCCATATGTTTCTTAACTTCTTTTACAATCGCACCTACAAACTGTTCTCTCTCGCTTTTACGCAGGGCAACCTTATGCACCAGGTCATAATATACATCCGGCTTAAGGTATTTCAGCGACAGGTCATCCAGCTCTACCTTTATCTTGGAAATACCCAGACGCATGGCAATAGGAGCATAAATATCCATGGTCTCTCTGGCCTTTTCCTGCTGCTTTTCAGGACGCATATACTGTAAGGTACGCATATTATGAAGACGGTCTGCAAGCTTGATCAGAATAACTCTGATATCCTTAGCCATGGCAAGAAACATCTTTCTGAGGTTCTCTGCCTGAACTTCTACTTTATCCGCAGAATAAGATAACTGTCCCAGCTTGGTAACACCATCCACAAGAAGTGCAACCTCTGAACCAAATTCCTTCTCAACTTCCTCATAGGTCATCCAGGTATCTTCAACTGCATCATGAAGAAGACCTGCAACTATCGTTTCTTTGTCAAGTTCCAGATCTGCCAGAATGATGGCAACACACAAAGGATGAATGATATATGGCTCTCCAGACTTTCGTTTCTGTTTCTCATGTGCCTTATATGCTACTTTATAGGCACGTTCTACAGCCTCAATATCTTCTTCATCATAAATGCTTTGCATGGTTGTGATCAGCTGTCGTTTCAGTTCCTCAGGCGGTGTGAAACTATCTGGACTGCTGATATCCTTCTTTACACGATTAATGTTTGTTCTGCTTTCTTGTTTCATGCACGGATACCTCTTGTTTCTTTTGATTATTTTTTAAGCTTTGATTCGCAGTAAATACAGCGATATACTTGGTGTTCTCTGTCTGTCAATTTAAACACATGATCGATTTCTTGTTCTACAGATGTAATACATCTTGGATTCTTGCATTTTGCAATATTCACGATCTTCTCTGGAAGTTCTACTTTGTGTTTGGACTTTACACTGCCATTTTCAATGACACATACCGTAACTTCTGGATCTATATAACCTAAAACATCAAAGTTCACTTCAAATGCATCTGAAATCTTAATGATATCTTTCTTGCCCATTTTGCTGCTTTTTACATTCTTAATGATCGCAACACTGCAATCTAACTGATCTAATCCAAGACTATTATAAATCTGCATTCCGCGTCCTGCGCGGATATGATCTAATACGATTCCATTCTTAATGCTATCAATGTTCATCTGCACTTACCCCCAGTAATTCCATGATCAATGCCATTCTTACATGTTTTCCATTCAATACCTGTTTAAAATAGCAGGCTCTTGGATCGTTATCAACTTTTACAGAAATCTCATTCACACGAGGTAATGGATGTAAAATAGAAAGATCCTTCTTGGCGATCTTTAATTTATCCATATCTAAGATATAGCTATCCTTCAATCTTACATAATCAGCTTCATTAAAGAAACGTTCTCTCTGTACTCGTGTCATATAAAGAATGTCAAGCTGTGGCATCACATCTTCCATCTTATCAACTTCTGTAAATGTGATTCCTTTCTTCTCAAAAACATCTTTCTTCAGATACTCTGGAATCTGGAGTTCTTCTGGAGAAATTAAAATATAATTGATTCCTTCATATCTTGATAATGCTTTGATCAGAGAATGCACTGTTCGTCCAAATTTTAAATCTCCACAAAATCCAATCGTGAAATTACTTAAACGTCCCTTTTCTCTTCGAATTGTTAAAAGGTCTGTCAATGTCTGTGTTGGATGATTATGACCACCGTCTCCTGCATTGATCACAGGGATATTTACATACTGTGACGCTACATATGGTGCTC
>OITY01000571.1_pt1 | contig 9100 bp, 9 predicted proteins | sample 1586851 | NCBI WGS metagenome assembly OITY01 (sample SAMN02674964, study PRJEB24791) | human gut metagenome, SKBSTL008 | isolation source: stool | host: Homo sapiens | place: USA
GTATGCAATTTCTGTGCAATGGAGCTTTCCATCCTCGGACTTCTTGCCATTGCATATGTAAGTGAACTGGCATCTGCATCGGTACCGATGCTGGTACTGGTCCAGAACGGTGTAGGCGCCGGTATCCTGACACCGATCATTTCTCTGCTGATCATCCTTGGAGCTATCTCCACAGCAGTAAATATGATCTCCGGTATTGTGACCCGCTGCGTAAATGCAGTGGAGCGTCGTATGGACAGCCCGGCGAAAAAAGCGCAGGGACACCTTGGAAGAAATGCAGTTTTTACAGCGATCTTTACATTCCTGGCATTTGCCATTGCACAGTTCGGTCTGATGACAGTTGTTAAAAAGGGATATGCATACCTTGGATATGCGGCGTTTATTACATTGTTTGTACCGTTTGTTGTACATGCCGTTGCGACAAAGGGAAAAGAGATCTGAAGAATAAAAAGCTGAACAGAAAATCCCCCGTTGATCCGTATGGCAGGATCATCAGGGGATTTTGTCAAAGTTCACAAAAATATTATAAATATTTTATTAAATATTCCAGATAGACAACATATATTTTTTCTGATATTATTACGTACAGTTATTAAATAGTTACGAATCAGAAGGATTGTTACTGAAATATTTATTTATCGTCAGGCAAGACCTTATAGTAGTATAGGAATAGGTTTTCTATATACTGTAATGGTCTTTTTTTATTTGTTTGGCAGCGGGGGAACAGGACTATGGTTATCCATAAGATTTTGAATAATAATCTGATACTGTCCAGGGATGGACAGGGACATGAAGTTATTGTAAAGGGCTGCGGAATTGCCTTTCAGAAAAAGAAAGGACAGCAAGTGGAGGAGTCCAGAATCGAGAAGATCTTTACTGCGGAAAATGCCCAGATCAGCAAGGAGATACAGGGTTATCTGACTGCTATTCCGGAAAAATATCTGGATTTTGTGGAAGCTTTTGTAAATGATGTGAAGGAAAAAGAGGGGATGAAATTAAATGACAGTATTTATTTTTCCCTTAGCGACCATATCATGGGTGCGATCTCCAGACTTGAAAACGGGATCCGCCTTCAGAATATGCTGCTTCTGGATATCAAGCAGCTTTATCATAAGGAATATGAGATCGGCTTGGAATTACTGAAAAAGGTAAATGAGATGTTCGAGGTAGATCTTTCTGCAGATGAAGCAGGATTTTTTGCATTGCATTTTGTGAATGCGGAAGATGGCGGCAAGACGGACAGCTATCAGATTTCCATTATCGTACATCAGATCCTGGACATCGTGGAGAAGTATTATGACAATATGGAATTTCAGGAGAATAATCTGTATTATCAGCGGTTTCTCACGCATCTGAAATATTTTGCCCAGAGATTCCTTCATAAAGAGCTTCACTATGATGAGAATCAGGAGCTTTTCAAGATCATCAAGGAGCAGTACAGAGAAGCTTACGGCTGTGTAAAAATGATCTATCTTATGATGGAAGAGGAATATAAATACGCTATGACTGAGGATGAAATGCTGTATCTGACGATTCATATCCAGAAGATCACAGAAGACCATAAACGTCTGAAAAATCTGTGAAAAGAGATTGTTTTATAAATTAGGTGTTAATGGATTGTTACTGAAATACGTGCCATGTGCGTATCTTTTCAGGCAAGACCTTTAATATAAATTTCAATATTTATTATTAAAGGAGGTCCCCAAATGAAAAAGGACTATGCAAAAACTGCAGACACACTGATTGCAGCGCTGGGCGGAAAAGATAATATCACCCGTCTGTTCCACTGCATGACAAGGCTTCGTTTCTATGTGAAAGACAGATCGAAGATCAACGAGAAAGAGATCTTAAAGCTTTCTGAGATCTCCGGCGTTAACTGGCATGAAGATCAGTTCCAGGTTATCGCAGGAAACGAAGTAAACGCTGTTTACAAGGCATTGGAAGACAAAGGCGTTCCTACCGATGATGCACCGGCAGCGAACTCTGACAGCTCAAAGAGTGTTGTTTCAAAAGTTATCGATGCCATCACCGGATGTATGACCCCGATGATCCCTGCCCTGACTGCAGCCGGTATGATCAAAGTTGTACTTACCCTGCTGACAACTTTTCATCTGGTATCAGAAACAAGCAGTACCTACCAGGTGATCAGTTTTATCGGAGATGTTACTTTCTACTTCATGCCGTTCCTGATCGCAGCAAATGCTGCCAAGGTTTTCCGCGTGAACCAGTCACTGGCGCTGTTTATTGCCGGTGTTTACTTAAGCCCTACCTTTGTAACTATGGTAGCTGGTGATGCGGCCATCACACTGTTTGGTCTGCCGATCACAAAAGCAACTTATTCTTATTCCGTTATTCCGGTTATCCTGATGGTATGGATCACACATTATATTGAGATTCTGGTTGATAAGATCACACCGAAAATGGTAAAACTGATCCTGAACCCGACACTGGTAATTCTGATCAGTGCACCGATCGCCCTGATCGTAGTTGGACCGCTCGGAACAATTATTGGTAACGGACTTGCGGTAGCTATCAACTTCCTGTCCGTAAAACTTGGTTTCATTATTGTAGGTATCCTTGCAGCAACCTTCCCGTTCATCGTTATGACCGGTATGCACCATGCGCTGACACCGATCGGACTGAATGCCATTGCAACCGGTGGTACCGATACACTGATTTTTGTATCTCAGGTATGCTCTAACCTTGCACAGTCCGGAGCTTCTCTTGCAGTAGCTGTAAGATCCAAGGACAGCAACATGAAACAGCTGGCAAGTGCAGCCGGTGTTTCCGCTCTTATGGGTATCACAGAGCCTGCTCTGTATGGTGTTACACTGAAACTGAAAAGACCGGTTGTAGCAGCTTCCATCGCAGCCGGAATCGGTGGTATCGTAGGAGGACTTCTTCAGGTTTCTCTTTACATTGCACAGAATTGTATCATGGCGATCCCGGCGTTTATCGGCGAGAAGGGATTAAGCAATCTGATTTATGGAATCATTATGATCGTGGTATCTTTTGTAGCTGCTTTTGTTCTTACGCTTATCTTCGGATTTGAGGATGTAAAGGCTGAGACAGAGGATGAAGTACAGAACACAGATACAGAAAAACAGCCTGCACAGCAGAGTGTTCCGCTTGTAGACAAGATCGAGCTTTGTGCACCGGTAGCAGGAACTGTAAAAGCACTTTCCGATGTTCCGGATAAAACTTTTGCTGATAAGGTTTTAGGTGACGGAGCAGCAATCGTTCCATCAGAAGGTAAGGTTTATGCACCGGCAGATGGTACGGTGGCAAATATCATGGACAGTAAACATGGAATCATGTTTGTGACAGAAAGTGGAGCAGAAATTCTGATCCACATCGGACTTGATACTGTAAATTTAAATGGCAAATATTTTAAATCCCATGTTTCTGATGGAGATAAGGTAAAAAAAGGAAAGCTTCTTGTGGAATTCGATATGGATGCCATTAAGAAAGAAGGATATGATCTGATCACACCGGTTGTTGTGACCAATATTTCTGATTATATCAAAGCAGTATGCATGGAAAAAGAAGATGCAGCTGTAAATGCAGGAGATAAATTCCTGACTATTGTATAAGAATAACAACGAAACATCAGGCGGAGATAACAGATCCGCCTGATGTTTGTAAAAAGGAGAAAATTAAAATATGAAAAATTATAATCGTATGCCGGAAAACTTTCTCTGGGGCGGAGCAACTGCTGCAAACCAGTATGAAGGCGGTTGGGATGAGGATGGCAGAGGCCCGTCCATTGCAGATGTCCTGACAGGAGGAAGTGTGGATAAGGAACGTCGTCTTACACCGCCGGCACCGTTACCGGAAGAATTTTATCCCAATCACCAGGCGACTGATTTTTATCATCACTGGAAAGAGGATATTGCTCTTTTTGCAGAGATGGGATTTAAGGTATATCGTTTTTCTATTTCTTGGTCCAGAGTGTTCCCAAATGGGGATGAGGAAACTCCAAATGAGGAAGGCCTTAAGTTCTACGACAATGTGATCGACGAACTGAGAAAATATAACATTGAGCCGCTGATAACGATCTCTCATTATGAGAATCCCCTTCATCTTTCTCTGGAGTATGGCGGATGGAAAAATCGTAAGATGATCGATTTCTATCTTCGATTTGCAAAGGTTTTATTTGAGAGATATAAAGGTAAGGTAAAATACTGGCTGACTTTTAATGAGATCAATATGCTGACGCAGGATTTTGGTGCGGTATTCTGTGCAGGAATGCTGGATCCGAAGGATGTATGTGAGCAGAGCCGTTATCAGGCAATGCATCACCAGCTGGTAGCAAGTGCACTTGCAGTTTCCATGGCTCATGAGATCGATCCGGAGTTTATGCTTGGCTGTATGCTTGCTTATCACAATGGTTATCCATATACTTGCCATCCGGATGATATCTTATATGCACAGCAGTTTGGGCAGATCCACAATTCCATTGCCGGTGATGTTCATGTAAGAGGATATTATCCGGGATTTGCAGCGAGATACTTTGAGGAGCACGGAATCCAGCTGGAGGTTCTTCAGGAGGATAAAGAGATCCTCAAGAAGGGTACGGTGGACTTTTTCACTATCAGCTATTATTCCAGTAGCTGTGTCAGCGTGACAAAGGACGGAGAGAAAACGGCCGGAAATGGAAGTGACAATCTGAAAAATCCATATCTGAAAGCTTCCGACTGGGGCTGGCAGATCGATGCAACTGGTCTTCGCTATGTTCTGAACCAGATCTATGACCGCTATCAGATTCCGATCATGATCGTGGAAAATGGTCTTGGGGCGGTGGATCAGCTGACAGAGGATGGAAAGATTCACGATGATTACCGTATTGAATATATGCGCCGCCATATAGAGCAGATGAAGGAAGCAATCCATGACGGAGTAGATCTGATCGGCTACACCTGCTGGGGCTGTACAGATCTTGTCAGTGCCTCCACTGGAGAATTCAAGAAGCGTTATGGTCTTATCTATGTAAATAAAAATGATGACGGGACTGGAGACTTTTCTAGAATCCGCAAAGATTCTTTTTACTGGTACAAAAAAGTGATTGAATCCTGCGGGGAAGAGCTTTAACTGAATCAACTGCGAAGCAGTTATCTGGTGTAGAATTATGTAGCGAATGCGGTTGCTTTTATCCGGTTGACGACAAAATCCTGGAGTATGACAATGTACTCCGGGATTTTTTTGGAAGGTTGACTTTTACACGGTAAAGTGTAATACTTATTGTAAGTGACGAATGTGAGGAGTGTTTTTTATGCCGGATGAAAAAGTACTGCAGGTAGCGATACTTATATGGGGATGTGTATTTTGTGCCATAGCTGCATTATGTATGAGAGCGTTTCAAGTTTTGTGTAAACAGAAAAACTGATATAAAATATGTCATTAGTTATCGATGACAGAACCTGTTTTCAGGGTTTTAAACTGAAAGGTGCAGGCGAGCTTATTCCTGATATTATGGGAGTATGAAACTTTTTTTTCGATGATATCATCCTGCATATCTAACTTCCATAAATTGTCTTTCGTTATCAGAAATCGGTGGATTTTCCAGCGCTTTAATCCAGTAGATTTCTCCATCGCATTCTAACTGAATATACATCTTTCAATTTATGAGTGCGCATTTAATGATTTTTGTTAATGATCCGGTTTTCAGTGTTGTGTTCACCGCAGTAGCGCCTGGTCTGGTATACGCCGGAAGATCACTGCTTACTGTGAAATGTCGGCTGCTTCCATCTGCGGAATATATTTCTTTGTAAGATCCATATCTGCTTGTCGGAACAAATTTTCCATTGACATATTCGTAGGTGAAATTAATTGCATTGATACCAAGAGAATAAGAAACGATGCTCTCTGTAATTACAATCTTATTTCCATTTAAGTTGGTAACTTCACCTATGCGATGGTTTCCGTATCCTGCCATAATTTCAGTGAAATCAAGGATTTTTCTGAACTTTCCGTTTGTGTATTTTAATAATGCACATACAGGTCCGTCACCATTCTCGGCTGGTGCATAGAGATATAAAAACGGCTGTCCGTTTTTCAATGTATAAATATTTGCTATAACATTATAAAAACGTGTATTTTTTAATCTGTAAGCTGTTTTTCCATTAACCGATACAGTAAGTGACGAATATGCTTCATCGTCGGTTTGATTGGCTGCTCTGATTCTGATTTTATCTTTCGTTCCATCACCTGTAACATCATATGCTGTGTATGTCCGATTTGCTTTTAATTGGACCCCATTTGCCGTTGCTTTTACGGGTATGGAGAAGATAATTGCAAAACCAATTGCCAGAAACATAGTAAACACAGAAATAAAATTGTTTCTTTTTCTCATAAAACATGACCCCTTTCGTGTAGGAATTGCTATAATTTTTACATTTTTATTGTATCATTGTATATGTGCAAACTGTATTTTTTACATTACAAAATCCTGAGATAATTTTATGAGAACCAATTCTCTTCTCGGTGCATCTAATTAGTGTAAAAGTAAAAAAGCAAACACGTGTAGTAATTCGGCTGGACAAAAGGAGAAGACAAAGTTATGACAAAAGATGTATTTATTAAGGAGGTTCGGGATGCAGAAGCCATGCTGTATCATATATCAAAGTCCATTCTGAAGAATGACTCTGATTGTGGGGATGCTGTGCAGGAAACAATTCTTAAGGCATATGAGAAACTTCCCACCTTAAAGAAAGAAAAGTATTTTCGAACATGGATTACAAAGATATTGATCAATGAATGCAATGGGATTCTTCGGAAAAGAAAAAATGTTATTCCATATGAAGAATATATGGACAATATGAGGCTGACTGAGGAGGACAGATACAGTCATCTGTATATGGCGATTATGGAACTTCCGGAGGATCTGAGGATTTTGGTAACATTGTATTATTTAGAAGGATTCTCACAGAAAGAGATCAGTGAGGCTCTGGATATTCCGGAAGGAACGATTAAAAGCAGACTTTCCCGTGCAAGAGAGTTTTTGAAAGCACAGTTATCCGATGAAGAAGAGAAAAGACCGATGCCTGGGAAAAACAGCAAGCTATCAAAGAGAATAACAGGAAAGGGGAAAATGTCATGTTAGAGAACAAATGGAATAATATAGCACCGGAAGTACCACAGGATTTTCATGATAAATTTGAAGAGACACTGAGACATATTGAGCAGGCAGATGCAGTTGATAAAAAATACAAAAGAAAAAGATTCAGTGGCCGATTACTGATTGCAGCAGCAGTGATCTGTACAGGCATGGGAGTAACAGTGGCGGCAAAAGAGTTCTTTAAATGGAATGACCATTTGTTAAAAAGACTGGAACCCTCTGAGGAACAGCAGGAAACGATGCAGGAATCAAACTATATTCAGAATATAGACCAGTCTGTAACACAAAATGGTGTGACGGTTACCCTGACAGATTCTATTCAGGATCAGGGATTCCTGTATGCTTTTTTTGAAGTGAAAACAGAGGACAGTATTTCTATGACTGATCATACTTCTTTTGAGGAGATGACACATTTTAAGATCGATGGAAAAGAAGTATATGCAGTGGACGATAACAGATTTGGAAGTTTCAATACTGGGGTAGGACAGGATGTGTTACTGAAAACAGATCAAAATTCTACACATCTTAAATATTTTAACGCCTGTATATCTTATGACGGTGATTATGATCTGAGTAATAAAACAGTAGAAATCACATTAAAGAATCTTACGGAGGAAGGAGATTATGATACGACTGTTATTACAGATGGAACATGGGATTTTAAATGGACTCTGGGTGCAGTAAAGCCTCCGACAACTCTGGAAGTGAACCGGAAATGTGATTTTGGAGGTTATGAAATCACAGTGAAAAAAATGGAAGTAACGCCCCTTTTATGGTCATTATATCTTGATTATGATGAAGCTATGAAGGTGTATGAAGATGAGAAAAACAAGTTTGAGTACACAGGTACAGATTATGGCATGGATCTTTATGCCAGAACTAGTATTGACCAGGTGCGTTATAAAGATGGAACGGTTTTAACACTTGATCTGACCATGGGAGGCATCGCTGGCGGTGGAGAAAAACAGGATAAGGAAAATGGTGTCATGATCATCAGAAACAGCTTCCCGCAACTGGTTGATGTAGATAACCTGCAGGCGGTACATTTTGGGAACATTGACCAGTGGCTTGAAGTGCGGGAATAATAGTTTTTTCGGTGATATAGAAAAATCCTCCCATAATTAGATAATGAGAAAATACAAAAAGAACCGATACAAGGTCTTTGCAAGACTGATATCGGTCCTTTTTGGCTAAGTCTGCCAACTGTAAAATTTTGTTTATATATTAACGCATCCTGTTCATGTACAGGAAACGGATTCTAGCGTATACTGAAATTATTGATTACAAGGTCTACATGAACTGCAAATACAGATTCCGGGTTATATCCGGAAGCCATATTTTGCACTTACCGGTAAAATCTGTAATAGTTGGCATAAAAGTTCATTACATATTCGATATAAGCTTTAAATCTTTTCATTGTCTGTTCCTCCTCTTCTTTACGGGACGGGGAACATGCACTGGGGCTTTTGAAAAACCAGCTCCGTTATACCAGGGAGGAAAATATTTCCTGTGTGGGAGGCGGCATTTATCCCAACATGCTGTGTGCACATCCACCGTTCCAGATCGATGGGAATTTTGGCTTTGCAGCTGCGGTTGCAGAGATGCTCATCCAGAGCAGGAAAGGGTACATCCTGTTACTTCCGGCACTTCCGGATGAATGGAAGGACGGAAAAGTCCAGGGAATGAAGGCACAGGGTGACATCACAGTTGATTTTGAATGGAGAGAGGGCAGGATACACAGGGTTCGCCTCTGTTCTTCCCATGAGCAGAAAGTAACGCTGGAATGTAATGGAATTTCGAAAACAGTATTTTTAAAACCTGATGGGACAGAGAATATGATTTTTGATTGATCTGTCCTGAGGGGCTGGAATCATTGGCAGCCGTATCATGTAAAAGCACATGGTACGGCTGTTTTTAGTACCTGGAATATTTTATAGCACCTTGACTGATAATCATGAAAAGCATGGAAGTGTTCAAACTAAT
>OITY01000578.1_pt1 | contig 9024 bp, 7 predicted proteins | sample 1586851 | NCBI WGS metagenome assembly OITY01 (sample SAMN02674964, study PRJEB24791) | human gut metagenome, SKBSTL008 | isolation source: stool | host: Homo sapiens | place: USA
AGCTTCCGTAGTAGTCCGAGCAAGGGAAAGCCTTGTACATGGCGAAGGGAAGCAGTTAGATAACTTAATACAAATAATGGAAAATGTGTGAGACATTATGAGAAGTCCTGAGCAAGTATTAAAAGCTTTAAACAAGCATGGTAAAGTTTCGGATTACAAGTTCGAAAGGCTGTACCGTATCTTATTCAATGAGGAGATGTTTCATGTTGCTTACCAGCGTATTTACGCCAAACCAGGCAATATGACACCCGGTACGGATGGGAAAACCATCAATCGGATGAGTCTTCAAAGAATAAACAAAGTCATTGCATCTTTGAGAGATGAGTCTTACAAGCCTAATCCGGCAAAAAGGATATACATACCCAAGAAAAACGGTAAGAAAAGACCGCTTGGAATTCCTTCCTTTGAGGACAAACTTGTACAGGAGGTGGTGCGCATGATTCTTGAAGCCGTCTATGAAGAGGTGTTTGCAAACACCTCACATGGATTCAGACCAAACAGAAGCTGCCATACCGCATTGACCCATATCCAAAAGACATTTACAGGTACAAAATGGTTTGTGGAAGGAGACATTAAAGGATTCTTCGACAACATAGACCACAATGTATTGATTGCAACTTTGCGGAAACGGATTGCCGATGATAGATTTCTAAGGCTTATCCGCAAGTTGTTGAATGCGGGATATATTGAAGACTGGAAGTTTCATAATACAAACAAGGGAACTCCACAAGGCGGTAATATCAGTCCTATACTGGCAAACATTTATCTTGATAATTTTGACAAGTATATGGAAGAATACGCCCTACGCTTCAATAAGGGAAAAGAAAGACACATCACCAAAGAATACAAGCAACTTAGCGATAAGATGCAACGCATCCTTAAAAGCATCAAGAACATACAGGATGCAGATGTCAGATTACAGCTTAGGGATGAGTATGAGAAACTGAGACGTGAAAGGCAAAAGATTGAGAGCAGAGACAGTATGGATGAAACATACAGAAGGCTTCGATACGTAAGATACGCAGATGATTTCCTCATTGGTGTTATCGGAAGCAAGGCAGAGTGCGTTAAAATCAAGTCGGACATTACCAAGTATATGGAAGAAAACCTCAAGCTGGAACTGTCACAGGAAAAGACATTGATAACAAACGCACAAAAGCCCGCGAAATTTCTTGGCTTCGATGTTTCAGTCCGTAAGTCTGATGCTATCAAGCGGGACAAGAACAATGTGCCAGCCCGTTATTACAACGGTAAGATAGTCCTAAAGGTCGCCATAGAAACGGTGCGGAACAAACTGGAAGAATACAGCGCCATCAGATACAAGGTAGAAAATGGCCGACAAGTTTGGTTTGCAAAGTTCAGAGGCAATCTTATGAAGAAGAAAATCGAGGACATAGTGGCGGCATATAACTCTGAAATCAGAGGGTTCTACAACTACTACTGCATTGCCAACAACGTGGCATACGCGCTCTCAAAGTTTGGATACATCATGGAGTACAGTATGTACCATACCATTGCAGGAAAAACCAATAGCACTGTAAGCAAAGTCATTGACAAATATAAGGTTGGGAATGACATTATAGTGCCATATCAGGATGCAAAAGGTAAATTACGGTACAGGAAATTCTATAATGAGGGATTCAAACGTAAACCACCAATGTACTATACGGAGGTAAACGACTTATCCTACACAATCGCAATTCCACAGCCGACACTTACTGAGCGATTGGATGCGAGAACATGTGAATTATGTGGAAAAGTCGGACCTGTAGTCATGCGTCATGTCAGAAAGCTAAATCAGCTTAAAGGAAAAACTGAATGCGACAGGCTGATGCTTGAAAAGCATAGGAAGACATTGGTTGTCTGTGAAAAGTGTTATGCCAAAATACACAGCCATGCTAAATAAAGTCATGTTATCAACGGAGAGCCGTATGCGTGGAGACATGCAAGTACGGTTTGGGGGCAGGTACGGGAAAACCTACTGCCGAAAGGCAGTAAGGCGTTCTGTACCGAGCCTACGACTGGGCGAAGGCGGTTCCATTATCGACCTTGTAATGCGGTTGGAGCGGTGCGATTTCGCACACGCCGTCCGATTGCTGAGAAACAGAGAGAGGGTACCGATCGCTGCACCCCGATCTTTGTCGCCTTTATCGACCGTTCCCGCGCTCCGTATCCTCTCCGACACACCGCTTCGTCATTCGGCATTGCTCGACTATTTACGGCGGCGCGGTATCGTTCCGGAGGTTGCCTGCACTTATTGTCGGGAGATACGCTATACGATCAATGGCAGAAAATATTTCGCCATCGGATTTCCGAACGATGCCGGCGGATGGGAGTTGCGCTCGGAATGCTTCAAAGGAAGTGCATCGCCCAAACAGATTACGACGATCGACAACTGCACCGATACGGTAATCGCCTTCGAGGGGTTCATGGATTTTCTCTCCTGTCTTTCGACGAAGCACCCCGACCAACTACGCATCGACGTAATAGTATTAAACTCGGTCGTCAATCTTCCGAAAGCGCTTCCGTTTCTCGCACGCCATTCGACGATTCATGCTTTCTTCGACAATGACAATGCGGGTCGTAAAGCGACCGCCGAGTTGATTCGTCTTTGCCCCCGCAGCGAAGTCGTCGATCAAAGCTGTTTCTACTCCGGACACAAGGATGTCAACGACTATCTGATCGCCCACATAAAAGACCATGCGAAAAAGTTGGCGGCACAGAAAAACGCCTCCAAAACAAAGACGGTTCAATCTGTTCGGAATAATCCGCAACTTCTAAAAGCAAAAACAGCGGCGGTTGAGCCACAACGCCGGAAAGGGGTAAAGGTTTAGGAAGGCAAGTTTGTGTTTTCGTAAACGAAAACCTACCGAACATCCCGCTGGTCTAACTCCTGCACACAAACCGATGAAACAAGCACAGAACAAGGGCGGACGGCCGGAATTGAGTAAAGGTCGTGTTCGCCGATATATCGTCAGTACGCGACTCGATACGGAGCATTATTTACGTCTTCGGTCATTGGCCCGTACTTCGGGGCAGCATCCGGCGGAAATCATCCGACAACTGCTTCGGACAGGAGCGGTACGAGAACGCCTGCGTCGCGAGCATCTGGATTTCGTAACCCAGCTCAAAGGCATAGCTCGCAACTTGAATCAACTGACACGGCTTGCCCATGCGAAAGGATTTTCAAGTGTCGCATCCCGTCACGCGGCCATTATGGCATGCCTCGAAGCCCTGCTAAAACAGATCCGCGATGATCGGTAAAATCATTGCCGGTTCATCCTTTGCCGGGACTGTCGGCTATGTGATGAAGGAACTGTCGCGCATCCTCGATGCCGAAGGCGTAAACCCGCCGGAGGTAAAGAACATAATCGAGGATTTTAAGGATCAGACCCGACTGAACCCTCGGTTGAAAAACACGGTCGGGCATATCTCCTTCTCGTTTTCGCCGAAAGAAGCTCCGCACATGACCGATGCGCTGATGACGCAGATCGCCAAAGAATATATGCAGAAAATGGGTATTACCGACACGCAATATCTGCTGGTACGTCACCTCGACCAGCCCCATCCTCACTGCCATCTGGTCTATAACCGGGTCGGGAACAAGGGGCAGACTATATCGGACAAGAATATTAAAATACGCAATACGAAAGTCTGCCGGGAACTAACCGAGAAATACGGGTTGCATCTTGCGCCGGGAAAGGACAGCGTGCGGCGGGAGCGATTGCGCGAACCGGACAAGACCAAATACGAAATATATGATGCGATCAAAGGATGTCTGCCCAAATGTAAGAGTTGGAACGATCTGGAAGGTAGATTAAAAGAGCAAGGCATCAACGTCCGCTATAAGTATTGCGGAAATACCGACCGAAAACAAGGCGTTCTATTTTCAAAAAACGACTTCGAGTTTTCGGGGTCGAAGATCGACCGGCAATTCAGCTTCTCGAAACTGAATCTGCATTTTGCGTACGCACAACAGCAAACCCGACATCGAAGCGCTATTGTCAAAGACTTCCATGCGGCGGCAGGTTCCTACCGTTCGGCCTTCTCCGATCTGTTCGGAACGGGTGGCGGAAAGACCAACACGGATAGGCCGACGGTCAATTTCGGCGGTAATATCGGCGAACTTCCGTTGCCGCCGAATAGTTCGCCGGTCGAATTGTCCGAAGCCCAATTGCAACGCAAACCCGGCGAGAGTCCCGAAGAGTGCCTCGCCCGCATCACGGCATTGCTCAATACCGTCGCCGAAGCGATGGCGATTGCCGCAATGGAGCGGGAACGTCGCTTGCGAGAACGCATGACCAAATCCAAGCAGAAATTGTAAACAGGAAGCGATACAACCATGAAAGAGAATAATATGATGTCCTACGAAATGTATGAGGACTTCAAGGAGACGATGGTCAAAACCATCAAGACCGAACTAGCGGCAAAAACAGCAAACAATAATCAATCAAGCGACAATGACTTGTCGCAACGATTGGAGCAAATCGTATATACAGAACAAGAGCGGCATCAGGCGATAATAATCCAGCTTGCCGGACGATTGGAGAGCATAGAGCAGAACTATACCAAAACGCAAACCGGTATCGATAATCTGCAAGCATCTGTCGAGGCAATCAAAATCCCCGCCGAACTGCCGCCGAGAATAATCCGACACCGAGTGATTTTCAGCTCCGAATCCCCATTCGTCATTTATTTGGTGCTATTTCTTTTTATAAGCTGCATGATTTTGTCGTCGGCACTCTATTTCGCTACCCGACCGAATCATGACCGCATCGACAACGACCTGAAATACCGCTATATAAAGATGAAAGGCGACGCGACACCCGACCGTATTGCCGAACTGGAAGAGCTATTCGAACTAAACCGCGACAACGCAAAAATCCGTCAGATGAAAAAAGATGTTGAAACCTTTGAAAAAATAGCAAGGCAAAAAGCCGTGCATGACGAACAAGTACGGTTAAATGAGCAAGCAGCAAAATATTTCGAACAACAACTCAAAAAAATTAAGGCAGATTAAAAATGTATTTTACTATTAGAAAGCCTGATGATTAACATAAATTGTTTAATTTTGTATGAGTATTAAATTTTAAAGAATATAACGCAGCCATAATCTGACTGGAATTAAAATATGGGAATGATTCTCGACTATATAGAACAGGCAGGAAAGGGCAAATATCAATGCTTCAAGACAAAAAAGATATGTCTTGATTCAGTAGATAATGACACTATTGCCTATAATTATGATGATAAAACAATCGCAAATGCTACTAAAAGTACATTCGCGGAAACAGATCATTCGGTAGTGTAAACTGAACTGTGTCACGGCTCTGTTTTTTATTCTTTCCCTCTTATTTGTGTGCAGATTTCACATCTGCATACAAATAAGAGGAGCCTTTCACAGGCAAAGTTACATAATCTTGAACCTATCACCAAATTTTATGGCAAGTTGCTGTGATATCAGTGCCCAATTAGACAGTGGCATAGTCCATTTCCCACTAATGTCTCGATAGGCAAGATACACAAGCTTTTCAAGTGCGGTGTCTGACGGGAACACACCTTTGTTCTTCGTTACTTTACGCACCTGACGATGATAGCCCTCAACCGTATTGGTTGTGTAGATAAGTTTGCGGATTGCAGGAGTATACTGAAAATATTCCGTAAGACGCTCCCAGTTGTCGCGCCAGGATTTGATTACTATGGGGTACATCTCACCCCATTTTTCATCAACCATGTCAAGCTGTGCTAATGCAGAATCCTTGCTTACAGCACCATATACGGTCTTGAGATCCTTCAGAAACTCTTTCTGATGCTTGCTTCCTACATACTTGATTGAGTTACGGATTTGGTGGACTACACATAGCTGAACGGAGGTTTCCGGGAATACACTTTGGATGGCATCAGGGAATCCCTTAAGACCGTCTACGCAACAAATCAGAATATCACGTACACCACGGTTCTGAAGGTCGGTCATAACATCAAGCCAGAAGTTAGCACCCTCACTCTCAGATATATACATACCAAGAAGATCCTTGTGACCAGACTTGTTTACACCTAGGACATTGTATATTGCACGAGTGACTGCACGACCCTTATCGTCTTTTACCTTGTAGTGAATGGCGTCAAGCCAGCAAATGGCATAGACGGGGTCAAGCATACGGGACTTCCAGGCTGTTATTTCGGGAATAACTCGGTCGGTTATAGCACTGATGGTTTCTGCTGAAAGGGTTGTGTTAAACTCACGCTCAAAGTACTTGCTTATATCACGAGTGCTTGTACCAAGAGCATACATGTTGATGATTTGATCTGCCATACCTTCAGCAAGAATTGTCTCACGTTTCTTAACTGTCTCCGGTTTAAAAGAACCGTCACGGTCACGAGGGGTTTCGACTATCACCTCTCCATACTTTGTCTGTACGGTCTTGCTCATCTTGCCGTTACGACGATTGCCAGAACTGCAGTCAACGCTATTAAGGTGAGCATCCATCTCACCTTCTAAGGCTGCGTTTAGGATACGTTCTAGCATAGGAGCCAAAGCTCCGTCTTTACCGAAGAGTGCTTCACCGCTACGCAGCTGCTGGGCTGCTTTCTTGTAGTCTATTTCCAAATTGGCCATATTATAAAAACTGTGTTAAACTATTATTATTATAGCCTGACACAGTTTATTTTACACTCTCGATCATTCTCGTGTAAAAACAGTATCCATCGCATATTTGTTCAAGTCACCCAAAGTTCCTCCACCCATTTTTCAATATTTTTTGGATGGATCGCGACACACTTTCAAAATAGATGATATCGGTATTGGCAAAAAGATATTTCCAATCATTGCAGGACAAATTATTGTTGGGTGTTGCAAGCGAAAAGATCGCGATACCTTTAAATGCTGGCAACTGAATAACAAAATTGTTATGGCAATGCCAGATGATTATGACGATGACGATGGCGGTGAGAATTTTTGCCGGTCATTTTGTGAAACTATTAATTCTAAAGTAATAGATAAGATATCAAAATTAAAAGATTTGCAATTAGGCATCAATAAATTGCTTTTGTACAGGACTAATATTAATCCACAAGAACAAGGCCGGGATAATTACAAACATCGGGGCATTGCATGTATTCAGAACGAAATGACCGATGAAGAACAATTGATGGTTGAGAGATTATGTAAAGTTGGAAAGTTACATAATGAATCATGGTTGATTAAAGATGGTTCTTTGGAATATAATCCGAGTTTCTCAAATTTAAACAGAACTCAATGGGATAACTTAAGAAGCAACTATCAGCATGTAGTTGGCGTTTCAAAACTCTTCGACCCTGAATTGTTGCCGGATTTTGAAGGGAATCGGTTATCGAAAACTATTGCAAATTTAGGACCTTACGAACGAACTAAAGTTTACCGTTATGAATCAGACCACAAAGGTGGAAAATCATATTTTGCCGTGTGGTATGTGCGATTACGTAACCACGATTTTCGAGAAACACATTTTTCTGACATCGTAAAGTGCGAAATGGTCTTGATGGATGAAAATGACAAATTGGAAACAGACAAGGTTGATATGATAAGCGCAAATTTAATTCGAGAAGCTTATCCAGTTTGCTATGGCGTTGATACACGCTGGGCAAATCACCTATATCCAATTTTCTTGACAGAATCGTTTTGCAAATCGAAATATGTGGATTCGAATATAATATTAAATTTATTCTAAAGATGTTACAGGTTATTGGAAAAGTATCGGCAACTGAAAAGATGCCATCTACCATTGATAATTTCTATTTTTGGACAGATAAAGGACAAATTTTGAGTCCGTTCGACATAGTTAAAGTTGAACATGTATCCTCTAATAGCGATAAGTCTATTACATATGGAGTTATCGAAGAAATTACGCATGTAACGGATGCTGCGAGCCATTTCACTAATTTTATATCAAGTAATTTTGGTGATACAGCTGATTCTATTGGGCAAATGAATCGGCTTGGAATGAATTACGTAAAAGCAAAAGTCGTTTGCAATACTGATGATATTTATACCCCAGTACTGGATGGCAAACAAGTCTCGCTTTGTGACGAAGAGGATATTCGAACGGCTTTAGGACTAAATGATGTAAAAAATCCTTTGGTGTGCGGTTATTTGGAAATGTACCAAGGCAATGCAGCCAAAAAAGTTAAAGTCGAGCTTAATTCTCACTTTTTAATTGGACCAGACGGAGCGCATTTGAATATATCCGGTATTTCAGGATTAGCAGCAAAAACATCTTATTCAATGTTCCTCCTTAATGCAATTCAACATAAATTCAAAGATATAGACGGAAGTAGTGTGGCTTTTGTGTTTTTCAATGTCAAAGGACGAGATCTTATGGCCATTGATGAAACGAATACAGAGCTGCCGGAGAAAGATAAAAAGATATATGCGGATTTAGGGTTATCAATAGAACCCTTTAAGAATGTTCGCTATTACTATCCTTACACAAAGGATGAAATAATGCAACATGCGCAATCATACGCTCATCCTCAAGACGTTGAACGACAAAAGAAAAATCACAAAGCCTTTACATATAAATTCACCTATGACAAATCTCAAGATAAATTGGATTTATTGTTGGCCAATGAAGATGATAGTACTGGAACTTTAGAAAGCTGCGTTAATTATGTCATAAATGGAGAAGGGTATTTTGCCGGTGTGAATAATTGGAAAGATTTTCAAGATAAATTGGATGAGTATACAAAAACCGCTGCCAATGGAGGTGTAAAGAATGAAATTCAAGTAACTAGCTGGAGAAAATTTAAGAGATGTGTTAGTAAAGCGATCAAGAATGATATTTTCTCAAAAGTAATACATGATAACGTAGGAGAAGTAGACCTCACAAGCGAGATTCAACACAATCTGACAGCTAATCAGGTTATGGTAATCGATATTGCCCGATTAGACGAAAACTCTCAAAGTTTCGTTTTTGGTAGTGTAGCCCGTGCAATATATGAAATGAAACTGGGCGCTGATCGTGATAATATTCCTGATAAGATAATTTA
>OITY01000588.1_pt1 | contig 8952 bp, 8 predicted proteins | sample 1586851 | NCBI WGS metagenome assembly OITY01 (sample SAMN02674964, study PRJEB24791) | human gut metagenome, SKBSTL008 | isolation source: stool | host: Homo sapiens | place: USA
GCATCACGAAGTTGACCAGTACGAGGATGAAAACGTCGGTGTGCAGGCGTTGAGCGAGGGCGAAAAAGCGGCAGGAAATGTCCGTGATATTTCCAAAAGCCGCTATGCCCGGAAACTCAAGAAGAAAGCCAAGATGCAGGACAAGAAAGGCTCCAAAACCGCAAAATCTTCTGCATCGGAGCCAACTGCGCCACAAGATGCAGGCGCATCCGGCACTGGCGAGGGCGGCTCCAACTGGCTTTCCCGCTGGAAACAGCGGCAAGAAATTCACAAAAGCTATTATACCGCCGCCCGGTCGGGCACGGCGGCGCAGACCGCAGGCGGTAAGGCGGTATCCAACAGTGCATCTGCTGCCCGGTCCAGCATGGAACAGGCGGTAGAAAAGGGCAAAACTGCCGTCAGCACTGCCGTGAAAGGGCTGGCGAATGCCGCCAAGAGCAACGCACACGTTCTGGTGATCGTGGGCGTTTTTCTTTTGCTCATCCTCATGGTGATGTCCGGCTTTTCCTCCTGCGGCATCCTCTTTTCGGGCGGCACACAGGTATCCGGGCAGACCATGTACTCTGCCGAGGACCGGGACATCCGGGGCGCAGAACAGGACTACAAGAAGCTGGAAAAGGAGCTGGATAAAAAGATCAAGCGCACTCCCACCGACCACCCCGGCTACAACGAGTACCAGTACCACCTTGACCCCATCGAGCATGACCCGTGGCAGTTGACTTCTTTTCTCACGACCCTGTATGACGATTACACCCGGTCGGAGGTTCAGGGCAAGTTGAAGGAGACATTCAAAAAGCAGTACAAGCTGACCACATGGGTAGAGGTGCAGATACGGTACAAGACCGTTTGGGTCATCAGTCCGGCAGGAATCCCGGTTCCCACGCAGGTGCCCTACGAGTACAAAATCTTCCACACAAAATTGGTGAACAAAGGGCTGGAAGTAGTTATCCGGGAGGAGCTGGACAACGACCAGTGGAAACGGTACGAGATCTTTCAGGATACGCTGGGCGGCAGACCCTATCTGTTCAACGGCGGTCTGCCGCCCGGTGGCTCCGATGGCTCTGGTACACCGGGCATCGACTATACTGTGCCTGCCGAAGCCCTGACGGACAGCGAGTTTGCCGCCATCTACAAGGAAGCCCAAAAGTATGTGGGCACACCCTATGTGTGGGGCGGTTCTACCCCGGAAACAGGATTTGATTGCAGCGGTTATGTCTGCTGGGTCTACAACCAGAACGGCTACAATGTGGGGCGCACCACCGCCAACGGTCTGTGGAACAAGAGCCAGCACATTTCCGAAGCCGAAGCAAAGCCCGGAGATTTGGTCTTTTTCAAAGGCACCTACGACACCCCCGGCATGAGCCATACCGGAATCTATCTGGGCAATGGCATGATGGTCAGTGCCGGAGACCCCATCAAGTACGCAAACATTCACTCGTCCTACTGGGAGAAGCATCTCGCCGGGTTCGGACGGCTTTCAAAATGATTGGAGGAGTTTTATGAGCGAAAAATCGGATAAGCTGCGGGCAATGCTGGAAAAAGAGAAGGAACGCCGCATCAAGCTGAACAACCGCATCGAGATTCTGGAACGGCGCATTCAGGAAGAGGATTCTGCCGAGGTCAACGAGATGGTGCGGACTGCAAAGGTCACGCCGGAACAACTCGCCGCCCTGCTGCGGCAGTCCGCAACCGCCACCCCGAACCCGGCTACGCTGTCTGCCGTGGGTGCAACTTTCGAGAAGGAGGTCGATGCTGATGAAGATTAAGAAACTGGGTGTGCTGTTGGTATCGGCGGCACTGTGCGCTGGCATGGCGGCTCCCGCTTTTGCTTTTGAGGGAGAAGCCGCCCCGGTGGAGCAGCCGGTTCTGCCGGAAGTCGTGGAGGAGGATGTTGTCACCATCACAGATGAAGCCTCTGGTGCCCTGACCCCGGAGGGCAACCTGACGCTGGTGGACGACTATCACACCTCTTACTCGGACGGCTCTGGACAGCAGTTCATTACGCTGGTGTCGAAGTCGGGTGCCACCTTCTATCTGGTCATTGACCGCAACGCCAAAGGGCAGCAGACCGTCCACTTTATGAATCTTGTGGATGAAGCAGACCTTTTGGCGCTGATGGAAGAGGATGCCGCCAATGCTTACACCGCCGAAAAGGAAGCGGCGGCGCAGGCAGAGCAGGACAAGCTGAAAGCCGAGGAAGAAGCCAAGAAAGCCGCAGAAGAAGCGGCGGCATCCGGCGAGGAACAGCCCAAGGAAAACAAGGTCACAAAGATCGCATCCGGCTTTCTGGGTGTGGTCGTGCTGATTGCACTGGCGGCAGGCGGCGGCTTCTACGTTTTTGCGAAGCAGAAGCAGAAAAAGCAGGCCGAAAAAGAAGCCCTTGACCCCGATGCAAACTACACTGAGGACAAGGGCGACTTTGAGATTCCGACCGATATGCCGGATGAGGGCGAAGCCCCGGACGAGCAGGACACCGAACCTATCTGATTTTAAGGCGGCGTTTTGCCGCCGTACATATTGCAATCCGAAACAGATTGGAGGGATTCTTATCGCAAAATTGATCGTGGCAGAAAAACCGTCGGTTGCCATGTCCTACGCCAAAGTCCTCGGTGTCACCAGCCGTCAGGACGGCTACCTTGAGGGCAATGGCTATCTGGTAAGCTGGTGCGTGGGGCACTTGGTGGAACTGGCACCGCCCAACATCTACGATGCCAAATACGTCAAGTGGAGTATCGCAGATTTGCCCATTCTGCCGAAAAAGTGGCAGTATCTGGTGTCTACGTCCACCAAAAAGCAGTTTGGCATCCTGCAAAAACTGATGCACCGCCCGGATGTGGAGAGCGTGATCTGCGCTACGGACGCAGGGCGCGAGGGAGAACTGATTTTCCGACTTGTCTACCAGCAAGCGGGGTGCAAAAAGCCCTTCTCTCGCCTGTGGCTTTCCAGCATGGAGGAAAACGCTATCCGAGAGGGTTTCGCCCATCTCAAACCGTCAACAGAATACGATGCCTTGTATGAGGCGGCTTTATGCCGGGAACGCGCCGACTGGATGGTCGGCATTAACGCTTCCCGGCTTTTTTCGTGCCTGTACGGTCAACCGCTGGCGGTAGGTCGTGTTATGACCCCGGTGCTTGCCATGACGGTGGTTCGGGAAGCTGCCATTGCCGCCTTTGTGCCGGAGAAGTTCTACGCGGTGGATCTGGAACTGACCAGTGGCTGCACAGCATCCAGCCGCCGCATTCCCGAAAAATCCGTTGCCGAAAACCTGCTGGAAGCCTGCCGAAAGGAGATGGTAGCAACGATCCAGCGCATCACCCGCAAGGAAAAATCTGAAAATCCGCCGCCGCTGTACGATCTGACCACCCTTCAGCGAGATGCCAACCGCCTGTTGGGATACAGCGCACAGCAGACGCTGGACTATGTGCAGAGCCTGTATGAGAAGAAACTTACCACTTATCCCAGAACTGATAGCTGCTATATCACCGACGATGACGAGGAAATGCTGGAGGAACTGACCGAGGAGTTGGAAGGTTTTCTCGACATTGCCCCGGAAGATGTGGACGAGGCTGTGCCCCGGACACGGCGCACCGTCAACAGGGAAAAAGTCACCGACCACCACGCCATTCTGCCCACCCGCAGTATGCTGCAAGCCGATCTGGACGCACTGCCCAAGGGCGAGCAGAACGTTCTGAAACTCATCATCGCCCGGACGCTGATGGCGGTGAGCAAGCCCTTCCGGTATCTGGAAACCCTGCTGACCACCGAATGTGCTGGAGAGAAGTTTACTGCCAAAGGTAAGGAGATTCTGGAGGAAGGCTGGAAAGCGGTGGAACGCAAGGTGCTGGCAGATATCCTGAACCGGAAACAGGAACTCACCGCCCTGCCCAACGCAGCGGAAAACGAGTGCGGCATCCTCAATGCTGAACTGAAAGAGGGGCAAACGACCCCGCCAAAGCATTTTACCGAGGACCTTCTACTTCATGCGATGGAAACCGCTAGTGCAGACAGTATGCCGGAGTGTGTGGAACGTCAGGGCATCGGCACCCCGGCAACCAGAGCCGCCACCATCGAAAAACTGGTGCAGAAGGGCTTTCTGGAGCGGAAGGGCAACAAGAAAACCAAGGTGCTGCTGCCCACCGACAAGGGCAAAGCCCTCATCACCGTGATGCCCGAAGAAATCCAATCCCCGGAAATGACCGCCGATTGGGAAACAAAGCTGCTGCAAATCGAGCGTGGCGAAATGGAGCCGAGTGAATTTATGACCGAAATCAATACGATGATTACCGAACTGGTAAAGAACACGGAAATGAAAAAAGGAGTGAATGCGCTTATGAAAAACAAAATCATTGGTGTCTGCCCGAATTGCGGTGCAAATGTTGTGGAGCGTGAAAAAGGCTGGTTCTGTGAATCCAACCCTTGCCGTTTCGTGCTGTGGAAGGACAATGCTTTTCTGAAACGGCTCGGCAAACGCATGGATGCTCATGTGGCAGACAAGCTGCTGCGGGATGGTCGTGTCCGCCTGAAGGACTGCAAAAGTGCCAAGGGCAAGACCTACAACGCCACCGTGCTGCTGTCCTGTGAAGCTGATGGCCGCAGCAAGTTCAGTCTGGAATTTGAGAATGGGGGCCGCTGATGAAAGATGATGCCGTAATAAAAGACAACGAGGCGGTCTACCTCCTCAACGAGCAGACGTATCTGCATCTGCGGGAAAATCTCGCAGGGGTCGGGTACGAGGTTTTCGACAAGAACAGCCCGCTCCCGGTGGAGGAAGGGCAGATTCCGCGGGAAGCTCTGGGCAACACCCAGCGGCGCATCGAGACTGCCCGTGCGTACTATCTGGCAGAGCATCAGGATGAGCCTGTGGGGAGGATTCAGAATGTTGCCGTCACCACCTTGGAAAAGTTTCGCTCCGGGGTTCGCAAACGCCGGAATCTGGCTCCACGTTCTTTGCCGGAAAATGATGTGCGGTTCATCGACCCGATGTACAACGAGCTGTTCCGTGTGCCGGACGGCGGCGTTGTGCAGATGACTTTCCCGGATGGGCACCAGCGTTCCGAGGTGGTCGAATATCTCGATGACTATCACATGAAGATTGGGTCCACAGTGCAGCACATCTGTGAATTTGCAGAGCGCATGGCGCGCAGTCATGCCATCGTGGAGCCGGAGCCGCTGACACAACAGGAGCAGCGGGCATGGAATCTGGAATACGATTATTACCTTACCGTACAAGCAGCGGACGACGCATGGGAGTACGCTCTCTATCAGGGCGACTGCTGCCTGTTGGAGCGTGGGAAAATCGACGCACCCGAATTGATGATCGAGGAAGTGCGGGACGAGATCCTGTACAGCCATAACCTACGGAACAAAGACTGCATCCCGCTCTGCCAAGAAGAATTTGCCCAGAAACTTGCAGACCGAAATGAGATACAGTCATACCGGATGAAGCAATTCCAGCAAAGCGGCCACGACTGCTATCTGGTCATGCAGCTGCATCAGGATGCAGACCCTGCACTCCGCTTTGCTGCCATGCGCTATCTGAATAAGCAGAACATCGCTCCGTCCTTTGAAAATTACGAGATCCTGTACCGGGGCAACCTCCCGGAAGGAAAGCGCAGCGTTCCACAGGCCGAACTGCTGGAGCAACTGTATCAGAAATTCAACTGTGCCCGCCCGACGGATTACCATGGGCACAGCCTGTCGGTCAGCGATGTGATCATGCTGAACCAGAACGGGAAAATTTCGGCGCACTATGTGGACAGCATCGGCTTCAAGGAACTGCCGGGGTTTCTGGACAAGCAGCCGGAACGCCATTCGGTACTGATGAATCTCAAGGAAAAGTGCGATGCCCCGGAGTGCAATCCCAGCGGATGTAAAAAAAGGAGCAGCCATGAACTTTAACCATGAAGAACTCATGCTGATGATGCTCTACAACTCCGGCACCCGGCTGGGGCTTATCCACGAGTTGCGGCTCAAGCAGTGCTACCTGATGCCCGATGAGACCGCCCTGCGGGAACTGTCGGAGGGGGTTATCGAAAAGCTGAAACTGCTGACCGATGCAGAGTTTGCCGAACTGGAATTTCCCCCGGACTGATTTTTGCCGCCTGCGGGCGGCGTACATAGGCTCTTTTACAATGCGATTTGGTGTGGTATACTGAACTCGACAACTCGGAATTTTCTCAGGAGGCTACAAAAATATGATTGGAAGAATTTATCACGTTGGATTAACAGTTTCTGATTTGGATCGCTCGATTGCTTTCTACAGAGACATCCTTGGTCTTGAGTTTCAAGGAGAAATTTTTATGGAAGGCAAAGAAACCGATAAAATGTTTCGTAGAGCAAATTGCAAAGCAAGAGTTGCTTATTTGAATGGCTCCAAGGCTGTTGAAGCACCACCGGTCGAACTGATTCAGTTTGTAGACAATGAAGTAAATCAGATGCAATCAGATTTGTTTACGACGTCCATCTCAGAAGTGTGTTTCTATACGGATGACATTGATTCTGTCTATAATATCCTTATCGAGAATCATGTGGAGTGCTTATCTGAACCGCAGTATTTCGACTTTAGAGCAAATGGATTTGGGGAGAGTCGAGCTTTTTATTTCAGAGACCCGGATGGCATTATCCTTGAAATGATGCAGCCTCTTTGATAAGGAATTATAGGTATAGGAAATTGCCAACTTCCAGTTTGCCGATGGTCGTCAAGCGGGATAGTGCCATAGGCCCTTGCTCCGAAAATTTTTTCATAACCCGCAAGAAAGTGGTCTTGATAGAATACTTTCATTCATGCTATACTAAAACCAGTTTTAATGCACAGAAAAATTGAAAGCGGAGGATAGCCAATGGATACCACAAAAAGATCACCCATCGACCGCCTGCTTTTTGCAACCTTTCTGAAAGGCCGCACATCTTCCCGTGATGTATGGGAAGAAAAGGGCGATATGACCCCCGAAGATAACCAGAAGATCATCGAGGAGACCAACGAGATCATCAACGATGATTCCACCTATCCCTTCATCAGCTACCTGTCCGATCTGCTTGCGAAATCCAAGCCCTCCGATGATGCTGTCAAGAAACTGCACGACTGCATCGACAAAGTTGCAGTTGCGTTGGGGCACGACAGCACCGATGTGTTCCGTGCGCTCCTTGCAAAGCTGATTGAACAACCGGAAGAAAAGCAGACCTTTGACCGTCTGCTGGAGATGGCCGAGAAATTGGCGGCAAAGCACTGAGATAACTTTACGAGGTGATTTCAATGAGCTACGGTTGGGCAACTGTTTTCACTTTAGCGGCATGGTTTGCAGGACTTGTGATTGATGCAAATGTGCGGGTCGGCGACCTCGGTTTACGAACAGTGCTTCCTGTCATCGTGATGGGGTGCTGCGTTATGAAGTACATAAAGGACAATAGCAAATAATCTTATCTCCATACATTTTCCAGCGGGCGACCACAAAACGGGTTGCCCGCTCTTTTTATGCTCAAAAAAAGAAGGGAGGAACGCTATGCCAAGCAAAACCGAAGAATATCTTGCCCTTGCCCAGCGCACGGCGAATGGTCTGACCCGGTACTGGGAAAGCTGGACGGACTACCTGACCACCGCATCCCGGTTGTACAAGTACCCCTTTGCAGACCAGTTGATGATCTACGCTCAGCGGCCCGATGCCACCGCCTGCGCCGAATTTGACATTTGGCGCAACCGGATGAACCGCTATGTCAGGCGTGGCTCTAAGGGCATCGCTCTGCTGGACGAATCCAGCGGATTCCCTCGCCTGCACTACGTTTTCGATGTGTCGGACACCGGGGTGCGCCGCAATTCCCGTGACCCGGAGGTGTGGCAGCTCGGCCCTGATTTGGTGCAGCCGGTTTCGGAGATGTTGAATAAGACCTACGGCATCAGCGGGGAGCGTATCAGCCAGCAGCTTGCAGATGTTGCCGGGAAGCTGGTGGCGGATTACTGGGACAACAACGGCGGGGACATCCGCGCCATCGTTGACGGCTCGCTGCTGATGGATTATGATGAAGCCGGGGTGGAGATGCAGTTCAAGTCCGCCGCCGCTATCAGCGTCACCTACACGCTGCTGGAACGCTGCGGATTTGAGCCTGCCGGGTGGTTCGACAAGGACGATTTTCAGGCAATCTACAATTTTTCAACCCCGGATGCCGTCTACACCCTCGGCGCAGCCGTCAGCGACATGAGCCGGGAGGTCTTACGCCAAATTGAGCGCACCGTAAAAACAACCATTCGCCGCCGCAATGCAGAAAGGAGCCAATATGAATACGAACAGCAGGAACGTGACCTACTCGACCATCGGGGACTACCAGCTCCCGAACCTGACCCTGCATCAGCCGAAGACCCCGCTGGGCAAGTACGGCAGGCTGCGCCGGACGTACCTGATGAACCATCGCCCGGTACTGTACAACACGATGCTCCTGAACGGGAGCCTGTACCCGCACCTGATGGAGGTGGAGCAGACGGCAGAGAGCCAGATGCAGCAGACCATGCAGGAACTGCTGAAGCAGAACCCGGCTCCGAACAAGGAGCAGCATCAGATGGGGTGGGTGCAGCACATGAACAGTCTGAAAGCACAGGCCGAGGAACTGGTGCTGAACGAACTGATTTACAGTTAAGCTTCTTCGATGCCCACATTCCCACCGAAGCCAAACAAATTGAATCCATCGACCAAGCGGAGAGCGAAAAATCGCCCTCCGCTTTCTCTTTGTCACAGACTGAGATCGAAAACGCGCTGCGGAGAGGTTCTAACTTTGAAAACAGCAAACTTCGCATCTGGAAAATTTATCAGCTCCAGCCTGACCGAAAACTCCGGGCAAAAGCTCTGGCGAAAGAATACGCCCCAAACGGACCCGGCGGCTCCTCGCACACCTATCTGGACGGAAGCAATGGTTGGCTTGACCATGACAGCAAGGGTCTGACGTTTGAGCATTATCCCGACCATC
>OITY01000593.1_pt1 | contig 8873 bp, 6 predicted proteins | sample 1586851 | NCBI WGS metagenome assembly OITY01 (sample SAMN02674964, study PRJEB24791) | human gut metagenome, SKBSTL008 | isolation source: stool | host: Homo sapiens | place: USA
CTTCAATGTCTCGGTGGCAGCTGGCATCATCCTGTACGAGATCCAGAGCCAGCGCGCCGCAGAGTAAGAAACAGCGGCCAGACCGCCGTGACCAGAACAGGGAGGGACTAGGATGCCAAAGGATGATAAGCGCAAAGAGCTGACACAGGAAGAGATCGATGCGCAGAACGAGAAGTTCCGCACGTTTTTCAGCACCAGCGTGGCACAGGTGCCCGAAGAGATGAAGCGCCGCGATGAGGAAAAGGAGAATACCGGCAGCCTGCTGGGCAAGCTCTTTCACCGCGAAAAGGACAAAGAGGAGCCTGCCGCTGCCCCGGCCGTGCAGAATGAGCTGCCGCCCACGGGTGAGATCGTGCTGGGCCATGAGGAAGAAGCCGAGGCCGGCCTGGAGCTGGCATTGGAGCCCGGAGAGCTGGAGGAAGCAGAGCCTGTGGCTCTGCCCACCGCGCCGGAAGCCCCCGCAGCGCCGAAGCCGGAACCCCGGCCCGCACCCCAGCCCGAGAAAAAGCCGGAGCCGCCCCGCCGCCGGGAACCCCTGACCCCGCAGGAGCAGCAGGAGGATGCAGAGATGGCCGAACTCAAGGCCATGCTCTATGGCACCCCCAAGCCCGCCCCGGTGGAGGAGGTGCAGGATGCCCCCGAAGAGGTGCTGGCCGTGGAGCCGGAAGCTCCCGCAGCGCCTGAGGGCCCGGCCATCCCCATGGTGTTTGCCGAGGATCAATCGGTAAAGCAGGCGAAGTCTGCTCCGGAAGCCTCCCCAGAGGTTGAGCCGGAACCGGAAAAGGCGTTCCAGTTCTTTGGCAAGGGCGCGGACGAGAACGAGCCGCAGGCCCCTACCCGCACCGAGGCCCCCAGCAAGGACGACAGCATGAGCCTGCCGCTGATGGGGCTGGAAGAGGACGAAGCACCCGCCCGGCCTGCCGCCCCGGCAGAGGAGGCCCCGGCCCAGCCTGCTGAGGAAGCGGCCCCTGCCGCGCCGGAGGCTGAGGAGAAGCCTGAAGAGGAAGCCGAGCCGGAAACGCCCGAGCAGGTGGGGGAGAAGCTCCGCCGGATGGGCGCGGAGCTGACGCTGCGGTGTGTGCTGGAGGGCATCCTTGCCGTGGTACTGCTCCACTTTGGCCTTGTTGCCGAGGGGCTGCTGGCCCCTGTGGCCGCCCTTGACCCTGTGATCGCCCCGGCGGCGTTCTATGCCGCTAACCTGCTCTTCCTGGCCGGTGCGCTGGCTGTGGGCTGGCCTGTCCTGCGGGATGGCCTGCAGGGCCTCAAGGGCCGCCCCAGTGCGGACACCATGCCGGCGCTGGCCGCCTGCGGTGCGCTGGTGCAGGCTGCGGTCGCCCTGCTCAACGCCCAGAGCTATCAGAACTCCAGCTGGACGCTGCTTTCCGGCGTGGCCGCACTGGGCCTGTTCCTGGCCCTGCTGGGCAGCCGTGTCCTGCTGACTGCCGTCAGAAACGGCTACGACCTTGCTGCCCGATCCCCAGAGGGGCTGCAGGGCGCATTCCGTGTCCGGGATAAGGACCTGATCCGGGTGCTGGCCCGGAGCCTGGATCAGAAAGACCCCTGGGTGCTGCTCAGCCGCCCTGTCCAGTGGGACGAAGCACTGGTGGAGCAGAGCTTCGGGGAGCGCGCCAGTGAGCGCCGCGCCCGCAAGACAGCCCTGATCCTGCTGGGTGCCGCTGTGCTCAGCGGGCTGGTGTTCCTGCTGTTTGGCGGCGGGCCCAACGGCATGGCCGCAGCCCTGACCTCCATGCTCTGCATGGGTGCACCGCTGTCCTCCACCCTGGTTGCGGGTATCGCGTCTCTGCGCCTGCAAAAGACCGCAGCCGCCGCCGGTGCCGTGGTGCCCGGCTGGGCTGCCATTGAGGAGCTGGGCGGTGTGGACACCGTGCAGGTGGATGCCGACGAGCTCTTTACCGCCGACAGCGTGAATCTGGAGGACATCCGCATCTTCAAGGGCGGCCGCATCGACCGGGCCATTCTCTACTCGGCCAGCGTGCTCAACCAGAGCTGCGCCGCGCTGCGGGGATTGTTCCGGCAGATCATTGAGGACCGCACCGATATCCTCTACCCGATCAAGGACCTGGAAGTGCACCGGGGCCTGGGCTTTGCGGCCTGGTGCGATAACAACCGCGTCCTCATTGGCAACCGGGCGTACATGGAGCGGGAGGGCGTGCCCCTGCCTGAGCAGGAGTACGAGGATGAGCACTCCCAAAACGGCGCGCTGCAGATCCTGTATCTGGCTGTTTCTGGCAGCCTGCACGCCATGTTCGTGCTCCACTATGTGGGCGGCCGCAACGCCGCCCGCGGTCTGGAGGTGCTGCAGCGGGAGAACATCCGCCTGCTGGTCACCTGTGAGGACCCCAGCCTGACGGCCCGCCACATCACCGAGGCTTACCATCTGCCCGAGGGGATGATCACCCTGCTGGATCAGGAGCAGTGCAGCGCGCTGACCCCTGCCCAGCCGGACGAGACGGCCCGCTGCTGTATGCTGCATGATAAGGGCTTTGCCAGCCTGATCGGCGGCCTGCGCGCGGCGGAAAAGGCCCAGAACGCCGAGACGAGCGCCACCACGGTGCAGATGGTCTCGGTCTGGTTCTCGGTGGTCATCGGTGTTCTGCTGACCTACGCGGGCAGCATCGGCACCCTGTCGGTGGCAGCTGTCCTGATGTATCAAGCGGCATGGAGCGCTTTGAGCATTGCGGTCTGCGCCCTGAAACAGCACAACTGAGTGTGAGCGCGGCGTTTGGCTGCCTGCGCCGGGAGCAGCTTTTTGGCCCTGATGTTCTGCACAAAAAAATCGGAAAAAACTGGAATTCCCGACGAAATCGGGTGCGAAAGCACAGCACTTTGGGCGAAAAACTTGACCCACATTGGCCGGACGTGTAAAATAAATCAATAGTGAGAAAAATCATGGACGCGAAATTTTTCCATGTGTGCGGCATTCCTTTGATCCCATGGGATGAAATAAGGAGGGAAGTTCGACCCAATGAAATGGAAATTCCAAACCGCGGGGCGGCTTCTGGCCCTGCTGGCTCTGAGCGGGGCCCTGCTGGCTGCCCCTTTGCCCGCGCAGGCCGCGCCCGGTGTGCTGACAGGCCTGACCGGAACCAGCCCCAAGCTGGAACTGGAGCTGACCGAGATGGAGCTGGAGATCACCGATGATGACCCCCGCCCCAAGGGCTACCTGTACACCAGCGGACAGAGCGATTATTACTTCATCGTCTGGATGAGCAGCAACTCCAATGTTGCCACGGTGGATGGCGACGGCAAGGTGACGGGCCGCAATGCAGGCACTGCCATCATCACCGCCATCTCCGACCACGGCGAACGCGCCGCCTGCAAGGTGACCGTGACCCGCAAAAATGAAGAAGCAGCCAGAAAAAAGCCCACGCTGGATACCACCAGCCTGAGCCTTGTGCTGCAGTACAATGACCTGCACCCCACCCATCAGCTCCAGCTGACCAACAGCGACCACTCCTTCCTCTATGTCTACCAGTGGATGAGTAGCAACCCCGAGGTTGCCACAGTCAGCGATAAGGGCCTTGTCACGGCTCAGGCGGCGGGCACCACCACCATCACGGCAATGGTCTCCAACGGCCAGGCTTTGCGGTGCAGCGTCACGGTGACTTCGGATATCGGCAAGGTGACCTTGAACAAGAGTGACCTGCTGCTCCGCACCGTGGGTACCCAGGAACGTCTGACGGCCACCGTTGCGGTGGAGGGCGGCGGCAGCGTGCCCATTACATGGGTCAGCAGCAACCCCGGTGTCGTTACCGTGGATGCGGATGGCGTGGTGACCGCCATTGCCGATGGAGAAGCCAAGGTTACGGCCCTTTCGCCCGCCGGACGCTTTGACGTGTGCAGCGTTGTGGTGGGCATGGCGGCGGAGAAGTACGAATCTGAAGCCGACCTTGCTGACGAGCTCAAGCTCCCTGATCCCTACGTTGCCGTAAGGCTGAATAAACTGGCATAAAGAAAAAGCACCCGCCCATGGCTGTTTTTGACGGCTATGGGCGGTTTTTGCGTGTATGGAAACGGATGCGCTGGGAAAAACTTGCCGAAGAGGAATTTTTTGCAAAAAATATTTTGCGTCGCATGGTGTGGTGTACCTGACACATCCGGCCGCCTCCGGCAGGTGAAAAAGGACAAAATGGCCCGAACGTTGTTTAAGACAGGGGGCGGATGCCCCACGGAGCGGCAAAATCTCTGCAAAAAAGGCGGCTGCCCGGCTTGGATGACACATTTAACAAAAATTTGACGTGAAGTGATTGAATTTGCAACTCTTGACAGAAGGCGGGACAAACCATTATCCTTTTATCAGAGGAAAGTATTTTATGTCGCCAGACGTTGGAATGCCTGGTGTACAAGTGTGTGTCAGGAGGGAAAGAATATGACCAACTACCGGAACCGAATCGGGGAAGCCATTGCCTTTGCCCGGAACGTGGCGGGCAGATCTCAGCAGGAGCTTGCGGATATGCTGGGGCGGGACAAGCGCACCATTCAGAAATGGGAGCGGGGCGAGATCCGCATTGCGCTGGAGGATTATCTGGATGTATTCGATACTCTGCACCTGCCGGTGGGGCCCTATGAAATGTGGATCCGGCATCCGGAGCTTTTTCCGTGCGGCATGGAGGATATCAAGGGCTTCAGCACCGAAAAGAAGCGGAGGGTACTGGCGGATTATTATCTGCATCAGGCTGCACCGCTGGAGATCGAGCAGGAGTATTACATCCTGTTCGGCGACCACGGCAGCAACAGCTGCGGCATCCGGCAGGAGCAGCTGGCCAACCTGCAGACTCCGCTCCGTGACCGCAAACGGATCGTGAACCAGATCATCGACAACTACTATGAGGCCCGGGCCATCGGACATCTGACCGACCCGGAGGGCCAGCAGCCAGTGATGCCCATTCTGGAAGCCTGCTACGATGCCAGTGCACGGAGCGTGGAAGCCAACGAGAACCGATACAGCATCGGCAGCATCGAGCGCTATCTGGATGGCGCAGATGATGCGGCAGATGAATGAACCTGACAGCAGACGGCCATGTGCAGCCGCCTGCTGTTTTTGCGTGCGGCCTGCCTGCGGGAAAATATTGTGAAATTTGCGGATTCCTGCTATACTTATCCTATTGACGAAAAAGAAGGGTGAGATAAATGGCATACAACATGGGCGGTCGGCGCTTCCGGCCGGTGGGCAGCGGAAAAAAGCGGACTGCGCCGCAGTACGGGCCGGTGGGCACAGGCTGCCCGTTTGTGGAGGAGGCCGTGGCGCGGCTGTACCGGGAGCAGAACGAGGAACATTTCTGGAGCCTGATGAACGCCCTGAACTATGCGCTGGAATTGCAGACCAAGGTGCTGGTTCCGCTGGATGCGGCGGTGGACCCCCAGAGCGGGGCCGCCCCCTGGGCACACCTGCCCATCCCGGAGGAGCGGGCCGAGGGCCTGCAGCCCTGGCTGCTCCACACCCGGAAAGAGCGGAACTATCTGCCGCTGTTCACCTCGGTAAAGAACGCCGAGGCGGAAAAGGCCAGCGCCACCCGCCCCATGGTGGAGCGCAGCCTGCGCAGCGCCATGGAGTATGCGCTGGAAACGGACGGCATCGATGGTGTGGTGCTGGATCCGTGGACAAGCTCTGCCACGCTGGATGTCTCCCTGCTCAGCGGGCTGCTGAGATCGGAGCGGGGGAGCGACAACCCCGGCGCTCAGGAGTTGGAAGCCGGGCACGCCGCCGCCCGGGCCGGGGATTGGCCGGAGGCAGCGGCACGCTACACTGCCGCCGCCGAGGCGGGCAGCGCAGAGGCGCTTTCTGCCCTGGGGGACTGCCTGTATTATGGCCGGGGTACCCGGAAGAATAAGACCCAGGCCCGGCGGATGTGGAAAAAGGCCGCACAGGCCGGGGAGGTGCAGGCCATGATCGCCCTGGGGGATGACTGTGCTGCATCGGGCGGGGAGATGGCGGAGACCCTGCAATACTACCGCCGCGCCCAGAGCGCTGCCCGGGAGGTGCCGGACATCGCCTACACCCCGCAGGTCTGCCTGCGTCTTGCCCAGTACGAGACCCAGTACCTCTCCCGCAAAAAGGCGCTGCTGCAGGTGGCCGAAGCTGTGCAGGGTTTTCGGATCCTGCAGGCCGAGGGCGAAACGGATGCTGCCGACTGGCTGCGGGAGGCTGAACTGCTGACCGATCAGCTGCTGGCCGACGATAAAAACGCCTGAAACACAGTTTCTTTACATTTGTTCTAAGAAATCGTCATAGGAAACCGGTAAGATATTCAAGGAAATATTCTGCGCCGAAGAAAAGAGGACAAGCACTATGAGCAAAGTGATCGGAATCGACCTTGGCACCACCAACTCCTGCGTGGCGGTGGTGGAGGGCGGCAAGCCTGTGGTCATCACCAACGCCGAAGGCGAGCGCACCACCCCCAGCGTGGTGGCCTTTACCAAGGATGGCGAGCGTTTGGTGGGCGGCGCGGCAAAGCGCCAGATCGCCACAAACTCCGGCCGTACGGTGTCCAGCATTAAGCGGTACATGGGTTCTGATTACCGGGTGCATATCGATGGCAGAGACCTGACCCCGCAGGAGATCAGCGCCATGATCCTGACCAAGATCCGCCGCGATGCCGAGAGCTATCTGGGTGAACCGGTGACCGAGGCCGTCATCACCGTGCCTGCCTATTTTGACGACAGCCAGCGCAAGGCCACTCAGGACGCGGGCCGCATTGCGGGCCTGAATGTTCTGCGCATCATCAACGAGCCCACCGCCGCCGCGGTGGCCTACGGCCTGGACAACGAAGCCCCCCAGAAGATCCTGGTCTACGATCTGGGCGGCGGCACCTTTGATGTTTCAATCATCGAGATCGAGGACGGCACCTTTACGGTGCTGGCCACCGGCGGCGATACCCATCTGGGCGGCGATGACTTTGACGAGCGCATCGTTGAGTGGGCTGTGGCAGAGTTCCGCAGATCTGACCGCATCGATCTGACCAAGGACCCCGCCGCCATGGGCCGCCTGAAGGAGGAAGCGGAAAAGGCCAAGAAGGAGCTTTCCAGTGCGCTTTCCGCCCAGCTGAACCTGCCGTTTATCGCGGTGGGCAAGGATGGCCCTCACCATCTGGATCTGAGCCTGGGCCGCCCCCAGTTTGAGATGATGACCGGTGACCTGCTGGCCCGCACCGTTCAGCCGGTGCAGAACGCCCTGCGGGATGCCGGGCTTTCCGCCAGCCAGCTGGGCAAAGTCCTGCTGGTGGGCGGCAGCACCCGGATGCCCGCTGTGGAGCGGCAGGTCCGGGAGCTGCTGGGCTGTGAGCCCAGCCACACCCTGAACCCCGATGAATGCGTGGCCATGGGTGCCGCCGTGCAGGGCGGCCTGCTGCAGGGCGGCGGAAAGCTGGCCGGTGCCACCGGCGCGGCCGCGCAGGGCCTTGTGCTGATGGATGTCACCCCGCTGACGCTGTCCATTGAGACGCTGGGCGGCGTGGCCACCCCCCTCATCACCCGCAACAGCATGATCCCCACCCGCAAGAGCCAGATCTTTACCACGGCCCGCCCCATGCAGACCAGCGTGGAGATCAACGTGCTGCAGGGTGAGCGCCACTTTGCCCGCGACAACAAGAGCCTGGGCAAATTCAAGCTCACCGGCATCCGCTCCGGCTTCTCCTCCAAGCCCCAGATCGAGGTCACCTTTGACATCGACGTGAATGGCGTGGTCAAGGTGTCCGCAAAGGATCTGGGCACCGGCCGGGAGCAGAACATCACCATCACCGGCAGTACCAATCTTTCTGAGAACGAAATCCAGCGCGCCATGGCCGATGCCGCCGCCTACGAGGAGGAGGATACCCGCCGCAGGGAGCGGCTGGAGCTCCACAATCAGGCCGAGATGCTGGCTTACAAGGTGGATGAGGCCCTCTCCAAGTGCAAAAAGGAGCTGGACAAGGACGAGAAGAACCGAGTCAAGAACGACCTTGCCAGCCTGCGCCGCTGCCTGCGCAAGGATAAGCCCGAAAAGATGAACGAGACCGAAGAAGCGAACCTCCGTCAGGCAAAATCCCAGCTGGAAGCCAGCGCCAACCACCTGATGGTGCTCTACACCAGCCAGACGGAGCAAGACGCCTCCGGCAATGACACCGCGGGCAGTGTATAAAACAGAGAAGATATGAAACAGTTCCGAAGATTTCTGTGGGCGCTGCTGCTCATTGGGATGGCCATTGCCATCTATTCCAGTGCAGTGGGCGAGACCGCGCCGGAAAAGATCAACTGGGGCGGCGCGGAGCCTGCCGCAGGCAGCTGGGCCCGCACCGCGGACGCCATGGAGTTCTCCTGCCCCATGGACGCGGTGAGGGACGAACCCACCATCCTCCTCCGCTCCGCATGGCAGAAGTATCAGGTCCTTGTGGACGGGAATGCCGTTTATACGGCTTCCAGTGAGCGGAACGGCACGTTCCATCTGTTCCGGCTGCCGCCGGGGCAGGAGCTGACGGTGCGCTTCCTGGACTGCGCTCCCGGCAGTGGTGCAGAGAGTGCCGTCCTGCAATCCCAGGTGTATTTTGGCAGCCGAAGCGGCATCCAGTGGATGATCCTGCGGGAGAACCTGTATGCCGTGCTGTTCAGCGGTTTTGCGCTGGTACTGGGCATTGCCTGCCTGCTGGCGGCCTACGGTATGCAGCGCCAGCATTTCGGCAATTTTTACGGCAGCGTTTACAGTCTGGGCGCCTACATCCTGCTGGCCGGGGTCTGGGTGCTGACCGATTCTAAAATTCTGCTGCTGGTAAGCCAGAAAGCGGGTTTGGTGGGGCTGATCTCCTATCTTTCGTTCTACGCGCTCCACCTGCCGCTGCTGCAGTTTACCATAGGAGTTCTGCCCGAAAAACGGCGGATGC
>OITY01000617.1_pt1 | contig 8695 bp, 7 predicted proteins | sample 1586851 | NCBI WGS metagenome assembly OITY01 (sample SAMN02674964, study PRJEB24791) | human gut metagenome, SKBSTL008 | isolation source: stool | host: Homo sapiens | place: USA
AAGCCCATCTGCTCCATTGCCTTGTAGATTGCGGAAATGACAACGGGCGGGGTGTAGAAAGCGGTCAGGGTGCTTGCCCTTGCGCTTTCATACTCATCGGGAGAAAGGGCGGTATAAAGCTCGATAAACTCGTCCGCCCACGAGGAATTATTTTCATCAAATGCTTCTGGAATACCGCCCCAACCGACATACTGTGAGAGGATTTCCTGTTCTTCGGGCGTTGCAAAGCGGTTGTCAAACTCACATTCCTTCAGCACATTGATTGCCGCCATATTTCTGCGGAAGCGTTCTTTTTTGCCTGCCTCCGGCACTTCGTGGAAGCTAAGGCTTTCAAAATTGCGCTCGTGCCCAGCCCTGACAAGAGCATGGACACCTGCACGGTCTGCCAGACCAACCGTGGGCATGACTATGTTGTTATGCACCGGTAAGTCCGGCACTGCACTTTGTCACCGGGGAGGTGATAACACACCCCATTAAAATGAATGCCACCATAAATTGAACGAAGCCCGCTGCCAAGAAAAAGCAGCGGGCTTTGTACATAACAAAACATGGAGGTAAACATTTGCAGCAAAACTGGAAGTTCCGGCGCGGAGACATTTACTACGTCCAATTCGGAAACACAAGTACCGGCTCGGAACAGCACGGCGACCGCCCTGCGGTCATCATTCAGAATGATGTGGGCAATACCTACGCACCGACCCTCATCGTTGTCCCTCTGACAAGCAATACGGAAAAGAAAGTAACTCAGCCGACACACTGCTTGTTGGAAAACGAAGGGCTGTCTATGTCCTCTATGGCTCTGGCAGAACAGATCTTCACCATCGACAAAAGCCGCATTTTGAAATACTTAGGGCATCTCGCCCCGGAAGATATGCAGCGGCTCGATTATGCCTTGAAGAACAGTCTTGCCTTGAACCCACTGGGCAGCATTCGGAAGCTCAAGCCCATCATCCGCTCCACGGCAGCGTATGCGCCGCCGGAAGTAGTGGATGGAAAGCCACCCATCTATCCCTACACACCCATCAAATCGTCCTTTGAGGACGCAGGGAGCGTGGAGGAAATGATGCTGTACACCGAGCTGCAATCCGCTGTTCATGCCATGATACAGCGGCTCGAATACAGCTTTACCTTTAATCCCAGCCTGCTCACCATCCCGAAGCGTAAGCAGCAGGTCAGTGAGATTTTAGCAGAAGCCGAAAAATACATCTGGAGAATCCGGGAGGAAATGCAATGCGACTGAGCAACACCAACAACTTTTCCGCATCTTTCAATGTGGCCACTCCTTATCAGATGGTGGTCATTCACAGCAGCAAGCTAATCTACCCGCGCGAGCTTTATCAGCGGGGCATCCAGCGTAAGCGCGTTGAGCTGATTGCAAGAGACTTCAATGAATATACGGCGAATGAGCCGAAGGTCAGCTTTCGCAATGGCCGGTATTATGTAACGGACGGTCAGCACACCATTGAAGCGCGTATCCTGCGCAACGGTGGCAAAGACCTCCCGATTCTCTGCAAGGTGTATACGGGTCTGACGATGCAGCAGGAAGCCCTGTTCTTCGCAGAGCAAAACGGTCACGCTGCACCGCTGACGGCGGGCATCAAGCTCCGTGCCAAGGTGGTGGGCGGCGATGCCATTTCCAAGGCGTTTCTCGCAGCCACCAACCGGGTGGGATTGAGCCTCAATTATGACAGCCAGCAGCTGACCGATTACCGCATCGGCTGCGTTGGTACGGCTTTCCGGCTCTACAAGCAGATGGGCGAACCGCTCTACTGTGAAACGATGCGACTGATCGTGGCAGCATGGGAGGGCAAGCCCGATTCGTTCCGGGCATCTGTTCTGAAAGGCATGATGCACTTTGTGGAGCTGTACCACGGCGAGTTCAGTGAAGAACGGCTGCTCCGTGCGCTGCGCAACATCCACCCGGTCGATATTTACCGCATCGGGCAGGACGACCCCGCAAAGCTGCGCGGATGGAAAAAATACGTTTTTCCCATCTACACCGCCTACAACGGCAAGTGCAGAAAAGACGCACTGCCGATGAAATTTTGATATTCACAGGCATACCTCCCATATACACAAGGGGCATCCGCAAACCGCAGATGCCCCTTGTTACATATCAAAGTGCAATATATAGTGTTTCTGTATTTATTCAACACAACATATAGAGAAAAGAGGTATTCTATGCGCTCTCAGTTCACTTCGTATGAGCAGCTTCCCATCACGCTGACAGCCGATCATGTCGCTGCTGCGCTGGGCATCTCCCGCGCCAACGCTTACATCCTGCTCCGTTCGGACGGCTTTCCCACGCTCCACATCGGTAAGCGGATGGTCGTACCCAAAGACCGTTTTCTTCAGTGGATCACGGACAGCGTAAATGGCTGATTTGACATCCTTGATTCAAGAGGTTTCTTTTTCTATACTATTCCCGAAACGACTTGACATCAGGAAGGAGGCAATATGCCAAGCAAACGTTCACACGGCGAGGGTACGCTTCGCCACCGCAGCGATGGTCGCTGGGAATTACGTATGATGGACGGCTACCAGAAAGATGGTTCGCCGCGCTTCAAGACCTTCTATGGCAAGACCCAGAAGGAGGTCAAGCTCAAACTGAAAGAGTATCAGGATGCGCTTATCAGCGGTGTCCAGCTGGACACGATTCTGTACTTCGAGGATTGGGCAGATACATGGTTCGAGGGTCACAAGGATAATATCGCTCCCACGACACAGGAAAGCTATAAATACTGCCTGAAAATGCTCAAAGAGGGATTTTACCATCGCCCCTTGACCGTCATACGCCCCATCGACATCGAAAACTTCCTGAAAGGGATGCGGCGTGATGGCCGCTCGGATTCTTACATCAGCAAGGCACGAGGGATGCTCTACCAGATCTTTCAAAAGGCAGAAGCCAATGACCTTGTGCGCCGCAACCCGGTCCGGCTTGCTGAAAAGATGCGGGCAACCGGAACCGCAAAGCGCAAGGAAGCCTTTACCACAGCGGAAGTCGCCCACTTAATGAAAGTTCTCCCCGATGACCGCATGGGCTTGAGCATCCGGCTTTTGCTCGGCACTGGAATGAGAATGCAGGAACTTCTGGCTTTGGAGCCGCAGTTTATTGAAGAAGATGGCTCTGTCATTCACATCCGGCAGGCAGTAAAGGTCGTAAAAGGTACCGTCAGCATCGGCAGTCCGAAATCCAAAGACAGTATCCGGGATATTCCGGTGCCGCTGAATGTCCGCCCGTGTGCCATCAAGCTACGGGATACCACCGACCAGTTCATCTGGGAAAGCCCCAAGACCGGCTTGCCCTGCAACCCCACCCATTTCCGGGATGTGTTCCGCAAATCTCTGGAAGAAGCGGGCGATGTCCGCTTGCTCACACCGCACAGCTGCCGCCACACCTATGTGTCGCAGATGCAGGCGTTGGGCGTGGATATCCAGACCATCCAGAGCATCGTAGGCCACGCCGACACCGAGATGACTGAGCATTATCTCCATGTTCAGGAATCCATTCGGCAGAGTGCGATCCAGTTGTTCAGTGAGGCATTTTCGGCCTGAAAATTGGACGGAACGTCACTAATTAGACCAGATAAAATCGTTGGCATTGTGGTCAAAATTGTGGTCAAAACCAAATGAGGTCAGCCCACAAACAAAAAAATCCAACGATTTCTAACGTGAAATCGTTGGATTTATGGTCCGAGTGGCGAGAATCGAACTCACGGCCTCTTGAACCCCATTCAAGCGCGCTACCAAAACTGCGCTACACCCGGACATCTGATCGAGCTTGTCGCTCACAGCTCAATCAGTATACCCGAAGAATGGTGTTTTGTCAAGCACTATTTTCAAATTTCTTCTTCATTTTCGGCAATGGCCGTTGTGCTGCCCACCGGCTGCGGAAACTCCACCGTAGCCAGCGCCACAGCGAACACGCTCTGCGCACCGGCATCCAGCAGAGCCTGCGCGCAGGCCGAGGCCGTGGCTCCGGTGGTCAGGACATCGTCCACCAGAAGGATGCGCTTTCCCTCCACAGCCTCCGGCCGGGCCACCCGGAAGGCACCCGCCACATTGGCCAGCCGCTCGTCAAGGGAAAGTCCCTCCTGCCGCCGGGTGGAGCGGGCACGGGTCAGCGCGTCCGTGACCACCGGCACGCCCACCGCCCGGGCAAGGGGCTGTGCCATCCGCTCCGGCACATTGTAGCCGCGCTTTTTGCTGGAGGCCGGTACCGGAAGGATGCAGTCGTAACCCCGGTCAAGGCCCGGCACCGGTTCGGGCAGGGGCTCAGAGCCGCACATTCTGATCTCGCTGCCAAGGAGCAGGCGGGCCATCTCCACGCCCAGCTCCACAGCTGCCCAGGGCGCGCCCTGATATTTCGCCCGCAGCACCGCGCGGCGGACAAGGCCGGTGTATTGGTAGGGCGCGGCTGCCCCATCCAGCCGCCCCAGGTAGTGCTCGGAGCCGCGCAGCCGCATGGAGGGTGCACGGCGCAGCTCTGCCAGCCCATCGGCACAGTCCGGGCAGGCAGACCGGTTTCCCAACACCCGGTCACAAAAAGGGCAGCGGCGCGGGTAAAGCACCCAGCGCAGCTGCCGCAGTGTGCGGCTCAGGCCGCTGTAATAAAGCATCAGTCGTTCTTGACCGCAATGATGACGCGGACCTTTTTTCCGGCAGCGCAGCCGAAATTATCGTACCAGCCGGTCAGCTGGTAGCCGTCCGCATCCACCTGAGCCAGCTTGGTGGGGTAATACTGGCCCTTGTACCACAGGTAGACCTGCACATTGTCTGCCATCTCGTAGCGTTCATTGCCCGAGAGCACCGAGGCCGCGCCGACCTTGTCGATCTTCAGGGGCATCAGCTGCATCATGGCCTTGACAGAGCCGGTGGTCTCCTGCCGCACGGCAATGCCGCCCGCCAGCACCGGATACTTGATGGCCGTGGTGTAGCTGGCCACCGCGCCGTTGACGTAGCAGATATAGGTCGCCCCGCCGCCGATGTAGTTAAAGATCTGCTTGAAGGGGGTGCCCGTGATCTCCGCGATCTGCTGGAAGCCAATGCTCATCAGGGAGCCGGTGTTGCTGGTCAGCTTCTGCCAGGCCGTGCTCAGGATATCGCCCGAGACGATGCCCCACAGGATCTCGCTGGTGGTGGGCACCAGCAGGTTGGACAGGCGGTCTACCGCCGTGGCACCGGTCACAGTGGTGGTGGTATCCGAGGTGGAGCCGGAGCCGTCGGTGCCGCCCGTGGCCGCTCCGGTGGTGGTGCCTGTCGTGGTCGTGGTGCCGGAAGCGGAATCTCCCGCCGCAATGCTGGTGACGAGGCTCTTCAGGTCAGAATAATTCATGGCCAGATTTTTCACATCGTCCAGCACGCCGTAGCTCCACAGGTCGCCGGTCACATCGTTCAGGATGAGCCGGTCGATCTGTCCGGCATCGTTGACGGTATAGTAACGGACATCGAGGTCACTCAGTGTTACCCCCGATAGGCGGCTGGGACGAACCGTCCCAGCCACACCCTCCGAAGTCGTATCCAGAATCTCTACATCGTCGGCCAGGGCGGCTGCGCCCAGAGCAGTGGCGTTGGCATTGATGGTGCCGTTGACACGGCGGTCCTCGATGTGCTCCACGCTCTCACCCTCCGGGGTGACCTTGATCTCTACCAGCCACCCCTGCGGAAAATTCAGGCTCTTGTCCACGTTCACGGTGCGGGCAATGCCGTCGGTGCACATGACGGAGACTTTCTGCAGAACATCCGCGCCGTTCTCTTCCACCAGACTGCGGGTGGCGGTCTGCACGACACCGTAGAACACGCTGTCGGCTTCCTCGCCGGTCACGATCCCGGCAGCCTCATTGTTCATGCCCAGCAGCAGGGTAACGACCTCGCCCACGCCGCCGCCGTTGAGGGAGGACACCTGAGAGGCCACAGCAGAGGAGCCCAGCGTATAGCTGGTGCCTGCCACCGTTACACTGGTGGGGGCACTGGCACTGGGCGAAACTGCCGTGATGCGGCCAGCGGCCCGGCGGGTATAGACCCACAGCGTCTGTAAACTCTCGCTGTAATAATACACATCGTATTTGTTCAGTTCCGCAGATTCCGACGCTTTATCGTTGCGGTAGACCATCTTGGGAACAAAGGGCAGCTGGACCGTATCGCCCGCCACAAAGGGGCCCTTCAGGCTCTTGAGCATGACGCTGGAGGTATCCACCTGACCGTTGGAGACCGTGAAGCCCAGGCTGCTGCCGTAGGCACTGCCGCTGGCAGCGTTGGCTGTCAGGGCGTTGTAGAACAGCAGGGCGCACTCCTCGTAGTTGAGCGCCTCGCCCTGGCTGCGGTCCACCTGATTGCGCAGGCCCAGCTCACTGGCCTTGTTCAGCTGTGCGTTGGGGAAGGAGCCGCTCAGGTCGGTCATCTTATAGCCCATCAGCTTGAGGATGGCCGTGACCGCTTCTTCCAGCGTCACGGCATTGTCGGGCCGGAAAGAGCCGTCGGTGTAGCCGTTCATCCAGCCGTTCTGCACCGCAATGCGGACATAGGGTGCATAGGGCGAAGTGCCGGGCAGGTCGGTGAACAGGGTGCCCACTGTGCCCTGAGAGCCCACGCTCTCACGGTAGGTGGAGTAGGACACCAGCATCCGGGCCAGCGCACCGCGGGTGACCACAGCGTTCAGAGCAGCCTGCTGGCTGCCGTCCATCGCGCCCAGCGTGATGGACAGCTGGACCGCCGTGTTGGCGTTGCCCGCTGCCGCTGCCGGCAGCACCAGCATCGACACGGCAATGCTCACCGCCAGCAGAAATGCAAGGATTCGCTTTTTCATGGAAAATCCTCCTTAAATAAGGGTTTCATCTATACCTGGCTCCCCTATCAGGGGAGCTCCGCAAGGCGCTGGCAAAGCCAGACCGAAGCGGTGAGAGGTTTAATCATATCTCAGTGCTTCAATGGGGTTGAGCCTTGCGGCACGCTTGGCGGGCAGATAGCCGAACAGCACGCCGATGCCCACCGAGATGCCAAAGGCCACCACGATGGAGTTGAACGAGGGGCTGACGGTCACATCAATGTCGCTGGAGATCATGGGCAGGATGCGGTTTGCCGCCATGGACACGATATAGCCAAGGACGATGCCCAGCACGCCGCCCAGTGCAGAGGTGGTGGCAGCTTCCACCACGAACTGCGACAGGATCACCCGCTCCTTGGCACCCAGTGCCTTGCGGATGCCGATCTCCCGGGTGCGCTCGGTCACCGACACCAGCATGATGTTCATAATGCCGATGCCGCCCACCAGCAGCGAGATGCTGGCAATGCCGGTAAGGATAATGATGACCATGTTGATCATCTCGTTCATCTCCTCCAGCCACTCGCTGGCGCTGTAGATGTAATAAGCGTTGTCGCTCTTGAGCAGGTCGTGCAGACCGCTTTCCACCACCGCCTTGGCCTCGTTGGCGCGGCTCTCGTCCTTCATAATCGCAACAAAGTTCTTGGCGCTGGACTGGTTGGAGAGCCGCATGGCCGTGGTGTAGGGCAGATAGATGCAGTCATCATCGGAGCCCTGCTGCATGTTCTTGTCCGTCACCTTGGCGTTCAGCACGCCCACGATCCGGAACTTGTAGGCCCCCAGCTTGATGGTCTGGCCCACCGCGTTGCCGCCGTAGGCCGCCCGGTTGAGGTAATCACCAATGATGCAGACCTGCTTGTTGTCCTTGATGTCCATGTACTGCAGGCCGCGCCCCTGGGCGAGGGTATAGTTTTTCATCTCGGCGTAGTGCTCGTCCACACCGTAAACGCTGGTGCCGTAGCGGTAGGTCGTGGTGCCCACCTTGGGGGTGTTGTTGCTGAAATCGATCTGGGGCGAGACTGCGGAGATGAGCTCCTTGTTCTTATCCGCGATCTTATACACATCCTCCACCGAGGCGGTGCGGGAGCCGTAGCCCCAGACCTGAATGGACAGGGCATTCGTGCCCAGCGCCGAAAAGCTGTCCCGCATGCTCTGGGTCATGCCGTTGCCCAGACCCACGATGACGATGACCGCCATGACACCGATGATGATGCCCAGCATGGTCAAAAAGGTGCGGAGCTTGTTGCTCCACACATTCTGGAGGGCCTGACGGAAGGTCTCAATGATCATTTGTTCCCCTCCTGTTCTGCCGGTTCAAAATTCAGCGTCGGCTGGACGATGGCTTCCGGCGCACGGGAGTCGCCATCGTAGACCACCCGACCATCCTCCAGCCGGATGATGCGATCGGCCTGCACGGCAATGGAGTTGTCATGGGTGATGAGCACCACCGTATGGCCCTGCCCATGCAGATCCTGCAGCATTCCCAGCACCTCGCGGCCGGTGTGGCTGTCCAGCGCGCCGGTGGGCTCGTCGGCCAGAATGATCGCCGGGTTGCGCACCAGCGCCCGCGCGATGGATACGCGCTGCTGCTGGCCGCCGGAAAGCTGGTTGGGCTTGTTTTTCAGCTTATCGCCCAGCCCCACCTGCTCCAGCACCTCGCGGGCCCGGCGGTGACGTTCGGCGCGGGGGATGCCTGCATAGACCAGCGGCACCTCCACGTTTTCCAGCAGGTTCAATTTGGGCAGAAGATTATACTGCTGGAAGATGAACCCCAGCATCTCGTTGCGGATGGAGGCCAGCTCATTCCGGCTCATCTTGCCCACGTCCCGGCCGTTCAGCCGGTAGGAGATCGGAAGAGCACACGTCTGAACTCCA
>OITY01000650.1_pt1 | contig 8369 bp, 9 predicted proteins | sample 1586851 | NCBI WGS metagenome assembly OITY01 (sample SAMN02674964, study PRJEB24791) | human gut metagenome, SKBSTL008 | isolation source: stool | host: Homo sapiens | place: USA
CAGACGTGTGCTCTTCCGATCTGAAAGCAGCAGACCATTGTCACGCAAGGCAAAAGAGATTGTCACCGCAGTCCGGGCATACCGAACCGCGTTGGAGATCAGGTTATTGCTGACCTGTGAAACAAAGGCCCCATCAAGGGATAACTGCGAAACAGGCATGTCATTTTGTAAAATCAATTCTTTTCCGTTTTTCGCACATACGATTTTTGCGCTGTCATACAAAGAAGATGCCACTGTCTGCAAGTCTATCAACTTGTACTCCGGCTGCGCATCTTCCATGCGCCTAAGATTGCTCATACTGCTCACATAGCTTTCCATACGGGAGATATGTTTGCCCATTATGGCGGCGGTTTCTTGTGTTTGAGGATTTTCGCTGGCTTGCAGCATTTCATTATAGCCTTTTAGTACTGTTAGAGGGGTACGCAAATCGTGAGCAAAAGCGGCGTTGAGTGCTTTTCGTTCTTCAACTTGCCGCCACATTTTAGAGAAATTGTCCGCAAGGGTTGTCCGCATGATTTCAAAGGACGCGCAAAGCTGCCCCAATTCATCGTTGTTATCATAGTCGATTGAAAAGTCCAAGTCATTGTTCGCTATTTTTTCAGAAGCAGTCCGCAGTTCCACAAGCGGCTTTTTCAGCCTGTTTCTGTAAAACAGCAGCGCAGCAGCGATAATACAGAATGCAGAATAGATAGGAGTTGCAACAATGGGAAGTTTCTCCAGTAGCGCAATGGTACGCTCGTCCTCTTTAGACATCGGGACGGGCACTGTCCCGATGTAAGCGCCGTCGCCCAACTGTTCCCCCTGTTCATTTGTCAAATAATATTTTTCGCCGGACGGGGGATAAGATGCTCTGATACCTTCGGCAGCACTACCACAGATTGAAAAAGTCGTTACGGATAGAAAGACTGCGAGTACAACAAAGGCAATTATATAGAGAACAAGGCTTTTTCGGAGAGATAAATAGTGCTTGCGGCAATTTACTTGACCCATTTGTATCCACACCCCCAAACCGTTTCAATATATATGCGGTCGGTATATGCCGCGATTTTGGATCGTATTCTGCGGATATGCTCTGCCACAACGCTGCTGTCGCCCTCGCTGTCATAACCCCAAATACGCTCATATATCCGTTCTTTATCAAAGATCTGTCCTGGATTTTGAGAAAGCAGTTCCACAATATCAAATTCCTTTTTTGCAAGACCGACACGCTTATCGCCAAAGAACAAGCAACGTTCTGAATAGTCAATCGTCAAATCACCGGAAAACTTGACTTGTGCTTCAAAATTGTGTCGTGCTTCCCGGCGCAGATGAGCGCGCACCCGCGCTTCAAGTTCCATAAGTGAAAAGGGCTTCACAATGTAATCATCGCCGCCAACAGTAAAGCCTTTTACCTTATCTGTATCTTCGATTCGAGCAGTCAGAAAAAGGATCGGGCAGGATATGTGATCGCGGATACGCTTGCAAACTTCTAACCCGTCTTTTCCGGGCATATTGATGTCAAGCAAAATAATATCCGGTTGTTTTTCCACTTGCTTTAGTGCTTCTGCACCATTGAAAGCGGGCAGGACACGAAAGCCCTTGCTTTCAAAAAAGCTGCCGAGCATAGAAACAATGTCGCTTTCATCGTCAGCGATTAAGATTTTTGCTCCCACTTTACACACCTCCTAACAATTAAGTGTAGTGCTCATTTTTCAACTATTTATCAATTATCTTACTGTCTATTCTTCTCCCGTCAACAGGCTTTTCCGCGTCTTTGGGTATCAACCAAATGCGGCTGAACTTTACCGCGCCGGGTATGCGCTCACCCTCGCAAAGTTTCTGCACCCGTCTTTCGGAAATGCCCCATTTTGCCGCCACTTCCGCACAAGATACATATTCCATACAAGCACCCGTCCTTTCTGTTTAAAACCTACCATGATATATTATATACGGTCAAACGAATAATAGCAATAGACCGAATGTGAATAATAGGAAGTATTTAAGCTAACACAATGAACTAATAAGGCATATCCTTGAAAATGAGGTGAACAGTAGAATGTAGTAGGGTGAATGGATATGTCTAAAAGAACGAAGAAAGATAAGCGGCCTGTTGCGAAAATCGACTTCAAGCCGTATGGCGCAGCAATCAAAGCCGGGCGCACAAAGCAGAAAGAATCCCGGAATAAGGCAGCTGATGCGCTGTTTATTTCGCCGCGCTATCTCGCCAACATCGAGAATAAGGGACAGCATCCCAGCGTACAGGTATTCTTAGAGCTGATGTCCCGGTATCATATCTCCGTGGATCAGATTCTTCATGGCGAAGCTATGGAGGGCAAGTCTACGGAGCGTATGCAGTTTGAAACGCTGTTGGACGAGCTGACGGATGCGGAAATCAAAATCCTTACGGCAACGGCGCAAGCGCTACTGGATGCAAGAGCAGACAGCGAGGGAGAAAATTGAATACGGTGTAAGGAACGCTATGAACAGGTAGTTCATGGCGTTTTTCTTTTGCAAAATCCGCAGATGTGGCCAAAAGGCCCCATTCAGATTGTAGTATGGGTAGCGGAAGGAATACGGGGGTACGAAGTAGTCAGCAAGCACAGCAAGTGTAGCCACACTTGCGGATTTTTCTTCTTTTCAGGTCCCTTGCCCGAAAAGAGAAAACTGCTTGTTGGGATATCCCAAACCCTTATGAGAAACGGAGGTATCCGCTATGGCGAACAGGAAACGGCCCATCGTTCTTCGCTGCCCGGTGACGGCGGAGGAACGGGCTTTGATTGAACAGAAGATGGCTCAGCTCCCCACCCAGCGGATCGGTGCCTATCTCCGCAAGATGGCGATTGACGGGTATATCATCTATACAGATACCGCAGATATCAAGGCGTTCACCAAAGAGCTTTCCGCCATCGGCCGGAACATCAATCAGATCGCCAAGCGGATCAACGCCGGAGGTCCTGCGTATCAGGCCGACATGGACGAGATACGGGAAAGGCTGGACGAGATATGGCAGTTACAAAGACACATCCTATCAAGTCAACGCTGAAAGCAGCCATTGACTATATCTGCAACCCGGAAAAGACGGACGGAAAGCTGCTTGTATCCTCCTATGGCTGCTCCGTCGAAACTGCGGATATCGAATTTGCCTGGACCCGCCGCCATGCCATCGACAAGGGAACGAACCTGGGCCGACACCTGATCCAAGCCTTTCAGCCTGGGGAGGTCACGCCGGAGCAAGCCCATAAAATCGGCATGGAGCTTGCAAAAGAAATTCTGGGCGGCAAGTATGAATTTGTACTTACCACCCACATAGACAAAGATCATGTTCATAACCACTTGATTTTCAATGCGGTCAGCTTTCAGGATCACAAGCACTATCACTCCAATAAGCGGAGCTATCACTTCATCCGCCGCACTTCGGACAGGCTTTGCAAAGAACACGGTCTGTCCGTCATCATCCCCGGACAGGACAAGGGCAAAAGCTATATTGAACATCAGACCACGCAAAACGGCACCAGTTATAAGGCGAAGCTGAAAGCTGCTATTGACCGGCTCCTGCCAGCCTGTTCCAACCTGGAAGAACTGCTTCGCCGCCTGCAGAGAGAAGGCTATGAGATCAAGCGTGGCAAATATATCTCCGCCAGAGCGCCGGATCAGGAACGGTTTACCCGTCTGAAAACCTTGGGGATGGACTACACCGAAGAAGCCCTTGCCGCCCGGATTGCCGGACGCGCCAGACCTTCCCGCCAACCGAAACAGCAGAATGGAAAGATCTGTCTGCTCATTGATATCCAGAACAACATCAAGGCGCAGCAGAGTGCAGGCTATCGCCGCTGGGCGACCATCGAAAATCTGAAACGGATCGCGGATACCTCCAACTTTTTGACGGAGCATGGTATCGGCAGTTATGAAGAATTGTTGGATCGGTGCGAGGTGGCATCCGCCTCCGCTGCCCGGCTGAAAGCGGACCTTCGGGATACCGGGGCGAAAATCGACGAGCTGGCCTTGAAGATGAAGCACGTCGCCGCCTACCGCCAGCTCAAGCCAATCTATGACCGCTATAAGGCGTCCAGGGATAAGGAAAAGTTTCTGCGAGGGCATGAGAGCGAGATCATCCTTTTTGAAGCCGCCGCCAGGGAGTGTAAGCGGCTGGGTGCGGTTCCGCTGCCTGCCACAGAGCGGATGCAGGCCGAAATAGACGAGCTCAACGCAAGAAAAGCCATTCTAAAAGCTGAATTGCAGAAAGCCCAGCGGAAAGAACAGGACTATGCTGCCATGCGTCAGAATGTGGAGGATTTTCTTTCCCCGCCGCAGCCGGAGCAGGAGCGGAAAAAGAATGTGGAGCTGGAATAAATCCGTTTTCTGCGTTTTATCCTGGGCTTTTGTCAGAACATCAAATATAATAACGATATAGACATATCAAAGGAGGCGAGCCTATGACGAGAGGCGAAGCAATAAAGGATTTCTTTTGCAAGACGATCCTGCCCGTGGCGGCCGCCGCGCTGCTGTACTGCATCTTCCGGTCCGCTTGCGTGAAAACCGGTGAGCTGGACTACCTATGGTTATGGATACTCTGCGGGCTGCCGTTCGGCATCTGGCGGCTGCGCCTCTGGATCATACCAGGCGGCGGCTCCCTGGGCAGTGGGATCGCCTTGTTCGCGCTGAACTTTATTCTGGCCGGGATCATCGGCGGTTTCGTTCTGGTCTGGCGGCTGATCGTGGCGGTGTGGTATGTGCCGCTGACGGTGTGGAGATTGATAGTTGGATGACTACACTTAAAACACAAACCGGAGGGATAATACCCTCCGGTTTCTTAATCATTCCGTGTCCGCAAAAAAATCATATGCATTTTCTTTGTTAAAGTAGTAGTTTGCTATCACTCGGTTTCGTCTTTGATAGTATTCTTTTAGATATAGATTTGAAATGATTGTAACAGCATCAATAACACTTGAAAGCAGTTTAGCAATATCTTCATCTTCTATTTTAATGAGCGGGATGTCTACTCGATCTTTCCATCTTCTGAACGTAGATGTGGACTCAAAGCGCTTGTCTACTTGTCCGTTATTATGTACTATCATGTTCCGAAGGTTCACAATATCCAGTAAATCATCCCAAGTTTCAGCGTTCAAATTCTTTCGTATTTCAATTCCAAATGCCTTTTTGTAGATATCATTTGTTTTTTCAATATTCATAAAGTCGTTCCCAGTATACTTGCGAACAATTTTTTCCAAGAAGCTATCTTTTTTAGATTCACAACTTATGAAGAGTAAGGCCTCAAAATAATCCCTAAATAGAACCTCGATAATAGATGCCAGTTCAATTATTTCGATTTGATAGCAGTCATACGCCAATAGCCACTTCTCTGTTTCAGGTCGATGTTCCGCAACTGCCTGAATACTAATACGATTCATTCGTTTAATACGAACAAAGCGAGCCAGATGCTTTTGTATATTTTTTAGCGTAGATGTTCGGCCACAAGAATGGCAAAAATTATATCCAGCAGTCTTAGATTCTTTCTTATCGTGAATGCATAAGGAAACTGTCCCACAATAAGGGCAACAAAGTTGGTATAGTTGAAATCTTCTGAGGTGCATATTCTTAAAAAAATCCTCAGAAGTTAATGGCTTTCGTTTGATTCTTTTGCAATAGCCAGCATAGAATGAGTAGTAAAGTTTCTTCATATAGTTCAAATGTTGATTGGAGAATTTCGCCAGAAATTCCTCGTCTACCAAGGCATACATCTCATTATCTGCTTTTTCCATAAAGCGATTCCTCTCATAGCAAACATTTTTCTCTAATCCTGACGCAAACAACCATATCCTTATATTTTATAATTATAGCAGTTATTTTTCCAATTTACAAATATCTTCATTTTGCAAAAAGAAAAAAGCGGAGTACAGCCAATCGGATGAACCGAAAAGCTGTACTCCCGTTTTATGTGTCAGAAAGTGTTTGAAATCAAGCCTTTTTCTTCATGTACCAGCAAACAGACCGACACATGAGAAATCATAAAGGCTCCCTTTGAAAATACGGATACAGGGAATTATTTTGCGGTTTTTCCACCCCTATCTTCACATATTTTAGACCGTTTGGAATTGTAATGCGGACAAGCGACCAGACACGCCCTAAAACTCTGCTTGCAGCCGTGAACACATTTTTTACAAATATGGTTATACTGCCGCCTGCCGTTCTCGCCCAGGAAGAACGCCCATTCCAGCCGCCACTTCTTGCTTCGGCTCATAGGCAGTCATGCTCCGGCACATCACGGCCGGGCTTCTTGCCCTCCGGGGGCTTGTGCTCAGCACACTCCCGTTTGGCATCCTCTAACCGCTCACGGATGGAAGGCTTCTCCGGCGTTGTCCGATCTGCGTACTCCTGGGCTTTTTCCAATTCTTCGCCGCGTCTGCCGTTGTTGATAACGCCATCGATCATCCCGTAGTCATCTTCCAGCGTCATTTCCGCCGTGCGGAGGGGATTGTCCTGTTCCGGCTGCTGCGCGAGGACAGCAAAAGCCCGTGTGCCGTTGCCCATGATGAGATATTTCCCATCGTCAGACTGATGGTGAACCCCATATCCCGCCGCCTCCATTTGTTCCCGCGTCATATTGGTCACACAAAAGCTGCCTCTGGGTGTGCTGATCCGCTCCTGCGTCGCCATCTGATCCGGCGTGGGGATCGTGACCTCCGCTGCCCGTTCCGGCTGCAAAAATTCCGGCACCTGGGAGAAGCCAAAGCGGTCACAGTAATGCGCGGTGTTCTCCCCGTCCTGATGCAGCACCACAATATCGGACACGGACAGGGAGTGCCCCTTGAAGTCTGCCGGGTGGTTGATATTAAATCGGGTATAGATGCTTTCCAAACTGTCCTGCTCTGTCAGCGGGGCGGTGTAGACCAGTTCATAGTTCTCCGGCTTTACAGAAAGGCCATTGTTGCGGATGGCATCCAACGGCTCAAAGCGGTAATCCAATGTTTCATTGCCGCTTTTCAGTTGGTAGATGGAAAAGGTATCTCTCGGAACGGCCTGCGCCTGCTCCGCAATGTCGGCGGGCGTCTGCACATAGGCGGCCGCCTCCGCTGCATACTCCCGTTCTGCCTTTTCCGCAAAGGCCAGCATTTCGTCAATACGGGACTTGTCCGGGTTCTCCAACGCTGCCTTGATCTCGGCGGGGTCGAAGTCCAGAAATTCCTCATAGCCTGTGGCATCCTTGAACTTTTCAATCTCCGACGGAAGATAGTCCTCCTGCGTCTGACCCAGCGCCGCCAGCTTTTCATCCAGAGCGGAAATGCGTCCCGCCATCAGGTTTTCGTAAACTTCTTCCTTTGCGGCGTGCGCCTCCGGGTGCTCCGCCGCATACTGCGGATCACGCTGCCGGAAAAACTCGTCCATGTCAAAGGCAATATCCATGGCCCATTCGGATTTTTCTTCTTCGGGAAGATCGTCTTGAAAGGTCATCACCCGGTACTCGTCGGGGATGCTGCCGCGTTCGCCGTCGTAAAACTCATGGAAGCTGCTGCCGGTATCCCAGACATACCCCTGATCCGTGAAGGTGCCGTTTTCCTCCAACGCAACGTCCCGGCCGTAGGCCTCATAGTCGATGTAATTCTGCAAATGCTCTGGCACCTGCATAACGTCCAGTTCTTCGATGTAATAGCGGCCCAGATCGTCATAGTCATGGATATCGGGGTAAACCTCATAGCAATCCAGATTCTCGGTGAGGTTGATGATCTCCTGCAGGCTGCCGCAATGGTCGCCCATTTCCATACCGGCCTGAAACTGTGCGTATTCGCTTTCGCTCATTTCATCCAGCTTCGATGCCAGATAATTCAGCTCGTCCAGATTCTCATATTCACCCAGCTTACTGTAAAGACCGTCCACATAGCAGTCATAGTCCGTGATGAACCATTCCTCATAGGGCTGGCCGAAGTCATCCTTCTGGCCGATCCCGATCCGCTTAAACACTTCCTTCAATTCCTCGGCGGTGGTGGGAAACTTCACCCACTCGCCCACAAGTTCGCCCTCATTGTACTTCCCAAGATTGGCGATAAAGGCGGCAAAGCTCCAAACCATTTATTTTAGGCATGATAATGTCCAGTATTAAAAGGTCGAAAGGTTCGTCCTGAAGGATTTTCCAACCCGTATCCCCGTCATGGCAGACGGTTACCGAATGCCCGAATTCTTTTAATCCCCGTTCGATGAAAGAGGCGATATTAATTTCATCTTCAACCAATAGTATCTTTGCCATAATTCAGATTGTTTATGTGCAAAGATACTTTTTTCCTGGCATCCGGAGAAAGAAATCCGCCCTACATTTAAGTGTTTCTCCTTTTTGAGTTGTACTATATACAAACAATAGATATGCTATGAAAATAAATTATGTCATTGGAGCTTTTCTG
>OITY01000752.1_pt1 | contig 7400 bp, 6 predicted proteins | sample 1586851 | NCBI WGS metagenome assembly OITY01 (sample SAMN02674964, study PRJEB24791) | human gut metagenome, SKBSTL008 | isolation source: stool | host: Homo sapiens | place: USA
CTTCTTTGATAGAACGGGGAAAACAGGCGGTATCCGGTTCATTCTTCAATTGTTCTGCCATATAGAGCAACTGATGTCCCGCTGTTTTCACTGCATGGTCGAACCATTCCATCTCATTTCCTTTTGAAGCATCGCAAGCAGTCAGGAGCGCCATACTCCCTACCGCCAGTAAAAGTTTGTTTTTCATTGTTCCACTTTATTTTGTTACTGTATTCTATTACTGGCAACAAAGTTAGAACAAGTCGCGGACAGACCCTTTGCAAATCTATTTTTTCATTTTTGTTTCTATTTCTACGAACTTTGATTTTGTCCAAAAGTGCTTTGTTTTTATCTTTTATAGAAAAACAAGCACGGATTTTACCAAATAAGCTGTTGTCAGGCATAACCAAACAACTATGCAGCCTTTTGCAAAATCCGTGCCTCCACTAAAAAGTACACGCTCTTTTATCTCACAATATCTTCCGGGAATTTAGCCGGCATCTCCACCCTCTTCCAGGTTTCATAATACCAGGTGTTCAACTCATTTCCATTCAAATCATTCTTGATAAAATATTTCAGATGGAGATAATCATTATCTTTAATCTCAAATTCCAAAATATTGTCCTGATTGTCCAGCATCGGGAGATGAATGTTCTTCTCGATACTTTCCTTATAAGAATCGTCCGTGAGTTGTTTATAAGTACCATATCCAGTAATAATCGCATCCGCACCGGGAATAATGGTAAAGTTAACGATTTGTCCGTCATCACTCAATACTTTAAATGTATTACTGGGTTTCAACGCTCCCGGAACATCGGGAGACTCGGATACATAATGGCAGAGCTGCCAAATACCTTTCAAATCGGCCGCTTTGAATTTGGTTTTCTTCTGGGCCGTCGCACCTGTTACCGCTAACAACATTATTGAAAGCATGGTAAAGAAATAGAGCTTTTTCATTGTTGTATTATTTTAGTTAACACTCTCGAATGCGTATTTCCAAATATAAAGATTTATTTTGAGAATACAGCAATTCAGAGCATAAAAAAACTCGCATAACCTGAAGATTATGCGAGTTTTACATAAATATACCGAAATATTAGAAATCAGCATTTCTTGGTGTACGCGGGAACGGTATCACGTCACGGATGTTTGACATGCCTGTTACGAAAAGTAACAAACGTTCAAAACCAAGCCCGAAGCCGGAGTGAGGACAAGTACCGAACTTGCGGGTATCCAGATACCACCACATATCCTTCATCGGGATATGCATTTCTTCAATACGGGTCATCAGCTTGTTATAGTCGGCTTCACGTTCGGAACCACCGATAATTTCACCAATTTTCGGGAAAAGAACGTCCATGGCACGTACAGTCTTACCGTCTTCGTTCTGCTTCATATAGAAGGCCTTGATTTCCTTCGGATAATCAGTCAGAATCACCGGACGTTTGAAGTGTTCTTCCACTAAGAAACGTTCGTGTTCGGAAGCCAGGTCCACGCCCCAGTAAACCGGGAATTCGAACTTATGTCCTTTCGCAACTGCTTCTTCAAGAATCTTGATGCCGTCTGTATAAGGTAAACGTACAAAATCATCTTTCAATACACCTTGCAGACGTTCAATCAAGCCTTTGTCGAACATATCGTTCAGGAACTTCACATCATCCGCACAGTTATCCAACGCCCATTTCACACAATATTTGATGAACTCTTCTGCCAAGTCCATGTTGTCTGTAATGTCGTTGAAAGCCACTTCCGGCTCAATCATCCAGAACTCTGCCAAGTGGCGGGGAGTATTGGAATTCTCGGCACGGAACGTAGGACCGAATGTATAGATGGCTCCCAATGCAGTAGCGGCAAGTTCGCCTTCCAACTGTCCGGAAACCGTCAGGCTGGCCTGCTTTCCAAAGAAGTCATCATCGTAAATAATGGAACCATTCTCGTCCTTCTTCAAGTCATCCAGATTCTTTGTAGTTACCTGGAACATCTGGCCTGCGCCTTCGCAGTCGGAAGCCGTGATGATCGGAGTATGAAAATAGAAGAACCCTCTGTCATGAAAGAACTTATGGATGGCAATCGCCATGTTGTGACGAATACGAAACACCGCCCCGAACGTATTGGTACGGGGACGCAGATGGGCTATCTCACGGAGAAACTCCATGGAATGACCTTTCTTCTGCAACGGATACGTGTTATCGCAAGCTCCCAGCACTTCGATCTCGCGGGCCTGCACTTCGGCCTTCTGACCGGAACCGACAGATTCCGTCAGCACCCCGTTTACACTCAAACAAGCACCGGTAGTTATCTCTTTCAGCATCTCCTCATCGAAGTTACCCAAGTCTACTACAATCTGCACATTATTTATTGTAGAACCGTCATTCAGCGCGATAAAGTTTACTTGCTTACTACCTCTGCGGGTACGAACCCAGCCCTTCACGTTGACCATAGCGCCAAAATCTTCACGCTTCAGCAGGTCAACCACCTTTGTTCTACTAATCTTTTCCATAAAACAGTTATTATACCTTATTATATATTACTCGAAAGAACCCATGCGCAGGAAGTTCACCTCTTGCTCCGTGAGGTAACGCCATTCGCCGCGGCGCAGGCCTTTCTTCGTTAAACCGGCAAAATATACACGGTCCAGCTTCATCACTTTGTATCCCAGCGATTCGAAGATACGACGCACGATACGGTTCTTACCGGAGTGAATTTCAATGCCGACATCATCTTTCTTGACGTCATCCGTATAGCTAATGGCATCTGCATGGATTTCTCCGTCATCCAGTTGAATACCGGCCGCAATTTGCTCCATATCGGCTTTTGTCAGATTCTTGTCCAAATGCACATGATATATTTTCTTCTTCAGATACTTGGGATGCGTCAGCTTGGAAGCCAAGTCACCATCATTTGTCAGCAGCAACACACCTGTAGTATTGCGGTCCAGACGACCTACCGGATAAATACGTTCATTGCAAGCGCCTTTCACCAAATCCATCACCGTGCGACGTGCTTGGGGGTCATCCGAAGTAGTCACTGTATCTTTCGGCTTGTTCAGCAGGACGTAAATCTTACGTTCGATACTGACCGTCTGGTCGTGGAACTTCACTTCATCACCACGTTTAATCTTGGTTCCCAATTCCGTCACGACCTCTCCGTTTACAGAAACAACTCCGGCAGTGATGAATTCATCAGCCTCGCGACGGGAACAAACACCGGCATTGGCCAGAAATTTGTTCAGACGGATAGGCTCGTTCGGGTCCACAAACTGCTCCTTATACTCTATCTGTTTCTTCTTGCTGTACTTAGCATTGGGGTCATAATCGGCCGAACGACGGACAGGACGACTATAGCTATCTCTGTTACCATATCCGCCAGGCCTTCCACCACCCGAATTGAAGCGTGGACGATAAGGACGATCACCACCCTCATTATTGTAGCGAGGACGCTGCAGACGGTCGCCATCTTCACTGTTATAGCGCGGACGATAGGGACGGTCTGTATTATAAGAACGATCACTGTTATAAGGACGTTGCGGACGGTCACCACCTTCATTACCATAACGCGGGCGCTGCGGACGGTCACTATTATAAGGGCGTTGCGGACGGTCGCCACCTTCGCTGTTGTAGCGCGGACGGTAAGGGCGGTCCCCCGAATTGTTTCCATAAGGACGTTGCGGACGGTCGCCGCCTTCGCTGTTATAACGCGGACGATAAGGGCGGTCGCCATTATCATTATTGTAACGAGGACGCTGCGGACGGTCACCATTGTCCGCACCAGGATTAAAGCGCGGGCGATAAGGACGGTCACTGTTATAAAGGCGTTGCGGGCGGTCGCCGTTTTCACTGTTAAATCTGGGGCGATAAGGACGGTCGCCATTATCACGATTGTAAGACGGACGGCTGTAGCCACCTTCCTTGTTAAATTGGTTACCATCGCGGCCGGCACCTGAGTTCTCCTCTGAGGAAGAAGCATCACGCCAAGTTTCGTTTTCTGTACTCATTGTTTTTTATTCGAATAAAATTAAACCTTGGCCTCACGGCCATTCATTGTCTCTATTATACCTTGAATTTTATATGTTTCTATAACAATTGCCGGACCAAAAAGTTGAAATTCCTCCGGCACACTTCTGTCGTTGCTTAAATTCCCGTATAAGTATGGGGGGTAATCACCCGCAATTCCTTCTTTATCTCTTCACTCACATTCAGTCCTTCTATAAATTCCTTGATGGACGCTTCCGTAATGGCCTGATTAGTACGGGTCAGCGCTTTCAATGCTTCATAGGGATGCGGATAGGCCTCACGGCGCAGAATGGTCTGGATGGCCTCAGCCACCACACTCCAGCAGTTGTCCAGGTCACGGTAGATGGCCGGTTCGTTCAACAGCAACTTACGCAACCCCTTCAAAGAACTTTGTATGGCAATAATGATATGCCCGAACGGCATACCCACATTGCGGAGCACGGTAGAGTCTGTCAAGTCACGCTGCAAACGGGAAACCGGCAGTTTCACCGCCAAGTGCTCAAGAATAGCATTCGCCATGCCCAAGTTTCCTTCCGCATTTTCAAAGTCAATCGGGTTCACCTTGTGCGGCATCGCGCTGGAACCCACCTCACCGGCTTTAATCTTCTGCTTGAAATATTCCATAGATATATATTGCCAGAAGTCACGGTTCATATCAATCATCACCGTATTAATGCGCTTCATGGCATCAAAGATGGCAGACAGATTATCGTAATTGGATATCTGGGTAGTATACTCCTCGCGTTCCAAGCCAAGCTTTTCGGAAACGAACTTATTGCCAAATGCCTTCCAGTCATATTCCGGATAAGCCACATGATGGGCATTGTAATTGCCCGTAGCGCCACCGAACTTTGCTGTCACCGGACAAGCCTTCAGCGTTGCCAGCTGGCGTTCCAGACGGTAGACAAACACCATTACCTCCTTACCCAAACGGGTAGGCGAAGCCGGTTGTCCGTGTGTCTTGGCAAGCATGGGGATAGCGGCCCACTCTTCCGCATAAGCACGGAGCTGCGCTATCAGTTCCTCTATTTGAGGATAGTACACCTGCTCCAATGCCTCTTTTACAGACAAAGGAACAGACGTGTTATTGATATCTTGTGAAGTCAAGCCGAATGGATTGATTCCTTTATAGTCCTCCATACCACCCAACTTATCAAACTCTTCTTTCAAGAAATACTCCACAGCCTTCACATCATGGTTCGTCACGCTCTCAATATCCTTGATGCGTTGTGCGTCGGCTTCGGAGAAGTTACGGTAAATGTTTCTCAAGGTTTCGAAAACGCCCTTATCCACCCCTTTCAGTTGCGGCAAAGGCAGCTCACACAGCGTGATAAAGTATTCTATCTCAACTTGTACACGGTATTTAATCAGTGCAAATTCTGAAAAATAGGCAGCCAAAACATCCGTTTTGCCTCTGTATCGACCGTCAATCGGAGAGATTGCGGTAAGTAAATCAAGTTTCATACGTCGTATTTATGATGATAATTATCGGACTGCAAAATTACTGCTTTTTTCTGAGTAACAAGACATAAAGGATAAAGATTTTAAGAAAAGGAAGTTAATGGATAAAAAAAATGGCCTTACAATCACTTGCAAGACCACCTTCGAATGAAAATTTCCAGTGGGCGTTGACGGATTCGAACCGCCGACCCTCTGCTTGTAAGGCAGATGCTCTGAACCAGCTGAGCTAAACGCCCTTTTGATGAACGAAAGTGCTTGGATTTTGTGTGGGCGTTGACGGATTCGAACCGCCGACCCTCTGCTTGTAAGGCAGATGCTCTGAACCAGCTGAGCTAAACGCCCGTACACTTCCGTTTCAAAAGCGATGCAAAGGTACGGCATTTTTTGAATTCTGCAAACATTTCATGTATTATTTTTCAAGAAAGTTTTTGCGCAATAAAGAAAAGCTCTGATTATCAACAAATAATACAAAAAAGTTTTTTTTCTCACAACTTTCACTTCGTCCAGTCTGTCTACCAGATAAAGCAACTTATTTACGAATCACCCGTGCCGGATTCCCGACTGCAACACTGTCGTCGGGAATATCTTTCGTCACAACACTCCCCGCTCCTATCACACAACGATTACCAATCGTCACACCGGGACAGATAATAGCGCCGCCACCAATCCAGCAGTCTTCGCCAATCGTCACCGGATAAGCATATTCCTTAGAGCCTCTTCTTTCCTGATAATCCATCGGATGATGAGGCGTATAAATCTGCACACAAGGACCGACCAGTGTATGAGCACCAATTGTGATATATCCTCCATCCAGGAAAGTGCAATTGGCATTAACAAACACATGTTCACCCAACTTGATTCCGTCTCCGTGATCACAATGGAAAGGCGGGCATATAATGGAAGTTTCAGGAATCCCCGGTACCAACTTATCCAATAATTCCCTATAACCCTCATCGTACGTACTCATTCCCCGCATACGTGCCAATAGTTTTTTGGCATGTTCAAAACGTACCTGCAACTCCGGTGCAGACATATCAGCCAACTGGCTACTACGCATCTTCTCAACTTCCGTCATACCTTATATTTCTTTGCCGTTAGTAAATACAAACTTCTTTTCGTTCGAAAGAGATTCGTTAAATTCAAACCCTTCCCAAGAGAAGCTTTTCAGATCCTCCGGATTTTCAATTCGATTCTTCAGAATGAACCGTGTCATTTCACCACGGGACATTTTGATATATATTACTATCGAAGCCAATTTTCCATTCTTCCATACTTGAAATTCGGGAGTGATGACATGCACCTCTTTTTCCACCCGCTTCCAATCAAACAAGCTTTTCATCTCGTCACTGGCCAAATTGCAAAGTATGCCGCCGGCTTTCTTGATGTCTTCAATGAACACATCCGTCAAACGGGACTGCCAATAAGAAAACATCGTCTGATTACCCAGTTCAGGCAGCACTACATCTCCTTCCAACCGACAGGAACGAATAACGTCCAAAGGCCTCAACAGTCCATAACAAAAAGAAGTCAGCCGCAAGTGTTCCTGCGCATATTCAAATTCTACTTTCGAGAAATCTTTTGCATTCAACCGTTTGAACACAATTCCGGTATAAGCCAATAAAGCAGGCAGTTCCGGTGTACCCTCCGCATGAAAAGCCTGATAACGCTTGTAATTTTCCACAGCTATTTTAGCATTCACACGCAACAAACGTTCCAGATCGCCGACAGCAAACTGCGACATCTGCAAAGCTATCTCAGAGGCTTCCTTTTGAAAACGGGGAACCGTAGTCAAAGGAACCTTCACCTTTGAAACATCACTCATTGTCTTGGCACAAGATAAAAGCACAAGCATATTTCAACTACTAATTACAAGTTACTAATTACGAAGTAGCAAAGATAAAAAATAAAACAAGAAAACCCGCTGTTAACAGGCTGTCAATAGCGGGC
>OITY01000758.1_pt1 | contig 7336 bp, 8 predicted proteins | sample 1586851 | NCBI WGS metagenome assembly OITY01 (sample SAMN02674964, study PRJEB24791) | human gut metagenome, SKBSTL008 | isolation source: stool | host: Homo sapiens | place: USA
ATTTTAGGGGAAGGAGGAAAGGTCTATGAGCTGGGATAAAGAGAGGATCGCGCAGCTGCGGCTCCCCGATCCGGCGGACGATGATCCGCACCCTCGGCTGCTTCTGGAAGGGTACGGCATACATGCTGGGCAGGGATTTACCGCCTTGTTTCCCGATGGCTGGCACGAGATTACCCTTGAAGTAGCCTGGGAGCCGACAGGCCCCGCTTGCTGGTACATATCCACGCCGGGATTTGAGGGTGTGTGTCCGTTGGCCTGTTCGTGAAGGTATGAAAACAATCCGGCAGATAGCCGACGAGATAGGCGTATCAAAACAGGCGGTTTATAAGCGGTACAAAGGCAAGCTGTATACGGTTTGCGCTCCGTATGCGCATACGGAACAGGGGGTCTTGTATCTATCGGAGCAGGCTGAAACCCTGATAAAACAAGACTTTTTGAGAGATGGCTGCCCCAATGGATCGCATACGGATACGCATACGGAGCGCTCCATTGGAGCGGTGCCGGAGCAGTCGCAAGAGGCTGGTGTGGTAGCAATTTTACAGGCCACCATTGACACGCTACAAGGGCAGCTTTCTGTAAAGGACAAGCAGATTGAAGAATTGAATGCAAGGCTGGCAGAGGTCAGCTCTGCGCTGGTGGTGGCACAGCAGACTGCCCAGGCCGCCCAGGCACTTCATGCCGGAACAATTCGGCAGCAGCTTACTGATGGTGAAGATGATCCAAATCAACAGGGGCAGACGGTGGAGCAGAAAAAAAGCTGGTTTTCAAAAGTTTTTGGTGGCAGATAGGAAACAAAAGTATATTTTTTTCGTCAGTACAAGTAAGAAAGGCGGTGTGATACAGTGAAAAAGATTGTTCTTGTTTTGGTGGCGGCTATGGTTTTGGTATTCACTGGTTGTGAAAAAAAAGAAACTATTTCTATGCCCTTTGATGTTGCTGATGTAAATAACATTGAGATGTATCGCAATGCTGAGCCATACTCCGCCGAAAAGCAAGTTATCACAGAAAGCGAAGACATAGCTGATCTTTATTCTCTGTTTTCGGGACTGGAGGTAAGCGATAAGAAAACGGAGCCTGTTGTCGGGGAGACCATAACGAGTTTTAGGTTCAATCTCTCAGACGATACAAGTTATGAGATCATCTACTGTGCGGAAGCTGTAAAGTCAGGCAGACTGAAATTTCCGGCGGAGAAACTGGATTATTTTACATCAGCCGATATTGGAGGTCGTTGGGATAGCTATCAATATGAGATTGTTCCTGTAAGTGAGAGTGAGCTGCCGGGGCAGTCAGAAAATCCCTCTGATCCGCCGCTTGAAGAAACGCATGAATGGGATAAAATCCCTATGGTAATGGTGGATGGAAAACTCTACTATGATACGGGGAAAGAAAGCACCATAAGTGGTCGTTGCGGGGTAATGGACGGGGAAATTACTTCAACGGTTGATGGCTCTGAGATACCGACAAAGGATAACCAATCTAATTTTGGGACAGGCTTTGAATATCAATACGGGGCAGACAATACCATAGAGATTTTTATGAACGAGAAATGGATCGTTTTTGAGCAAAGAGAAGGAGACGGAAGTAAAGTCCGATATGGTGATCGGATGGTGGATGCGGAGGACCTTTCCAAAGAAACGCTTGAATGGCTGGATTGGTATAATAGCTTGCCGGAAGAACAGCAGTTGGCTGTAAGTTTTGTCCCGTCGGATTTGATTGAAGAAACCGGCCCTGTAAAAACAGAGGACGCAGAAGTTCCTGCACAGGAAGAAGAATTATGCGGTTATCCTCTTGCACCAGAAGAAGTAGAGTGACAGAAGAAGTTCTTAGAGATGGTTGTGAGGCCGGCTCTTTTAGCCCCCGGCAGGGCGCAAAGCACTTTCATACTGCCAGCCCCAAAGGGGAGGCGGTGTGAAAGTGCTTTTGCGTTACTTTCTCACCAGAAAGTAACAAAGAGGTTGTGACAGCCACCCAGGTATGGTAAAATAGAGATAGTAGGATATAGTTCTTTTTACAAGAAAGGGCCGGGTGATTTTATAGAAACAACCATTTCGGGAATGACAGGCCGAGGAAGTATTCGGCACAATAACAGGAGTTTTTCGGCGGCGAATGTAGACCGCAGCCGGTCGGAGCAGAATATCACTTTTTGCAACGATGACTTGAAGCAGGTGTACCATGAGCTTTTTGATGAAGCATTGGCTGCCTATAACGCTAAAAAGAAAAAGACCAGGGACAAAATACCAGACTACTATGAGCATATCCGGCAGAGCAAACAGGAGAAGCTATTTCACGAGGCCATCTTCCAGATCGGTAACATGGAGGACTGTGGGTGCGGCTCCCCAGGAGGGGAACGGGCAGCGGCAGCTCTCAAAGAATTTGCAGAGTCCTTCCAGGAGCGCAATCCTCATCTGCGGGTATTCAATATGGTGCTGCACATGGATGAAGCCACGCCCCACCTCCATGTAGACTTTGTGCCGGTGGCCACTGGGCAGAGCCGGGGGCTGTCCACGAGGGTTTCCATGAAGCAGGCGTTAAAGCAGCAAGGATTTGAAAGCCTGGGCCGAAAGCAAACCGAATGGAAAGCCTGGATGGAGCGTGAGAAGGTATCTCTTGGAGAGATTGCTCAGGTACACGATTTTGAGATTATCAGCCTGGGCGGTGGTCGGCCTCACATGGATTTGCCAGAGTACCGGGCAGCGGCGCAGCGCCTTGAAGCTGTCCAGGAACAGGTTGCAGCAGCAGAACAGGATATAGCAACTTTGGAAAAGCAGAAAAAAGCGTTGCAAGGGAATGTGAAGCTCCTAAAGGCGGTTGAGAAGGTCAAGCCTGATCTGGAGGCCATACAGCCAGAAAAGACGCTGACAGGAGCTGTGAAAGGCGTTACCGTAGAACAGGTAAAGGAACTGAAGGCGGCAGCAATCAGAGGTGCGGCAGCGGAACAGAAAGTGCAAGAGCTGAAGGAAGAAAATCAGCGGCTTCAGCAGAAAATCCCCTCGACAAAAGAAAAGCTGAAGGAGGCTCAGGAGAGGCAGCGGCTTGAAAACCAAAACCGAAAGCTGCTGGTACAGGTGGAGTGCCTGGAACAAGAGTTGGAGCAGGAGCGCAGCTTCTCGGATCGGCTCCTGGATGGGGTCAGTGCGGTGATGGATTTTCTGGATCGGCACCTGCCAGAGAAGTTCCGCCCCCTTGTCGAAAGGGCCAGGGAGCTGTTGCCTGTGCCGGAGGTGCAGCAGCCAGAGCAGGAGCAGGAACGAGGTCATACCTGGGGCGGCATGGAGCTTTGATAAGATAGGGAAAAACTGTATTGATAATATATGCCTGTCCAGGGGACTTGAAAGCGCCATCTGGACAGGCTATAATAACAACAAGAAATAGGGAAAAAACTCATTGATAATATATGCCCCCCTATGGCCTTTAGGCCAGGGAAAAATAATAAAAATATTCTCTCTCGGATAGGGAGAAAGTCGGAGGGGAAAATGGGGGTGAGCGACGGGGTGTGGGAATGTGGCAAACCTAAAAGGTTTTCCATCATTTCCATGCCCCAGAGCGAGGGGGAAAAGGGGGAGGTGACTTTCTCTTTAAGGCCCCGGAGGGGCCGCTCTTTGGCTCCCCCTTTTCCCCCTGTGGGTTTGCAGAATGTATGAAAAGAGGTGTAAGGAATGGTGGATCAGCAAGAGGCTTTGGAACGGCAGAGAGAGCTTTATCAGGAAAAGAATGAGCATTTGGAAAGGTTTTTGGAGCCGGTGGCGCCGTATGAGTTTTATCGGGAGATATTCCCGGAGGGTTCTTTCGAGAGGAAGGGACATTTTGAGGACAGGAAGGGAAACGGGATTGCGGTGACGGTTCAGAAAGTTGAGGTTGATAAGGCGACCGGGATCGCCCTGCAGATCGAGGGGGATGGTAAGGCGAAACGGTGTACTATCACTGACGAGCTGGACGAACTGCGGGAGCTACAAGACACTGATTTTACGATTATGTCCCCGATTTCCTATTTTGGTCTGCGGCGGTGCGGTAAAAATGCCAGGTATCTTTATGCTTTGGTGTTTGATCTGGACGGGGTAGGTATGCCGCAGCTTCGGGACACGCTGCACCAGATGAACAAGGATATTCTGCCCCAGGCAACCTTTGTTGTAAACAGCGGGACGGGGCTTCACCTATATTATGTGTTGAAAGAGCCAGTGCCTATGTATCCGCACAACCAGAAATGCTTGAAGGAGCTGAAATATTCCCTTACTCGGCAGATTTGGAACCGATATACCTCCACGATAAAAGAACCGCAAATGCAGGGCATTTTGCAGGGCTTTCGGGTGGTCGGCTCCGGCTCGAAACTGGGACGGGAGTACCCTGTGAGGGCGTTCCGGCTTGGCGGGCCGGTGGAACTGGCGCAGCTGCTCGATTATATTCCGGACAGCAACGGGGAGAGGCAGCGGCTTGAGGGGCTTATGAGAAAGAGCCGCCTGTCGCTGGATGAAGCAAAGGAGAAGTACCCAGATTGGTATGAACGGAGGATCATCAAGAAGGAACGGCGGGGTCGTTGGACGGTCAAGCGTGACCTTTACGATTGGTGGCTGCACCGGATTGCTGACGAAATTCGGGTAGGCCATCGTTTTTATGGCATTATGACGCTGGCGATTTATGCGAAAAAATGTGGGATTGACGAAGACGAGCTGCGCCGGGACGCTTTTGCGCTGCTCCAGCCCTATGATGATATGAGCGTGGAGGACATAAACCGCTTCACGAAAGATGATGTGGTGTGTGCCCTGGAGATGTTCAATGAGGACTATGTGACATTTCCCAGGGACGATATAGCGAAGCTCTCTGGTCTTACTATGCCTGTCAATAAGCGGAATTGGCGTAAGCAGGAAGAGCATATTCAAGTGATGAACACAATGAAAGCATTAAAAAAACAGTTAGGAGAGATTGTCAATGAGGGTCGACCTAAAGGCAGCGGAACAGCTCAGGTACGGGTTTATGAGTGGCGGCAGCAGCACCCGGAAGGCCGTAAGGCCGACTGCCACCGAGAAACTGGCCTTGATCCGAAAACTATCCGCAAATGGTGGGATTGTCCACCGCCAGCGGTGCGCTTTGAAGATGGGCATATAACGGTGCGGGTGTCCCCTTCGCAGGAGTTGAGCGATTGGCTCCTGGACGCACTGCACAATGAGGGTCAGGAATAAGGCCCAGAAAGGCCCTTGTTACGCTTTAGAAGTCGTTTTCAGCCCTCCGAGGGTAAATATACCGGCTCCCTCGCTACTGCGCCCGTAAAGCCGCATAAATCAAGGCTTTTTTGCCCCCTAAATGCGTACATACTGGGATAGAACTTTAGAGCGTCGAGGACAGGGAGATTGTATTGACATTGTAAACAAAAAGCTATACAATGAATATGATAAAACGGGTTATAATAAAAGCGGAAGGAGTTGCTATTATGGCGAATACAAGTATCAATATCCGTATGGATGCAGATTTGAAGCGGCAGTTTGAGGCGTTCTGTGCTGATATGGGAATGACGATGACAACGGCGTTCAATGTTTTTGCGCGTAAGGCTGTGAGGGAGTATAGAATACCCTTTGAAATCAGCGGCGATGTGCCGAACGCGGAAACCGTCGAAGCAATCAAGGAAGTAAAGAGAATGAAGGCTAATCCGAGCCTCGGCAAGACCTATTCCAATGTCGATCAGATGATGGAGGAGCTACTTGCCGATGTATAACATAAGACCAACCACAAAGTTTCAGAAGGATTTGAAGCGTGTGAAAAAGCGCGGCTTTGATATTTCTTTGCTGACCGATATTATTAAAAAGCTGGCTGCGGGGGAGCCGTTGCCGGAAAAGAACAGGGATCACCAGCTTTCCGGGGACTATGCGGGGTGTCGTGAGTGCCACATTACGCCGGATTGGTTGCTGATCTACGAAGTGGACGGGGACGAGCTGATTTTATATCTCACCCGGACGGGATCGCATAGCGATTTATTTTAGGGGAAGGAGGAAAGGTCTATGAGCTGGGATAAAGAGAGGATCGCGCAGTTGCAGCTCCCCGATCCGGCAGACGATGATCCGCACCCTCGGCTGCTTCTGGAAGGGCGGGGCATACACGCAGGAGAGGGATTTATAGCTCTGTTCCCAGATGGCTGGCACGAGATTACCCTTGAAGTAGCCTGGGAGCCGACCGGCCCTGCTTGCTGGTACATATCTACGCCTGGGTTTAAGGGTGTGTGTCCCGTGGGCCTGTTTGTGAAAGTATGAAAACGATCCGGCAGATAGCTGACGAGATAGGGGTATCAAAGCAAGCTGTTTTCAAAAAAATTAAGCGTGAACCACTGTCAACCAGTTTACAGGGGTTGACGGCAACGGTTGACGGTAGGTTGATGGTAGAGGTTGACGGTGAAAAGCTGATAAAACAGGCGTTTTCTGAAATTTCACCGTCAACCACCGACAACCAGTTGACGGATACGGTTGACGGTTTGGTTGACGCGCCGTCAACCAAAAATGCAGAAAAAACGGCAGAGGTTGATGGTGTGATTTCTGTTTTACAGGCCACCATCGACACGCTACAAGGGCAGCTTGAAGTAAAAGACCGGCAGATCGAGCAGCAGGCCCAGACCATTACCCGGCTCACTGACGCGCTGGCCGCCGCCCAGCAGACAGCGGCAGCGGCCCAGGCTCTTCACGCAGGGACGATCCAGCAGCATCTCCTTACTGAGGAGGCCGGAGCAGATCAGAAAGGCCAGGAGCCGGAGCAAAAGCGTAGCTGGTTTAGTAAGTTGTTTCGGGGTTGAGAAAGGAGCATGAAATGAAAAGGTATCAAAAGACAATTATAGCCGTTATTATTTTAGTTTCTGTTGCTGTTGGGTTTTACTTTGTCGGCTATAAAACTGCTTATGATAGGATAGAAGAAAGTCCAGGCTCTTCGAGTATTCCGCAAACATTTTATGCTACCATAACGGAGATAAATGGGAATAATTTTACAGTAGAAGGTCTGGATATAAACGATATTAACTATCGAGGTGCATTTACTTTTTCTGTAATAGCTGAAACGGAACTTGTATGGCGTGGAACAGAAATGCAAGTAGAAGAGTTTGACATAGGAGATATAATCTCGGTATCTTTTACTGGATTAGTACAGGAGAGTTACCCCGGCTATATTTTGGATGTGGTACGGGTACAATTATTAGATGATGAAAAATAATAGAGAAAGTTGATGGTAGAATAATCGACATTATAGGGGGCCGCGTCCCCGGCCGGAGCTGGCTGGGAGCAGCGGGAAACCGTAGCGGCTGGCAACTCCGGCGAACCCCCGCGGGAGCGCGCAAAAGCACTTTCATACTGACGCCCAAACGGGGCGG
>OITY01000764.1_pt1 | contig 7312 bp, 6 predicted proteins | sample 1586851 | NCBI WGS metagenome assembly OITY01 (sample SAMN02674964, study PRJEB24791) | human gut metagenome, SKBSTL008 | isolation source: stool | host: Homo sapiens | place: USA
CGAACAGTGTACCGTCAATCAATGTTCCTTCATAGTGGCATCTTACCTGGTCGGTAGCTTTCGGCTTTTTGCCTGTACCTTCTTTGATGATTTCATATTGTAGTCCGCTGGGAAGAACAACTACGCCCGGTCCTTTTTTGTTTTCTTCGAGGAAAGCTTGTCCTTGCTCGATAGCAACGGCACCCATTTTAGTTTCCAGTTCTTCGAAATACTTGTTTACTATTTCGCGGGCTTCATTGTGGCTGATAGCCGTCTGATTGCCTTCCAATACGTCTTTGATTGCTTGTGCGAAATCATCTACCGCAAGGTTTCCGATTCCCATGCTTGATAAGTTTTGACCAATTCCGAGGCCAATAGAGTAACTGAATTTATCCATATAATGTTTTTTGTTGGCGATTGAAATGTATCACCTTCATGGTTTTAGCTTTCAATCAATTGCAAATTTATGAATCGCAAAAGTACGTGTTTTATTTGAATGATTTAGCATTTGCTATTTAAAAATTCTTATATCTGTGAAAGATAATCGCTTTTCTTTAAAGAATTAGTTTTTTTGTTCGTAGGATTTAATCGGCTTATTCTTATATTTTAGATTTGTTTATGCAGGCAATTAATCGTCTGACAGCTGTTGAACTTGCGTCTGACAATTGTTGTTGCCATAAATGATGCTAACTATCTGCATCTTTCATCTTAAAGTTCTGCATAAATAGGATTATATTAAGCGTGAGAAAGTGTTCTTTTATTCGATGATTCTGATTACATTTGTGTGGCTATTAAAAAAGAAGGAGGAATAGTAATGAAGAATCTGGTAGTTTTGACGGGTGCGGGTATGAGTGCCGAGAGTGGGATTAGTACATTTCGCGATGCAGGCGGTTTGTGGGATAGGTATCCTGTGGAGCAGGTGGCCACTCCTGAAGGTTATCAGCGTGACCCGGCTTTAGTGATTAATTTCTATAATGAGCGTCGGAAACAGTTGTTGGAGGTGAAACCGAACCGTGGGCATGAACTGTTGGCGGAACTGGAGAAAAGCTTCCATGTGACGGTGGTGACACAGAATATTGATAACTTGCACGAACGTGCCGGGAGTAGCCACATCATTCATCTGCATGGCGAACTGACGAAAGTGTGTTCCAGCAGAGATCCTCATAATCCCCACTACATAAAAGAACTGAAACCGGAAGAATATGAAGTGAAGATGGGAGACAAGGCCGGCGACGGCACTCAATTGCGACCTTTTATCGTATGGTTTGGAGAAGCTGTGCCGGAAATTGAAACCGCCATCCAATATGTGGAGAAAGCGGATATTTTCGTCATTATCGGTACGTCGCTTAACGTATATCCTGCGGCGGGGCTGCTTCATTATGTACCGAGAGGAGCAGAGGTGTATCTGATTGATCCGAAACCGGTAGATACGCATACTTCCCGTTCGATACATGTAATTCAGAAGGGAGCTTCTGAAGGAGTGGCTGAATTGAAACAGTTGTTGGGAGTTTGAGAGGTTTTCTTTTCCCGGTTTTATTCCAGTTCGGTGGCAAAAATATGATTGTTCCGGAGTACTTCCGATATTTCGAGTGCAGAGATATCCCTGCACTCGATTCTTAATATTTTCTCCCAGTCCTCAAAGTCCACATTCCATTTGTCTATTTGGGGGAACTCTGCCAAAAGCTCTCCTATGCGCTTGATGTCACGCCTTTGGGTGATAGAAGTTCGAAAAATCAGAATCTTATTTTCTTTTTCCATATTCTTTAGGGTTTTATTTTAATGAACGGAACTCCCGGATCGTCATACTGAAATGCAACCTGAAATTGCGACTTAAAAGTGAAAGGCTGCTAAAGCCGCAAAGACGGGCGATTTCGGTGGCGGAAAGTTCCTTGTTTCGTTTTAATAATAGGGCTGCTTTTTCAATCCGGGTGCGTTTGATATAATCCGTAGGCGTTTCGCCCGTCAGGATTGTAAATACGCGATGGAAGTGGAAAGGAGAAAAGCAGGCGATACCTGCCATTTTCTGTAATGATAACGGCTGGTCTATGTGATTGTGAATATAGTCGGTCACTTTATTGATCCGTAACTGATATTCCTGTTTATTGATATCTTTCGTCTCCATGTTTTCTGCAAAGTAAAGGATAATAAATGCCGGAGAGTTGTCCTATCTTGCTAACTTCTCCGGCAGATAATCAATCTTTTTTTTGTCCTATATAGAATACGTAGCCGTAGTATTCTTTATACTTATTATATAGGCTCTCTTCATACCGTTGCCCGGTGATGAGGTCTGCGGCTGCGTCATTTCCTGCATATTCCTTCAAAAAAGCTTCCTGAACAGGGAACTGGGGAGCGTAAAAATGCTCAAGCCAGCAATTTTCCGGTAAAATGAAATGGGCTGTCGGGATATATCCTGCTTTTTCCATTTGCATTATCTTTCTTGGAATCGTATCGATTTCCGGGTAATTGGCCATCCAGAAGTCTTCTATTTCGGAGGGACGTTCCGGGGTGAACCAGGAGGCTTCCGTTACAGCGATAAATCCGTTCTTTTTCAGGAATTTGTTCCATTCGTTCATGCCGCGTTCGAATCCTATGTTATAGATAGCGCCTTCGGACCAGATCAGATCGAGTTCTTCCTCTTGAAATGGCAGAGCGTCCATGGAACCGACGATACCCTTTACTCTGTCTTCACAATGGGCTTCTATTGCATTTTTGTTGAATAGCTCGATAAAGTCGGGGAAAAGGTCGATACCTGTAATTTGTCCTTTCGTATAGTTGGCTAATGCCATTGTCTGACCGCCTGTGCCACAGCCAATGTCGGCTATTCGTGCCTTGTCGGACAGTTCGTTGATGAAGCTTACGGCTTTTTGTGTGACTTCGGGACTTCCGGGACCTTGGCGTTCTAATAACTTGAAGTAATTACATATCATTGTGAAATCGAAATCGTGGATTGATTTTAAATCGTTACTCATTGTTTTTTAATGTTTTAGGTGTACGCCAAATGAATGCATACAATGATGCCCGACTCATTCGACTATACAAATTGTTTTAAAATTCAGATAATAGAATATAACTCTGACATGACTATGTCAGAGAAAACATAAGGGATAATCTGTAGTGAGAGGAAGACTAACAGATTATTTACAGAACGGAATCCTTACGGAATGAAAATGAGTTAAACATCCAATTATTTCTTTTAGTTTGTGACAAAGATAGGGTTTTAGCTGCAAAACTCAATGATAACTTGATTGAAAAAAGACTGTAAACCTGTATTTTAGCAAGAATAGTCAAATAGGAATATGTTTATATATCCGGTTGCATGGATGAGATTGATCGGCCAAATTGATTGAAACTACATTTTTTTGAGTTATTTTTGTCGAATATTAAATACAAATCTCTCATTTAATGTATGATACCGATGAAAAGCAAATTATTACTCACATGTACCATCCTGTTTTTCTGTTCCTCTTTTCTGTGCGGACAGAATCAATCTTCTAAAGTGGCAAACTCTGTTGAAACGAATAATGGATGCATCCGGCACCCGTGGCAAGGAAAAAGAGTGGGATATTTGGGAGACTCTATTACAGATCCCAACTGTTATGGTGACAAGATAAAGAAATACTGGGATTTTCTGCAGGAATGGCTGGGAATCACTCCTTATGTATATGGTATCAGTGGCAGGCAATGGAATGATGTGCCCCGGCAAGCCGAGCAACTGAAGAAAGAACACGGCGAAGAAGTAGATGCTATCGTGATTTTGATGGGTACGAATGATTTTAATGACGGTGTACCTATTGGAGAATGGTTTACGGAAACAGAAGAACAAGTGATGGCAGCCCGTGGGCAAACCCAAAAGCTGGAAACCCGTAAGAAACGCACTCCTATAATGGATGGAAGCACGTATAAGGGACGTATCAACATAGGAATCAATAGACTGAAACAACTCTTCCCGGACAAGCAGATTGTGTTGCTGACCCCGTTGCACCGTTCACTGGCCAATTTTGGAGAAACGAATGTGCAACCGGATGAAAACTACCAGAACAGTTGTGGCGAATATGTGGATGCCTACGTGCAGGCTGTTAAAGAAGCCGGCAATGTGTGGGGAGTTCCCGTGATTGATTTTAATGCGGTAACCGGATTGAATCCGATGGTGGAAGAACAACTGATTTATTTCTACGATGCGGGATATGACCGTTTGCATCCCAGCACGAAAGGACAGATACGCATGGCACGAACGCTGATGTATCAGTTGCTTGCGTTGCCTGCTACATTTTAAATAGGTCGGACAGAATTCTATGAAATTGTACACTATTCTATAGTACATTTTCTGCAAACCTGTAATTTTGTCTTCTATAAATAATAGAACCTATGAGACATAAACTTCTGTTTTCTTTTTTCATCTTTTTGATAGTTGCTTTACCGATTCGTAGTAAGGATTTTGTTTTGACTTCCGGTCAAACAGTTGTCATCGCTTGCAGCCCTTCTGAAGAACTGGTTGTACGAACCGCATTGGAAATGCTGGGGCGTGATATTCAGACAGTATTGTCGTCGACTACCCAAGCGAATGAGAAAACAGGTGAAATTGTGATAGGAACGGTGGGGCAGAGTGAGCTTATCAGCCGGACCGGCATAGATGTTTCTGCGCTAAAAGGCAAGAAGCAGGCTTTTCTATTATCTGTTTCTCCGGAGGGTAAATTGATCGTAGCCGGCAGTGACAAACATGGTACGGCTTATGGAATACTCGAAATATCCCGTTTGTTAGGTGTCTCTCCCTGGGAATGGTGGGCGGACGTAACTCCGGAAAAGAAGAAACTTTTTAAGCTATCTTCCAAATTCCAAAGTCTTCAGGCTCCTTCGGTGGAATATCGGGGTATATTTATTAATGATGAAGACTGGGGCTTGATGCCATGGAGCAGTCGGACCTATGAACCTTCAAAAGTGAAAGGTGAGATAGGCCCGCGTACCAACGAGCGTATTTTTGAACTCTTACTTCGTCTGCGTGCCAACACCTATTGGCCTGCAATGCACGAATGTACACTTCCTTTCTTCCTGACCAAAGGCAATCGGGAAGCTGCCAAGAAATGTGGAATCTTCATCGGTGCTTCCCATTGCGAACCGATGGCTTGCAGCGCTGCCGGCGAGTGGAAACGAAGAGGGGAAGGGGCTTATGATTATGTGAATAATGCTCCGGCTGTTTACAAATTCTGGGAAGACCGTGTAAAAGAGGTGGCAGATCAGGAAATACTCTATACGTTGGGTATGCGTGGTGTACACGATGGTAAGATGCAGGGAGCGAAGACGGTGGAAGAACAGAAGGCCGTAATAGATCGTGTGTTTGCAGATCAACGCGGGTTGATTGAAAAATATGTTGATAAGGATGTAACTAAAGTCCCGCAGGTTTTTATCCCTTATAAAGAGGTACTCGACATTTATCATGCCGGATTACAGGTGCCCGATGATGTAACATTGATGTGGTGTGACGATAACTATGGCTATATCCGCCATTTTCCTACGGCCGAAGAATGCGCACGTAAAGGAGGGAATGGAGTCTATTATCATGTTTCTTATTGGGGACGTCCGCACGACCATCTCTGGTTGAGTACGATGAGCCCGTATCTGATTTTCCAACAAATGAAGCTGGCTTACGATCGAGGCATACAGAAGATGTGGATACTGAATGTCGGAGATATCAAGCCTGCCGAGTATCAGATAGAGTTGTTTATGGATATGGCCTGGAATATAGAAGCTGTGGCCTCGGAAGGAGTGACCTCTCATCTGAAACACTGGCTGGAACGGGAATTGGGAGCTTCGTGCGCAAAGGCAGTATTACCTGTGATGCAGGAACACTATCGTCTGGCCCATATTCGTAAACCTGAATTTATGGGAAATACGAGGGAAGAGGAGAAAGATCCTGTTTATCGTGTTGTCAAAGATCTCCCATGGAGTGAAAAAGAAATCAACGGACGTTTGCAGGCTTATGATAAATTGTCGGAGACAGTGGAACGGGCAGCTTCGAAAATCCCATCCGGCAGACAAAGTGCCTATTTTGAATTGGTGAAATACCCGGTGCAAGCTGCTACACAGATGAACCGGAAATTGCTATATGCCCAATTAGCCCGCCACGGAAAAGCGGACTGGGAGAAAAGTGATCTTGCCTATGACAGCATTGTAGTATTGACAAAACAGTATAACTCACTGGAAGATGGAAAGTGGAACCGCATGATGGATTTCCAACCCCGAAAACTCCCCGTATTCAATCGCGTGGAAAGAAAAACGGCTACTTCTCCGATGATGAAAGAGCGTGTAGCTATCTATAAATGGAACGGCTTGGATGGGAAGAATATCCCGAATAGTAAGACCTTGAATGCGCGGAAAGGAACTTCTGCTATTTGTGAGGGCCTGGGATATGAAAGCAAAGCGACAGGCATTGACAAGGGAGATGCACTGATGTTCTCTTTTGACAACTGGAAAACAGACTCGGTAGAGGTTGACATCCGCTTGTTGCCTAATCATCCTGTGGGAGGAGATCAATTACGTTTCTCAATATCGTTGGACGATGCAGCGCCTGAAGTGATCTCTTATGAAACGAAAGGACGGAGTGAAGAATGGAAAGAGAACGTGCTGCGCAATCAAGCCATCCGAACGGTTCGACTTCCGGTATCCGGAAAGAAGTCCCACAAATTGGTAATCAAGGCATTGGACGAAGGAGTGATATTAGACCAGGTGATGCTTTATATGCCTTCGCCTACTGGTGAGTAACTGCACGGATCACGAACCATGCATGATGCGCCACGGTTCCAATCAGCCCGTAATGCTTTGCCATGATCCGAAATCTTTCTTTGAGGGATGCTTTCTGATTTCGGGTAGTCATTCCCTCCTCCAGATAGTCGATGATTGTCAGGTGGGTATTGTGCAAAGTACGTGCTTTCTTCATGATGCGGATGCACCAGTCGAAATCTGCAGAAAAGCGATATTGCAGATTATATGGCTCTACGAGCGTGTGGCGGGGGAAGAATGCCTGGTGGCAGACTAACATTCCCTGTTTGAAACTTTTCCAGGTGAGCGTTTCAGGGGCGGACAATCTGCGCATCCGCAGGAAATGCCTGTCCTTGTCTACGATAGCGGTTTCTCCGTAAAGTATATCGGGCAGTTCATTGCCGTTGATGGTGTGCACCATTTGTTGCAGCGTATCATCCTCATGAAAACAGTCGCCTGCATTCAGGAAACAGAGATAATCACCGCTGGCAAGGGCGATGCCCTTATTCATAGCGTCATACAGTCCTTTGTCGGGTTCGCTGACGACGGTGTGTATGCGTGACCGGTAGCGGTTGATAAT